>Ga0074046_10000112_pt1 | contig 67387 bp, 71 predicted proteins | sample BogForMeECP23OM3_FD_94441 | JGI IMG/M metagenome (GOLD analysis project Ga0074046, IMG submission 94441) | Bog forest soil microbial communities from Calvert Island, British Columbia, Canada - Bog Forest MetaG ECP23OM3 | ecosystem: Environmental > Terrestrial > Soil > Wetlands ... | reverse complement strand
AGTGGGGATCTCAAAGCAAGAAGATTCCTGATTCAAATGAAAGAAATCGCTAACAAAATGATTGTCGGTAACATTCACAGGTTCCTACAATTTCTCATCATTGAGGTTTTCTACAGAGCAAAATTTTTTAACAACGCTGCTGATCGCGCTGATAATTTTCCAGACGCGATCATGATCGCGGTCGCGGACGTGAAAAATATCCACAGGAAATATTTGTCGACCGGACGTGAGTCCTTCCCGGATTTCCGGACCGATCGTGTTTAAAATTTTTCAAACGACCCTGCTGATCGCGATCGAAAATTTCAATCAACCCATGTGATCGCGTTTGAAATTTTTTAACGACCCGTGCTCAAAAATTTTTACGACGATTCTCCTGTGCGGTCCAAAAATTCTGACCGGTTCGATCAGATGCTAGCATCGTCAGCGTATTAAATTCTCTCCCGGAAAAAAAGAACCCCGCAAGATTATGTAACGATCATGGAAAATACATTTTCTGGATTGATCGTGTAGTACCTCAAGTCATCATGTCCCTGGTATCCGATTCACGTAATGAGATCCTAGTGAAACCACGATGGGCCTCGCGTATCCGGAAACCTCAATATTCTCTCCCGTTCCATATTCTTTCAGAATGTTCCCCAAACTCTCCCGGTTCCGGAATCCCTACACAACAGAAGTACAGAAACGACTGAAACCGTGTCCGGAGGATCCTGTTGTCCGGGAAGAAGACCTTGCATATCTTCCCGGGCCGGTCCGGAATTATTTGCATTATGCCGGGGTGGTCGGAAAACCAAAAGTCTGTAATTTCCGGGCTGAAGGTACCGGCAGCATGAAACGATCTCCCGGGAGCCGGTGGATGAACATCGCTGTACAGCAGTACAACTTTTTCGATGATCCCGCACGGCTGTATTACATCAGGTCCTCGCTGTTTGGGATCCCCTTTGACGGCCTGCATGCATATACCGGCGATCACGCTACCATGAAGATCAATGTCGCATATTTCTTCCCGGTGGTTGACGCGGGCGGAGAGATGATGACCATGAGCGAGACGGTGACGCTCTTCAACGACATGTGCCTGCTTGCACCTGCCACCCTGATCGATAAGAATATCCTCTGGGAAACGGTGGATCCTCTCTCGGTCTGGGCCCGGTTTACCCACAACGGGATCACCATCTCGGCGATGCTGTATTTCGGGGAGAACGGCGAACTGGTCCGGTTCGTCTCGGATGACCGCTATATGTCGGCAGACGGGAAGACATTTGCCCGGTACCAGTGGTCGACCCCGGTGGGGGAGTACCGGGATTTCAACGGGCGCAGAATACCGGTGTATGGTGAAGCAACCTGGAACCTGCCGGAAGGAGCATTTACTTACGCCCGGTTCACGTTAACAGACATCACGTATAATTGTTCAGAATTCCGGTAATCCCCGATCTCCCCAAGCGAAACGGTTAATGCGTTGCCGGGTGAACACCGGCTATGCCGGATGATCAGGAACCCGAAGAGCCCCTTGCAGGAGAAGACCCGGGGGCCGGGAAGCCGAAGGGGATCATGGTGTCCCTTGCTGTCATCCTGATCGCGATCCTTGTTCTCCTCGTAGTCTTCACGAACCTTTCAGGACAGGGAGCAACCGGGGCGACCGTCATCACCGAAAATCCCTGGTCGCTCCAGTCCTTTACAGCCACGGATGGCACTATAACCCCGGTGCTGAACGGTACGGTGATCAATGCAACATTCCGGACGGACGGGCAGCTGGCCGGGTCGGGAGGCTGCAACGGGTACTCTGCCCGGTACATGGTCCAGGACACGCTGATCGTCGTCTCCCGGGTGACGACAACCTCCATGGGCTGCCGGGACAACAATGCCTCGCTCCAGGAAGAGCAGTACTATGGATCTCTGGAATATGCGTATGAACTGCGGGTTCATGACCGTGTCCTGACCATCTTCGGGAGCAACGGGAAACCGCTTCTCGTATTTACGCCAGCACAACCGGAAAACTGATTCATGTTCCTGCCGGGACGGTGGGGCCCGGAACCGTTGCAGTGATCCGGCTGGAAGGTTTGGGCCTGTCCCCGCCAGTCCGCATTCCGGATCGGGCTGAAAGTTCAGCTCTGGCACGCGATACAAACCCCTGTTTACGGTTCTGCGTGCGCAATTTTTTCCGATTGAATCGAAATGCATAATTACCAGTAAAATAATTATAAATATCTGTGTACCGGAATTTTATAGATTCTCTATAGGTTCCGGGGCTGGAGAGACTGTCGGCCCATGATTACCAGACACCCCGTGGCTCGTTTGATCATTGCCCTTACCCTCTGCCTATCTGCCGGGTATGCAGATCTGACATTTTTTGTCCCTGCTATCCCGTCATGGTATGGGCCCCTTGTGAAACCCTCGTTCATCCCCCCCGTCTCGATCATCTATTACGGTATCATCGCGATCTCGCTCCTGCTGGCATTCTGCCTGTATTCCATCTGGAACTCGGCCCAGAAAAACAAGGAAGCACGGCTCGCGGTCTGGCTCTTCATTATCGGCCTGTTCCTGAACGTAGCCTGGTTCTTCGTCTTCTTCCGGGCAGAGTCGGTCTTCTTCAGCATGGTAGTGATGGCTGTGCTGCTGACGGTAGTCGTCTGCACCATGTACCAGTCCCTGAGGTCGGCCGTTCTCTCGGTCCTGTTCCAGATCCCGTACCTTGTTGTCCTGCTGGCAGTCACGTATGCAACCATTATGATCTACATGACGAACCCGGACCTCCCGCTCCTCAAAATTGTTTTTTAAAAACCACTGCCTCCCGGGCAGTGTATCCCGCGGAGAACGGGCAGGAATAATTTTCGCTAATCGCATCGTTGGGACCGGGGTCTGCCGTTTCCCCGTACTTACCCCTTCCGGGAACCCTGTCTCTCTTCCTCGAGGGTATCGAGGAAACTGGAAAGGAACGCATGACGCGTTCCTGCGATCCTCCTGCCGGACTCCGTGTACATCATGCCCCTGAGTTTCAACAGTTTGTCGTGGACGTGGGCGACGGCATCGTCGATCCCCCCGCTATGCTCTCCTGCCCGGATAAAGGTCCTGGCGATACCGGACGCCCCCATCGCGTCCAGCTTGTCCGCATCAGAGAGGATCTTTGCCTCCAGCGTTGCAGGTAATTCCTTTGACCGGAACCGGTGGGTACGGATCGCGCCGGTAATTGCAGGAATACGGGTCTCATCGTAGTGGATGGACCGCAGATACATCGCTGCAATGCGGGCGCCCTCCTCCTCGTGAGGGGTACCCTGTGCCTTCTCGGCCGGGCGGGCGATGTCGTGGAGCAGGGCTGCGGGGATCAGGATTGCCATGTCCGCATGCTCCTCCGCCCCGATCTGCCGGCAGAGCCGGGTGACCCGCTCCACGTGATCCATCCCGTGCGATCCTGCCTGCCCGAGCTCCGTGGCAACGTGGTTTCGGATTGTTTCAAATGCATCCTCCATGTGTCCGGCTCCTCAGGAGATGTTAGCGGGGCGGTATAAATCCAGTCGGTTGCTGATCGGAACCGGGTGGCCCTTTCTGAAAAACGGTTATGGGTGTGACAGCCCGCGGAGTTTCCCGCCCAGCAGCGGGAGGAAGTCTTTCTTGCGGGACATCACCCCGGGAAGGCAGACCGGCAGATCGCTCCCGAAGAGTTCCCGGATCAGCCCGGGATCGCCCGCCCCGGCAAGATCGCTTGCGTTCTCAAGCACGTGTGTGAAGAGGGCCAGTGCAAGATCAGCACCGGTCGCAGTCCGCATCTTCTCCAGTTCGTCGCGGATTGGCCCCGCCCGGTCCCGGTTCCAGCCAAAGGCCGGCACCATTACCTGTGCGATCAGCACCCTGCTGCCAAAGAGCGCGAACTCCTTGGTATCGCGGGCAAGGACGGCGGCCAGGGAGACGCCGGAGAGGTCCATGCCCTGTTCGAGCAGGGCAATGCCGAGTTTCCCGGGGTCTTCCCCGGATACCCGGGAAAGGAACTTCACTGCCTGGCGGTCCTGGTGGGTGGTCGTTGACATCCGCAGCGCTAGCGTGTCGGAGAGGATGCCGCAGAGCAGCAGGCCGGCAATGGCGGGTGACGGGGTGAGACCGGACTCCATATATTTCATTGTGATGATGGTCGAGGTTGCGCCTACAGGATCGTTGAAGAACCGGATCGGCTTCAGGGTGGTGATGGCCCCGAGACGGTGGTGGTCGATGATCTCTACGATATCAGCCTCCTCGATCCCGGTCACGGCCTGCGAGGCTTCGTTATGGTCGAGCAGGATCACGGACCTGCGCACTTCGTCGAGCAGGGTTGTCCGTGTCAGAACGCCGGCAAGTGTCCCGTCACCGGCAACAACGCAGGCCGCACGGAACTGCGAGCCGGACACGACCTGCCGGGCATGGGCAATCGTATCGGAGAGCGCAAGGACCGGGACATTGGTCTCCATCACTTCGCGGGCGGGCAGGAAGAGGCTGATCATGCGACCGACCCCGAACGCATCAAGCCCGGTAGAGATCACCGATACGCCCCTGTGGGAGGCGGCAGTGGTCAGGCGCTCACCGACAGGGGCACCTTCGGCCACGATCAGACAGGCGATACCGGCCGAGACGAGCGCGAGCTGGGCCGGCTCGTTGTCCCCGACAACCGCGATGTCCCGCGTGGTCATCTTGGAGAGCGTTACGTGCAGGGCATCGATCGCGATATAGACCTGGCCTTCGAGGACCGGGTGGGCCGCGACGATAATTTCTGCCTGGAGGATCCGGGCAAGGGTCTCTATCGGGACCGGCGAGACGGCAAGTTCGGCGAGATGGATGGTCTGGATATAGGCGCTTGCCAGTGCATGTTCGCCCACCATCCCGACCGGTTTTCCGGCAGCGTCCGTGATGACTACGTTGCGGAGCCCCTCCTTTGCCATCAGGCTCGCCACGTCAACCGTAGGGACATCCTGCGGCAGGGCAAAGACCGGCTTGTAATGAATGTCGCCGAGTGTTGGTTCTACCGAGGGAATGAATACCGGCTCCCGGATACCGAACCGGTCGAGCATGAACCGGGACTCCGGGTTCATCTCCCCGCACCGGGCCGGGACGTACCTGCCCGGTTCGGACCGGTTCCTGAAATCAGCGTATCCAATCACGCTCGCAATGCTGTCCGTATCGGGATGGCGGTGGCCGAAAAGGTAGATCTGGTTCATGGTCGGTCAGGGGCTGGTGCCTGGTACCAAGTGTTGGCCGTTCCGGCTCATAAGCTCTGGCAGGTATTACCGTGGTACCTGGGAGTCTGGCAGCATGAAGTTCCGGAGAATTCTCTCCAAATTCGCAATTACTGCAGGGAATAATTCCTATAGATCGCCTGGTTTTCGCGCAAGGGGAGATCCCCCGGGTATTGTTTCCTCTGTACGGACGTATCCGTACCGGGGAAGAATTACTTTGAAAATGGATTAAAACAAGAAAAAATTAGAACCGGGGTTTCCGGTGCTTGGGAAGGCAGTCGCGGCAGTACACCGGGCGGCCTTCAGTCGGCTTGAACGGAACTTCACATTCCTTTCCGCAGTCTGAGCAGGTAGTTTTCGTCATTTCGCGGGGCCCGAAATCTCTGGGTCCTCTGTTTCCACCAAAATTATTTGATCCGTACATGGTTATTACTCAAACAGTCTTGTACAAAACTGTGGTAGAATATTTGTCAGCAGAGTATAATAAATGCAGTGTTCGCGGAACCTGCCATACAGTGCCTGCTGCACAAAAAAGGATGAACGCAGATTTATACGCTCAGGTAGTGGTTCTTCCGCAGCCAGTCGGCCTGCGGGGGGAGGTACCGGTACAGGATATCGCATTTCTCATCCTGGAAACTCCATGGCACCACGATCAGGATATCGCCCTCGCGGATCCATGCCCGCTTCTTGATCTTGCCCTTGATCCGGCCCATCCGCTCTACGCCGTCAAGGCACCGGACCCGGATATGGTTTGCCCCCATCATCAGTTCGGCGCAGGCAAACTGCTCGCCATTCCTCTTCTTCGGCAGCCTTACACGAACCACCGGCGTGCCGTCAGGATTGAATTCAGGTGCGCCGTCCGATTCCCCGGGTTTTTTTACGCCTTCCTTAATGCAGACATCTCCAGAAGAGTATTATAAGGGTACCCGGGCTGATGAAGATATGTATTGGAGGGCGCTGATCCGAACCCCTGCAACGCGCCCGGTTCGAGATCAATATTCCCCCCTGCGGCATGGAGGCGCATGTGACGGGTGTTTTCCTACCTCCAGGAATGCGTATGGAATGATACGGGTATATCTTACGGTGACGATTCCGGCAAACCTGCCCTGAAATCATTCTTCCTGCTAATCCCTGTGGAATCGTTTTTGATCACGTACTTAATTGATTACATGCAATAGTGTGGTAGTGATCCCATGTCGAAACGGGCTGTCGATATGACCTTCCAGGCAATCTATACGCTGACTGATCTCCGGGTGCTCCTGCGGGAGACCGCACCCGGGCATGAATTCGATGAAGGCCAGAAGGTGCAGGTTGAACGCCTCCTCGGGAACCTGGAAAGGCAGGTCGCCTCCCTTAAGCAGGAGATGCTGAAATGAGGTGCGGGAACGGGATCGAGGCCCGCCAGGTGGACGAACTGTTCATCAATATCGATCCGATCCAGGCCGGGGGACGTCTCACTGCCGATGCAATGAAAGCGGTTATTGCGTACGGTGACGGGTACTCGGTCTGCGATAACTGCCGGAAGCCCAACCGGCTCGATTATATCAGCAAGCCCCCGATCGCGGATTTCCACACGGATGTCGCCCGCTGGCTTAACATGGATGCGGTCCGGACGGTCCCGGGGGCGCGACGGGGGTTCCAGGCCGTGGCACAGACCTATGTGAAAAAAGGCGACCCGGTCCTCCTCACCACCCTCTCGCACTATACCGAGTTTTTGGCCGTGGAAGAGGCCGGCGGAATTGCCCGGGAGATCCCGGCCAGTGAGCAGAAGCTCGTCACGCCGGATGCTGCTGCCGCAAAAATTGAGGAGGTCAGGAAGGAATTCGGGCGGGCGCCGGTCCTCGCCTTCATCGATCACGTGGATTACCAGTACGGCAACATGCACGACATCGCCGCTATCGCAAAGGTAATGCGCCAGTATGACGTCCCGATCGTATACAATGGTGCCTATACCGTGGGAATCCTTCCCGTGGACGGGAAAGCCCTGGGAGTGGATTTTGTCATCGGGTCCGGGCACAAGAGCATGGCGGCCCCAGCACCGTCCGGCATCCTTGCTGCTACGGCAGAACGGGGGGCTGAAGTGTTCAGGACAACATCCATTGTGGGCGATGTGACGAACCGGAAATTCGGGATAAAGGAACCGGAGATGATGGGCTGCACGCTGATGGGTGCTACGCTCGTCGGCATGATGGCCTCGTTCCCCCACGTAAAGGAGCGGGTGAAGCATTTCGACCGGGAACTGGCAAACCACAAACTGGTCACTGATGCCCTCCTGTCCGTTGCGGGGACGAAGATTCTCTCGGAATACCCGCGGAAACACACGATGACCCGGGCCGACACCACGGCTTCGTTCGATACGATCGCTGCAACGCACAAGAAGCGCGGGTATTACTTCTCCTCCGCTCTTGAAGAAAAAGGGATCACCGGGGTCATTCCCGGGGCTACGAAGGTCTGGAAATTCAATACCTATGGCATGACCGGGAAGCAGGCAGCGCATCTCGCGGGCGCATTTGTGGATATTGCCCGGGAAAACGGGATTGGGGTTAATTAATATCCTGGCTACTTTTGGTGCACATTATGATGAATACCGCCGCCCCCGACGGGGTGCCCCCGCGGCGGTTCAATAACGTTTCATTTTTGGATACAGGTAATGAGTAGCGCAAAACCCGACAGGCGTTTTGCGCGCAGGGCATCGAAATAGTCTGGTTATAAATATTCAGACTCTGGAAAAAATAAAAAAGTTACCGGCAGCTCTCCCCGTGCTGGGAGAGATCGAGCCCGACATATTCCTCTTCCTCGCTGACCCTGAGGCCCAGTATCTTATCAATCAGGACTGCCAGTGCATAGGTCACGACAAATGCATAGATCGTGACTACCACCGCACCGATCAGGTTCGCGGTGAACTGGTGGACATTTCCTTCGAGGAGCCCGGAATAACTGGAGACTGCTGTGGTTGCAAAGATCCCGGCACAGACTGTGCCAAGGAACCCGCCAATCCCGTGGACCGCCCAGGCATCGAGGCTCTCGTCCCAGTCGCTCTTGATCCGCCAGCACATCACCTTGTAGCACACAATGCCGGCAACTGCACCGATCAGGATTGCATCCATCGGAGTTACATACCCGGCAGCGGGGGTGATTGTGCCAAGGCCTGCAACTGCGCCCGTGACCATCCCAAGGGAACTCGGCTTACCGTTGATCCAGCTGACTGCCATCCAGGAAAGTGCCCCGGCAGCTGCAGCGGTATTGGTAACTACGATCGCATTCACTGCCATCCCGTTCGCAGCGAGGGCACTGCCGCCATTAAACCCGAACCACCCGAACCAGAGGAGACCGGCGCCGAGCAGGGTCATGGGGATATTGTGCGGCTCCATGGTGTACTGGCCGTACCCGGCCCGTTTTCCTATGACAAGCGCGATCGCGAGTGCTGCAAACCCGGCACTGATATGGACTACCATCCCCCCGGCAAAATCTATTGCACCAAGTTGCGCAAGCCATCCGCCGCCCCAGACCCAGTGTGCGATCGGGTCATACACGAGCGTTGTCCAGAGCAGGGAGAAGAGGATGAACGAACTCAGTTTTACCCGCTCGGCAAGTCCGGATGTAACAATCGCCACCGTAACGGCAGCAAATGTCAGCTGGAAGATCATGAAGAGAAGCGGCGGGTATCCTGCATTCCCTGTTGTCGTGCTCACGCCGTTCAGTCCCACGAACTGGAGATTTCCAAGGATGCCGCTCACATCGTTTCCGAACGCAAGCGAGTACCCGAGCAGCACCCACTGGATGCTGACCAGGGCAAAGGCAATGAAGGAAAGGGAGATCATGGAAATAAAGTTCTTTTTCCGTACCAGGCCCCCGTAGAAAAATCCTACGCCCGGGGTCATCAGCATCACCAGCGCTGTTGCGGTGATCAGCCATGCAATCGTGGAACCACTGTCTGCTACCATACTCTTCCTCACTGATTGTCAGATCTTTTTTCTGCCGCGTCCGGTCCTCCCGTCACTACACGGGAAACTATGCAGCGGGTTTTTTTAGTAAAACCTGATGATCGGTACGATACCGTACTACATAAAATAGAAGGAAACTGGATTCTACTCTATTTAAGATTAATTAATATCGGGCCTCGAATCCGCTTCGAATCCTGTCGTTCCCTCAAGCCCTTCCGCTGAAATTCCTATACGATATATTAATATCTGGCGTAATCAACACCAGCAGATAGATTGTAGCGATTGCCCGGGCGTCTGAACGGACCGGGGCAACCAATTATGCGGGTGAACGGGTACCATGCTGGATAAGGTTGATCTGACTAAAACGGTTGATGAAGCGAGTTTTGACGAATCCCTGACCGGTTATAAGCAGCGCATGAGTGTTCTCCAGCGGACGTTAAGGGACCAGAAAACACCCACGATCATTCTCATAGAGGGCTGGAATGCCTCCGGCATCACCATGTCGACTCAGGCCATCATCCAGTCACTTGACCCACGCGGCTTCACTCTCCATGCGATCGACAAGCCGACGGACGAAGAAAAATCACGCCCGTTTCTCTGGAGGTTCTGGACCCGGACTCCCCCGCGGGGACGCATTGCCCTCTTTGCGAGGAGCTGGTACAGCAGGGCAATATCTGAAGAGATGCAACGTTCAGCGTGGAAGAAATCGCTCGAAGGGAAGATCCATTCCATCAATACGTTTGAACGACAGCTGACTGACGACGGGACGGTGATCATCAAGATCTTCCTGCATATTGGCAGGGAAGAACAAAAATCCCGGCTTGAGGAACGCGAGCGCAACCCCCTCACGGCATGGCTGGTTACACCTTCAATCTGGCATGTCCATAATCAATATGATACATCGAAACCGGTTATTGATGATCTGCTCGGGAAGACCAATACCGACTTTGCCCCATGGACGGTGATCGAGGCGACCGACCGGAAATATGCGATCCTGAAAGTCTATTCAACGCTGGTAAAAGCCCTTGAAAAACGTGTCGGGGGCGGAAAAGACGGGCATTCCAAACGGGGAAAAGATAAGGAGCAGGTAAGGCCGCGAAAGAACCCGGTGAAGAGGAGTTCTGCACCGGAAAATGCCTGTACCAAGGAAGACTGCCAGCAGCAGCTCAATACCCTCCAGATCGAGATGCTCGAACTGCACTACCTCCTCTTCAAGCGGAAGATCCCCCTTGTCATCATGTACGAGGGCTGGGATGCTGCCGGTAAAGGGGGAAATATCACGCGGATTGCGCGCTACATGAACCCGCTCGGCTATGATGTCATCCCCATCGCTGCTCCTGACCAGAGCGAGAAGGAGCATCATTATCTCTGGAGGTTCATCAAAAACTACCCGAGAGCGGGTCACATTGCGATTTACGACCGCAGCTGGTATGGACGGGTGCTCGTTGAACGGGTGGAAGGGTTCTGTTCAGCCCCGGAATGGCAGCGGGCTTACCTGGAGATCAATGAGATGGAAGAGGACTATGTCATGTCAAGCGGTGGCGGGATCGTGAAGTTCTGGCTTGAGATCAGCAAGGAGGAGCAGCTCAAGCGGTTCCAGCAGCGTGCGAGTGATCCTTCCAAGATCCATAAAATCACCGAGGAAGACTGGAGGAACCGGGAGAAATGGGACCAGTACGATGAAGCCATAGATGAGATGCTCGCCCGGACCAGCACATCCATCGCGCCGTGGACCGTTGTCGAATCCGATGACAAGTGGTATGCCCGGGTCAAGGCACTGACTACGGTCATTGATTGTGCACGAACGCTTCTTTGATCTGAAATAATCCTTAAAAAATCACCCGGGGATCCCGATCATTCCATCACCGTCTGAGGGGGAGTATCCTCCGGGGCATCATCCCGGATCCTGCCATCACGTGCAATTACCATCCGGGTATTCTCACATGCCGTCCTGATGATGGCATCCATATCCATCCGCTGCTCACACGCATGAATTTCGACCAGCAGTGCAGCGGTTGCCGGCATCTTCGGGACTGCACGGCAGGCCAGATCGCCCGGGTGTGTGTCAAATGTCCCGATCCTGCGGGCGAGTGTAATGGTCTCCTCCTTGTCATACGTGATGAGCGGGCGGAGCACAGGAACCGTGACCGCTTCGGAAATGACCGAGAGGTTGGCAAGGGTCTGGGACGCGACCTGGCCCAGGTTCTCCCCGGTAACCAGTGCCTGTTGCCCTTCCGACCCCATGATCCTGGCGGCGACCCGGTGCATAAACCGTTTGCAGATCACACAGCGGTACCGGGGCTGGATACGAAGGCGCTGCATCTCGTCAAATAGTGCTTCGTTCTTCACGATGACCATCCGGATGTCCTGCCCCGGGCACCAGCAGGAAAGTTTCCGATGGTTCTCGGTTGCCGCGGCAAGGACATCTGCCCCGGCCCACCTGCCGGCATCAAGGTGCAGGTGGGTGATCTCACAGCCGCGTTTCATTGCAAGCCAGGAGGCAACCGGGGAATCTATTCCTGAAGAAAGGAGTACAAGGACATGGCCCTGGGTGCCAAACGGCAATCCGCCGGGAGCAGGGATCCGGGAATCGTAAACAAGGCCGCCAAAATCCCGTACTTCGACGAAGATCTCGTAGTCCGGCTTTTCCAGATCGACCCGCAGTCCCGGAATGCGGTCGTAAACTGCCGATCCGATCTGTTCTCCAAGTTCCTGGCTGGTGAGCCCGACTTTCTGCTGCCGTTTTGCCCTGACTGCAAAACTCTTTCCCGACCCGATATGGGAAAAAGCAAGGTCAGCCGCTGCCGAAGAAAGCGTCTCAACCTCCTTCCCGGTCAGGGTGCAGATACTGACGTCGATGACGCCAAACACCCGTGCAACGATATCCGCGATCTGTCCCGGCTCCTCCCCAAAGATAAGGATACGCCCACGGGGGGTTTCATAGCGGGCAGAAAGGCCGTTTGCAGCAAGGGCGTGGCGGATGTTGCGCAGGAGCATGCCAATGAAGTGATGCCTGACCGGCTCGCTTTTCAGGAACAGCTCCCCGTATCTCACCATAACAGGATTTCCGGAAATCCCGGTTCCCGTGCTCGGATCTGCAGTCATCGTCTTACCTGTATTGGATGCCGGGAAACATAACTATTGGCGGGAGATGATGAGATCCTGATACCCGGGTCCAGCACAGTTTTCTGGCGTTTTCTCTGGAATAGCATCGTATATGCTGCGCCCGAAAACCCTGGTAAGGCTCCCTGACAACAAAACCCTTTAATTGCGGGAGGGAATAGTGTACTGAAATGGCGAAGAAGGCAAGCAAAAAAGAAGAAGAACCGCTCAAGTTGTTCTATATTTTTTACAACCAGGAGCGGTGGGACAACTGGCTCAAAACCCTCAGCGAAGCCAGTTTCGAAGCCGATCCCAAGAGCGAGGACCTGCCGGAAGGGTTCAGGATCCTCGACGGTTTCTCTGTCGATATCACCCTTTCCGTCCTTAAAGTGATCAAGCTCTACCAGAACAAGCGGTACTCCCGTGACGAAGCCCTTGACAAGCTCTCGCAGATAGAAGCAATTGTCATGTCTGCCTCACCGGAAGGCGATCTTGAGGAACTGGTCGGGATCCTCCAGCTCCCGAAACTCGCGCTTTTTGCCGGGTGCAGGAAATATCTTGAAGGCGGGTTTGACAAGGATATCAAAACCCTGATCAAGACCGGCAGGGACAAGATCGAGAAAGATATGGAACTTGCCCTTGAAGCCGCTGCCAATATTGCCGCTGCCGTTATGGACGGCGCTGCCTGCTGCGGGAAATACGTGAAAGACGATCTGGAAAACCCGACGCTCTTTGACGAATGGCTTATCGAATGCGAGCGCATCAACGAAGCGATGACCTCCCTCAAGAACTTCGATGAGTCTGCGGGAGACGATGAGTGATTGCTGACCGGGCACGGTTCCGACACGCAAAAAAGCTGGAACGACTTGCCGGCTATCGCCTTCCTGAGCTTGCGTTCTCCGGGAACATGCTCGAGACGCTCTGCTCGCGCCTGAACTATGATGCACTCGATTTTGGTGTGCGGGACCAGATCCTCGCGTTTTTTAATGATTTCCTCCGCTGCGACTGCCGTGACTGCCCGCTCTGCGGCTGTCCTGAGAAGAAATTTGCAAGGAAAGTGATCGAGTTGCGCGAGAACGGGCTCGACCACCGGCAGATTGCCTCGTATATGCAGGATGAATACGGCATCGAGCTCTTTCCCGCAGACATTCTCTCGTTCCTGGAAGAATCCGTCCATGTTCTTGAGGCAATCTCGGATGTGTCACGGCTTCAGGGGCGGCAGGACCTTGCCAAAACAACGGATGATCACATCCGTCTCATCGAACGATAATATTTTTTTGGGGTATTGTTCTTCCAGCGACTATTTTATTAACCGACCCTTCTCCGTTATCTTTAGCGAACGCTCTTGGGGGCTCCAGTACATTGTGCTTCCGCCCCCGCACCTGGGCATCCCCCATAGTGCGATAGGACCTCATAAGAAGGTTGACGAAAATATTAGGGGTCACGGGGAAGCGCTTCCCTTGGGCTGCCTCCCCCTTTTGGGGAGAGTGGGGGTCACCCCCATATGTGCCACCGAGCTTAACTGGAACACAAAGAAAACGGATTTCGACAGAACATAACGTAGAACTTAGTGGAACTTTTTCCAAGTTGGATACAGTACTATTTATAAAATTTATTTTCCGTCGTTAATACAGTGCAATTTTGGTAGTTAAAATGGTATTCTACCTCTTTTTATTCCCTGAAATCTTCCTTAAGAAATGCGGTAATCCCCCCTGGCAGGGAATTGATCGGGCCTGGTGGAAGGTTTATTCCCCAGAAAGACAAAATATGGATGCGTTTCCCTCCGGAAAACCACTCCGTATGTGTACTGGCGCCCGGAAAATCCGGATGATGGGGCCAGCTTAGTTGTTTTCTGCACTGGTCCGAGGCTGATATCGATGATCTGGCAATATTCCCCGTACTATATCCCGTTTATTGCCTCCGGGTGTATCGCCGTCATCCTTGCAGTTACCGGCTGGCGGAACCGGACCTATGTCTGTGCAAAACCCTTTGCCCTCCTTATGCTCGCGGCTGCTATCTGGTCGTTTGGTTCTGCCCTGGAAGTATCCGCGGCGGATCCCCTCACCCAGATGTTTGCCGTCACCCTCCAGTACCCGGGGGTCGTTGCGGTCCCTGTCGCCTGGCTTCTATTTGCCTTTGAATATACCGACAGGGAGCACTGGATCACCCGGGGTAACCTCGCCCTCTTGTTCGCAGTGCCGTGCATGAGCATTCTCCTTGTTGCTACCAACGGGGCCCATCACCTTTTTTACACAGCGGTAACCCAGGATGTTATCGGGAGTGTATCCTATGCAAATATCATCTATGGCCCGTTTTTCTGGTTTTCTTCCATCTATTCCTACCTGATCATCTATATCAGTGTCATGTTCATTGTACAGCGGTTTGTGTTCACGTCCGGCCTGTACCGCGGCCAGATGATCGCGATCCTTGTCGCGGTTTTCACGCCATTTTTTGTCAATCTTGCCTACGCAGTCCGCCAGATTGATTTTACCGTCATAGATCCCACGCCGTTTGCACTCATCATCTCCGGATTTGCAATCATTATCGGGATGATGCGCTACCAGCTGCTGGATGTCACACCCATGGCCCAGGACCTCGTGATAGCAAATATGAGCGACGGGGTTCTTGTCCTGGATACCCATGACCGGATCACGTCGCTGAATGCCCCCGCTGAGCGTATCCTTGGCGTGTTCCTCATCCAGTCGGTGGGCATAGCGGTGAAGGAACTGCTCCCGTGTGTGGTACTCCCTGATGAGGTGTCCGGAGGTCCCGGCCGGTTCTCCGAACAGGTGCTCGAGATGGACCGGATTATCGGGGAAAAGAAGCAGTATTTCGAACTGCGGTGTATCCCGATCCTTTCCCACGATAACGGGATGAAGGGAAAACTGATCATGATCCGGGATATCACGAACCAGAAACTTGCAGAGATCGCCCTCGCAGAGGCCCGGAAGAAACTGAACCTGCTCTCAGGCATCACCCGGCACGATATTCTCAACCAGGTGACTGTCCTTCTCCTGAACATCGATTCAGCCAAGGATGCGGCAAGCGATCCGGCAGTGCGGGATCTGATGGATGTCCAGGAGAGCGCGGTAAGGAACATCCAGCACCAGATCGAGTTCGCCCGGGATTACGAAGACCTTGGGGGAAAAGAACCCCAGTGGATGAATATCAGTCAGATATTCTCCCACCTGCTTCCTGTTATAGGAACCTGTGGTATTACGTTCACTCCTATGGATGCAGATGTGGAGATCTATGCGGACCCCCTGCTCGAGCGTGTCTTTTATAACCTTGTGGACAATTCCATCCGGCATGGTGAACACGTTACAACGATCGGCATCCGCTGCGAAAGAACTGCTGGCGGTCTGGTCCTCACCTATTACGACAACGGTATCGGTGTTCCTGTTCAGGATAAGGAGCATATTTTTGAGCGGGGCGTAGGGAAGCATACCGGCCTGGGGCTCTTCCTGGTGAGGGAGATCCTCGAAATTACCGGGCTGACCATACGGGAGACCGGGGTATCCGGCTCCGGGGCCCGGTTTGAGATCCATGTTCCCGGGGAACAACAGCGCATAAGAAATGGGTGAGATGAAACAGTGTTATTGCCCGGGTCTCACCGTGCTCCATCAGTCAGGAGTTCCACTTTTACATAACAGCGGGGACACCCGATCCTGACCTTCCTTCTGGTCCTGCTGAGTGATGACAGGCGGCTTCCCATGTATATCCATGCGTGGCCACACCGGTGGCAGGTCACGCTGCAGCTTGTGTACTGGCATTCCATGATCGGTGAACGGGATTTGTTGCTTATTAAGTGAAGGCGGGCGAAGTGCGAAAGTGACATCCATGAATGCCGGTTTTTATGTTCTCCCGTGAGCGCCGGAGCGTACTCATCCTGTACTGAATGATATCCCCGCTATTCCGGACAGTACCTGGCAGTAACCCCGGGCTAACATCCATTTCCCTGAAACGATCACACCTCCGGATATGCTTCAATCCGTGCCTTGAGCTTAATTGAGCATGCAGGCACTGACCAGTTTCCCGGTCATGACATGGAGCGTTTTCTGTCTCTGTCGGGAGCCGTCTCGCTGGTAAGGATCAGATCGTCTCCCTTCTCAAGGGCAGAAACGAGTAGTTCCGGTATGGCTTCTGCCATCGGGGAGGGGTACATTCCCCTGTATTTTTTGCTGCAGCCATACGGTACATTATGAATGATCGGGTAATAATTGTTACACCCGCCATCGTGGATCAGGAATGATTAAAAAAAAGGACTATCCGGGAAACCGCGCGGCCTTTTGCCCGAAGGTCCCGAAACCCGGTTTATGGACATGCGGCCTCAGTTTCCAGATGGCCTTCAGTGCAGGTGACCGTGAATGAGCACGAGGGTAATGGTCTTTTCGCTCCCGGCAGACTGGTCTTCCTGCAGCAGCTGTTCGCAGGACGTTTCTACGTTCTCTCCATTCTTAAGAACGATCTCCGCGATCCGCTCTTTCCTGGCAAAATCATGCAGGCCGCCGGAACTTGGGAGCAGGAAACGATCCCGTATATTGATGGTGATAAAGTCTGACCTGTTCAGCAGATGAGCTCGCCAAGGGTGTGGGTGATCATGTCCGTCAGTTTCTTCTCTTCACCAGGGTTTCTGGAAAAGAAATCCCGATCATCCGGCCAGTCGGATGCCGGATGATCACGGGGGACCCGGATACCATCCGGACCGATCAGGTAGGCATTTCCCTCGCCGGTATCGAGGATCGGCAGTCCAGTAAATCATCGAGAAAGCAGGAACTGAGGTGCGTCGAGCCCCTGGGAGCGCCCGGTGACTCCCCTGCATGCTCAGTGATCTGTGCATCACTTATGTGGACGGCTGCTGAAAGAATCTCCGGCGGTGATCGTTTATTGCCCTGCACGGATTCCCTGAGGCTGGCAATTGCGATGCCGCTTGCGGAACTCCCGCCGGGAAGATCTGTCATCCCCTCCGCTACCCCAAAGACATAATAGTTCCCGAAATTTGCAGTCTATAATGTAGAAATGACGCCGTAGAGAACGAATTGCACCAAGCGCCGCATATTAAATTCCTTTGCCCTCCTTCATCCAGAGCCGGATAAGGTATCCTCCTCCGACTTCAAATAGACCTGCGAATACAAATAAAAAAAACGATAGGAAAATTATCTGTCAATCCCACTTCCCAATCAGTTGAAATTGTCAATTGCTAAGGAGTTCAATCTGACAAGTTTACTTTTCTTTCTCATGAAATCCGCATACGTCATTTTTCCAAAAGGTTTTCCTATTTTTATGTCAAGAGGATCTATCTGGTAATAAGTCATACTAATTGGTACTGCTCCGTTGGATTCAAAAAAAAATTTGGCTTTTTCATTCTGATTCGGAACTGCCAACTCAATTTTCCCGCAACCTTTTTTTTTGGCTTTCCTTACACAAAAGTCAAACATTGTCATACCAATTCCAAGATTTCTAAAATTATCTACCACAAATATTTCGTCGAGAAAGAAGCTAGGTAGTGCCATTAAAGTCGAATACGATATTTTAAAAGCTGCATAAGCTACATAATCCAACCCTATTTTCCCCAAATACGCTTCATATTTGGGATTTATTGAAAATGCATCATCTTTCAGTCTATTTATTATTGTAGTGTCAAGTAACCGAGTTCTATCTGATCCAATAAATTTTGTGCGAAGATCAATAAAATTATCAAAATTTTCTTTGCTAAGTTTTTCGATATATAATCGTATTTCTTGCATTAGAAGGATCTTTCCTTCTATATGTTATAAATATTTCTAATTACAATAGCATAATAAGCAGATATCACTTGTGTGAAGTATTACGACGATTTGTATGCTATTCAATCTAATCAGAAAAAGGTATCCGATGCGAATCACAAAAAACAATCTTGACAAAGAATGAGGTGAAAAGTTTATGAAGATGGTTCATGCGATTATAAGGCCGGACAAACTCGATACGATAAAAAAAGCCCTTGAAGAGAAGGGTTTTGTTGCCATGAGTATCCTTGAGATAACCGGCAGGGGCGAACAGAAAGGGATCACGCTTGAATACCGTGGAGAAATGGTTGAAGTTGATACCTTGCCCAAGATCATGCTTATGATGGTCGTAAATGACCAGGATGTAGATACGATTATCTCGATCATCCGTGCCGCCGGGAGGACAGGAAAGTTCGGTGATGGGAAAATATTTGTCCTGCCGGTAGAGATGATGGCCAAAGTACGCACTGATGAAACGTGGAGATAACCTTTGAATGATGGGCTCATTACTAACAAATAATTACCCCATTTTTCTATGCTTTACGATTTTATTCTGCCTAAAAAAGTTATTGATCTTCCATCGCTCAAATTTAAATATTCATATAGTCACACTTTCCAATTTTGTTTATATTCAGGGAATAATTGAAAGTATTAACAAAAATCAGTAATATGTTTCCATAATAGGAATGTTTATAAATCAAAGAAGGAAGTTACTTTCCATAACCTTAATATTGAAGCAGACAAATTCAATATTAGATAATGAGGATTTGATTCGATGGAGCAATCACAAAGTAGTAATCAGATGACTGGTGGTCAGACCACCGGGACTATGAAACGTACACTGAACCTGACCTCACTTCTAGTGAATGCCATGGCACTTATTGCCCCCGGTGCATTTCTCTGGACCACATTCCAGGTACAGGCAGCGCAAACCAACGGTGGGGTAACAACGGCAGGAGAGATGTGGACCGGTCTTTTGGCTGCGCTCATTCTGGCATTCTTGACTGCAATTTCCTATGCCGAACTTGCTAATATCTATCCCCGGGCAGGCTCCGGCTCCACTTACTATTACGCTGAGGCTTCGTTTCTGGAAAAAGAACAGGTCTCTCACCGTAAATGGGCGCGAATCATCAAGTTTCTGGTAGGCTGGATATCGCATCTCTACTACTGGATTTACCCCGGTATCATGGTTGCCTTCTCGGCTATTCTGATCGTGTACATCTTCGGTTTGTTCGGGATCAACTTATCCATCTGGGAGCAGATTCTCGTTGCCGTGATATTTGCTGTCTTAAACGGCTACATCGCGTATCGCGGGATCTCTGGTTCGACCATGACTGCGATCGTTATCAACGCAATTCAGTTGGCTGCACTCATTGCCTTTTCAATACTAGCAATCCTGTACCGGCACGCCCACCCGGAACTGGCGTACGTACAGACCGCATCTTCCATACTTATTCCGCATAACTTCACAAATCTGCTGTTCCAGTCGACAATTGCCATCTTGTTACTTGTAGGGTTTGAGTCGGTGACCTCCCTTGGTTCCGAAGCGCTCCAGCCCAAGAAGGACATCAAACGGGCAATCCTGCTCTCCCTCATCATTCAGGGCGCATTTGCCTATCTATTCGAATACTTCGCCGCTATTTATTTTGTTGGCCCTCAATTGACAGGCACCGATTCAACGGGAGCGGCAGTTTCTGGTTGGGGGGCAGCGGCGGCATCCGGAGCCCCCATCGGGGATATGGTACGGATTATCGGTGATCAGATGCTCGGTGGTACTGGGTTCATCCTGGTGCTTCTGTTTGCTGCAACCGTAGTACTGGCACTGATCGGTACAACCCTTGCTTGCCTTAACACTGGAGTCCGGATAACTTATGCCATGGGCAAGGACAAAGAGATGCCCACCCTGCTGGGTATCCTGCATGGCAAGTACGACACCCCCCACTATGGCATTTGGATTCTTGTAGGTATATCTGCACTATTAGGTGCGTATGGTGTCCTGAATGTGGACAATTTGACCCAGATCACGCTGGCTTCTAATACAGGGACCTTCCTTCTGTACGGCCTGACAAATTTAATTTGCCTGTGGGCATTCTTCCACCGTCCCGATGCCAATATCCTTAAACACCGCGTGGTTCCGATATTGGGGTTCCTGGCAAATTTCGTCATGCTCGGTGCAGTTGTCTGGCTCGGTATCAGTGCCGGGGGAAGTACGGCAACCGATGCAGTGATCGCGATCGCCATGGTTATTGTCTGGCTGATAGCCGGGGCAGTGTGGTTTATGCATAACACAAAGAAAGAGGGTCGCCCGATAATGGCTGGACATCTGCCACAGGTAACCGGATTGGATATTGATCACGAATGATTTAGAAATAACTACAAATGAATAACTTACCCAAGTGGTAATAAGAACCGAACATGTCAGGATAAACGTGATGAAAAGTCCCGTATCCGGGTCTTTTCAATTTTATCTGCTTAAGGACAGGAGTGTGTATCGTGGAAGAAAACACCATAGTACAGTCTGCTGATAAGGTGCCAAATCTGGTTGGAGTTATTGTAAACTGGCGAGCCATAACACACCAGGGGTTAATGCGATCGCAGAACGAAGATGCCCATTGGGTTGCACATTCTGTCAAAGCAAAAACAGAGAATGAGTCTTCTTCGAGGTATCTCTTCGCTATTGCCGATGGCCTTGGTGGACACCGGGGCGGGGCAATTGCCAGTAGAACTGCCCTGAAATCTGTTAAAGAGGAATTTCATAAATGGCAGGGTGGGGCTGCTGACCGTATGGTAGCCCAAGCTATGCAGCAAGCAAATCATAAAGTGTTCTGCGTGGCTCAATCAGACCCGGAATTATTCCAAAAAATGCAGACAACATTAACGGTCGTTGCTCTCGACGAGGATTCGTTAACTGTCGGCCATATCGGGGACTGTCGGCTTTACCGCCTGAGAAATAGTAACCTCGAATTGCTGACGCGGGATCATACCATGGCAAACGACCTGCTCAAATTGCATTTAATCTCCACTGATCAGGCAGCCCAGCATCCCGGGCGCCACCAGCTTACCCGTTCAGTTGGCGGTGAGTTATTTATGAATACAGATATTATTTGCGAACGGACACTATCAGGTGATTCCTATCTTCTCTGTAGTGATGGATTGTGGTCAGAGTTGACCCAGGAAGATATCCAGATCACGATGCAGGAAAACGATGTCAGTTCAGCTTGCGAAAAACTTGTCCGATTGGCACTCAGCGGAGGCGCGCCGGATAATATAACTGCTATCATGTTCCGCATCGAAACCATCGGAACCCAAGTTGCACCACTGTTCTCTTGGCGAACATTCTTCCGGAGAAAGTAGGTTCATTTGACATAATCTGACGTATCGTTCTGCTTAAGGTAATATAGGAATAACAATAATCTCTGAAAACTCTGCATTCATCAGTTGTGGTTGTTAGAAACCCCCCCATGAAACCATTTCCAAATAACGAGCAATGAGGTACCACAATGTATAAAACCGGTGACGTGGTCTGCGATTACAAGATAATAGAATTACTGGCCCAGGGAGGATTCAGCCAAATCTACAAAGCACGTAGTCCTGATGGTTCGCAGGTCATCCTTAAATTCCCGGAGGCTTCCCTGCTTGGCGATCTGGCAACGTACGAGCGTTTCCGCCGCGAGGTTTCAATCGGGCAGAAGCTGAACCACCCTGCCATTCCCCGGGCGATCACGTTCATGGAAGGTGCTGAGGGCGTATTCCTCGTTTTGGAATATATCGAAGGGATTCCTCTCAGAACCTACATCAGTGAACATGCACCGTTACCGCTCAACAAAGTTCTCACTCTTGCCGATCAGCTAGCTGATACAATCGAATTCCTTCACAAGAATGGAGTCTTTCACCGGGACCTGAAACCTGAAAATATTATCATTGGACCTGATGAAAAAATTCATATTCTCGATTTCGGGAGTGCGTTGCTTGAAGGTTCCCGTCGTGTTACGTGGAGGTGGGCATCAAATACCTTTGGAACACCGGATTATATGGCACCTGAACAAATCCAGGGAAAACGGGGAGATTCCCGTACTGATGTGTATGCGCTAGGAATGATCGTCTATGAGATGCTCACTGGTACACTCCCTTTTCATGGAGATAATGCTCTTTCAGTCATGAACCAGCACCTGACAGCAATTCCTACATCACCCCGCAAGTTCCAGCCATCAATTCCCCCGGGTATAGAAGCTGTAATACTTAAGTCAATACGCCGTGACACTGATGAGCGCTATCAACATGTCAGCGAATTCCGGTACGATTTGAAGCATTTCGCAGAACTCGATTTATCGCAATTCCACCTAGATCCGGAACCGGCAACCGGTGGACTGCTCACAAACCGGCAGATATGGGTACGAAGCATCTTGGTCTTTGTCGCTTTCCTGGTTATTGCAGCATTACTTGTAATTGCCGGATATCTGATGAAGCACCGGTAAAGAAAAATTGCTAATAATAAAATTCGATCGATTTTCAGGACAAGGCTTTGTCGCCCTGTTCTCCGGTCCTGACCCGTATAGCACCGATTATCGGGCAAATAAATATTCTCCCATCCCCATGTCGACCAGTCTGGTTGGTATTCACAATTGCCTGGACAATCCGGCTGATCTCTTCATCACTCGCAACAATGAAGAGCATCCGTTTTGGCAGGAAACCTAATGCGAACTCGGTATCCAGTTGAAACGGCGATCCAGCCATTTTGATTCCGGCATCTGGCGATTCTTCACAATGTCGGGGGCTCTCCATTTGCATCCGCAAGTTCCTGTTCACGGATCCCCCCCATTCCCGTGGGCTGACCCTCCCTTTCTGCTGGCCGCGGCCGTTGACATATAGGAACGTAACGCCCCTTACGCCGATGGTTTCAAGGGCCACCTTGGTCTCTTCGATCTGTTCGTCCCGTATGATAGCGATGATCTGCTTCATGTTTTTTCAGGTCCCATCTGGCTTTCCGGCAGTCCGAATCGCAAACGTATCCTCTACATAGGTCACGAAGATCTTACCGTTTCCGATGGTACCTCCCTCAGGTGCACTCTTCAAATCAGTCTGCGCTTCTTTCCTGATTATCATAACCGTTTTTGCCACATCGTTGTCCGGTACCACGATCATCAGCATCTCCTTTGGGATTTCTTTGTAATGAACCGCTCCAAGGGTAATTCCCATCTCCTTGCCATGACCGGTCACGTGGAGACGAGTCATCCCTCCAATACCGACAGCGTCGAGGGCCGTGATCACCCGCTGCGCCGATTCCGGCCGGATTACCGCCCAGATCATCTTCATAACCGGCTCTCACAATTTTGGTGTGCGTGTTTCCGGTTATACATTCATTTCTCCGGTACGGATTCGGATCGACTGCTCAACCGGGATGACAAAGATTTTTCCGTCTCCGATCTTCCCGGTCCGGGCCGAATCGATGATAGTCGCGATTACTATGCCGACATCATTATCCTTTATTACAATCTCAACTTGGATCTTGGGCAGCATGTCAACTATCATCTGGCCACCCCGGTATTCCAGGAAGATGCCTTTCTGTTCGCCTCGTCCCCGGACCCAGAGGACGGTCAAACTGACAAAACCATTTTCTTCCAGTGCTTGCTTGACGAATTCGAATCGTTCTGGTTTGAGAATTGCTTTAACCATTTTCATGAGGATTCCTTCGTATTAGCAACGCTCCCCGTGCTGGGAGATGCCGAGACCGAGATATTCTTCCTTTTAATTGATCTGAAGCCCAATTGTTTGATCGAGGATAACTGCAATGATACCGGTAACCACAACTGTGCCTGCACCGACGCAATGGACAACGAACTGGTAAACATTACCGTTGAAAAAAGGAGATGCATAATTAATGGCTGCCGCTGCAAATGTCCGGCCGGTTTCTGCATAAGAAGTAGTTCCAGTTCACTCCGCGCTAAATTCACTCGCACATTCCTCCGGCATTCTTTATGAGCCGGACTTTCACTTCGTTCCTTCTGATCTGTTCGGCTACTACCGCGTATCCTCTCTGCTCAGCATCAATCGCGATCCACGGGGGGATGTGGTCGCAGAGGATCTCCAATTCTTCAAAATCTCCTTTCCGGACAAACTCCTGAAGCACCTGCTTGCTGCTCACCTCGGGTCGCTTCCCCTGGATCTCGCGAATAGAGATCGCGAAGCGCCCCGGCAAGACCTCCGTGGGTGCCGGTATACCGGCATCGACCGACAGGCTTTCCTCATCCTGCTCGGTCTTCTCCTCGCGCCATACGGTGTCGAGGAACCCGGCCGGTGTCCCCTCGATCTCCCATACAGAGCACCGGGCCTTCTCAAGCTCAAAATAAAGTGCACCACTTGCTGACTTTGCGACAACAATACAACAGTCGTGGAGGAAGCCTTTGAGTTCCTCCATCTTCCTACGCAGCTCGCGGAGGCCTTGTTCCGGTGAGAGAGCAAACGCCATCTCGCGATCCTTCTGCCATGTGCCACGGACCCGGCGATATACAACAACATTCCCCGGTTCGTTCAGGGGAATGGATACGCCGTCCGTGCCAATGATGGCAGCTATCTCCTGGATGCACATGGTTACATCACCTCTTTTTATTACAGAAGCAGCCGTTCGACCGGCTTTCCACCTTCGATATGGGAGTCTAGGATCTCAGCGACATCATCCGGTGTCACTGTGCCGTACCAGATATTATCCGGGTACACGGCAACAACCGGCCCTTTCTCGCAGATGCCAAAACAGCCGGAATTAGTGAGGAATACTTCCCCCCCGGTGCCGCGTTCTTCGATCTCTTCCATGAACTTCTGCATTACGTCAACACCGGTTTTGGTATGACAGAATCCCTTTTGCGTCCCGTTCGGGCGGGAACTCGTACAGACAAATATGTGTTTCTCTGGTTTCTGCATTTCAACAACTCCTTATCATCATTTTTTCTTTTATCTGTGTCCGGTAGGACGCGTATTTGGCTTCGAGCAATGTATTCGTGAACCGGTCGAGAAAAGCGAGCGTGCCTGCGTACCCGACTGAGAGGATCCGCTGCCCGCCGGTCCGGTCATGGATCGGGAAACCGACCCGGACCACGGGGATTCCTCGCCGCTCGGTGAGGAACTTCCCCCCGGAGTGGCCGACCGCTATATTTACCCCGGCCAACGCTGCTGCCACATCAATGGTGGCAAAGTCTGTTTCCTCGAGAAGGACCAGTTTGTCTTCAATGTCCGCAAGGACCGGTACTAGCAATTCAGCAAGCCTGCTGTTCTTCGTCCCGCTTGCGATGACGAGGGGGGGTGCCCCGTTTTCGGTACAGATCCGTGAAAGGGCGTATACGATTTCGGGCTCACCATAGATGACCGGCCGTCCCTCCGCATTATACTTGTGCGAATCTGCCATGGCATCGAGGAGCCAGCCCCGCTCGGTTGTGAGCAACTCAGGCAGGGAATGCCCGCTGATCTTCTGCAGGATCTCAAGAAACCGGTCGGTCGCTTCGAGTCCTATGGGAAGGGGTAGGTTGACGAGAGGGACGCCATACTCCCGCTGGAGCCAGAGACCCGGAGAGAGTTCGTCGGGACATGTCTCACCGAACTGTATCGTGAGCGGTGCCCCGGACATTGCTGCGATATCCTCCGGCTTTGTCCCGCCTAAGGGGATCTTCTGGTACGTTCCACCATACGGCCGATCGAGTGTCATCGAGTAATCCGGCAGGAGGGTATAATCCAGTCCCATAAGTGAGAGGATCCGTTTGATCTCCCGTATATCGGCAGGGCTGATGTGCGGGATGATCACATTGATCCGCCGGTGGTGGTCTGAATGGCGGGTATAATGGGCCATGATAGCTTTTGTCGCGGCCCAGAAGCCCTCCGTGTGACTACCGCTGTAGCTGGGCGTGGGTACCGGGATGATTTCGATACCCGTTGCACCCCGCTCTTTTGTATAATCCTGGATGATACGGTCGAGGTCCTCACCCATGGTCTCGGCAAGGCAGGTTGTCAGGACACCGATAACCGTGGGTGCATAGACCCGGGTCACATTGTCCAGCGCTTTTTTCAGGTTCGCCTCCCCGCCATAGATTGTCTGCTTCTCATTAAGGCCTGATGAGGCGATGTCAACCGGCTCGTTGAAATGCTCTACGTTTGCAAGCCGCATGTATGTGCTGCAACCTTGAGATCCGTGAGAGATGACCATGGAATTCTCGATTCCTTTGAAGGCAATCACGCCCCCGAGGGGCATGCACATCTGGCACTGGTTTTCGTTTACCTGCCGTGCCCGGCCTGCGGGTTTTGTTCCATCCATCAGCACACCTCCGGTGCAAGAGTTCGTTTCAGCTGCTTCCATACCGGTGAACACGTGGTGACATACACCTCGTGCGCGAAAGTGACTGCCCCATCAAAGCCTGCGAGGCACTCTTTCCGGTCATGATTATGATCGACAAAGCCGATCCCAAGTTTGAATGCGAGCGCGCGTTCCTTAACTCCACCCGCCATAACATCAACACGTTTTTCGAGAAGGAACTTCTCGAGTTCAGCGGGGTTCGCGTCGTCAATAACAACCGCATTTTCATCAAGCATCCCGCTGATGTCGTCATACTCCTCCTTTTTACCGGTCTGGGTACCGGTGAGGACAATCTCCATCCCGAGCTCTTTGAGCTGCCGTATGATAGCAACGGCTTTGTACGCGCCACCCACATAGATGGCAGCCCGTTTGCCGGTAAGCTTTTTCCGGTACCGCTGAATGATGGGCCGGATCCGGTCCATCTCCCGTGCGATGAGGGCCTCGGTACAACGGTAGATCTCCGGGTCATCATAGAACGCAGCGATCCTGCGGAGACTGTCTGCTGTGTTCTCCGCACCGAAGAAGTTGACGGACATGAATGGGGTTTCAAACTCCTTCTCGAGGTTTGCCGCTACCCAGTGCATCGACCCGGTACACTGCACAATGTTGAGGCAGGCCCCCGGGGCCTGTTTCAGTGCAGCGACCGTCGAATCGCCGGTAAATGCGACATTGATCTCAATGCCCATCTCCGCAAGGTACCGCTGGATAAGCCAGGTTTCGCCCCCGAGATTGTACTCGCCAAGGAAGTTGAGTTTTCTTGTCTTCTGAACGGTCTCCCCGTTTTTTGGGATGATGAGTTTCATGAGCGCGACGGCAGCAGCCCGGTACCCGACCACCTTATTGCCGGAGATGAAGCCGCTCGATTCGACTGGTATAACTTCAATGCTGTGCCGGGATGAAGCCGCTTTGCTGACTGCGATGATATCGTCACCGATCATACCGGAGACGCATGTCGCGTACACAAAGATTGCGGGAGGGTGGTATTTCTCCACGATCTCATCAATGCATGCGACGAGTTTCTTTTCGCCGCCAAAGACCACATCGTGCTCTTTCATGTCGGACGAAAAGCTGTTCCGGTACATCTCCGAGCCACTGGAGAGGCTCCCCCGGATGTCCCATGTGTAGGTGGCACATCCGATAGGTCCGTGGACGAGGTGGACCGCATCCGTAACAGGGTTCAGGACAACCCTTGCTCCGCAGAAGACGCAGGCCCGCTGGCTCACCGAGCCTGCGAGGCTGTCATCAGCGCAGTGGATGGCGGTTTTGTTCTTTCCGCCGCTCGAGATGGAGTTCTGGCGTTCGCTTATACAGGCATCCAGGCCTGCTTTCTGCACGCAGCATTCCTCCATGGTTTACCTCCTTTCAGATATTCTTACAATATGAGTTCGTAGTCTTCGTCGAGGCAGTCGCGATCCCGGCGCTCAAGGAGTGCGTTGCTGATCTGCTCGATCAGGCGCAGGCACCCGCGGTAACCAACAACCGGCATCAGGGGGTGGACGGCCCGGTCAATGACGGGGAAACCGACCCGGACGAGCGGGATATCCTCAGCACGGGCAATGTACTTGCCGTATGTTGTCCCGATGATGAGGTCGACTTTCTCCTCTTTGATCCATTGATGGAGTTCGAAGAGGTCGCCTTCCGCCTTTACTTTGCTGCCCTCAATTCGCGCATCTTTAAGCAGTTTCTGGATCTCAACGTCAAACTGTTTGCCGGGAGTGCCTGTGAGGATATACTTCGGGACCATGCCCATCGTGAGCGCGAATTCCGTAAGGGCGATGACATGATCGGGGTCGCCAAAGATCGCGACCGTCTTTCCCTGGTAGTGGAAATGGGTGTCGATGAGAGTGTCTATGACCTGGCCTCTCTCTACAGCCAGCGATTTCGGGACGGTGACGCCGAACCAGTCTTTGATTGCCATGAGGAAGTCATCTGTTGCTTTCAGGCCTATCGGAAGTTTGAGCGGGATACCTGTGACACCGAATTTCTCCTGCAGAAGATCGGCAGCATCGTTGGATGCGAATGCGCCAAGCGCGATCGTTGCGGAAGAGTTGGCGGAATCACGGATCTCCGCGATGGTTGCCCCGCCCTCCGGGTACATCTCGTACTTGCTTGTCAGGGGCGAGTCCAGCACGTCTGAAGTATCCGGGAACATGATGAGTTTCACACCAAGCTCCGAGACGATCCGATGGATCTCCCTCATGTCACCAGGATTAACGAACCCCGGGATAACGTTAAGCTGGTCTTTTTTCTCCCCTCCGTCAGACTGCGCAAGGTAGGAGACCATCGCCTTGACCATGCCGGAGAACCCGGTAATGTGGGAGCCCTGGTAACTCGGTGTATTGACATGGATGACGATCTTCCCTTCCGGGATTTCAGCCTGCTTCAGGATGTTCGGGATGTCATCACCTATCGTCTCCGAGAGGCAGGTAGTGTGAACCGCCATGATCTCAGGGTTGTAGATCTGGAACACGTTCTTAATCGAGGTTTTCAGGTTTGCAGCACCGCCAAAGACGGATGTTCCTTCAGTAAACGAACTCGATGAGGCGAGCACCGGGTCCCGGAAGTGCCGGGTCAGGTGCATCCGGTGGTACGCGCAGCAGCCTTGCGAGCCGTGGCTGTGGGGCAGGCACCCGTGGATGCCGAGCGCCGCGTACATCGCACCAATAGGTTGACATGTTTTTGCCGGGTTGATTTTACCGGTCGTGTGGCCGCTCGCTCCTTCCGGTACGCATTCAAGCATTGAATTCACTCCGAATTTCTGGTTCTTTCTCCCAGGGGGGGGTGATCAGTTTCCATGCGGGGGTTGTGAGAGCATTAACCACATCGCGGGCGAAGTTGATCGCACCGTTGTACCCTGCATATGGGCCACTGTAGTCATAGGCATGGAGTTGTTTTGAGGCCACACCCATCTTGTGAACAATATACTTGTCTCTCACTCCTGATAGGAAGAGGTCGGGTTTCACCGTTTGTATCAGCACCTCGACCTCGTGGTGGTTTGCGTCATCGATGATGACCTGTCCGCTCTTCATATTTGGGTAGATACCTTCGTAGTAGTTGAACGGGACTTTTGTTTTGAGCTCCTCAAACTTCTCTTTGGACATGTTCAGGTGGACGTGCGCTTCCTGGAACATTTTCTGGTCTGCGACGAGATGAAGTTCGGGGATGTTCTTGCTGTCAGCGTCAGTCTTGATGGTGGGGATGACCTGGCGCCCCTCGTAGTCGTCACGATGGGCAAACTCATAGCCTGCGATGATCATCTCCATGCCGAGGTCATGGAGAAGGTACTGGTAGTGGTGGCTCCGCGAACCGCCAACGATCGCAAAGGCGGTTCTGCCCTGCAGGATTTTCCGGTACTGATCGAGGACGGGACCGATCCGTGCGGTCTCCCGCGCGATGACTTCCTCAGTCTTCCGGGCGAGTTCCTCGTCATCGAAGCACCGGGCTATCTGGCGCAGCGAGTTGTTTGTCGATTCGATGCCGATGAAATTGACCTTCAGCCACGGTGTACCATACTTGGTCTCCATCATTTCGGCGATGTAGTTGATTGACCGGTGACACTGGACCAGATTGAGATCCGCGAGGTGCAGGTTTTTGATGTCGAGGTAACTCGAATCCCCGGTAAGGACACAGTTGACCGTGTAGCCGATTTCTTTGATGATCCGCTCAAGCTCCCACCCATCCCCGCCGATGTTGTATTCACCGAGGATGTTGATGACGTGTTTGCCGGGCTTCCGCTCATTCCCTGTCCCAACGATCTTCTCCATCACGTTGTTGTTCGCGATATGATGGCCCGCTGACTGGCTGACTCCTTTGTAACCCTCGCAGTTGTACGCAAGGACCTGGATCCCGTAGCGTTCTTCCGCGGCTTTTGCAACCGCACCGATATCGTCGCCGATAAGCCCGACCGGGCATGTTGCGCAGATGTTGATGGCACGGGGGTGAAACGTTTCGACAATCTCATCTATCATCCGTGCGAGTTTCTTCTCGCCACCGAAAACAATGTCCGGCTCCTGCATATCGGTCGTGAAGCAGAGTTGGGAGTATATCTTATCTTTGGGAGTCGTATCGTCTGCCCGCGCTTTGTTCCGGCGCGTTCCCCAGCTGTAGTATCCACAACCGACCGGGCCGTGGGTGATAGTCACCATGTCTTTGATCGGCCCGACAACCACACCTTTGCAGCCGGCATATGCGCAGCCACGTTGTGAGATAATGCCGGGTATGGTCCGGGTGTTTGCCTCGATCTGCGGGCAGCATGTTGCCGCTTCGTCCTTGATGATGAGATGTTTCTTCCGGTTTTTCTTTACCGTCTCCGGGTACGGGGTCAGCATCTCGTCTATCGTAACTTCAATATCTGTCATTTTCAGATGCCACCTTACCATATCGCTGCTTCTCCTGATTCGCCGGTGCGAACCCGCACCGCGTCGAGAATCGGCATGACGAAGATCGCCCCATCGCCAATACCGTAATCGGTTCTATTTGCCTTTGTTATTGCTTCCACGATCCGCGGCACATCGTCATCATGCGCGAGGATGGTGAAGAGGCGGCGCGGGAAGAGCCGCGAGCCGTCAAGGAAACTCGTTATCAGCTTCTCAGTATCCCCAGCGTCGCCGAGATCGGTCATACCCATTGCAAGGAGTTTTGCCTTGCACTCTTCGATCTGAACCGGATCGGTAACGAGCCGACCTCGTCCCGAGACTTTAACCGCGGTGAAACCGGCTACTCCGGCCGCTACGAGAGCTTTCTTCGTAGCGCCGGTTTTTTTCATCCGGACTACTACCATAATCTCTTTCACAGGCAGTCCCTCCTTAGAGTCCTGCGATTCCTTTCGAAATTGTGTAGACTTCTTCAATGGGAGAGACGAAGATTTTCCCGTCGCCGAACGTCCCCTCCGCGCCGGTCTTTGCCGTCCTCAGGATAGTTTTAATAACCGCGTCCTTATCTGTGTCCTGGATGGCGACGAGGATGAGGATCTTGGGGATCTCATCATAGACCATACCGCCGATTTTAATCCCTTTCTGCTTGCCGCGACCTACTACATCAACCATCGTTGCCGCATTGAATCCTGCAGAGGAGAGCTCTGCGAGCACATCGTCTTTCTTTTCCGGTCGTACAATTGCACGTATCATTAACATTGCCTCACTTCCGCCTCAGTTTTCCCGTTTAATCTTCCGGGTTTTTCGTACTCACATTGCATCGAGGAAGCCATGCTGCATCATGAGCTCTTCAAGGCGTTCCTGTTTCATCGGTTTTGGTATGACGAACAACTTATTTTCATCAATAGCCTTCGCCAGGTTCCGGTATTCATTTGCCTGACCGGAGGTCGGATCGAAGTCGATTACCGTCTTCTTGTTGATCTCGGCTCGCTGGACGAGATTATCACGCGGGACGAAGTAGATAAGCTGGATCCGAGTTCCTTGGCGAATGCCTCGAGCAGGGGACGTTCGTTGTCCACTTTCCGGCTGTTACAGATGATGCCACCAAGTCTGACCTTACCGTTCGTTGCGTATTTCTGGATACCTTTGGCGATATTGTTTGCTGCATATAGGGCCATCAGTTCACCCGATGCAACGATATAGATCTCCTCTGCCTTTCCTTCCCGGATCGGCATGGCAAACCCTCCGCAGACCACGTCGCCGAGCACATCATAGAAGACGTAGTCGAGGTCGTCCGTGTAAGCCCCGAGTGACTCCAGCAGGTTGATGGATGTGATGATTCCCCGGCCTGCGCAGCCGACTCCGGGTTCCGGTCCTCCGGATTCCACACAGCGGGTATTCCCGAACCCGGGTTTTAAGATCGCATTGAGCTCGATATCATCGCCTTCATCTCTCAGTGTGTCCAGAACGGTTTTCTGGCATAGGCCGTGCAGGAGGAGCCGGGTCGAATCTGCCTTGGGATCGCATCCGACGACCATGACATGTTTTCCTGCCTCTGCTAACGCCGCAACCGTGTTCTGGGTTGTGGTGGATTTTCCGATACCGCCTTTTCCGTAAATTGCCACTTGTCGTTTCATAACTGGATCCTCGTTTTGCCTGTATCTTGAATTACGATTTTTTCAAATTTTTATATCCGATATGCTGATCCTTATGATTCTCCGATTCAGCCCGCTCTACTCTGAAAATCAGTGAATGGGGAATTACCTGCCATTTGTGGGAGCCTTTCTTTCCTTCGTTTCACCAAACTCTACTGCCGGTTCGGGACTGCTTGCAGTCTTATTCCTGAGAAGGACAGGAATTGCTGCTTGAGTCTTTCCGCCCAGAGAAAAACTGGTGAAGTCTTTTCCTTGTACCGCTCCCTTTGAAGGAGATTCGCACACATACATCTCATCGTGAGGTACTTCGCGGAGTTTGAAGGCACTGGGCCTCTTGGTACCGCAGTTTTTCGACGTTGCAATCAATTGCATATAACCTCCGTTTTGTTATATTATTCATATTGGAATTGCAAATATTTATAACTATCACTAGGAAGGAATATTCCTTCTATACCTGAATCCATTATTTAAATAGCTATAATGAACATAAACAAGCCAACCGTAGAAGCACACCGGGACTCAGATCCGTAAATTTTAAAATACTTATTCAATGACTCGATAGAGTCTTGGGGCGTCATCACTTCAAGACAAAAAGAGAATTTTTTTATTAATGTTTTTAGAGAAAGTTCAGCAGCGTTCCGTTACCATATTACGAAAAAATATAATATCTCAAATACATATTAGATCCATCAATAGCACGGTGATATTGATTGGATCTGATCAGATTGTTTCCATAATTTTCAAGAACTAGATGTTACCGGCCCCGGTCTCTGTTATTGATCTAAAACAATGTTCGACGTGACTTTCGCTAAGTAAGTGATCATTAATGTCTAACCTTCATTCAATGCTTTCGCAAGCGAACGATTAGTGTACTCGGGTTTGATGTGGTAGAACTCGGCGGATTCAGAAGTGGATGAACGGGTATTCTTTCCATTGAACCCCGCCGTAGGGATATTTTTAAAACTTATGAGGGAGATTATGAGAACTTTGAGAAAAGATTTGACCCGTAGAGTCGGATGCGAGGGATGGGATTCGAACCCAAGAACTCCTACGAGATTAGGCCCTCAACCTAACGCCTTTGACCTGGCTTGGCTACCCTCGCCTTTGTGCCATAACAAAGAGGTTGTCTATCTAATAAAACGTTTCGACCCATCGGCGGGTCTTTCACAAATTATGTATGGTTTTGAAGCTGTTTGAACCCGTTCTGACCGATTTTAGCAGTCCTGCCAACACGCAGAAAGAGTCCTGTTCTTCCGGTTTTTTTATCGGGATATGTGGGAATAGAATGATCAACGGGGACCGAATTAAGGCGATAGCTGATCGGTTTCTGATGTCTAATAGTATTATCCCCGTAAAAAAGAACCTGCCGTCAAAGACGGCCGGTAAAAACTGGTCGGCACAATTGGTCTGGAGCAGTGGTCAGGTAGTGAGAGTATTCTCTGCCGGTGACGATGAATTGTCAGGTCCAAAGTACCCGATCCCGCCGGGGAACTCATTGACCATGCTGAAATTTTTCACAGTCTGGGGCGATCTGACGGAAAGATTGGGAATGACGACATTGAAATCGTGCGAGGGATACCAGTAAATACCATCCCCGTACGAATATGATGCATTATCCACTGTAAAATCAGCACTGGAAAGATCGATATGGCTCATATGGGCATCGTCATAATTGAGTATCTTCAGCAGCTTGGTCTTGAGATCCTGCTTGCCGAATAAGAAGAAGATGAACCTGGTACCCTCATCCACCGTATAATTCACATGAATGAGGGCTGTCCCGTTATCAAGTTGGACCGAGATATCTGAAACCTGGATGTAGCTGTAACGGTCTTCATTGGCAGCGTATGCCGGGGCCACGATGCAAAAGGAAAGGAGGATCAGCAACGTGATGGCACGGGCTCGCATAGCACAATAAATTCGTGAAGTCGCCTTAAATGGTTTTGGGTATAATCTCACGAGGTTATGAACCGGAGAATATGCGTTTTACGAGAAAAACAGCTGTGCCAAAAAAATTATTTGTTATTGGTAAGGACGATCTCTATGGATGAAACATTTGTCTTCCCGGAATCTGTATCGATGATCTCCGTGGATGTCACGATCTCTTTTTTTGTTACACCATCGAGAAAGCGGTTGAGGGCAATCTCGGCAGTATCAACAGCCCGTGAGATTGCCTTGCCCCGTGCCTTTATCGCTACCTCGTCTGCGCCATTGTTGAACTGCGTGACTACGGCCAGAACGTAGTTCATGACCGGTTTATTTCCTACGAATACTGTGTTCTCTTTCATCTGCTGCATAGGTTCCCCACTTTAGAGATACTTCTTTTTTGAGATCAGTTCTGCGTTCAGTACACTTGCGCCTGCGGCGCCGCGGATCGTATTGTGGCCCATAGCAATGAAGCGGACACCCTCGCGGAGGCGGCCGACCGAGACCGTCATCCCTTTGCCCCGCATCCGATCGAGGCGTGGCTGGGGCCGGTCCGGGTAATCCTCATCGAAAAAGTGAACAGACTCCGCCGGCTGTGTCGGGAGACCCTTGATCGGGGGTTTATAATCCCGGTATGCTTTTTTGAGGTTGTCCACGGGCTCTTTGATATCCACCCAGATCGCCATCGTGTGGCCGTCAATAACCGGGACACGGTGACAACTTGCGCTTACGCGATACGGTGCGTTCTGGACCTTGCCCCCCTTGAGCGTTCCCATAATCTTGAGGGTTTCGGTCTCCATCTTCTCCTCTTCCTTACCAATGTAGGGAATGACATTGTCATAGATTGCCATTGCCGCCACGCCCTCAAACCCGGCACCGGAGATAGCCTGCATGGTAGCGACCCGGATGTCCGAGAATTTGAATTGGCGCAGGGGTGCAAGTGCCGTTACCATCATGATGGTGGAGCAGTTCGGGTTGGTGACTATGAACCCGTCCCGCCCCTTGTCCCGCTGGACATCGATCAGGCCCAGGTGTTCGGGGTTCACCTCAGGTACTACGAGGGGAATCGTGGGTTCCATGCGGTGGGAACTGGCATTGCTGCAGACCGCGATACCCGCGTCTGCAAATTCGGTCTCAGTAGCAGTAGCGATCTCTGCCGGGAGGGCGGAAAATACCAGATCGACCCCCTTCATCGCTTTAGGCGATGTGGGAACAACCTTGAGTTTTCCGATATTCTCCGGAAAAGGCGTATCGAGACGCCATTTGACAATCGATCCGTACGGTTTTCCCGCACTGCGTTCGGAAGCGGCAAGCGTTGTAAGTTTGAACCACGGATGATCTGCTAAAAGTTCAACAAATCGCTGACCTACCGCACCCGTTGCACCGAGCACTCCAACATTGATCATGGTGTCTGGTCCTGTATGTCTGTATCCCCGTTTCGATTATAATGGCGGGTTGTAAAGTCCCATATTACTTCTGATGATAAAAACGTTGTTTTTTACAATTTTACCAAACGCCGGAATCCTAGTTATCACGTAACGGGGAAAATACATACCAGGTAAAATGCTATGCCTGGCAGGGTGATAAAACAAAGGACGATACCTGTGTCCCGGGGAGATGTAATCCCTTGTGAAACCCAAAAATATAATTGAAAAACCCGTTCAACCGGCTTATTCCATGTGGATTGCTTCTGAGGGGCAGACGTCAACACAGGTCTGGCAGTCAACGCACATATCCTTGTCAATCTTTGCCTTGTCATTCTCCATGGCGATTGCCGACGCAGGACATTCGCTCACGCAGGTTTCACATCCGGTACACTTATCGTTGTCAACGACTGCTACCAACTCGTTCACTCCAGTAAATATGTTTATTTTATTGGTAAAAAAAGGGTTACTATTATGCCACGGAATCGCAAGGCTGAACGTCATTGAAAATGCCGATCGCATCCTCGTGCGATCCACGTCATAAATGGGTGGTGGTGCGAATTAAACATGCAGGGTCAACGATTGTGACAACACGTAACTGTCTCGTATTATGATGTGAGCCCAGTATGAAGGCACGCAGGGTCTTCGGCTACGATCACAGGCAAATGTCTCACATCAGGACCTGCAGAGTGGAGAATACTCGTCAGGGTCTTCGACTATCGCCCACGAACGATCGAAAAATCCAAAAAAATTATTTCTTCAGCCCAAGCACGTCGCTCATGCCGTAGATGCCGGGCTTCCTGCCGACAACCCAGCGGGCCGCGTGAAGGGCCCCGCTGGCAAAGACCGACCGGTCATAGGCCCGGTGCGAGAGTTCGATCGTCTCGAAATTCTTCGAGAACATGACCGTGTGATCGCCTACGATATCCCCGCCACGGATCACGTGGACGCCGATCTCGTTCTTCCGCTCGGTCATCCCTTCACGGCCGTACGTCTTCTCCCGGGTACCGGCTTCCTCATCTATGATCTGGAGAATTGTCTTTGCTGTACCGCTTGGTGCGTCCTTCTTGTTCCGGTGGTGCGCTTCAATCACCTCGATATCATAGTCCCTGAGGAGCTTCGCGGATTCCCGTACGAGCTGCCAGAAGATATTGACGCCAACGGAAAAGTTACTGGAGATGACTGCCGGCACATGACCGTGGATCGCCGTTTCCATAACGGCACGCTGTTCCGGTGTAAACCCGGTGGTCCCGACAACAAGTGCAACATTATTCCGGGCTGCCATCTTCACATTTTCTACAGCAGCACTGGCAATCGTGAAATCGATCAGCACGTCTGCCTTTGTCCTTTTCAGGAGATCCTCGGCATTCCTGGTCTCAACGATCTCAACCCCAAAGAAGGTGCTGGGCCTGAGGTTGATCCCGCCAACCAGTTCAAGGTCGGAAGACTCATAGACCATCCGCCCGATTGTCTGGCCCATGCGGCCGGAGGCCCCGCATACAATGACTTTTTTCTTCATGACTGGTTCACCGGGTCTTCCGTATGCCGGCTTCCCGCGTTGTACGGGATGCTGTTTTCACCGGTTTTTTTGCTGGTACTTTTACTGGTACTTTTGGTTTTGGCATTGCTTTTGCAGGAATGGTAGCAATGATCTTCTTGAGTTGTTCAGTCTTTTTTGCATCCAGTTCATCGAGCGGTAGCCGTACCGGCCCACCGGCAAGTCCCGCCAGCTCAACGGCTTTCTTGACCGGGATCGGGTTCGTATCGATAAACATGGACCGGAAGAGCGGCGACATCGCATAATGGAGCACCAGCGCTTTCTGGTAATCCCCCTGTTTAACCGCATCGTACAGAGCCACCATCCGGGCCGGGTCCACATTCGCCGCTACCGAGATCACACCGGATCCCCCGAGTGCAAGGATCGGGAGGGTAATGTTGTCATCACCGGAGATAACCGCGAAGTCCTCATCCTGGGTCTCTTCGATGATCCGGGAGATCTGCCCGATATTGCCGCTTGCTTCCTTGACGCCCACGATATTGGGGTGCTGCGCCAGTTCCGCAATAAGGTCCGGCTCCATGTTCTGGCCGGTCCTTCCCGGGACATTATACATAACCACCGGTATATCGAGGTCCGCAAGTCTCTCGTAATGCTTGACAAGACCTGACCGGTTCGGCTTATTGTAGTACGGACTGATCACGAGCACACCGTCCGCACCGATGTCCTTCGCTGCCTTCGTCAGGCGCACTGCCTCGGCAGTGTTATTGGAACCCGTGCCGGCAAGCACGGGGATCTTGCCATTGATCTTCCCGACCGTGACTTCTATGACCTTCTCATGTTCCTCGAACGTAAGAGTAGCCGATTCGCCGGTCGAACCGCAGGGCACAATCCCATGGATGTCACGGGAGAGAAGGAAACCGATGTTGCGTTCGAGGCCCGGGACATCCAGGCTCATCGAAGGGTTTCTTTTAAAAGGGGTAATGATTGCCGGAAGGACACCTTCGAACATGAATAAGGTTATGAGCGTCTTTTGGTATTTATTTTTCTTGTAATGTACCCGGCGATACGGTTCCGGACACGCTTGCTCCCGATGACTGCGGATGCGCCGAGCTGCACCTTGTTCTCATCGAAGCTACCCGAAAAGTAATCCCGCTGCTGTTTCAGGAGTTCTGTTCCGATTGTCTTGATATATGACGGTTTGATTCCCATGAATGATTCCTCAAGAATTCTATACGTTAAATGCGGTTTGAGCAGATAATAATATTGTTTGCAACGTCGTTCGGATCTTCGCCCAGAATGAGGATCACTGGATCCTCGTCATGGGGACCTCGTGGAAAAATCACGTCGGGGACTTCACCACGACAGCAAGATGCAACGCTCCAGTCCATGGTGCTTATGCCGGCGGGGGCCTTTTTTGGATCGTAGGACGCGCATTCCAGGAAGAGGTCGTCATCCAGTACCTGCAGCACCCTGTCGGAGAACCGGATCAGCGCCGCGCTTCTCCTGCGGGGATCGAACCTCATAACCGTAACAATGGCACGCGCAATCTCTTCATCGCAGCCAAATGAACAGGGGCCTCCGATAACGGGTTTTCCCTCTGCAGTGGTGATCCGGCCGTCAACTGCAGCCACCCCTCTCTTGTCCCGTGCGCCCCGGATCGCGTACCCGATCTGTGCCCCACGGGGGGGTATGAGCCGGTCATGCATGGATTGCCCGAGCAGGTCCACTACCCGGGTAAGCTGGGCCAGTACCTCATTTCGTTCCTGAACCGGATCCATTATCGTACCAGTGGAGGACGGGGCGATATTAATCTGTCTTTTGGTGCTGCACGTGCGGAACCGTGTTTCGTTCTGCGAAAGTACAATACAGGATCCTGCAGTGCCCGGATAAACCTATATTTCCCGGGGACATACTTGTGATGGATGGACGCACGACTTCTTGATGTGATCATCGGTGTAAGTGGATTCCTGATACTCGTAGTACTGCTGGCCGTGCTGCCCGGGGTCTTTGCCCAGATCTTTGCCCAGTCCCTCCAGAGCGTGGCGAGCTATGCATATCTCACCGCAATCGGCATATTTATCATATTCCTGTCCGGTGCGGGATATCTCGTCAACGAAAAGATCACGTAGGCGGGACGGGCGGTTTTTCTTCACCTTGTTTCCCTTTTTCTTTTCCCGTCACGGCTCCCTGTTTTGAAAATTTCCCGGCCTGGTCCCGTTTTTTTGCCTTGTAATAACTCAGGGGATGACTCACCTTTTCGCAGAGGGGGTCCCGGTGCACACAGAGGCCGGTAGTGCGCATTGCTGCACAGGCCGGCGTAGTATACTCGGTGCCCGATCCACCCCTCCCGGTAATGTGCTCTACCTGGTACATGGTGCGCTCGGCATCGAAATCCGGTGAACGGGCATACAGCTCCGCGATACCGTTCACATCCATGCCAATCGTATGGAGGAATGTGGTAAGCGAGAACCTGCCGGCATGTGTCAGGTTCGTTCCGGCAGTGAGTGCCGTTATCAGGGCCTGCATGCAGGGCGGGAATGCGCTCTCCTCGATCGACCCGAACTGCTGGAGCATCTGTTCCTGGTACGCTTTTTTCAGCAGCGTCACGCGGGGTGCCAGCTGTTCGCAGAGCGATGACGGGACCTTGTGCGGCAGATCCCTGCGCAGCATAAGCCGGGCACATTCCCGGACCAGCTCGTACCGCTCCTCCTTTTTGATTGCTACAAAACCGTTCTCCACCCTGCGGTTGACCAGGTGGAACCGGTCATCGTGGAGCGGGGCAACGAGCTCCACATAATCGGCAAACGGCATCCGGTCCAGTGTGATCCGGATGCCAAGCTCTGCGGCAAGGGCCACGCAGAGCCGGGAGTATTCGCCCTCTTCCTGCCGGTAGTTCTGGTTCCAGTCCTCTTCGTTCACGAGAAAAAAATACGCACGCTCGGATTCATACCGGGTGAGCCGGTCGATCAGCTGCCGGTCGTTCACGCACGAAACCACGACCCGGGCAAGGGCATAACCGGCGATCTCATCCTCTGTGGAACCGGTCACCTCCGGAGTGAAGGTTTTTCTCGGGGTAATCGCGTCCTGGATCCGGGCAAGGGCACGTTCAACCAGCGCTTCGCCTTTCTTGTCCTTTAACAGGGAATCGAGTGAAGAAAACCGGCCCTTGACATGGTCCTGGGCTTTTTTTAAAAAGGGAAAATGTGAAAGTTCCTTTGCCGATGGGGAATATACCATCAGTCAGCCTCGATCCGGGGTGCGAGGAGGTACTCGACATGCCCGTTTCCGCCGGCAATATCAAAGGAAAACCGGACCGGGTGGTCGATGCCAAGGAAGATCTCGACTTCCGCGGCCTTGCTCATGACCTTGCCCATGTCCTTGAGATAATCGAGGGAGAAGAGCGAGCGTGCCTCGACCGGGGTGAGCGATATCAGCTCGTCTTTCGAGAACTCGCGCCGGATGTGATCGGTGTCCCCTTCGGCAACGAGATAGAATGTCTGGTCTTTCGGGTTGATCCCAAGGGCAATCTTGTCCGAGATCACGGCCGCCGCCTTCATCGCGTTGTTGAGATCCTCCCCCTTGATCACGATCTTGCCCGGGAGATTGATGGTCGGCGGGTTCGGGTCCTTCCGTATGGTGTTGGTGTCAAGGAGCGTGATCGAGTAATGGTAGCCGTGGACTGATATGGACATCTTCTGGGCATTGTCCGCCATCTCTATGCTGATCAGGTCACCCTTTCCGGCCATGCCGAAGATGTTCTTCATCTTCATCAGGTCGATACCGAGCTGGCTCGTGGTCGCCTTGTATGTGTCGAATGCTTCCTTTTTGAGCGTGAGGGCGATCATCGCCACGTTCGCCGTGTCCACGGCCCGCGTCGAGATCCCGGACTCATCCGTATGCAGGCGGCACTCAGGAATGAGGGCCGAGATCGCTTCAATCGCTTCCCGGAATATGTCTGCATCAATCGTAGCTTTTAACATCGCTTACCCCTTAACAAACTGTCTTATACAGTATATCGTCATACTTTAATTATAGCGTTTTGGGTTTAACGCGACAATCCGGGAGTTTTACTATACAATGGGTTCACAGTGGGGATATGACAAGACATACATGCGGGCCAAACAGGAAGGCTACCGCTCAAGGGCAGCCTACAAGCTGCTCGAGATCCAGAATAAATTCGCCATCATCCGGCCGGATGACAACGTGGTCGACCTCGGGGCCGCCCCGGGCAGCTGGCTCCAGGTGGAGCGGACGCTGACGGACGGTCGCGTGCTGGGCATTGATCTCAATCCTATTGCAGATCTTGACGGTGTGGAAACGATCGCCGGCGATCTCAATGACCCAGATATTCTTGCCGAAGTAAAATCCCTGCTGGATGTGGTCAGTGTCGTGGTCTGCGACGCGGCCCCAAAACTCTCCGGCCACAAGACCTATGACCAGGCCCGGATAATCGAACTGAACGAACAGGCGCTGATGTTTGCCTGCAGGATCCTCAAGCAGGGAGGCAACTTTGCCGTCAAGTCTTTCCAGGGCACCGATTTCCCCGAGCTCTACGCGATGACCAAGGAGCATTTCTATTCCGTGAAGACCATGATGACCAGATCGACCCGCAAGGGAAGCACGGAACTCTACATAGTTGCGAAGAATTTCAACGGGTAAGCAGGTCGCGTATGGTTCTCAGGGACGCCTTCAACCGCCCGGTCAGCAATATCCGGATCAGCCTCACGAAGCAGTGCAATCTTGCGTGCATCTACTGCCACCGGGAAGGCGAAAAGGGATCAAAAGAGCAGTTGTCAGCACCTGAAATTGCTGAGATCCTGGCCGTTTCATCAAAGTTCGGGATCAAAAGCGTGAAGTTTACCGGTGGCGAACCGCTCCTCCGCCCGGACCTCCTTGAGATCGTACGATCGGTGCCAAAAGGGATGGAATCCTCACTGACAACAAACGGGACGCTCCTTGCGGGTCTCGCACGCGATCTCAAGGCCGCGGGACTGAAGAGGGTGAACGTAAGCCTCGACAGCCTGGACCGCGATACCTACCGGAAGATCACCGGTGTTGACAAGCTGCCCGCAGTACTTGAAGGAATCTCAGCGGCGCGGGAGGCAGGACTGACACCGGTCAAGCTTAACATGGTCGTCCTCGAAGGCATCAATGAGCATGAGGTGGATGATTTTCTTGCCTATGTCCGGGGAAAGCGGGACCTCGTCCTCCAGCTGATCGAGCTGATGAACTTCAATAACTGCGAGCACCATGGCGATCTCAACGGGCTCGAACAGGGACTTGCATTGCGGTCAACGCAGATCGTGACACGGCGGATGCATCACCGGAAAAAATACTGTCTTGACGGGGCCGAGGTCGAAGTAGTCCGGCCGGTCCACAACACTGAGTTCTGTGCTTTCTGCAACCGTCTCCGCGTCACCTCCGATGGTAAACTCAAACCCTGTCTCATGAGGACGGACAACCATATCGACATACGTGGCAGGCACGGGGAAGAACTCGAAGACCTGTTCCGGCAGGCCGTTGCCGCCCGCGAGCCGTTTTACCATTAAGTTACTCCGGCCACATACACTGTTTTCTTTTTGACCTTCCAACCCGAACGGTAATATATTTACCATGCCTGCACGAACCTGTCCATATGCCTGAAGAGAATGAATACCTCACGGTCCTCGATTACCTCTATGGAAAATCCCTCATGCTCCAGGACACGGGAGGATTCAACAAGGTGCTCTATTTCTACTTCATCGATTCCCTTGCCCATATCGATTACACCGCGGGGATCTATGCATATAATTTTGCCTCACCGAAAAACATCATGGGCGGAGAGTACCTGCGCTGGCGCATTGACGAGGAGAAGAAAGGTGACCGGGTAAAATTTCCGGGCTTTGTCAACTGGCTGCGCGAGAACCACCCGAAGAAATTCTCGGTACTGCCATCACTCTGGCGGATGATCTACGATACTGAGGACCCGGCCAGCTACCGGAGTTTCCGGATCGTCCCCGATCCCGACAGCAAAAAGCCTTTGCCGGCCGATTTCTTCTATGCGATCATCGATGAGTTCTTCGATACCGAGTTCTTAAAAAGCCTGTACGACGATGCATCCCTCGGGCGTCTCTTTTCAGACTATTGTTCGAAGTCATGATCGTTTACCGGAGTTCCCCATGCACGTCAGACGGATCTGTTCAGACCTTGTGGCCATACGCAGTGAAAACCCGCCAGGGACAACGGATGATGCCGTTGAATACATCAGGAACTTCCTTTCAGGGATCGGTGTACAGTCGGAAGTGTGCGGGAACGGGAATGGCTTTGCAAACCTGGTATCAGCCAGGGAAGGTGCACGGCTTCTTCTCTGCGGTCATGTAGATGTGGTGCCGGCGCTTCCTGATGGCTGGACACATCCGCCGTTCTCCGGTCTCGTTGACGACACGTTTGTCTGGGGCCGGGGTTCGACGGATATGAAAGGCGGCTGCGCAGCGATCCTTGCTGCATGCCGTGACCTCGCGGATGCCGGAACAGAGATACCCGCCAGTCTTGCATTTGTCTGTGATGAGGAGACCGGGGGGGAGAACGGGATCCGCTACCTTCTCACTCACCGCAAAATTACCCCGTGCGACTGCCTGATTGCTGAGCCGACCCCTTCCCGTCATCCCAGTATAGGTCAGAAAGGGCTCTGCCGGATCAGCCTCGTATTTAAGGGCACCCCGGCCCATGGATCGCTCTACCCGGTAGTCGGTATAAGTGCCATTATGGAAGCGATGTCCTTCCTTGAGTACATGAAGACCCTCCACCACCGGGAATTCCCGGTAGATCCCGTGATGAAAAACATCCTTGAACAATCGTCCGGCGTACTGGAACAGGAATTCCATATCAGCGGTATCCGCGATGTTCTCACGAGACTCACCTACAATCCGGGCGTGATCCGTGGCGGAGAGAAATCGAACGTGGTCGCCCAGCGCTGCGAACTGGATCTTGAGATGCGTGTCCCGTTCGGTTGCTCCATCCCGGATCTTCTGGCCGATATCCGGGCCCATGCCCCGAATGCCATAGTCACCGTCAATGAAACCCATGTCCCGTCAAGCACGGACCCTGCAAGTCCGCTCGTCACGGTTGCCTGCGGGGAAGTGGAACGGGCCCGGGGAGGTCCGGTCTTTCCCATCGTCCAGTGGGCTGCAAGCGACGCCCGGCACCTGCGCAGGGAGGGGTTCCGGGTGATCGAATACGGCCCCGGTGAGATCTCCACTCTCCACGCGGTCAACGAGCGCGTCAGGATCGATGGACTGGAAAAAGCGGTTGACGTGTACCGGGGAATTATGCAAAAATACTCTTAAACATGCGCCGTTTTAAAAAAAGTGTTCCGGCCTACTTTCTCTGCCTTCTTCCCGGTATCATTATGGCACCAGCTGCTATCACTGCACAGAGCACGGCGAAGGGTGAGAGCGGCGAATACGTGGTCTTCTTCGCAACGGTTACGGTGGTTGCCGGTACCGGGGATGCCTGTTCACCGGCCGGGGTTGAAGTCGTGCTGCCCGGGGACACAACGCGTTCCGTAGGAGTTACCGTGGTATAGAACGTCCCGATCCGGCTGATCGTCACCGTGGGGGTGACCGTGCCAGTGATATTGACAACCTGGAGTGCACCATAGAGACTGTCATGGCCGGCCTGGGCAGCTGCAAAATTGGGATCGATTCCCAGCGCCTTGTCAAAACTCTGCAGGGCATCGGCCGGTCTTCCCATTAATACGAGTACTTTTCCCTTGTCGTTCCAGAGGGTCGCATTCTTTATCGTGATGCCGGTTCCCTGGTTAAATGCCGAGAGGGCGTCGGGATAGTCCCCGAGTCCCGTGTAGGCCAGCCCCAGGTAATCCCAGGACATGAAATTCCCGGGATCGAGCGACGTGCAGCTGGTGTATGATCCGACAGCCCCGCCGAAGTCGTTCAGCATCTGGTAAGCAGCTCCCTGGTTGCAATAGGCATCTGCATGGTTCGCCTGCAGGGTGAACAGGGTATTATATTCATCAATGGATTCATTGTAACGCCCCAGTTCGAAAAGGGCGTACGCCTTGGCATTCAGGGCATCCGCGTTCCGGGATACGAACGAAAGTGACTGGTTCGCGGTAATAAGCGCGGAATCGTACTGCCCCATGGCATTGAGTGCCATGGCCTTACCAGTGAGTGCAGGGACATAATTCATATCCAGTGCAAGGGCATTGTTGAAATCCGTGATTGCACTGGCATAGTTCCCGGCAAGGAGAGCGCTCTGGCCGTACGAAGTCCACGTAGATGTATCCTCGGCAAGAACAGCGGGGATACACAGGAAAGCAACAGCAAGAACCAGAATAAGGAATTTGATCTGCATATTCTCATGACGAAATTTCCTTTGATCGCAGATGAATGTATTGATTTCCCGGGAGAGGGGCCCGGGTACTTCCTGTCCGCTATGGCATCACAATATTCCTGTTGAATGTTCTGAAAATTATTTCAGGTAAATTTCACTGCCCATAAAAAAAATCTCCTACACCCACCAGGGTATTATGATAACTCATGATATTCTGGAGGGCTCCCGCCTCAGGGCCTCTCCGGGGCACGGTGGGGCAATGAGTGATTTTTTTAGTTCCTGATCCGCCGCAGGGGCGTTATCATAATCATAGAGCACACGGCCCTCCCGAAAGAATGCAATTTTTTTATCCGGAACTGTAGGAATATTTTCCCGGATTTTTTTAAAACAAGAATTTTCCGGACGTTCGCACTCAAAATTTTTTCAGAGAAAAATTTTAAAAACTTTTTCGGAAATTTCTGCTCTGTAGAAAACCTCATCATCGCTGACGCTCTTTTGGGCTTTGCCCCCGCCGCTATGGCATCCCCCGGTTGCGATGACGACATATTACCTGCCATTTGACTTGGGTCATCGCACTGCGCCCCGTCCCACGCGGGGACTGGTGGCGTAAGAGGGGGGCATCGTCTTTTCGAAAAAAATGATTTCTACAGAGCAGAAATTTCTTTTCAGAATTTTAAAATGTTCCGGAGATTTTTCCGGATCGAATTATTTTTGAAAATTCAAAACAAATCAGTAAAATTATTTCCGGATAGTTCCGGGAAACTTTTTCCCGGGCCGGTAATTTTTTATAAAAACTTTTCAGAAATTATTCCGGAAATTATTTTTTGGAACCGGAAAAATGTACATCAAAGCCCTCCGGAATTTTTCACCGGAATTACCCCATTCCACATCTGAACCACCATCTCCCGGAACCCCCTTTTTGGAGGTTACACCCTTCCGAATCCGGGCACGCATAGGGCTCTGTCTCCAAAAAAATTCCAATCGGAGCCCGCAGAGAGCTCCGTTTCGGATCCGACACCCCCCTGTTATAAGCAAAACTTCAGGAGTTTTTGCATGAACAGGGGTCCGGCAGATCATCACAATTCTCCATTCACCGCCGGAGAAACGCGAATCCCCGGGCAATAACCCCCTCAAACGCCAAAAACCCTATGTTTCTGGGAGATCGGATGCAGGAGTTCAGCTGAATACCCGGTCATTCTCCAACGTGAAATTCGATCATCTCGATAACGGGGTCCGGCACCCCTCCGGCGTGAAAATGTGCTGAACATGACGAATTACCGCTGCATTTCCGGGATAGGTACTTCGACGGAGAATGTCAATAAGATGAGAGTATGTTTTTCATGGAGTCCTTGACCGGACAGATCTATCCAAAAGCTCATTTTCTCCGACGGAGAATTCTACCTCTCCGACGTGTACCCGATCGCGAAGAATGGGGTTTTTACCGTTTCCACCTGCCAAATCCCGTTTGCGGGACGATCGGCCAGCCAAAAGCGTCTATTAACGCCCCCTCATTCTCCGACGTAAAAATGAGAAAAACCCGGGAATTTGTCCCCCGTTTTCGGGAATTAGTACCCCTGATCATGGTGAACGTCCGATTCCGCTCCCTCCCCCTCCCTATCCGGCTGCAAATGTCTTCCTCACCACCACCGCCACCGTCACCGCCGCTAAGGCTGTAACGCAAAACGCAACAAAAAACCCGGCCGCATCAGCAACAATCCCGGCGATGAAAGGCAGCAGCGCCATCCCTACGTAGCTCATCGTGGTGAAGAGCCCCATCACGGTTCCCTGGTATTCGTGGACGCGTGCGAGGAACGCCATCTGGGCGATCACCACGATGCCGGCCACGGCCCCGAGCACGAGGAACCCGGCCGGGGAGACGTACGAGACGGCGACGCCGGCCAGCATCAGGATCGCGGAGATCCGGATCGCGAGGATCTCGTCGATGGGGAACCGGGAGATCACGAGCACCGCGAGGATCGTGGCGATGCTCATTCCCGCGATCCAGAGGCCAAGGAGATCGGGCGATGCCCCGGTGAACTTCGGGTACAGGGAGGTGACGACGCCGGTGATCCCGACGAGCACGATGGACGAGTACCAGATCCACCGGTACTCCTTCACAAGCGCGATGAAGGCCGGGAGATCGCTGTGAGTCACGGGGGATGCCGGCGGTTCCCGGAGGAAGAGGCTCGCAGCTGCCGGAACGATCGCGAGCAGGGTGAAGAGGACGATCCCGGCGGCCGGCCGGCCGGTCGCGGAGGCGAGGAGGCCGGGGCCGACGAGGCCGATGACGAGCCCGGCGTTAAGGAGCGCCATGAAGTAGCCGCTCATCTTCCTGTGGTCTTCCCAGGCATTGACCACGGACAGTGCCGGGGCTACGAACATCCCGGCGCCGATCCCCTCGATGAGCCGGGCCGCGAGGGCCGGGACTTCGGCCGAAGTCATCGCAAGGAGGATGCCGCTCGCGATCGTGAGTATGAAGCCGGCCCGCATCATACGAACCCGGCCGAACCGGTCCGAGAGGATACCGGACGGGAGCGTACTCAGGACAGCGCCGAGGAAGTACGCGGAGTAGATCGCGCCCGACCACGCGGAGCCGGTCGCATACGCGGGGAGGACCGGGACGATGGCGTTCGATAACGCCATGATGGAAAAGATTCCTAAAAAAAGGGTGAGCTGCGATCGCATGGGAATCGCATCAGACCATGCGGTACGTCTCGAGGTTCATGGGGGAATGGGTCTCGATATGGTACCGCTTGTAGATGGAACTCGCAAGATCGATGGTGTTGTTCTCGTCCCCATGGATGCAGAAGATCTTTTCAGGACGGGGCGAGATCTGGCCGACATAGTTCATCAGCTGCCTGCGGTCGGAGTGCCCCGAGAAGCCGTCGACCGTGACAATCTCGAGATTGATGGTGATCGTCCCTTTCCGACCCATCGGTACTTCCCGCCAGCCTTTCTGGATGCGGCGTCCATAGGTACCATCTGCCTGGTACCCGACAAAGACAAGAGCGTTCTTTGGATCATCCGCAAGGTTCAGGAGATATTCCATGACCGGGCCGCCGTTGAGCATGCCGCTCGTGGAGATGATGACACAGGGGTCGCCCGCAATTACCTTCTCGCGCAGCTCCTGGCTGTCCACCTGCTGGAAGCACTCGGCAAGGAAGGGGTTCATGCCTTCCCGGAAGATCAGGTTCCGGAGCTCGGTGTTCAGGTATTCCGGATACGTGGTGTGGATGGCAGTCGCTTCCCGGATCATGCCGTCGAGATAGATCTTCACTTTCGGGATCTTGTCGAGGCGCATGCCTTCTTCGAGGGCAAGCATGACTTCCTGCGAACGGCCGACCGAGAACGCCGGGATGATCACTTTCCCGCCACGCTGGAGGACCGTGTTGATCGTTTCGTAGAGCCGGGCCTCGGCATCGGAGCGGGGCTGCTGGAAATCGTTGCTGCCGCCGTAGGTGCTCTCCATGAAGAGCGCCTCGAGTCGCGGGAACTGGTTGATCGCCGGATTGAAGAGGCGGCTCTTGCTGTAGTTGAAATCGCCGGTAAACGCGATGTTGTACATGCCATCCCCGAGGTGGAAGTGGGCGATCGCCGAGCCGAGGATGTGGCCGGCGTTGTGGAAGGTGAGCTTGATATCCGGCGCAATATCCGTGACGCTCCCGTAGTTGAGCGTGATCGAGTGACGGATGTAGGTCTTGACCTCGTTTGAGGAGTAAGGGACCTTCCGGTCTTCCTTGTGGATCACGTCCAGGTAATCGAGCTGGAGCATAGCTGAGAGATCGCGGGTCGGGGGGGTCGAGTAGACCGGGCCTTCGTACCCGTACTTATAGAGCAGGGGGATGAGTGCACAGTGGTCGAGATGGGCGTGGGTAAGAACAACTGCATCGAGCCCGGCGAGCGGGTGGATCTCGGGGACATACAGGTAGGGAGTCCCGTTCTGGTTATCCGGTTTTTCCCCGCAGTCGATCAGCACCTTGCTGTTTGGTGTGGAGAGCAGGAACGCGGCCCGGCCGACTTCGCGGCAGCAGCCAAGCATCGTGACCCGGATCCAGTTGTCTTTCCGGGTCGCATCCTTGCCGGCTTCATCCCTGCCGGGAAGGTCGCGGTGTATACGACGGCCGATCGTGCGGAGGAACTGTTTCCGCTCTTCGTTGACGGACCGGAGATACTGCCGTACCTGCTTGACGGTCGTGCTCTCGATCGGGGGTGTGCGGACAACCTTCGGGGTCCACCCGATCGCCTTGGTGATCTCACGGAGCGTGGCACCGTTCTTGCCGATCACGACACCGGGCTTCTCGGCCTCGATCAGCACTTCCCCGGTGTCGGCGTCGAAGAAGATGTCCGTGATACCTGCGGTCTCGGGGACTACTGCCTTGATATCGTTGTAGGCCTTCTCCGGGTCCTCCAGGATCGTGGGCCGCACAACAATACGCTTGCGCAGGTCCCGGGCAAGGATCTTGATTAGGTCCGCCTCATCGGCAAACCGTTTCGGGTCGTCCGTGTAGATGACCAGTTCCGGGCCTTCGAATTCAACCTGCGTTACCGAGATGCCGCGAGGCACTTTCTCGTTAATCTTATCTTTGAGCTCCTTGAGCCGTTCTTCAATCTGCATAAAAAAGTCGTCCTAAAAAAAGTTATATCGAGGTCTTGGCAAGATACGGTTTAATGGCATCTTCGCTGAGCTCCTGATACTTGTCTTTTGTTATCACCACAACGTGAATCCCTTCGCCGGAACCCGCATCGCGTTTCATTGCCGATTTCAGGCCACGGACTGCGATCTCGATCGCCTCGTCCTCGGTCATGTTCGGCCGGAACCGGTCTTCCAGTACACCATATGCCATAGGGGAACCGGACCCGGTCGATACGATCTCCTCTTCCCTGGTCGCACCGCCCATCGCATCAACGGAATAGACGCTCGGGCCTGACTCGTCGATGCCTCCGACAAGCAACTGGACATAGTACGGGAAGTAACGGTTCTGGTTGAGATAGTTCGAGAGCAGTGTAGCGGTAGCCCCGACTGTGATTGAGCGTGACCTCCGGATCTGGTAAAGGTTGCATTCCACGGTAAGGATGCGGGCGAGCTGCTGTGCATCCCCAACCCCGCCGGCCGTGGTCATGCCGATCCGGTCTGCTACCTGGTACACTTTCTTGGCTTTCTTGCTGGCGATCATGTAGCCCATGGTCGCCCGTTTCTCGGTTGCGAGAATAACGCCACCGGCAAAAACAATGCCGAGGGTGGTTGTTCCCTTCATGGACTCCTGTACCTGTTCAGGCATATTGACACCCCAAAAACAAATTAACGCCTAAAATATGTTAAAAGCGCTATAAAGTATTAGATGATATGAGGAAACTTAAAGGTTTTTATTCTGAACCCTCGCTGCACAGCGCACGGATCAGTTCGCGGTCATAGAGCATGGCTACCAGTTTCTTGTCGCCGTTCACGACCGGCAGCTGGTCCACGCGGGCCCGCCGCATCTTCAGGGCGCACTCGCTCACTTCTGCATTCTGCGGCACGGCAACCACGTTCTTGACCATGGCAAGTTTTACCGGCCGGTTCGGGAGCTGCACACGGGAGATACCGAAACTGATCGTATGGTTGTCCCGGATGCTTTCCCAGGTCCATTCGTCGTCATCAGTCCCGTTGGAGAAATCGGAGACCCCGACGCTGTCCTCGATACTGGAGTTCCGGATGAGGTCACGCTCGGAGATGATGCCCTGGAGCTTGTTCTCGGCATCGAGGATCGGAATTGCATCGACACCGGAGATCTCCATGACCCGGCCGACAACCGGCAGGGGCGTCTCCTCCCAGAGGGCAAAGGACTTGCTCGTGTATTTGTCCTTGATCTCGTCCTTGATCTTGAGCTGGGCAAGAGCCGCCACAACATCTGCGACCGAGAGGAGCCCGATCAGGTGGCCGTCCTCCACGACCGGAAGCCTGCGGATCCGGCGGGAGATGAGCATGCCCGCCGCTTCACGGATGTCCATATCAGGCTCAATGACAATCGGTTTTGAAGTCATCAGGAGCCCGAGCTGGGTCTCCTCGGGTTTCCGCAGGAGATCCTTCCGGGTGATGATACCGACGATCTTCTTGTTCTTGATCACCGGTACGCCGGAAATTCCTGTACGCTTGAGGATCTTCAGGACATCGTCCCGGTTGCCCGGGATCTCGACGTTGACAACGTCGGTTGTCATGTAGTCTCTGACAATCATTTCTGTTATGATCTCACCACCATGGTGGAAACCTTGCTGTGGGTGACCACAAACGTGCTGACGCTCCCGATGAGCAGACGGTCAGTCTGGCTCTTGCCATGGGAACCGACTACGATCAGGTCCGCCTTGACCTTTTCAGCAAGGGAAATCACTTCGCTGCCGGCATGACCGTATTTAAGGTGGGTGGTAAGGGTGACACCTTTGGCAGCTGCCTCGGTCTTTGCCTTCTCAAGAACAGATTCCCCCTCTTTCTTGAGGACAGAGTACATCAGTTCAACGGTATTATCTGCGGGAAGCGAAGAGAAGAGACCTGTCTCCACGACATAGGTAGCATGGAGCTTCGCGTTTCCCGTCCTGGCCAGATCGAGCGCCCATTCCAGGGCACGCCGACCAGCTTCCGAACCATCGAGAGCTACGAGGATGTTAGCATTCACCGGAATCACCCAAAACAAACATGCCTGTTTTATTGGGTTTCCGAATTAAAAACTCTTGTGCCGATAGTGGCAAAAGAAGCCCGTTTTGTGATGGACGCAACCGGATCGCGGCTGAAATCAAGCCCGGTTTTTCCGGGCGCCATGCAAAACAGGTTTGCCAGCGCACCTTCCCGGATAAAAAACGGGGACCCACGCATGGCCGACCCTGCCACCGCGGAGCGGAGAAGACGGGCCGGATCGGGTTTGTATACAGTGGAGACAAACGCCATCTCGCCGGGCATGTCGGGCGGGACGAACATGACATTGTCAGTACCAAGATAAACCGTGCAGCCGAGTTCCTCCATCATCCTGATGGGGGGATGACGGGACGATGCCGTGACGCCGAGGATCCAGTTGGAGCGGGGGCAGACCGCAATAGGGGTCTCCTGCTCCGCACAGAACCGCAGCTGTCTCTTTGTGGCATAGGTCGCATGGATGATCAGGTCCGGGTCGAACGACAGCGCCGCATCGACATCTCCTGCATCCCTCTCCCCGGCATGGAACGCGATCAGTTTGCCGGCCGTCCGCGCTGCTGTCACGGCCCGCTCGACATCCGGGACGTCACGGGTGCTGCTGATCCCAAGTCCGCCCGCGATCTGCTCGCCCCCTTCACGGCCGAATATAGCGGTATGGAATTTCAGCCCCCGGCAGGCTTCCTGCAATGCGGTGACACCGTCACGACCGCCTTCCCGGAAATCAGCACAGCCCGCGGTCCCCCCGGCCATCATCCCCCGTATGCTCCCCCGCATACCGGCAACGAGATCCGCCCGTGGGGCGGCGGCAAGCAGGCGGTGCTTCAGGCCATCCGGGGGGGTAACCAGTGCAGCGAGATCTCCCCCGCAACCGCAGTCCATTGCGATCGTATCGCCAAGGTGCGTGTGCGCATTGAAGAATGCCGGGCAGATCCAGTCCCCGGGCGCACGGGGATTATCCTCGATTGCCGTAATCCTCCCGCCTTCGATAATAATATCAACAGGAGAGAGCGCGAGCTCCTCACCCAGCAGTGCAGTTCCGGATATGATCAGCGATCCTTTTCCCATGACGCGTATCTCTCTTTTATATATCGAAAAATGAAATATATTTGCATGGCAAAGAAGCAAGGTGGAAGATTACTATCATCAGCAGGACTCGTCAATTATTATGAGAGCGAGGACCGCCGGGCAGTGCACATCAGCCCCATCACCGTGATGATCGTTGCAGCCGCGATTGGCATCATCGTCATGGCTGCAAGGATTGCATTTCCCGGTTAACTCTCCTTTTGGAGGGTATGAGACCAGGAGTTATGACCATTCTTTTTTCAGCACACGTTTTGTGATATCCTCATCACTCCGGAAATAAAGGCTGTCGTGGCCAGCCCAGGCCGGGCAGTTGCGGAAGATGACTGCCGGGACGCCGTTGTTGCTCTCACCCATAACGAAGTTGGCAAACCCGGCGATCTCGTCCACGACCGCCTCTTCCGTGATCTTGAGCACGTGGCCGAAGAGATCCGTATCGCCCCGGAAATCCCGGATCGCCACCATGCCGCTCCAGCCGATCGCGTTACCGGTCTGGCCCCTGCGGAATGACCGGCCGCAGGTATCGGTGATGATCGTTCCCACGTCTTTGCCGGTGATCGTTTTTATCTCATCCCGCAAATCGTCCGCTGCTTTCATGGGATCCGGCGGGAGGAAGATCACCATGCCGTCCTCGATATTGCTCTGGTCCACACCGGCCCTGACACCGATATGGCCGAAAGAGAGTTCTGAGAGGATGAACGGGTGCTCCATGATGATATCGGTCGAGGCATCGAGAACCGCTTGGACGAACCGGGGGTCCTCCCCGTTCAGGTTCCCGAGCCGGACCGCCCGCTCCGAAGGGGTAATTGCCAGCAGGGGTTTGGTATAACCTTTGGATTTTGAGTAGATTGTCGAGGCTATGCAGAGCACGTCCCCCTCGTGAAGCGGCGTGTTCTCGCAGATCATTGCGGCAATGTTGTCGCCGGCCTGGATCAGCGGAAGACCCTGCACTCCCATTACCTGGATCGGTTTCATATGTACATGTCTATGAGATGAACGTGCGATATAGGGATTTCGGATTGCTCTGACAATATTTGCGCCGGCAGGACTCCCGTGGTATAATGTACTCCCGGGCGTGCCGGGGTGACCGGAACCGGAACGGGCTGGCGGTGCGTCCCGGCACTCGCGGGGACATGTCGCCGATATCTTTTTATGAGACCTGCACCTAACACCCAGATATCATGTACCTCATCATCCGGTGCCCGGGAGGATGCAAAACCTTCACGTACGTGGACCGGTTCCAGAAGTGGAAGCTCTGCCCGTTCTGCGGGCATGCGTATGAGGTGGCAAAGGCGCCAGCGTATCTCGAAGTCGAGGACCACCACGAGGCCGAGCATATCGTCAGGCAGATGGAAAAGCACCTGCAGGAAACCAGGAAAAAAGATTTTTCACCGGAAGAGAAAGAAGAACTCCGGCACCATTATACCGCCCACCTGCGTACGAGGAAGCACAATTCCGTGCATTAAAACGGAATATCGTTTTTAGCTGGCTTGGCAATATATGTAAGAGAATGCATAGCGATGTACCTGTGAGGGATCGCGATCGCAGGATTTGATGTGGCCATCATTGGCGCCGGGCCGGCCGGCCTGTTCTGCGCGATTCATGCTGCAGGCCCGGGCCGCCGGATCGTGCTGTTCGAGAAGAACGCGGAGCCGGGGAGAAAACTTCTGCTTGCCGGGTCCGGGCAGTGCAATATCACCCACGCGGGGGAGATCCCGGGTTTTATTACCCATTATGGCTGTCACGGCCGGTTCCTGAAGCCTGCCCTTATGGGATATTCAAACCAGGCACTGATCCGGTTCTTTACGGATCGCGGGCTTGCGATGATGACTGAAGAGAACGGCAAGGTCTTTCCGGAGACCCGGTTATCGGCCGATGTGCTCCGGCTCCTCATACAGGAATGCGGGAGACGGGGCGTGGAGATCCGGTGCGGGGAGCCGGTCACCGGGATCGCAAAAGGCGGTGAGGGATTCACGATCAGATCGGAAAAAGACATGCACTGCGCCACGAACCTTGTCATCACTACCGGGGGCGCGTCGTACCCGAAGACCGGGTCCATGGGGGATGGGTACCGTCTCGCTTCTTCCCTTGGCCAGCCGGTGACGGAGATTGCACCGGCGCTTGCCCCGCTGCTGGTCCGCCCGTTCCCGTTTGCAAGTCTTGCCGGCATCTCGTTCGAAGGGACGCGGTTTACGGTCTGGCGTGACGGGAAGAAGGTTGGCGACCATACCGGCGACGTGCTCTTCACCCACCTCGGGCTCTCCGGCCCGGGTATCCTCGATGCCTCGCGAGCGATCCGGCCCGGCGATCTGGTCAGGCTCTCGTTCGTTGGGACGATGAGGCGTGAAGAGTTTGCCGCGGATCTCGCGAAGCGTGCCGCAGAAAATACGGGCTGGCAAGTGAGTACGATCCTGGCAAAGTACCCGATCCCGGAGCGCCTGAACCGGAAACTGCTGCAGCTCTCCGGGATCCCGGAAGAACTGAAGGGCTCCCAGTTCTCCGGAGAGATGCGAGCCGCACTGGTGACAAACTGCACGGAGTTTCCTTTCCCGGTCGAGAGACTCGGGGATTTTGCGGTTGCGATGGCGACACGGGGGGGCGTTGCCCTCGATCACGTGAACCCGAAGACTATGGAATCGAAACTCGTGCCGGGCCTCTTCTTTGCCGGGGAGGTGCTCGATATTGACGGCGATACCGGTGGCTATAACCTGCAGGCCGCTTTCTCGACCGGGTATTGTGCGGCTATGGGGATCGGCAAGAGAGTGGAAGCACCAGGCAGGTAGGGTAAGGGAAAAACTGAAGAAATCCTGATTCCCAGGATCCTTACCGGTCTTTGGGAAAAATGTCTCCCCACCTCAGGGCCACTCCGGGGCAGGGTGGTTTTTTTCATATTTGCTTTTAGTCACTGATCCGCCGCGGGGGCACCCTGTCGGTGGCGGCCCGTTCATCACAATAAGAGATCAATAATATCCGATCCCTTCAATTCAGACACAAAAAATAAAAAATTGCTATGTGTTCACATCAGCCGCAGATCATTCGTTCTTGTGCATCCCCTTTGGACCGAATGTGATCCCGGCCTTCCTGATCATATAATAGGCCCCGGCAAGGCCGATGATCACAACGCCGATACCGATCAGCTCGATACCGTTTGTCTGCGATGGATCGAGCAGGATCACTTTCCGCGCAATCGCGATGATAGCAAGGAGTACCACGATCTCGACATGGATCGCATTCTCCCGGAAGTATTCCATCATCGTATCGAGCAGCTCAATTGCGATCAGCACCAGCAGGAAGGTACCAAGTACTTCAACCAGCGCGGCGTTCTGGAGGAGCCCTACCGGTGGGTTGGCAACTGCTATGATAATATCCCAGACGAGTTCGCCCAGGGCAAAGACAAGGACGATCATCAGCAATACGATGAGCGCACCGTAGAAAAACTTCTCAAACTTGTTAACAAATTCCGGCATATCCATTTTGTGCTCCTTATCCGAAAGGGATCAGGTCCGGCAGGGCCGGGTCATACAGGTTCACGACGTCGCCGATCACGATCACAGCCGGTGGTTTCACACCCGCTTTCTTTGCTGCACCGGCGATCGTTGTAAGAGTACCGGCTGTCACCCGCCGGTCCTTCCGTAGCCCCCTTTCGATGATCGCGACCGGTGTCTGCGGATCTTTTCCATGCTTCATGAGAACCGCTGCAATCGTCCCAAGGTTTGCAACACCCATAATGATAACGATGGTGCCCCGGCTGCGGGCGAGGAGCTCCCAGTCGAGCGCGGGCCCGGGCTTTGTCGGGTCCTCGTTCCCGGTAAGGATCGTGACCTGGGACGCGTACTTCCGGTGCGTGAGCGGGATACCGACCGAGGCGGGGACGGCAAGGGCGCTGGAAATCCCCGGCACCATCTCCAACGGGATCCCGGCGGCCCTCACGGTCTCGAGTTCCTCGCCGCCCCGGCCGAAAAGGAACGGGTCGCCACCCTTGAGCCGGACCACGATCTTCCCGTTCTTTGCCCTGTCCACCATCAGCGCCTCGATCTCGTCCTGCTCGAGATTATGTTTCCCGCCAAACTTTCCGCAGTCGATCTTCTCGGCCGATCCTGGCAGAGAAGCAATGATCTCCTTACCGGGCAGCTGGTCGAAGAGCACAACTTCTGCCGTGTCGATGATCGCCCTGCCCCGCTGCGAGAGCAGCCCTTCGCCGCCGGGCCCCGATCCTACCAGATAGACTTTGCCTGTTGTTTTACCTGTCATGCGTGATCCCCAGTTGCCTGTATGCCTCTTCTATGAGGTCCCCGGCTTTTGCCCGGAGTTTTTTACCCTCTTCGCGGGCCTGTTCGATGGTCCTGACATCCACTTCGATCCGCTCGGCCCGCTGGCCGTCAAGCGAGAGCACTTCCGCAATGAGATGGCCGGCCCGGCAGTAAATACCGAGTGGCGTAAAGCACCCGCCGCCCAGCTGCTCCATCACGGCCCTCTCGATAAGCACGTCGGTCCGGGTCTGCGGGTGATCGAGCGCCGAGAGCACCTCCATCAGCGAGGGATCCGCCCGGCTGACCACCGCCACGGTCCCCTGGTTGGGTGACGGGACGAACTTCTCCGGGGGGAACCGTTCGCCCGGGATGCGGATGCCGAGCCTGGTCAGGCCTGCTTCCGCAAGGACGATCGCATCGTACTCGCCTGCCCCCATCTTCCGGATCCGGGTATCCACGTTGCCCCGTAGATCCTTGATCCGGATATCCGGGTCATGGCGGAGGAGCTGGGCGCGCCTGCGGGTACTCGAGGTCCCGATGACGCGTACGGTGGAGAGCGATCCATTATGGGCGAGGTAATCAGCAGGGGAATCCCGTTTCAGGATTGCTGCGGTAAAAAGGCCGCTCGGCCGGTAGGCGGGTATGTCCTTCATGCTGTGCACCGCACAGTCGATCCCGCCGGCAAGGATCGCATCATCGAGCGCCCTCACAAAGACGCCCTGCCCGCCAATCTCGTGCAGGGGCACCTGGGTCGAGGTATCGCCCTGTGTGGTGATGATCACTTTCTCTGTCCCTATCCCAAGAGCAGTGAGTTTTTTCATCACGGTCTCGGTCTGTGCAAGGGCGAGCTTGCTTCCCCGTGTCCCGATTTTTATCGACATTGTATGTACGCCTGTGCCAGTGCGGCAAGGTCCTGGTCGGTATGCGCTGCGGAAAGGAAATTTGTCTCAAATTGCGACGGGGGAAGGAAGATGCCGGCCCTGAACATTCCCTGCCAGAATGTGCCAAAAGCGGCAGTGTCGCATTCTTTCACCTCCCGGTAATCCTTCGGGGGCGTATCCCGGAAGAAATACTTGAACATCGAGCCGAGCCGGACGAATGAGCCGCCGGCTTTGCTGCCGAGTGCCTCTTCAAGTGCCCGGGTTTTCCCATCGAGCTCGCGGTACACCGGGGCATGATCGTGGAGGTACTCCAGAGTGGCGATGCCGGCTGTCAGTGAGAGCGGGTTTCCGGAAAAGGTCCCGGCCTGGTACACCGGCCCCTGCGGTGCCACCAGTTCCATAATCTCCCTGCGCCCGCCAAAGGCGCCGATGGGGAGACCTCCGCCAATGATCTTGCCAAGCGTAGTGAGATCCGGCTTCACGCCGTACTTCACCTGTGCCCCGCCGATCCCGATCCGGTATCCCGTTATCACTTCATCGAAGATCAGGAGTACTTCATGGGCTTTTGTGATCTCCCGGATCTCCCGGAGGTAGTTGTCCTTTGGCAGGACCGGCCCGATGTTGCCGGGCACGGGTTCGATGATGAGTGCTGCGACATCGGTATGGGCAGAGAGCAGGGAATCCAGTGCCTCAGGATCATTGTAGGGCACCTGACGGGTGTGGGCCACCAGGTCTGCAAGGACTCCCGCAGAGTCCGGGACGCCCATCGTGGTGGCACCGGAACCGGCCTTGACGAGTACGGCATCATGTGCACCATGGAACCCGCCTTCGATCTTCACGATATCCTTTTTCCCGGTGAAGCCGCGGGCAAGCCGGATCGCTGCCATCGTTGCTTCCGAACCGCTTGAGACGAACCGGACCATATCCATGCCGGGGTGGTCTCGCGTGACCAGTCGTGCGAATTCCGGTTCCAGGGGGGACGAGGTGCCGTAGAGCCACCCGCTCTCCAGCTGGGTCGTAATGGCGGCCCGGATCACCGGGTGCGCATGACCGAGGATCAGCGGGCCATAGGCCATACAGCAGTCGATGAGCGTTGTCCCGTCGACCGTGGCCAGGTGTGCCCCGGAGGCGGATGCGGTATAGAACGGGTATGGTTTGATCGCCCGTACCGGGCTGCTGACCCCGCCCGGCATCAGGGTCTTTGCCATGTTAAACAGCTCGCTGCTGGACTTATGCGTCATCGAGCCACCCGGCAACGTCGCCAGCAAAATAGGTGATGATCAGGTCGGCACCGGCACGCTTGATGCAGGTGAGGCTCTCAAGCACGGTCTCCTTCTCTTTCAGCCACCCGTTGGCAGCCGCGCTCTTGATCATCGAGTACTCGCCGCTCACCTGGTACGCGGCCACCGGCAGCCCGAGCGTTGCGATCTCCGCAAGCACGTCGAGGTAGAACCCAGCCGGTTTCACCATCAGGATGTCCGCACCTTCATCAACATCCAGCTGGGATTCAAGAAAGGCTTCGCGGCTGTTGCCGGGATGGACCTGGTACGTGGTCCGGTCACCGAACGAGAAGCCCGAGTCTGCCGCCTCCCGGAACGGGCCGTAGAGAGCCGAAGAGAACTTGGTAGAGTATGACATGATCAGGACCTCCTCGAACCCTTCGTTATCAAGTGCCGTGCGGATGGACCTGACCATCCCGTCCAGCATGCAGGACGGTGCAACAATGTCGGCCCCGCTTGCCGCATGGCTGAGCGCAATCCTGTTCATCAGGAACAGCGACTCGTCGTTGAGCAGGTCAGGGCCGCAACGGGTCTCACCCACAATGCCGCAGTGGCCGTGATCGGTATACTCACATGCACAGACGTCAGTGATGACGACCATGCCCGGCACTTCGGCCTTCACCCGCTTCACAGCCTGCTGTACTACCCCTTCAGGGTCAAACGCTGAACTGCCCTCCGGATCCTTGTCCTTTGGGATCCCAAAGAGCAGGACCGCACGGATCCCTTTCTTCCAGAGCCCGGCTGCCACGTCACCTATCCCGCTTACAGGATACCGGAACTGGCCGGGCATTGCCTCGATGGGACGGGGGACGGTGATGAGTTCGTCCACAAACAGCGGGGCGACCAGATCATTCCGGGAGAGCCGGATCTCCCGCAGGAGCGGCTGGATATTCCGTGACCGTGCCCTCCTCATACGTCGTTCGGGAAACATACAGATCCTTGGCACCTCCGGTTTACTGACCGGCTGGTTGAATACATTTTTTTAAATCCATCGTATTTATGGTTACAGTATTGGGCAGGCCGTACGGTATAATGGCAGATCTTCCCGGGCCGGGCAAACCCTCGCGACAACAGGAGCAGAGCCACTGAAACAACGGGCCGTCATTTAGCCGGAGAGCGCCAACGGGATACTTCCTGCCTGTTTTTTATCTTTCCCGTGGTTATAGTGAATATCATGCCGCTCATCCAGGGGCCACGGTCCGGTTTTTCCGGGGTCTTCTCTGTCATGCTCATCCTCCTGCTGGTGGTGATGCTGACGGGTATTGTCGCTGCAGTGCTGTTTGGGACGGTGAAGGTCCCGGAGAAGGGCAGCTACTTCAGCCCAGCTGCAGAAAAGGTCTATATCGACGGGAAGATGGTGGTCCGCATCCAGCACCGGGGAGGGGATGTACTCAGCCTGAATACCTCCACGGGCACGGGAAACGCACATCCGATTGCCGTTTTTGTCCAGATGCCATCAGCAATGGTGGAAGTCCGCATCTCTCCTTCCACACGATCGATGCGTTTTGGGCCGGGAGACACGATTTACCTGTATCACGCTCAGGCCGGCTATTTCCTGTCCGACACCGGGGCATTCATTCACCCCGACCAGGACATTTCTCCGGAAACGACCGTGCCTTCAGCGTATGTCGTGATCGTTGACCAGGCTGCAGGGGTCACGATCGCCCGGCTCGGCCCCTTCTGATGGCGGGACCCGGGCTCACCTGCCCCCCCGCTCTTCAGCAGCATGCCGCTTGAGGGCGCAGGCAAGCCGGAGGGCGCTTGCCACCAGGTTCCGGAGATCTTCCTGCGTATACCTGTTGTTCTCGATCTGGCCCCAGTCCTTGGTCGTGTCCTCGTCATTTTCCCCGACCCATGACGCGATCGCAACCTCCGGGATATGGAAGCCGACCCATGAGAAGAAATTCAGCAGGTTGCCGGCCACATGCTGGATCCCGTCCACATGGCCGATAATGATCAGGCCGGCTACTTTGTCAGCGATCAGCCGGTTCCCGAACCACGAGTACTGGTTCTCGATACAATTCATGCGCTCGACAAATTTCTGGATGAGCGCGGAGTGGTTGTTCCACCGGATCGGTGTTGCGAGGATCAGAATATCGCAGGAGAGCACCGCATCGTACACGCGCTGCATCTGGTCATCAGGGTACTTGATGGAGCTCTGGCAGGGGTAGGTGCAGTAATCCGGGTTCTCGGAATAGTTACCTTCACATTCGTAAATCCGGCAATCCTTGAGACGGATGAAATCGGTCTGGCACCCGAATGTCCTGTACTGCTCAAGTGCCGTATCGAGCAGGCGCTCTGATTTGCTCATCTCCGGCTGCTGGCGGCTCGATCCAGAGATGCCGAGCACCCGGATCTCGCGACAGACACTCCGGTCCGGGATCGGGACGATATTGATCCCGAACTTCCTTCCGACAAGTGGCGCTGGCATGATTTAATTATGATGGAGCACGCGATAATCTACTTATTGATCCGCAGGCCCGCGGGATGCAGGTGGAATCAGGAGGGGAACATTACGGGAGAGAACCTTCAGGCAGTCATTGCAGAGGATCGTAAGAGATGCATATGCGGGCCGTGTCCGAGCTACAACGAGTGCATGCGGGCTGAGGGCGGCCTGCTGTTCTGTATTACCGGAAAGACCGGTGACTGCACGTTCGGCATGAACGGCTGCTCCTGCCCCGTATGCCCGGTATGGAAGGACCGCAGCCTCAGGAAGGCGTATTACTGTATCCACGGATCTGCAGAGGAGCAGGTATAGCAGCACCTCTCTGCGGGGAAAGGGATGTGCCCCCCACATCAGCAGAAATTCTGTTGCCGCATGCAGATAATCATTTTTTTATACCGGCCGGGACGACCATGTACTATGAAGGTCTCCTTGTACCTCGCCTCTGTCCTGCTGGTCTGCGCTGCACTGGCAGGTGCGGCCTGCACGTCCACGATCCCCTCCGCGTCACCCGGCCTGTCTTCTCCCGTTACCCGGAATTCTGCTGTGCTCTCCGTCCCGCTTTCGTCCCTTGCCCTGACCCCGGAGGATATCCCGTCAGGGTACGTGCTCACGGAGAGCCGGGCAAAGAACAGTTCAGAAGTTGGGAGCCTCGCCATCGGCCTTGGCTGGCAGGAAGGCTGGGTTGTCGGGTATACCAACAGTACCGGAGGGTTCCTGAATACTTCCGGTATCGTGCAGACCATTACGTTGTATCCAAAGAGCAATATCCCCGGTATTATCGGCGTTATCAGCAGGCAGGAGCAGTCCGATAAAGACATCACGTTTACTGAAATTGCGGCCCCGGGAATTGGCGATACGAGCGGGGGTTACGTGGGCAAGGCACATTCGGGCATGGTAATCAAACAGGATGATGCGGGCGGTCCCTTGTCCAGCAGTCTCATCCCCGGTGGATCCCTGCATACCGTGTTCAAGCAGGATGTGGCCGAGGTATATTTCGCCAGTGACGGGATACTGGAAGTGATACGGGTGACCGGGCCTGGTGCAGATGCAGCGACGGTCACCGGACTCGCCCGGAATGCAGCCGCCAGGATTCCCTGACCGGGCTCACCCTTTTTATTGTTGGCACCCAATCAGAACTGATCAGGGTACTTAACCGGAGAAGAAGAATGGAATTCAAAGATGTTGTCATGCAGCGGTATGCGACAAAACAGTTCGACGGGAGGATGATCGAGGAACCGAAACTCTTTGCCCTCCTTGACATCATCCGCTATTCGCCATCGGCCTTCAACCTGCAGCCCTGGAAGATCAAAGTGGTCACTGCAAGCAAGATCAAGGCAAACCTCCGCCCGCATGCAAACGACCAGCCCCAGATAACCAGCTGCTCTCACCTGATGGTCTTCTGCGCCAACACGGAACTTGAGCCGCTGGTAGACAAAGTTATAGGCGGGATGCGAACGGGTGGTATGCCCCATGAGACCGTCCGCCAGTTCGAGGCGATGATGAAGGGCTATGTAGCGTCCATGAACCCGGAGCAGCGCATGTCTTTTGCCCGGGAACAGATCCACATTGCCCTTGCAAACGCGGTGAACGGGGCAAAATCGCTCGGTATGGACTCCTGCCCGATGGGTGGTTTTGACCCGGCGGTCTTTGCCGAAGTCCTGTTCCTGCCGGAAGAATACGTCCCGGTCGTGCTCTGCGCAGTCGGGTATGCCGCTGATACCCCTCCTCCCAAGTGGCGCCTGCCCCGGGAAGAGGTATTTTTTTAATTTTTCCCGTCACAGGTTCCGGTAATGGCCCGGCAGAATCGTTTATCCGGGAATGCAGGATATCCGGAAAAATCCGTATTAAAAACCGGCATATCCGATACGGTTGCAGTTATTCCTGCCGCCGGGTATCCCGGAGAGGATCTCCCGTGGTCAGGGCCTTTACCAGGGCATGTGCAGCGGGCATATCCCCCTCTTCGGCACTTGAGCGGACGGAGAACGTTGCATCGGTGAGCAGTTTCCGGGCAAGGACCCGGGTGAGATCATCGATAATGGCGGCGGTCTTATCATCGGCCGTGCCCAGCCGTGCAAGGGCCCGCTCCCGCTCCCGTACCCGCACGGTCTCTGCCCAGATGTGGAGCACACCGAGCAGTTCGTCCGCATTTTTCCGGTTGAGGTGCCGGAGAAAGATGGCAAGCTCGGCCTCGACAAACCCGTGGGCCCGGTCAGCTTCTGCCTTGCGGGTGCTCATGGTCTGCTCGTTGACCGTGCGGAGGTCGTCGATCGTGAAGAACCGGACACCGTCAATGCTCCCTGCACCGTCTTCCACGTCCCGGGGCTGGGCAATGTCGATGAGGAGCAGCGGGCGGGGGTGGCCTTCCACAGGCCAGCACCGGTCCTTCATCGCCCGGGCCAGGTCCTGCCGGTGGATGACCGGGTGGGGGGCGGAGGTGCAGGAGATCACCACGTCCGAGAGGATGATGTAATGGTACAGGTCTGCCATCCGCACGGCCTTGCCCCCGATCTTGTTTGCAAGGATCTCAGCCCGGCCGTACGTGCGGTTCGCCACGTACATGGCAGTGAGGTTTTTTGCTGCAAGTGCCTGGGCGACAAGGAGCCCCATCTCGCCGCTGCCGACGACAAGGATATGCCTGCCGGCAAGCGTCCCGAGCTCGGTTTCGGCCAGCTGGACAGCGGCGGATCCGATCGAGACTGCACCCCGGTTGATCAGCGTGCGGCGCCGTACCTCGATCCCGACATGGATCGCCTTGTTGACACAGGTCTCAAGGAAGCTGCTGGCCGTGCCGGATTCCTGTGCATCCGTCAGCGCTTTCCGGAGCTGGCCGAGGATCTGGTCTTCCCCCACGATCATCGAATCGATACCGGATGCAAGGGCGAAGAGGTGGCGCAGGGCCCCGGTCCCATCGTGGATGAAATAGTCCTTCCGCCCATACCCGTCGAGGAAGTCGCGGAGGGATGCCTGGTCTCCCTCGACCACCACTTCCACCCGGTTGCAGGTCTGGAGGAGGAGGACGCCGGTAAAGCGTTCCCGTGCCGCGGCCAGGAATTCTTCTTCGCCCGCGAACCGGAACGATTCTATGGTCGTGACATTTGCCGTGTGATGGCTGACCCCGGCAATAGCCAGTGGCACGAGAGGCTCATACATGCAGGTATCTCCTCCGTACATCGTCCCAGGCCTGGTCGGGATCATCCAGCAGCGCCTCCCAGACGGTATGATCCTCCAGCACGTCCCAGAGAATGGCAGTCCGCCGGGCCTGGTCGGGCTCACGTTCCCTGAGCGCCTCCCGCAGCCGGGCCTGAAGCTCAATCATCCGGTCAAGCGCCGGGAAGTTCTCCTCGATATGCTCGCGGATGAACCGGGAGACTGCCGGGCTCGCACCGTGTGTGCTGATCGCGATCGTGTAATTCTCCCCGTCGGTAACCGCGGGAAGGATCACGTCGCCGGGCTCGCCGTCCGCGTTGTTGAACAGGATCCCTATCGCTTTGCACGCCTTCCCGATCCGGTTGTTGATTGCAGGATCCGAGATCGCGGCGATGACAAGGAATGCACCCGAGAGGAGCGGTGCAAGCTGGCGGCCTGTCACCATCCCGAGCTCGAGTTCCTGGCGTTTCACGTCTATTCCGTCAAAGGCCGGGACAAACGACCGACTCACGACCGTCACATCGGCCTTGCCGGAAAAATAAGCAGCCTTCCGTGCGGCAACTTCTCCCCCTCCGAAGATCACGATGCGCCTGCCGGAACAGTCCACAAAGAGAGGGATCATCTGTTAGTAGATAGGGTGATATCGTTACTTTAAGATTCTGGAATATCCGGGAGGGTCATGTAGAACCCCGACAAAGAGAAGAACCAACGGTTCTCCCGGACTGCCGGATCCGGAAGACCGGGATCTGGGACTACCGCAGCACATGCCCACTGTAGTACCGGAGAAATTCCGGCACGCAATAATGGCGGAAGGGATACGTGCTGCATCCCTGACTGTTCGATATGCTTAAATCGTTTGAATTCCCACATTGTAGAGCACACTGCGCCGATAGTGTAGTGGTTATCACTAGGCGTTGCCAACGCCTAAACCCGGGTTCGAGTCCCGGTCGGCGCACTTCTTTTGTCGGGTTAGGGTTTGGGGAGCTGCGGTCTTCTTTTGTGCGATTTTAAAATAACAATTCAGGAATTTTATCTCAAAAAAGCATTGATGATTCCGATTTGCATTATAATCTGTGACACCGTAAATCTGTTCCGAGGTAGTATCCTGTATTACAACTGATACATTGCTGATTGACACATGCACTGTTACCGGTACAATATGTAGTTGCACTACAAGCTTGGTGGCATAGATTATCGTTTACAAGAATATATCCAGCAGAACATCCTGAAATTTTATTCAAATAGCATTGCCCATTGATACAAATACTGTTACCGGAACAGTAGGTATTGGCACCGCAAGCTGGGTGGCATAGATTATCTTTTCCGGGAACAGATCCAGCAGGACATCCTGAAGGATTATTCATATAATCCTGCAAGTCTTTCGGGGTATCGAAACTCCAACCTTTGTAATAAAGTGGATTATCCACAGCACAAATACTAGGATCAGAACATACAAGATATCCTCCCGTTGTTTCCATTGCAATATATTCTCCTGGGGATACTTCCGCTAATACCCAAGCGTGATTTGACTGTTGTTCCGAACTAATATCCTGATCGACCCTCCCAATTTCGATAATTGCGTTAATATTTTGGGTTTCTACCTGATCCCAGACATCTTCTGACATTTGAGCACATGCATACATATCAGGCAGATTATACGTGTGGGTTTGATGATATACCTCAACAATTTTCGTGATTGTTGCAATATTGGGGTCTCTTTGAGATTCAGGTGTAGATGTTGCTACAAAAGTTGGAATGTATGTTGTTTGGATATACGTTGGAGTGTCGGTCGGAGTAGAAGGTGGACTGGCATACTTCAATTGAGGTAAAGATTTGTCGTTAATTGAATTATTGGTACATCCCGTTGTAAAAATTATAATTAAGACAAGAAATAAAAGAATGGGACGATAAATCGAATTGGTATTCTCTTGTATAAATTCGAATCCCATACTGATCAACTTATAAGATAATTTCAAATTGGCTCTGTAGAAATCCTCAATAAAATATCTGGATAAAGATTGCGAGAATAAGTTTCGAGATATTGTAAAGAATCAATTTGATTTTGAGTTCTTTGACCTGCGCTTGAAATTTGCGTGCTTT
>Ga0074046_10000111_pt1 | contig 67479 bp, 61 predicted proteins | sample BogForMeECP23OM3_FD_94441 | JGI IMG/M metagenome (GOLD analysis project Ga0074046, IMG submission 94441) | Bog forest soil microbial communities from Calvert Island, British Columbia, Canada - Bog Forest MetaG ECP23OM3 | ecosystem: Environmental > Terrestrial > Soil > Wetlands ... | reverse complement strand
CCAGAAGAACGAGAATGATTGCATCGTTGCTCACGGTGCCTCCCGGAAAAATGAGGTCGTATTTTACTTCAAGCTATAGGGATCGGAGCTAGAGATCGCGAGCGACGTAGAGCAACATCTTAGTTAGAAGATGCGACTGAACTCGCAGCTTCGTTGAGGATCATCGCCAGGCGGACACCCGCTTGAGCAACACGTTTCTCGGCAATAGGAGCAGAGGCTTCCTGATAGTTCTGACCGGCGAAGAAATTCATCTGCAGCATGCGTTCGCCAATGTTATCGGCATCGCTGCAAGCCTGAACGGGAGCCGGAGTTTCCACTGGGACTTTCGGAACGAGTGCGCCATAAACGATGGATTCCGCCAGGTCGTGGCTCTCCCAAGCCCAATCCTCCACATGAATTCCAGCAGCTTGCCATTTGGAGAAGTCGGAGGAAAAAACGCGCCCGAGGAACTCCGCAAACTCCGGGGGTTCGGCGCCCTCCATATCCCGTTCCAAGATGGCGGTATCCCATAGGGCGTGAAGATTGGGTGTGAAGGAGTTGTGCTGCTCCTGGGGCCAGCGGCGGAAATAGCGCACGGGTACGCAGTTGCCACCTTCATCGTTATTGGTAGTGGCGTGAAGAGGCATGTGGAGGTCACCGACGAAGTGGATGATGTAGCGCACGGCGTCGGCGCGGAGGCGGGGATCGGCGTTCTTGTTCTTTAGGATTGCCAGTTGATCGGCGATTGCCTGGGTAACGCAGCCGTTGCTGCCGCAGAACTGCGCCAGCGGAGCGCGAGAAGCGCCGCGCGGAATATCGATGTAATGCCAGGGTCCATTCTTCAGGTTGCTGCGGACATCGTCGGGCCAGGTAGAAGCGTCGGCCATCAAATCGCGAGTCGCATTGCCGCAGTAGCGCTTAAGCTGCGGATCGACAGGATTTTCGGTGAGCAGCTTCTCGATGAACTGGCGCGCCTGTGGAGTCAGCTGTTTTTCAGCGATCAGAGCGACAGTCTGATGACCTTTGCATCCCCAAGCCCGGGAGGTGGGGCACCCTAGAAAGAACCCAAACAACAAGAGGAAGAGCAATCCAAGGGACTTCAGGCAGAGTGATTTCATGGGAAGCTCCAGGTCATTCGGGGATGAGGTGAATGTTCAGGCGCTGAGCCATCGCGCCACGGGCTTCCAAGATTCCGTGTGGTCGCAGATGACGCGCAGAGCAGCGGTGATCGGGATGCCCAGGATCAGACCCATGCCACCCCAGACCCAGCCCCAGAAGAGCAAAGAAATGGTAATAGCGACGGCATTGAGTTGCACCTGGCGTCCGACAAGCTGGGGAGCGATGAGGTTTTGCGCCACAATGTGAATGCTCGTGAGCACAACGGCGATGACGCCGAAGTGGCTAACGGCTTTGTATTTTAGTATGGCCAGGAAAAAGCCTGGTATCCAGGCAAGCACCGCGCCAATGTAGGGAACCATATTGAAGATGCCGGAAGCAATTCCTGCCAGCACGGGATAGTCGAAGCCCATGGCAAAAAAGAAAATGGCGCTGCAGGCGACGACAACCAAAGTGACGACCGTCATGCCAATCAGGTAATCACGAAGAACATTGCGCAGATCGTCGAGAGTTTCCTTTACCTGGGTCCGGCGCGAGATGGGAAACAACTGCAAGGTGGAGTGCCAGGCTTCCCTCTTGCCGGCGAGCATGAAGAAAACCAGGAAAGGAACGAAGGTTCCTTCGAGAACGAGAGCGTATAGAGATCCGATGCCGCGAAGAAAAAGCGTGTGCACCATGCCTGAGTCGCTCGGGGGAGCGACGGGCTTGGCAGCTCCTGTAGGAGTGGTCAGGTCGTTAACACTGCCTTCGATGCCGCTGATCTTGCCCTGAACTGTGCCCAGGGCGTCCCGAAGGATGTCTCGATATTTGGGCCAATTGGCAGCAAAGTCCGAACTGCGAGACCACAAGCCGTAACCCATGGCCCCAATCACAGCGATCAGGAGGAGAACCATGATCAAGGAGCCAATGGTTCTCGGTATATGAACCCGCTCGAGGAGCTCGACAGCGGGATCGAGGAAATACGCGAGCAAGACGGAGAGCAAGAGAGTGATGACGACACCGGCGGCGTAATAGAAAAATAGAAGGACCACCGCGCCCGCTAGAATGCCCAGGCTGGTCGACGTAGCGGAAATACTCAAAGCCGCTGGCGGAGTTTCCGTAGTGGACAAGCGACACCCCTCTGCCCGAACACGGTAACATACTCGGAGCCTTCGGGGGACACCGGGACGCGATTGTTACGCGGCGTTAATAAAGAGTTATTAAATGCCGGGCAATATCCGAAAGAGTCTGAGTGCAACGGCCGCGCAAGAGGTTGCGGGAAGGCTATACTAGACTGCCTCGAGGTCACTCGCTCTGATGACCCCGTTCAAACTATGGCTAAAGAACTTTTCGGTACTGATGGAATCCGGGGAATTCCCGGCACACCTCCGCTCGACGACGCCACGCTTTATGCCACAGGGCGAGGGCTAGGCGAGTACTTAAAGCGAGAACACGGTTCAGCGCATGTGTTGATTGGCATGGATACGCGCGAATCGGGTCCGCACATTGCAGCGTTGCTGGCGGCAGGATTGCACAAGGCGGGCGCAACCGCTGAATACGCTGGTGTGATCACCACGCCTGGGGTGGCGTGCCTGGTGCGGCAAAATGACTATCAGGCGGGGGTGGTGATCTCCGCCTCGCACAATCCCTATCACGATAATGGAGTGAAGTTGTTTTCGCATGCGGGAATGAAGTTTCCCGACGCGGACGAGGAGAAGATCGAGGCGGATATTTTTCGGCTAAGAGGTGAACCGGTGCCCGCCGGACGGCCTGGGCTTGTGGCGAATCATGCGCTGCACGTCGAATACCTGGATTTCTTGAGAAGCCACGTGCTGGCGGGTGCGAACCTTTCCGGGTACCGAATCGTTCTCGATTGTGCGAATGGAGCGGCCTATCAGCTTGGCCCGGAGTTATTTCGATCGCTCGGCGCGGATGTGGTAGCCATGGGGGTGACTCCGGATGGCCGGAACATAAACGCGGGATGTGGTTCGCTGTATTTGGATGGGCTGCGAGAGCGCGTCCTAAAGGAAGGAGCGCAGTTGGGTGTTGCGTTTGATGGCGACGCCGATCGCGCGCTGTTCGTAGGTGGCAGCGGACAAATTGTCAATGGAGATGGGGTCTTGCTGGTTGTAGCGCGGTATCTGAAATCGCAAAACACGTTAAAGCAGCAACGAGTCGTGGCGACCTCCATGTCGAATCTGGGGCTGGAACGCGCCCTGACGCGAGACGGAATTTCGCTGGCGCGTGCCGCTGTTGGCGACCGTTATGTGCTCGAAGAGATGCTGAAATCGGGTAACAACCTGGGAGGCGAGCAATCGGGCCATATTATTTTTCTCGACGATAGTCCCGCGGGGGATGGCCTGTTGACAGCGGTCAAGATCGCGTCTCTGGTTTCCATGAAGGGATCGCTGGAATCGCTGGTGGCAGGGCTGAAGGACTACCCGCAGGTGATCGTGAATGTGCGAGTGAAGGAAAAACCACGCTTGGATACGCTTCCTGAAGTGACACGGGCCCTCGCTGAAGCGCAAGACACTCTGGGCGAGAATGGGCGAGTGGTGTTGCGCTACTCGGGAACCGAACCAGTAGCGCGGGTGATGGTTGAGGCGGAGTACCAAGCCGATGTGGATCGTTTTGCAAAATCCATTGCGGACGCTCTGCGCGCGACAATTGGAGTGTAGGGAAATCGGAATAACGTTATTGTATCTGATGAAGAATTAAGCGATTGGTCGCTAATCCAAAAACGTATTTCCAAAGACTGTAGGAAATCAGTAGGAGTCTGTGGGATTTTGTAGATTCTGTACGTGAACCGCCGCCGCTGGTATCTGTAGAACTCGTGTAACATCATTTTTATCATTGAGTTGTGAATCGAAGCGTCGAAAGCGCACACTTGGCAAACCGCGTGCATCCTATGTCTGCAATTCATGACTTTGGCTTCCCGGGGTGGCCGGAACTCAACCTCGACTGAGTTACCGGTTATTGGGGGGTCAGATCAATACAGGGGGCTTGCACCGGCCCCCTTTTTTATTTCTATAGACATTACTTCCCACAAGTCCACCGCAGAGTTCCCACTAAGTACATGAAGTATGGTGATGGCATCTTCGGGCTGTTTCCCGAAAGAATGCGCTCCAAAAAAATGAGCGGCCGGTGGGGGTGCCGGCCGCTCTGGCGTGGGGGATGGAGGGACTACACTCGGAAGATCAGTCCTTTTCTGGGGTGGCAGGTTGTTCCACTGCGCTCGCCAGCAGAAGAACAACACACAGGAGCAAGATCGTTATGATCATTCCACCACTCCGGAAGCCGAACCGAACTCCCGATTACGTAAGCGATTGTGCCGGACCAGGCCAGTTGGGTCACTAGGCTGGAAGGTTCAATTCGGGGAGTACTTGGCGGTGGCACTTCCGTACCTGTACTTGATGGTGGAAGAGTAAGTGGCCGGGATCACTGGCCAGTGGCTACTGCCCTACGCTATGCTCTTAAAACTATGCATGACTTGAACTACTTTCGGGATCATCTGGACGAATTCGCCGAAATGGCGAAAAAACGGAACACGACCTTGGACTTGGACGGCTTCCGCGCGCTCGACAAAGAGAGGCGCGAGCTCATTCGCGAAAATGAGGAGCGAAAAGCCCAGAGGAATAAAGCCAGCGACGAAATTGTGCGCCTGAAGAAAGCGAAAGAAAGCGCAGATGCACTGCTGGCGGAAATGAAGCAGGTTTCCGAAAAAATCAAACAAGTCGATGAGCGCATCAATGAGCTGGACGCGAGACAGCGTGAATTCTTGCTGGTCATTCCGAATATTCCCCACAAAAGTGTGCCTTACGGCACCGGTGCGGAAGGAAACGTGGAAGTTCGGAGGTGGGGAGCGCCACCGAAATTTGATTTTCAGCCGAAACCGCATTGGGAAGTGGGCGAAAAGGCGGGAATTCTGGATTTGGAAGCGGCAGCGCGGATCACCGGAGCGCGATTTGCTGTGTACAAAGGCTGGGGAGCGCGCCTGGAGCGGGCCTTAGCGAGTTTCTTTCTGGATGTGCACACACGGGAACACGGATATACGGAAATATTGCCGCCATTCGTGGTGAATACCGCGTCGTTGATGGGAGCGGGGCAATTGCCGAAGTTCGCGGCGGACCTTTTCAAATTGCAAGATACGGACTTCTGGCTGACGCCCACGTCCGAAGTCGAACTCCACAATTTGTATCGCGACACGACACTTACCGAAGAGCAGCTCCCGATTCAGGTGACTGCGTGGACCGCGTGTTTCCGCTCGGAAGCGGGCGCGGCCGGGAAAGACACACGCGGGATTCTGCGGCAACACCAATTTCAAAAAGTGGAGCTGTTCAAGTTTACACATCCGGAGAAGAGCTACGACGAGCATGAATCCTTGGTGCGTAACGCGGAAACTATTTTGCAGAAGCTGGGCTTGCACTACCGCACCATGCTGCTGTGCACTGGAGACATGGGATTTGCTTCCGCAAAGACCTACGATCTGGAAGTGTGGCTACCACCGAGCAATGAGTTCCGGGAGATTTCGTCTTGTTCGAACTGCGAAGCCTTTCAGGCCCGCCGCGCGGGGATACGATTCAAGCCCAAGGCCGGGGGAAAGAGTGAATTCGTCCACACGTTAAATGGTTCTGGGCTGGCGGTCGGGCGAACGTGGATTGCCGTCATCGAGAATTATCAACAATCAGACGGCTCCATCGTTGTCCCCGAAGCGCTGCGTCCATACATGGGAATCGACGTAATCCCCACGGGTGGATAACGCTTTTCACTGGAAATGAGCGGCGTTCGTAAGCCTTTTGTAATCAGCCGGTTATGGCTCGATGGGGAACATCAAAGAGCTTTTTCCCCGAAACCAATACGCCGCGCAACCCCTTGAAATTACTGCTTTTCGTTTGACTCCCTGAGAAGCCCTGCATACACTCGGCTCAACGCTGCCTGCCTGCTCGGATGAGCAGGTCAGAATGCTGGCCGCGGACAGAATCAAGGATAAAATATGGGTCGCATACTGAGGTACCTTTTCTGGTTGATTGTCGTTTCCTGGAGCGTGGCCATCCTGCGCCGAATTGTCGGGAAAATGCTCAGCGGAGGCGTTGAGGCGAAACCCCACGTGGATGTGCCAAACAACGCGGTGAACCAGAAATTGGTGCGAGACCCGGTTTGTGGCATGCACATGGCCGCGGAACTCTCTTTGCCAGTGAAACAGGGCGCAGAGGTTCTACATTTTTGTTCCCCGGAATGTCGAGACAAGTACTTGGGCGAAACGACGCGGACAATTTCGGCTAGCGCGTAGTTGGCTGGCCTTCACAGATGAAAGAAGTGAATTCGGACTCGGTTCAACGCAGGTAGATAAATTCAGCGCAACGGAAAGGACCGAAGCGAATGGCCACGGTCGCAAAACCCCCAGTCCCCAGCCGCACGGTGAACGCGCCTCCGATAGTGCCCCGGATTGCCCCGCGGGAGGAATTAAATCCATTCCGCATCGCGCAGATTCAGTTTGATATTGCCGCGGAAATCCTGAAGCTGGATCCCGGTTTACGCCAGGTGCTGCGGACGCCGAAACGCATACTGGAAGTGTCGCTACCGACGAAGATGGACAACGGACAGGTGAAAGTGCTGACCGGTTTTCGCGTGCAGCACAACATCGCCAGAGGCCCGGGCAAGGGTGGGATCCGTTTCCATCCAAACGTCACGCTCGACGAAGTGAAAGCGCTGGCCGCGTGGATGACGTGGAAGACGGCGGTCGTCAATGTGCCGTTTGGCGGCGCAAAGGGCGGCGTGATTTGCGATCCGAAACGCATGTCGAAAAGCGAATTGGAGCGCCTGACCCGGCGGTTCGCCAGTGAGATTTTGCCATTGATCGGTCCGGACCAGGATATTCCCGCGCCGGACGTGTACACCGATGCGCAAACGATGGCTTGGATCATGGACACGTACTCCATGATGAGGGGCCACACGGTACCAGGTGTGGTGACTGGGAAGCCGATTTCCATCGGCGGGTCCTTGGGCCGGGCCGAAGCTACGGCACAAGGGCTGGTCTACGTCGTGGAAGAAGCCTGCAAGATGAAGAAGATCTCGCTACGTGGCGCAACCGTCGCCGTCCAGGGCTTCGGAAATGCCGGCGCCACCGCAGCGCGGTTGCTGGCGGATAAGAAGGCGAAAATCATCGCACTGAGCGACACCCGCGGCGGAGTGACCAACTCTCGTGGCATCGATCCGATTAAAGCGATTCGATACAAGGAACGCTCCGGAACAGTTGTGGGCATGCCAGGAGCTTCGCGGATCTCCAACGATGACTTGCTGGCGATGAAGTGCGACATCCTGATTCCCGCGGCGCTGGAAAATGTAATTACGCTCCAGAACGCCGAATCGGTGAAAGCGCGCGTGGTGGCGGAAGCGGCCAACGGTCCGACCACGCCGCACGCGGACGAGATTCTGGCGCGGCGGGGCATTACAGTCTTGCCGGACATTCTGGCAAACGCCGGCGGAGTCACCGTGAGCTACTTCGAGTGGGTGCAGAACCAGGAAGGGCTGCTGTGGGATTCCGACGAAGTAAACGTGCGGTTGCAGAAGATTATGATCCGGTCCTTCCACGACATGATCGAGGCGATGCGAAAATACCACGTTCCACCACGCGCGGCTGCAATGACAGTGGCGGTGGGCCGAGTCGCCGAAGCGACGCTCGTTCGCGGGCTGTTTCCGTGAAATGAAAGTTCAATATCTCGGGTGAACGCTTGATCTAACAATCTTCCCTCTCGGTGATTTGGCCTACACGGGCCAAATTGAAGTTCCCTGCCTGAAAATTCCCTTGCAGTGAAAATTTAGTGCGCGTACATTCGCAAGTGCCGGGCGTTTTCCGGTGCGAACAGGAAAACTCGCACCGGCGAGCGTGACCGGCTATTTTCTTCACGGAACGAGGCGAAAGACAAATCATGATGAGCCATCTTCACGCACCAGGAATTGCGGCGCCTCCGATTCTGCTGACGATTGCAGGCTTCGATCCGAGTTGCGGCGCGGGTGTAGCCGCCGATCTGAAAACGTTTGCGGCGCACGGATGCTACGGAGTGGCGGCGATCACGGCGCTGACGGTCCAGAATACCCAGGGTGTCGAAGCAGTGCATAACACAGCGAGCGCGGAGTTGCGGGAACAACTGGAAGTTCTGGCAAAGGACGGCGAAATCGCGGCGGTCAAAATTGGAATGCTGGGAAACCGCGGGAATGCCGTGGTGGTGGCAGAATTCCTGGACGCTCACAAATTTGCTTTAGTCGTGCACGATCCAGTGATGAGGTCGTCGAGCGATTCAGAGCTACTGGATGCCGGGGGAGTGAAGTACCTGGCCACGGAACTACTGAAGCGCTCGAGCGTGATCACTCCGAATGTGGCGGAGGCGGAGATTCTTACCGGGATAACCATTAAGGACCTGGCGGACATGGAAGCTGCAGCGCGAAAGTTGGTGGAAATGGGGGCGAAAGCGGTGATCGTCAAGGGCGGCCATATGGAAAAGGCCACGGACGTGGTGTTTGACGGAAAAGAGATGCACCAGTTGGGCGGCGACAAAGTGAAATTGGAAAACACCCACGGTACCGGGTGCACTTTTGCCTCAGCGCTTACGGCGCACCTGGCGGCGGGCAGAGGTCTTGTCGAAGCGGCCACTTTGGCGAAGGCCTATGTAATGAAGGCGATGGAGAAAGCGTATCCCGTGGGGAAAGGACGCCTGCCACTGGACCATTTTTACCGCATGAAGATCGAGCCGATTGCGCGGGGGACACACGAAGTTCCGCAACACGGATTGCACCCCGCCGCGGAGCCAGCCGCGCACTAGACCGCAGACAAGCAGGGCTCCGGCCGCTTTCAGCGGTCAGCAGCTGGTGAGCATGGGGTCAGGAGGGGACCTCCGAGCTGAAACTTCAGGCAAGGAGGCGCATTGCAAAAAATCTTTCGATGCAAGAAGTGTCAGCGCGGGATGCGCATCGTTGGATCCACCGGGTTGGGAAAAGAAGTCGATCACATTTGCGTGTGCCCGTACTGCAAGACCAGGAACAAAGTGAAATGGCCCCGGGGCGACCCATTTCGCGTACAAAGAATTGCGACGCGATGACCAGCTGAGATTCTGAGCCGATTACCATCCTCCTCCTCCTCCTCCGCCACCACCTCCTCCCGAACCTCCACTCCCTCCTCCACCCCCGGAACCAGGTGCTGTCGCCGACGAAGAAATGGCGGACGTAAGCGAACTGCCAAACGATGAGGCGAAGCTCGCCCCAGTGAAGCCATTCAAGGACGCACCGGAATAGAACGAAGGGGCATAAGCGGTCGCGGAATCTCCTGGCAGAGTACTCGCTGAGGAGAGGATGCCAGAGAATTTCTCCGCCCAATCCTGTTCCACATCCAGTGCCAACGCATATGGAAGGAATTTCTCGAAGACGGCGGGTGTCTGTTCCGGTGGCGCGGCGCGATTCAGACGATCGCCGTCCACCGCGCCGAGAAACATCTTGAAGCCTTCTACCTGATCCAGGAGCCGGCGACCGGCAAACGTGGGAGCTTTCATCAGATGAAGGAAAAGAACGTGAAGGAACCCGCAGGCTACGACGAAGCAGACAAGAGAGACCGAGGTGGTTTTGAGAAGGATGAAGAAAGCAGCGATTTCCGCAAGCAAAAAAGGAATAGCGAACAAGCTATAGAAGACCGCCTTCCCCGCGCCGACAACTTCCTGGCCAACCGAACTGCGGGAGCGCAAAACGGTCTGCCATGCGGTGTAGACGGCGGTCAAGAGCGCATAGACGCCGATGCTCCAGAACGTAAGCCAAAAACTAAGGAATGCGCCCATGAATACAGCCTGCTGCCCTATTCTCAACAGATCCGCTAGAACAATCACAATCGAAAGAATGACAGGCGGGAGGAGGTACAGCGAATTGGTAACGAAATAGGTTTTGGTTTCGGTAGTCTTCAGCCATTTCTGCAGCGCCACGATGCCGGCGTGGATCGTCTGGTGATTTTCCTGGTGAAGCCAAACTTCCAATCGGCCGTCAAAAAGTTCCGTGGCGACTTGCTGCTCGTCCGGGGAAAGGACGCGAAAGTCCTTGCTGCCCTTGTAGAGGGTGTAGGAACCGGCTTGCTCCTTGATGGTCAGAAAGCCGCGCACCGCCATGTCCAGTATGGCCGCAGAGAACGTTTTGTTGTCAAAGCCCATGCGAACCAGATAGCGCATGGCTGCAGGAGACAGGTTTTCCGGGGGCTGATAGTTGGCCATGATGACGCCTGGTGCGGGATCACGACCTACGGCGGACCACGCGATCAGGTAATACAGTAAAACGACGAGAAAGCCAGTAATGAGGATTATTGCGTCTTGATTGTCCTGGAAAAAGAACTCTAGCTTTTGGGCTACGGTGGGCTCGGCGATTAGGCCTTTGGGCCACTTCAGAAGGATGGAGAGCCCTTCGTGGGGTCCGAGGCGGCGAGTGGAGACGAATTGCAGTGCGGAATCTTCGGCCTCCACGTTCACCTGCGATTGAAGCGAACCCTGAGGGCCTGTGTAGCCAGAAAGCTGCACATTTGCCGCAGAAATAGAGATGGGCAGATGCACGGTTGCGGAGGCGTGTTGAATGGGGAACGCCCACCCGTTTCCGGTGGCGTTCCAGAAAAGCTCATCGTGATCCTTGAAAAAACCGAGTTGGCGCGTGGTTGTATAAGAAATTGTGTAAACATGACGGCCACGCGGAACCATGGCGTTGGGATCGCCGAGGTAGATGCGCTTGCCGTTCGAGTAGGCCTCGACGCGAAAGGGTTCGGCGGCGGAGTCGCGTGAGGCAGACAGCATTTCAAAGCCGACAACATAGCGATTGTTAAAATTATCGCGATAGTTTGTAGGGAATTCGCGGTAGATGCCGTGGCGGATCTGGTTGCCCGCCGCGAAGACGGTGATAGTCTCCGTGACTTGGAGAGAAGAGTCGTCCTGGAGGGTAATGTCGCTATGGTAGTCGAGGATTTGCTCCGTCTGCGCTCGGGACGGCAGAGAGCAAATCAGTACCGCCAACAGGAACAGGAGCAACTTGGCCAAAGGTCGCATTGGGATCCGTAACTCCAGTTTAAAGGCTGATCGACTGGCAGTACGCGGCATGCGGCGAGATGGTTATTGCTGAAATGAAACGAGACCCGACGAGAAAAAAGCCGTAACATGAGCGGGACTGAAAAGGCTCACGGAAGCCGAATCTCGGGAGATTTTCGATGAGATACGACTATAAGTCGATCCGCAACGCTGTTATTGCCTTTGTGCCGCAGGCGGTCCTTTGTCTTTTATTCTGCTTCGCCGCCATCGCTTCGCCGGGTGACAGCGATTTCGTTGTGGACACGAAAAGCGGCAAAGTGCATGGCGTGTCCAGGCCATCGGGCGGCGCGGAATTCCTCGGAATTCCGTATGCCCAGCCTCCGGTCGGCAACTTGCGATGGCGTGAGCCGGTTCTGGTCCGGCCATGGAAAGACGTGAGAGACACCAGCACGTTCGGCGCTCCCTGTGCCCAGCCGGAGTTGGGAGACTGGAATAAACGTAACGCCGAATCGAGTAAGGAAGATTGCCTGTTCCTGAACGTCATGACGCCAGTTTGGCCGGCGAAGACGCCGCTTCCCGTGATGGTCTGGCTTCATGGAGGTGGGAATGAGGGAGGGTCGGCGTCCAGCCCGCTTTATAAGGATGGAACGCTGGTGCAGCACGGAATCGTGCTGGTTACCGTAAATTACCGGCTGGGAGTGTTTGGTTTTCTTGCGCATCCTGGGCTCACCCGAGAGTCGCCCCACAAAGCTTCGGGAAACTATGGACTGATGGATCAAATCGTGGCGCTACATTGGGTGCACGACAACATCGCAAAATTCGGCGGTGATCCGGAAAACATTACTGTTTTTGGACAATCGGCTGGGGCTCAGGATGCCAGTTTGCTGATGACTTCTCCCTTAGCCAAAGGTTTGTTTCACAAAGCCATTGCGGAAAGCGGCTCGGCAATTAACCCGAACATGCCAACCCTTGCCATGGCCGAACAGGGAGGAGAGCGTTTTGCTGCGGCCTTGAAGGCGCCTTCAGGCGAGGAAGCGATCAAATTCTTGAGGCAGTTAACGACCGGAGAGCTGTTGAAGGGCATAGCAAGTCACGACCCCGAGCAACCTCCGATGGTCGGTCCGGACATTGACGGTTGGGTGATTCCTCGTTTACCTGCGGAGGTATTTGCCTCGGGGCAACAGATGGCTATTCCTCTAATGATTGGCTCAACCACTCGCGAATTCGGATCGACGGCCACTCCGGATGAACTGCGAAAAACGATTGAGGATGTGACAGGGAGCCTCGCGCCCAAAGCGCTCTCACTGTATGGACTGGCGGACGGCGGTCAAGGCACCAGCGATCCTCTGTATGGACCTGTCGGCAACCAGTGGCTCGCCGATTTTATATTTCGCTGCCCGGTGACAACCCAGGCGCAGTGGCATAACGCGGCGAAGCATTCCACTTACGAATACCAATTCGAGCACGCCATTCCCGGCCAGGAGGCAGATGGTGCCGTGCACTCCGCCGACTTGCCCTATGTGTTCGGTTACTACCCAAAGCGGGGAAATATCTCGGGAAAATTCGCGGAGATGGACTTCAAGCTTGCGGATTTGATCGAGACGTACTGGACGAACTTCGCGAAACGGGGAAACCCGAATGGCGAGGGGGTGCCCAACTGGCCCGAATATGATGGATCACAGGCATACATCGAATTCACGCAAGATGGTCAAGTGGTGGCGAACTCCGGCGGATTGCGGCGTGCGCAGTGCGACCTGCACCGTGAAGTGCTGAAACAGCGCATGAGCCAAAAGCAATAAAACTAAGAATCTGAAGCTAGTGCTTGTAGACGATTTTGCCGGCAACGATGGTAGCGACAGGGCCGCCCTTGAAGGAATGACCGTCGAAGGGGGAGTTGCGCGATTTGCTGGCGGAGTCGGCGACGTTGTAGGTCCAGGGACGATCCAGAGAAAAAATCGTAATGTCCGCGGGTTCACCAACGGCGAGCTTCCGCTCTTTGCCGAGCACGCGAGCGGGGCCGCTGGTGAAGAGTTCAATCATGCGCATAAGAGAAATGCGGCCAGAGTGGACCAGTTGCTCAAGGGCAAGACCAATGGCGGTCTCGAACCCAAGGATGCCAAAGGGGGCTTTGTCGAACTCCACATCCTTAATGGCCGGCTCGTGAGGCGCGTGATCCGTGGCAATGGCATCAACGGTGCCATCGGCTAAACCTTCCAGTAACGCTTCGCGATCTTCACGCGCAGCAAGCGGCGGGTTCATTTTGTAGCGCGAGTCGTAAGTCACGTCTTCATCGATGAGGGTGAAGTGGTGGGGCGTGACTTCACAGGTGACGGGAATGCCATTCTGTTTGGCAAACCGCACTTGCGCGAGGGAAGACTTCGCGGAGAGATGCGCGATGTGCAAACGCGCGCCGGTCAATTCAGCAACCTGGACGTCGCGCGCTACGCAGACGGATTCAGCGGCGGCCGGCATTCCGGGAAGGCCAAGACGAGTGGAAGCAATGCCTTCGCGCATAACCGCGCCAGCGGCGAGCGAAACATCTTCGGCATGTTCGATCACCGGCAGATCGAGCGAACGGCAGTAATCCATGATCTGACGGGCCAATTTTGCGGTGGCGATGGGCTTGCCATCGTCAGAAACCGCCACAATTCCCGCGTCGCGCATGGCGGCGATATCAGAGATGGATTCACCTTTGCTGCCGATGCTGGCGGCACCGATAGGCCACACGCGGACATGCCCAAAGGCCTTGGCGCGATCGACGATAAACCGGGTGATGGAAGCGTTGTCGTTCACGGGCCGGGTATTGGGCATGCAGCAGATGGCGGTGAAGCCGCCGCGGGCAGCCGCATGGGAGCCGGTTTCGATGGTTTCGGAGTTTTCCTGACCCGGCTCACGCAGGTGGGCGTGCATGTCAATAAATCCCGGCGCTACGATGAGGCCGGAGGCATCAAAGGTTTGCTGACCGTTGGCGTGGGCAATTTTTCCGGACTGCGCGATCTCAGCGATGTGTTCACCGTCGAGAAGAATGTCGCGGGGCGCATCAGTCTTGGACGCAGGATCGAGGACGCGTCCGTTCTTAATCAGAAGCATGAGCAGATTCCTTAGGTGCGGCGGTTTTTCCTTCGAGAGCAGGATGTGTGCCTTCCGTGGCGCCTACCATCAGGAGATAAAGAATGGCCATGCGCACGGAGACGCCGTTCGTGACTTGCTCGAGCACAGCGGAGCGCGGCCCGTCGGCGACGTCGGGAGTGATTTCGGTGCCGCGATTGATCGGTCCCGGATGGAGGATTAGGGCGTCGGGTTTGGCAAGTTTCATGCGTTCCGCATTGAGTTGGTAGAGAAGGATGTAATCGTTCTGCGATAGCGACGGCTCGTGAAGGCGCTCGGTCTGAACGCGAAGCACGATGATCACATCGGCATCTTCCAGAGCCTCTTCGACGCGGTAGACGCACCGGATTGGCGTTCCCGGAGGGCCGATGTGTTCGAGCTCGCGGGGCACCCACATCGCGGGACCACACAGGGTGAACCGGCAACCGAACTTGCCAAGAAGATGGATATTCGAACGCGCCACACGCGAATGCGAGATGTCTCCAAGGATAGTGACATTCAAATTGTTCAGCGACCCTTTGCGATCGCGAATCGTGAGGGCGTCGAGTAAACCTTGAGAAGGATGCTCGTGCGTGCCGTCCCCGGCGTTGACCACGGGAATTTCCAGATGGCGGGCCACAAAATCGGCGGCGCCTGAAGACGAGTGACGCATTACAAAACAATCCGGCTTCATGGCATTCAGATTGTTGGCGGTGTCCAGCAGCGTTTCACCCTTTTTGAGGCTGGAAGCTTCGGCCTGGAGATTCATGGTATCCGCGCCAAGACGTGAGGCGGCGGTGCCGAAGCTCAAGCGTGTCCGGGTAGAATTTTCAAAGAAGGCGAGTGCGACGGTTTTACCGCGAAGCGTAGCCAGCTTCTTCAGAGGATTGCGTTGAATTTCCTGAAATGGTTTGGACTGATCGAGAAAAAACGTGATTTCGTCTGCACTAAGGGGTTCAATCGCGAGCAAATCACGAAAGCGGTAGTTCACATTTGTTCTCGTAAGAAGCTGACGGGCATCCCGGAGCGAAGGAGCGGAGCCGCGCCCCTGATCGAAACTCATTTTACGCGGAGAATCGCCGGGACGCAAAAGCTTCCGAAGAAGCGGACTCAGTCTTCCACGCGGTCGACGAGCACCACACGCTCTTCGTTATCGATCTCTTGCATGCGGACTTCGACGATTTCCGTGTCGCTCGTTTGAATCGTGCGCCCAATATATTGAGCTTCAATGGGCATCTCCCGGTGGCCGCGGTCGATGAGTACGCAGAGCGAGACGCGCTTGGGGCGGCCGAGGTCAAACAGCCCATTCATGGCGGCGCGAATAGTGCGGCCGGTGTAGAGCACGTCATCAACCAGGACCAAGTCCATGCTGTCGACGCCGAACGGGATGTGCGAGGACTGCAGCACAGCCTGGGGAGCAACTTTGGACAGGTCATCGCGGTACAGGGTGATGTCGAGCGTGCCCACGGGAACTTCCACGCCGTCGATGCCGCGCATGGCTCTGGCGATACGCAGGGCGAGAGGAACACCGCGGCGGCGAATACCGATGAGAGCGAGATTGCGAGTGCCTCCGCTTTTCTCCACGATTTGATGGGCAAGGCGCTGCAGCGTCCGGTCGATCTCCGCGGCAGACATTAGTTGGGTTTTTTCAATGATTTTCATACCGGCGTAAATGCTAACACAAGTCAGCAAAAGGAAAAGTGTGCGAACACGGTGATCAAGAGGAGACAATCCGGCCGTGTTAGACTTCGCGAGGTGTAAGGAGAAAAGTCGATGCTCTTTGGGAAAACGTTCCACCGAAAAATGAGGCGAATGTGGACCGCGGGAATAGTGGCGATAGCGCTATGCGCAGGACTGGCAGGGGCCCAGGCACCGAAGGCCAAACCAGCCAAGGCAAAAGCTACTGTCGCCCACGCCTCGCGGCCAAAATTGGTAGTCGTAATTGTGGTGGACCAGATGCGCGCGGATTATGTGGACAAGTTTCGCGGCCAGTGGAGCGGTGGACTGAAACGGCTGTTGGAAGGAGGGGCATGGTTCCGTGCAGCAGCCTACCCCTATGCGGCGACGGAGACTTGCGTCGGACATGCCACGATATCGACAGGCGCGTTTCCGATAAGCCATGGCATGGTGGCGAATGCGTGGTGGGACAGGGACACGCAGAAAATGGTGACGTGCACCAGTGATCCCAACGTGAAGAACACGGCGTACGCGGGGGGTACAACAAAAGGAGGAGACTCGGCGTGGCGCATGCTGTTGCCGTCGTATGCCGAAGAGTTGAAATTTCAGACCGGCGGAGCCACTCGTGTTGTGACGTTCTCTCTCAAGGCGAGAGCAGCCATCACGATGGCAGGACATAAGGCGGATGTAGCGACGTGGTTCGACACGGCGACCGGCAGTTGGGTCACTTCGAGTGCTTACGGAACCATGCCGTTTGTCGACGAGTATGTTAAGCAACACCCGGTGACGGCAGATTACGGGAAGACGTGGGTGCTCTCCTTGCCCCCGGGCCAGTATTGGTACGACGAAAAAGCCGAGGGTGCCTCGACCGTGAATGGATGGAGCACAACATTTCCCTTTCCACTGCGTGGAATAGAAGGAAGCAGCTCGCCCGATGGGGCTTATTACCAACAGTGGAGCATCAGTCCGTTTGCGGATACGTATCTCACACGGCTGGCCGAAGCGGCCGTTGATTCACTGGGGTTAGGAAAAAGTGGCGCCGCGGATTATCTGAGCGTCTGTTATTCCTCGACAGACTATGTCGGGCACACGTTTGGCCCACGAAGTTGGGAGATTCAGGACATGCTGGTGCGGTTGGACAAGGATTTGGAGGAGCTGTTCACGCACCTGGACCAAAAGGTAGGGAAAGGAAATTATGTGGTGGCGCTTACCGCAGATCATGGTGTGGCGCCGATTCCGGCGGACATGCAGAAGACCGGATTCGATGCCGGCGTCCTGAGCCTGCCCGAACTACAATCGCGCATGGAAAAGGCACTGGAGCCGTTCAATCTCGGGAAACCGGCTATTGCGCGAATTGCAGGGAATGAAGTGTATTTTTCGCAGGGGATGTACGCGCAATTGCGGCACGACCCGGCAGCGATGAAAGCCTTGCTCGACGCGGCGCTGTCTATGCCTGGCGTGGCAGAAGTTTTTCGCGCCGAAGAACTTGGCAGCGGATCCAAGACGGTTTCGGAGACGCAGTCCGCTGCGGAGATAAGTTATTTCGCCCAGCGAAGTGGAGACATGTTCGTGCTGCAGCAGCCTTACTGGCTGACTGACGGCTCTGCAGAAGGATCGAAGCGCTATACCGGCACGGGTCACGGCACTCCTTATTATTACGATCAACGAGTACCGATTCTGCTGATGGGCTATGGCATTCAGCATGGAGAATATTTCGAACCGGTCACACCTGCGGATATTGCGCCCACGCTTGCCGCATTGACCGCTGTGACGTTGGCAACTCATGAAGGCCGCGTCCTGTCCGAAGCTCTCCAGAATCGGCCGGTGAAGTAGCGCGGGCCGCCGGATTTTCTGAAAGGGTAGGTCGAGCTTCGTGCTATCCTCTGGGGCCAGCGTAACTCCCATGAATCGCGTTGACCTCAGTGTGCAGGTTGGGGCTCTGCGCCTCAGTAATCCCGTCATCGCTGCCGCCGGAACCTTCGGATATGGGGTGGAGTTCGCCCACCTGGTCGACCTGAACCGGCTCGGCGGGTTCGTGACCAAGGGTATTTCCAAGGATCCTATCGAGGGTGCCCCTCCTCCCCGGTTACACGAGACCGCGTCCGGGATGCTGAACGCGATTGGTCTCCAGAACATTGGGGTCGAGGCGTTCGTCAGGGATAAGCTCCCACTGTTGCGGAAATACAACACTCACCGGATAGTGAACGTCTTCGGATACTGTTTAGATGAATACGTTGAGGTCATTCGCCGGTTAGCAGATGTCGAAGAGATTTCCGCCTATGAGCTCAATATTTCCTGCCCAAACGTAAAAAGGGGAGGAATGCAGTTTGGGAGTGACCCTGCTCTTGTTAGTGAGGTCGTCGGAGCCGCCCGAAAGGCTGCTCAAAAGAGGCCTCTGTGGGTCAAACTCAGCCCCTTGGTAACTGACATTGGTTTGATTGCCCGGACGGCGGAAGCGGCTGGTGCGGATGCGCTCACGGTGGCAAACACGTATCCTGCACTTGCTGTTGACATTAGGAGCGGAAAGTCAGTGTTGGGAAATGCTACAGGCGGATTGTCCGGACCGGCGATCAAACCCATCACTTTGCGCCTGGTCTGGGAGGTTCGGAAGGCGGTTTCGATCCCGGTGGTAGGGCTTGGCGGGGTAGAGACGGCGGAGGACGTGCTGCAATACATGATGGTTGGCGCGTCGGCTGTACAGGTAGGGACGGCCAGCTTCGCTGCACCGAAGGCCAGTGAGCAGATTGTTGATGGGTTATCGAGCGCCCTAAACGACGCTAAGACATTAACTTTCAGTGAGATAAAGGATCGGTTTCTCACTGAAAATGGTTGACATAATGCGGTTATCGTGCTACAGTATCTAGATATTTCGTAGCTAAAAGAACACACTATGCGACGACCACTCTTCATGACTTGGGCTGCGATTCGCTGGGTACCCCTAATGTTCCTGGTTGCTCCGGGAATTGAAGCCCCTCTGGTCGCACACCTGAGCGCTCCGGTTAAGCCGATCAAGGTCTGGGTTGGCAATGCCAGCTGGTATGGTCCTGAGTTCAATGGCAAAAAAACTGCTGATGGGGAGCGCTACAACGCGGAAAGCCTGACCGCAGCCCACCCGAACCTACCCTTTGGTTCCTGGGTACGGATCGTAAATCAACGGAACGGGAAATTTGAAGTGGCACGCATTAATGATCGGGGACCCTACCAAGAGGGACGCGAAATTGATGTATCCTATCGCGTAGCCCGGAAGATCGGTCTGGTTGGCTCGGGAGTGAGTCAGGTGCGGCTGGAACTATTACAGGTGCCGCCGAAGCGCACCCACGCAGACGCAGACCCGAACTAAACAATTTCGGGCACGCCCCGAACCTTGAGCTTCGACGCCCATCCCCGCAGCAGTCTGATTGTAGCCCTGGATTTTGATTCATTAACCGCAGCCGTAAAGTTCGCCAAGCAAGTGGCGGATCTTGTAGGCATGTTCAAGATCGGCAGCCAACTGTTCACCAGCGCGGGGCCGGAAGCGGTACGGCAAGTGGCACAACTCGGCGCTGGTATCTTCCTTGATCTAAAATTCCATGACATACCCAACACAGTAGCCGGGGCAGTGCTGGCTTCCGCAGCGATGCCTGGCGTGCAACTGGTGAACGTGCATGCGATCGGGGGCTCCGCGATGATGCGCGCGGCGGCGCAGGCTGTGAGCGCTGGCGTGCCGATGGGCGCGGATCGCACGCGCTTGCTGGCCGTGACCATTCTGACAAGCATGGACCAGAAGGCGATTCACGAGGTGGGCATTGGCGGCGCGCCTAAAGTGCGGGTGGTGAAACTGGCCCAACTGGCAAAAAAGGCTGGTGTGGATGGCGTGGTCGCGTCTGTGCAGGAAGCAAAAGCGATCCGGAAAGGGTGCGGCCAGGAATTTCTGATTGTCACGCCGGGAGTACGGCCGAAAGATAAGACCATGAGTGCCAAGAAGGACGACCAGGCGCGGACGGCCACCCCGCGGGAGGCCATCAAGGCAGGCGCCGATTTCATCGTGGTTGGACGCCCCATCATCGCCGCCAGTGACCCTCGAGCGGCTGCTCAAGAAATCGTAGACGAGATCGCCGCAGCGAAGTAACTCTTCGACTCCGAAGAAGAATCCGCCGAAGTATCAACGATCAAGGTTACTGGCTTGGGCTGCCTCATCACGCGAAGCAGCCGCATGCAGATTGTGGATCACCGTGTCCATTTCTTTTGCAAGCCGCGCGATCAGTTCCGCCGCGGACTGGCCCGTGCCAAACGAACGCCTTGCCCTGCCCACAGGGAGAGAAATTCGCCTCGGCCCTGATTTACTGCTGCGGAGCGCAAGGGACGAGTCAAAGAATTCTGTAAAGGAAAAGGAAGAATAGACTCGGCAGAGCCAGGAGATTCGATCTCGGTCATAAAACGGTTCACGATACCGCGGGCGGGGCGGCCTGAGAATGCTCTGGTAAGCCGAGTCTGGTCGTCGCGAGCGTGCAGGATGGCTTCTTTATACACGTTCGGGATTCCCGACTCAACGCACGTCAAAAACGCGGTTCCAAGCTGGACTGCGGTTGCGCCCAATGCCAGTGCTGCCGCGATTCCCCGTCCGTCCATGATGCCACCCGAAGCAATCACCGGAAGGTGGATCGCATCGACCATCTGCGGGACAAGGGAAATGGTGCCAATCATCCCGGCGTCGAAGGCACCGCGAAAGGTACCCCGGTGACCACCGGCCTCGCTTCCTTGTGCCACCACAGCATCGATTCCAGCCTTCTCCAACTCGACTGCTTCTTCCACGGTGGTTGCCGTGCCCATCAAAAACATTCCGCGATTCTTAATGGTTTTGATTGCGTCTTGAGGAAGAATCCCAAAAGTGAAACTGAACGCGGATGCACCTGTCTCCACCGCCGCAGCAAGTTGGTCCCCAAATGCATGCCCCGGTTCAGAGGGTAGGGATGGCGCAGGCAATCCAAGCTCGGAGTAGTAAGGCGCCAGGCGGGAGATCGTGGCGTGCACAGGTATCGGGGAGCTTACCGGCGGAAGTGGAGCGAAGAGGTTGATGCCGAAAGGGCGCGCTGTCCTGCTTCGAACGGCACGTCCGGCATCGATGATTTGTTGCGGCGAGAGATAACCGCAACCGATAAATCCGAGAGCCCCTGCGTTGCCAACGGCGGCGATAAGTTCGGGCGTATCGCCTCCACCTGCGAGAGGCGCCTGGATGATAGGGTGGTCCAGTTGAAAACGGCGAAGGAAATTGTCGCTTGTGTCTCGCCTCTCTTTGAGGGCAGATGAATTATCCATAGCTTCTGATGCGCGCGCGAATCCGCAGGTTAACGTCTCTGATGCCCTCTTGCAGCGAGACAGCCTGCAGGCGTGTTTGACCCCGGACTCGGGTCTCTCGTAACATCAAACCTTCATCCTCCTCCTCCTTTTATGATTACCCGCCAAAAGAGCATCATTGTCGGAACTGCCGGGCACATCGATCACGGCAAGTCCACATTAATCGAGGCGCTGACGGGCACGCATCCGGATCGTCTGGAAGAAGAGAAACGACGCGGAATCACAATCGATCTGGGATTTGCGTTTCTGGAAGAAGAAGGAGTGCGTTTCGGTTTTGTGGATGTGCCAGGCCACGAGCGGTTCGTGAAAAACATGCTTGCGGGAACGTCGGGCATTGATCTGGTGCTGCTGGTGGTTGCCGCGGACGAAGCGATCAAACCGCAGACTCGGGAACATTTCGATATTTGTCGGCTGTTGGGAGTGAAACGCGGCGTAATTGCGATCACAAAAGCGGACCTGGTTGACCGCGACAGCGCGGGAATGGTGCAACTGGAATTGGAAGAGCTTGTGAAAGGCTCATTCCTCGAGCGCGGGCCAATCGTGGTGGTGAGTGCAAAAAGCGGGACTGGACTGGCGGAACTGAAGAAGGCACTTCAGGCAGAAGCGCGAGAAATCACGGAAAAGCAGATGGAACGTTATTTCCGCCTTCCGATTGATCGCGCTTTCGCGATCAAGGGTTTTGGCACCGTGGTTACCGGGACATTGATCTCTGGACAAATTGCCACCGGAGATGAAGTGGAACTTCTGCCAGAAACGAAACTGCTGCGAGTGCGCGGTTTGCAGACCGCTGGCAAAACAGTGGAACGAGCGCATGCCGGGCAACGAACCGCCGTGAATCTTTCGGGAATTGAGCATGGCGCGCTGCAACGCGGGATGGTGATCGCCGCGCCCGGACGATTCGCCAAAACGCGACGGATCGATGCGCGAATGGAGTTGCTTCCGAGCGCGCGAGCATTAAAGAACCGGACAAAAGTGCACTTCCACGCGGGAACCGCCGAAACCACCGCGGAGGTTCTGTTGTATGACAAGACGGAATTGCGTCCTGGCGATGCTGCTTTCGTGCAGTTGCGATTGGCGGAGGAAACGGTGATTGTCCGCGGCGATCGGTTTATCGTGCGGCAATCTTCACCGATGACCACACTTGGTGGAGGAGAAGTTCTCGATCCTCTGGCACGACGTGCCACGCGGAAGGACTCCGGACGTGTGAAATTCCTGGAAATGCTGGTGAACGGCACGTCCGAGGAAATCCTTCGCGCAATGGTCGAGCGAAATATCCTTGGGCTCGGACTGCATGAAGTTATTCCACGAACGGGCTGGATGGAGGCAGATGTAAAAGCCGCGGCAGAGAAATTGGCAAAGACCGGCGCGATTCGCGTGGTGAACCGCGAGCCACTGCTGCTTTTAGCCGGACCGGTGTTCCAGGAAGTCGCGAAGAAACTCCACCAGCGTCTGGAGGCTTTTCATAAGGAGAATCCCTTATTGCCGGGCATTCCCCGAGAGGAACTGCGCGCCGCCGTAGGACGACGAGTGAAAACCGAGACGTTTCGCGCGGCACTTGAGGAATTGGCGAAACAAAATAAAGTGACGTTGCAGGGCGAAGTCGTGAAGAAGCCCGGGTCGGAGATCACGCTGACGCCGGAAGAAGCGCGCGCGAAAGAGCAAATCGAGCAGGCATTTGCCAAGGCGGGCCTGACCGTGCCACCGGTGAAAGAAGTCATGGGACAATTGGCGATCGAAAACCGGCGTGCGGAAAAAATCCTGCAAATTCTGCTGCGAGAAAAAGTGTTGGTACGAGTGTCGGTCGATCTTATTTTTCATCGGCAGGCGCTGGGACGGCTTCCCGAGTTGCTACAGAGCTATAAGAAATCCAAAGGGGAGCGGATTGGCGTACCCACCTTTAAGGAGCTGACTGGAATCACGCGTAAGTACGCCATTCCGCTGCTGGAATACCTTGACAGGCAACGGTTGACGCGGCGCATCGGGGATGAGCGTGTTATCCTGTAAGGGACTCAATAACAACGATTCCGGCCTCAATGTAGTGCAATAGTCCCAGCTTGCCGGGCAGCCGGACAACAACGACGGAGTGGAGAGCGATTATGGGTGAATTCAGCATATTTCATTGGCTCGTAGTATTGGCCATTGTTCTGATTTTCTTTGGGGGGCGACGCATTCCTGAAGTGATGAAGGGTCTGGGCGAAGGCATCCGCAGTTTCAAAGACGGAATGTCCGGAATGTCCGGTGCCGCGACGCAGACGGCAGCTCCGCCGACTACGCTATCCGCCCCGACTGGAATTACCGCCAAGCCCGGACGCGGCCAAGTGGCTATCAACTGGAACCCCAGCAGCGGCGCGAATAACTATAACGTTAAACGTTCGGGAACCAGTGGTGGGCCTTATGCGCTGATCGCCTCAACAGCAGCCACGTCTTACTCCGACGAAGGACTGGCTAGCGGAAGCTATTATTATGTGGTCACTTCTATTGGTGCTGGTGGAGAGAGTGCCAATTCTGTGGAAGTAAGCGCCACACCTGCCTAAGCAAAGGTTCTCGCAGAGAAGCTACTAAGGTCGTCACACAACTACGCGTTGCCGGCACGTTTTTTTCCCTGCTGTTTCTGCCCCACTAGATTTGTGCCCAAAAAGTTATCTCCCCTGATCTAAGTCGCGCTACAACTGCACTCACGACCAGTAGAGCGCGCGCAACTTTTTTCCGAAAATTGGGTATTACCAGCAGCCCGGGAAATCGTCGAGGAAGCAAAAACAAAGGAGAGCTAAAGTCATGAGTATCACACTTTCGAAGTGGAGCCTGTTGCCCGGAGCGGTGCTGCTGCTGGGCACTGTGGCACTCGCGCAAGACTCGTCATCGAGCACTTCTTCCACCCAGAGTTCCAGCACGCCGGCTTCTACACCAGCGAAGCCAGGCGAAGTGGCTCAGCGGAAGGAGAATCAACAGGATCGCATCGCCAACGGCGTGAAGAGTGGCCAATTGACCGCCGGCGAGACTGCGAATCTGGAAACCAAGGAAGCAGCGATCAATGGCGAGACGCGCGCGGACCGTGCGGCCAACGGTGGCAAACTGACTGCAGCCGAGAAGCAGCAGGTGAACCAACAGCAGAATCAGCTTTCGAAACAGATCTACAACGATAAGCACAATGCGAACACCGCGCACTACGGCAACAACGAGGTGGGACAGCGCCGTGAGAACCAACAGGACCGCATCGCGCAAGGCATTAAGAGCGGCCAGTTGACTGCCGGTGAAACCGCCAAACTGGAAAACCAACAGAAGAACATCAACCAGCAGGTGAAAGCCGACCGCTCAGCGAATGGTGGCAAGTTGACGCCAGGTGAGAAGGCGCAGGTCAACAAGGAACAAAACGCCGCGTCCAAAAACATCTATAACAAAAAGCACAACGCCCGGACCCAGGGAACCAAGTAATCCGTAGCGGGAAAATCTAAGGGCGAGGCGCCCCGTTTCGGCGGGGCGCTTTTGTTTTAGCGCGACAATCTGAGGAGCCTGATATGCCGGCAGGCTCACGCAACATTATTGAGATTCGTGCTCCTCGGACCAGCCCAGTTCCTGGAGAGCGGCAACCAGGCGCGCCAAGGGAAGGCCGACTACATTGAAATAGCAGCCCTCGATGCGTGAAATGTAACGGCCGGCATGGCCCTGGATTGCGTAGGCTCCGGCTTTGTCGTATGGCTCGTCGGTGGAGAGGTAGCGGGAAATTTCATCGGGAGACAGCGGGACGAAAGTCACCAGCGTACTTTCAATAAATTGGCGGCGCTCCATTTCCGGCAGGCGGATAAGAGTGACGCCGGTTACTACAGAGTGCGTGCGGCCAGAAAAAAACTCCAGCATGCGGCGCGCATCGTCGGTGGAGCGAGGTTTGCCGAGGATCTGTCCATCGAGAACCACAACCGTGTCCGCAGCAACCAGGATCGCGGGGCCAACAGCGCGGGCAGCGACCAGGTCCGCCTTGGCGTCCGCCAGACGCTGGACCATTTGCTGTGGCGACTCATTGCCATAAGGCGTTTCATCGACGGCGGACGAGAGCACGGAAAAAGATATGCCAGCATCGCGGAGAATTTGGGCTCGGCGAGTAGAAGAAGAGGCAAGAATCAGCTTCATGGAATTGTGCTCGCGGCCAGAATACTACAGAGCCGAAGAAGTGGCAGCTGCGCTTTAGGTCAGAAAATGGAGCGGGTCGATTGAGCAGGCCAGTCAACTCGGTGCTGCGTTTGATGTTGGTTCAAATAGAACGGGCACGGCGAAACGAACTGACAGCGAAAAAGACAAAAAGCAGGGCGACGCCGACCGAAACCGCGATCAGCCAGTGGGCAACGTCGCGGGTCCAGGCACGAAATGCATAGTTGAACCAGGCAAATGCCAGAAGCGCAAAAAGTGCGCCCACTACTTCGTAGAAAAGCTGTTTCAACACCCGCCAAAGCCGCTTAAACCCGCGAGGCTCGGGAGAGCGGGGGGCTATACTCGCCGCCGTGGACATAGTTGAATCTTAACGCAGAAGGAGGCAACGTGGTCGCGCAGCGTATTCCCGTCCAAACGTACAGGTAGGCACGACAAAGGACTGTGAATAGATTGAAGACAACGGCAAAAGGTCGGCTTGTATCAAAGAATGCGTAGGCCTAAAATTAGGTTTAGTGGTACTGGGGGAGCCGCCTTGCAACTTGACGATCACCTCAAAAATCTTCTGCGCGAGCTCGGGCACGCCATCAACGATACGGTGTCGGAGTCGGAGCGCATTACCGGCGCGATAGCCGGCGTTCGCGCGCATGGCTATGACATCGTGCTGAAGTTGGACGCGACCATCGGCCTGGCACGGCGCGACGGAACGGATGCGCCGAAGATGACCACCCAGGACCGGCGCTTTCTGGAATCCCTGCGGATTCAGGTGGACCAGGAATCCATGGACCAGGACCCGGACAAGCGGCAACCATCACGGTTGAGCATGACCGCCCAGGATGTTCGTTTTCTGAAATCCTTACGGATTGCCACGGACGATATCGAATGAAAAAGACTTTCGCGATCGCGGTGGTCTGCGCACTGGGGATCATGGTGCTGGGAACCGTGGGCGTGTCCCGTGCGGCAGCTCAGGATCCCATCCTGACGCCGATCATCGTGAACGAACTGGAACCGATCGTGGTGAAGGTGTTAACGCCCAAGCCCAAGCCAACGGGCCTGGAGAAATTCGAAGGATTTATCGTCCATGCCAACGTTGCCCAGGTGACGGTGCGGGCCAAAGGCAACGATCTGGGTATCCAGACATTCCCGCTCAACCCCGATGTCGCTGCGAAGATGCAGAAGATCGTGGATAGCGGCGGATACCAGTATGGCGACAAGGTCACCGTATATTACGACCCGACGTCGCGCACGGCTGTAAGGATCAAAGGAAAACCGTCGCGGCCCCTCTAAACCAGGAGGGAGTCATGTTGCGCCTTCCCGCAGTTGCCGGTCAGTTTTATCCAGGCAATCCCAAAGAACTATCCGCGCAGGTCGAGAGATATACAAAAACAGATGCGGCTCAAGAGAAGGTGAAGGTTCGCGCCTGCCTGGTGCCTCACGCCGGATACATGTATTCGGGAGGCGTGGCGGGCGCAGCGTTTGCACGAATCGCTCTGCCGAAGAAGATTCTGGTGCTGGGAGTGCGGCATTACCCGCAAGGAGAAGCGTTGGCGATTCTGTCGGAAGGCGCGTGGCGAACTCCGTTAGGCGATGTCCCAATCGACACAGCACTGGCCAAACACCTGAAAGAGGAATGTCCGGCAATCCGAGAGGACAGCGTGGCACACAGCCGGGAACATTCTTTGGAAGTGGAGCTACCTTTCTTGCAGGTGCTTTCGTCCGGATTCTCGTTTGTCCCAGTGGCCGTCGGCACACTGCGTTTTGAGGATCTGAAAGACACGGGAGAAGGGATCGCGCGGGTGTTGGCAAAAATACCGGAAGAGATACTGATCGTCACCTCCTCCGATATGAATCATTACGAGGATGACGAAACCACACGGCAGAAAGATGGCAAGGCCATTGAATGCATGTTGCGCTTGGACCCCAAAGGGCTGTACAAAGTTTGCCGCGACGAGCACATCTCCATGTGCGGCTTGGGGCCCGCGGTCGCAATGCTGACGGCGATGAACCGCTTGGGCGTGGAAAAAGCCGAACTAGTTCGGTATGCCACGTCGGGTGACGTGAGCGGTGACAGGGATGAGGTTGTTGGCTACGCAGGAATGCTTTTCGGATAGTGCAGCTTTCCGTTGGTCCAACATAAAAGCGGCTCGCAGGTTCTTCTGCGAGCCGCCTTTTCTAATCGCAATTTCGTGAAAACTTAGTGATGTCCTCCCCCCGAGGAATGCCCACCGCCGGAGGACGAAGTGCCGTGCGACGAGCCTACGGTTGAGCTCGTGCCGCTGGAAGTGGCCGAATAGCCGCTCCACGTGGCTGCTGCACCTGATGAGTGGGACGAGTTACCGGAAGCTGGCGGCGATGGAGGATTGATGTGTGGACGCGCCGGAACGACGGCATTGCGCGCGACAGAAGGCACTACTGGAGTGTTAGCGGCGCTAGGGCCAGGGACTACCGCGTTCGTTTCATTCTTGACGCCTGCGGAAGTGCCCGCCGGAATCTTGGCTTCTTTTGCGGCGACGTTGGTGGAAGTTTTGCCATTCACGAAGCGATGTTGGCTGGGATCGTAGACGATGGAAGAATCCCGGCTCAAAGTGACAGGCCTGCTGCCGGAATTTCCAGAGAGAATCGTACGGGACACCCGCGTCGGTTGCGTTGTCACAGGTAGTGCAGTGGCAGTAAGAGTCCCGCGCGGAGGATTCTTGCCAACCGACCACTTTTCTCCTGTTGCAGGAATCGCGGTACCGGCGATGGCGTTTCCTTGAAGAGTGTAAACACCGTTGGTGAGATTGATTGGCGCGTTACCATGTCTATCAAAAGGATGCATGGGAACCAGGCCATTCGTGGTGCCCGAGTGAACCCAAACCGCGGTTACCGGGTGATAGATCGGGCCAAAACCGAAAGCGGACGGCATCCACACCCAACCGAACGAAGGACTGAACACCCAGCCTCCGTAGTGGTAGGGGAGCCAGCCCCATGGCGCGGAACCGATAAAATTCCAGCCAAAGTAGGGGTCGGAATACCAACTACCAAAAGCAAACGGGTTCCAGCCAAGGCCCACACCGTAAGGTTGCCAGCCAAAACCGTAACCGGGGACATTGTAAAAGGAGCCATAGTTGTAGAGGTCAGCGAAACCCGAAGTGTAATCCGGAGAATTGACGTATTGGTTGGTATAAGCCGTGGCGGTGGCGACGCTATCGATGCGCCCGGAAACCCACTTGTCGAAATCGTCGCTGTCGCCCGCGCGGGCGATGACCGGGGCGCTGCCATCGTTCACATTGATGGAATAGGACTGGCCTTTTTGCAGCAGCTTGGAAGTCTTGTTGCGGAGCACGTTAATCTGCCCCTGGTCGACGCTGACATTGCTGCCATCGTCAAAATTGTCTAGGCGGAAACGGGAGCGCCCATTGGCCTCCACGCTGAAATCACCGCCGGTGACGCTGAAATAGTCACCCTGTGCGGGGTGCACATAAAAGATGGCGCTTCCCTGACGCAGGATCAGCCGTGAAATGCGCGCTCCGTCGTCCAGCGACAGATCGTAAAACTCAATCAAGGTGTTGGCGCTAAGGAAGGCCATGGCGCCATTTTCAAATTCAACTTCGGCTCGGCCATTCCCGTCGGTGGCCAGGGCGTAACCCTCTCGAATCGGGAGATTTAGAGGCGCGACTTCCCACACGGCCTTGGCATCTCCCAGGGCATCCTTGTGGAATTCCCGGGCAAAGCGCACGTCACCCTGGACCAAACTGAGCCGCACGATGCGAGCGTGACTGGAATCGGCGTTGGCCGGCGATGGCATCAGCCCCCATACCAAAGGCAGAGCAAGAGAGAAGAGCAGTGGGAGCAGTCGTTTCATGGGATACCTCAAGGGGCGCGGACCCTGCAAGTTAGACGATAGCGCATCTCCGCGGGTTGCGTCTGTTTTAATTGCGAAGGCACCCCTGGCTGCAACTCTAGAATGTCGGCGCGCCGCCCAAGTGTGATACGTAAACAGTTAGTATATAAATACCCCTCTCCCTGCTCTTTTCGCTATACAAACGCATAAACGATTGAAAGCGCAAGGGATAGCCCGAAAACCGATGGAACACCGAACAACCCGGGGGCTGCTTCGCAGAACGAAGATTGTCGCAGGTGAATTGATTCCGGTCGGCAAAGAAACTGAGCGGCATTGGGAACACGGCGGAGATCCGAGCATGATCGATTCCAGTGTTCATATTTATGAAACACAAAAGAAGATGTGCGTGGCTGATCTTTCGGACCGTAGGAGGTGGCGACAGATAGGCGTCCGTAACGGGATGCGGAGGTCTGGGTTAAGTCAAAAGGCCGTTTCTGCCATTCTGAACGGAGAACCTGTCCGGATTGTGACACTCGCAACCTTTCGGCGTGCAATGGAAGTCTAAACGAGCTCGTTAAGAATGTGTCTAGCGCAGCGGAACGCCTTCCCCCGACGCCAGCAAGACGTTGGTATCGAAATCTTTCGCGTTTTTGAACGATTCGTCGATCTCACGGAGTTTCTTGTAGCCTAAAAACCTGATCACTTCGTTGAGCCGTAGACATGGACCAGAGAAGGTAGGCCTACTCAGTTCTTCAAACACCTTTTTCCGTCGGTCCTCTGAAGCCACTATGAACAAGGGGTAGTTTGAATTCGGCGCTTCTGCTCTGAGATCAGATAATCTGAGAATTCCAGAATAGATCGAAGTGGAATGCTCGATTTCGAAGGCCGACTTTATCGAGTACGGACCGAATTTCCAGACTACGTCAATGTTTTCGACGCTCCGTGGTACGTCCAACGTTTCGTGGAATTCGTGCAGCACGAAGTCACGGAAGTGGTGACCCTCGTAATGCTTTGGTTGATCGGCCCGAGGAACCCAAACATCACATCTTGCAAGCTGTCCCAAACGAATTAGTCGCCATTGCATCTCATCGTGATCTGTCGGCGTACGCTCGATGCGCTCATCAATGCCAGCGATCAAAGCTTCCTTGCGTGCAGGAAGGTGGATCAATTCCTCACCTTTTTCGAGCGTCTTCAGCACACCGAGGATGTCACCGTAGTTCTGCGCGAAGCTGGAGACCGCCGCTTCGTTAATCATCGAGAATCCTTGCGGGTGGTAGTGCGCCTGGTAGCCAAATAATGGATTTAACTTCTCGATGGGAACATTTGTTCTTTCCTCGTTAACAATGAAGTACATGAGTTCCCACGTGGTACCACCCTCATTCTCCTTCCAAAAATACCGGGCGAGCTCCCTGTTCCTCACCTTGGCAGCCATCTCACCAGCAAAGCGAATGCGACCATCGTTGTAGATCAGCACAACGTCGCCGGGTTTCATCTTTTCCCATCGCGTTTCGTTCATCGGACCCGGGACCGCTCCCCACACGATGAAATTCGAGCTGTGATAGATCTTTTCTAGGTTTTCGATCTCCTGGGCTGGCAAGAATCGCCTAACTTCGTCTAGTGTTCTTTTGCGCTGGATTGTGTCCTCAAAATGTCGCTCTGCGGCAGGATTTCCTCCCGCGACTACAAGAAACACGTTTCTCGAATTTCCGTGAGGCATTCGAAGCCATCATACGGCAGTCTTGCAATGTTCAGCGAAGAAAAAAACCCGTGCCGAGCATGAGGCATTCTGTTAATGTCCTCAGTCTCGGAGTCACGGTGTTTCAGACGATCTACACTTTTCAACTCGCGGTTCATCGGCATCAATCCGCACCTTTGCGACGCGAGCGAGAACGATTCCTCGAAAAACGCCGGGACGATGGGGCGAACAGGCACTTGCTTCAACACGACGCCACTTTGCTAATTCACATTGTCGACCAGCTCAAAATTGAGAAACTGCGCCCCGTCAGCAATTTAGAGATCAAGGGAGCCGCAAGGAAGTGGTTAAGGAAAATTGTCAAGGAAAGAAAGACGGTCCCTAGCGAGACGGCCTTCTATTCGTTCACCGGTTTAGCCAAACGATTTTTACAATTTCATAACAGCTTTGTAGAACCCAAGAAAGTCCCCACCGGATTTGAACCAATCGTCAAGCGTTACGTGGAGTTCCTCGAAATCGATAGAGGCAAACACTCGTCAACCGTCATTAGCTATCGCTGGCACACCGTCCACTTTGTGAACTGGATTTCACTGCGACACAAAGAGCTGCGTTCGCTGACGCTGAGTGATATCGATAACTATTTGCGTGAGCAGTCCAAACGATGGAATACCTGGACTCTTGTAACAGCAACCAATGCAGTTCGGTCTTTTCTTCGTTTCACCAGAGACCAAAGACTGACTCACGTCATTCCAGAAGGAGTAAGAGGCCCACGCGCGCGGAAGAGAGTGGTCCACGCGGTTGGTCCGTCATGGATAGATGTGAAACGGTTGCTTCGATCTGAGAGTCTAGATACACCAGCGTCGATGCGTGTTCAGGTTCTTCTGTTTCTGTTCGCCTTGTATGGGCTGCGAACTAGTGAAGCAACTGGGTTGACATTGAATAGTTTTGATTGGGCCACAAACACCTTCACCGTGCGACGTGCGAAGAACTACAAGCTCCAACGATTTCCGATTTTTTCGAGATTCAGGGCTGGTCTGAAGAGGTATTTGACACTCGGTCGACCACAATGCAGCAGTAATTTCTTGCTCGCTACTCTCCGCCCGCCGTATCGAGCGCTCAAACCCGGTTCTGTATCTGCAATTATTTCGTCGAGAATGGAAAAGCTAAACATCCCGAGCTATCGCAAGGGGGCTCGTTCGTTGCGTCATTCTTGCGCCACAAGGCTTCTGAGCAAGAAGATGTCTTTACAACAAATAGCAGATTACCTAGGGCACTCCGACTGCGCATCAGTAAGTATCTACGCAAAACATGATTTATCGAGTCTCAAACGTGTCGTACAACCTGATTTGTGTGATGGCTTATGAAGCTTCGACGGGCGATCAATCAATGTGTAAGTTGGAAACACTTTTGTGGTAAAGCATTCCTAACTGGCGAGAGGGACCTTAAGGGCTTCCTATCGTTTGTAGGAAATGTCGAGCTTCATCACATAACAAAAGGGCAAGTAGCTTCTTATATTCAAGGACGGACAGGACAACTGGCAGTTTGGAAAGGCAAAGCCAGCGTCCTGAGTCATTTCTTTAGACACTGGATAATTCGTGGGGAATTGAAGACATCCCCGATGCCCCGCACTCGTCACATTAAGCCTAAACCTCTTTTGCCGTATGTATACACACGCGCAGAGATACGTAACCTTTTGGCGGCAGTGGATTTGAATCAAAGATCAACGAATTGTGTGATCGATGCGCGGACGTTCAGAACATTCTTGGTCTTTTTGTATGGTTCGGGCGCGTACTTTGGCGAAGCTATTTTTCTTGCAAAATCAGACATTGACTTCACGAACCACGCCGTGAAACTGCGCCGCCAAAGCAGAAGGTATGAAAGAACCATTCCGATTGCGCTGCACTTATACAAGGTTTTGCTCTCTTACGATAAATCCATTCCACTGGCTTACCGGAATCGTGAGTATTTTTTTGTGGATAAGTTAGGACGGAAATTGAATGCTACGACGGTGGAAAAAATGTTTGTTAAACTCCGGCGACGAGCGAGTGTTTCACGAAAAGACGATTTGACGAATATTCCTCGACTGCATGATTTCCGCCACACGTTTGCAGTTCACAGCCTGAGTGCCTGGCTTAATAAGGGCAAAGACCTGAGGCATTTGTTGCCTGCTCTTTCTGCGTATATGGGGCACTCTAGTTTGTCTTCGCCGGAAAGATATTTGAGCATGCTGCCAGAGCGTTTTCGACCACAGGTTTTCGCGCTGATCGGTTCGGACCTCAAAAATAAGAGTTCACAAAATCGAGCGACAGGCAATGAGGTGGTCAGTTCTTTTAAATTCAATCAGCGTAATTTCAAGGGCGGCTTCTAAGCGAAGACAACTAAAATGCAGGGTGTATCACTTTTCCCCCGCCTGTAACTATACCCGCGGGTTTCTTGACCCTGTGCGCACACGGCAAGTACACTAGTAAATTCCGAAAGGTGCCGCGGAAGGGCTTGCTGGCTCAGGCATTTGGAAAGGGCGGCAGTGCGCTTTCTCTGCACTCATTGGGTAACAAAATCAGGGTTACATAGGGAGTGCGGGAGCCTGGCTCCCGCTTTTGCGATGCGGACGGAATGACGCCAAAAAGCGGCAGCCGGGCTGCCGCACTCCACATGGCCGAGGGGGAATGTCTTGCCAAAGCGTACTTTTCAACCGCGGAAACGACGCCGCGCGAAAACTCACGGATTTCGAGTCCGCATGAAGACCAAGGGCGGCCGCAAAGTGCTTGCGGCGCGCCGCAAAAAGGGACGCCATCGCCTTACGCCCGAGTAGTGGCGGCGGGCCCACGATGGGCCTGACGTTTCCACCCGAAGCGCGGCTGGTGCGTAGCGGCGATTTTGACGCAGTTTACCGGGCCGGAAAGCGCTTCTCGAGTTCGCACTTCACCGTCTTCGTTCGTTCCAACGAACTGGCCCTGAGCCGTTTCGGCTTCAGCATCAAGAAGGCATTAGGCGGCGCAGTGGTGCGCAACCGCATTCGGCGGCGATTGCGCGAGATGGTGCGCTGCCACCGGCAGGAGATATCCGCAGGATGGGACATCGTCATTCATCCGAAAAGTTCGGTGGCCAAGGCTCCGTTCCAGGCGCTCACGGAGGATCTGTTGCGCCTGCTGAGGAAGCTGTGAGCGCTGCACGCGCGGCGAACAGGCATTCCGCAGGCGCGCGCGTGGCGCTTTTTGCCCTCGGCTTCTACAAGTCCTACCTTTCGCCATTGCTTGCCGGCAATTGCCGTTACGAACCGACTTGCTCGGTGTATGCCTACCAGGCGATTGAACGATTTGGAGTAGCCCGCGGCGTGTGGTTAGGAACGAAACGGCTGCTGCGTTGCCATCCGTTGTCACGAAAATTTGGGTATGACCCGGTTCCGGAGAAATGGGAAGAGATGCGATCGAATTCTGTGATGCCTTCTGAGACAACCGGGGTGCGCCCGTGAGTACGCCGCCGATGAATCAATTTACGCCTCTCGGGCCCAACGAAGACAAGTTCACGCCGGAGCTGCGCATCCTCGTAGCCTCTTTGCTGTCGATGGTCGTGATTCTGCTGTGGGCCAAGTTCTTCGCCCCGAAGCCGCCTGCCCGTCCGCAGCCCCAGAACACGCCGGCCGCAAGCGCTCCCGCAACTCCGGGGGCACCCGCAACGTCAGCGGCACCTGGCGCCTCTTCTCCATCCACATCGGCCAGCACAACTGTTTCCGCCGCTAATACAACTGCCACGCCTGCCATCGGCGATTCGCAGGAACGGACGATCGTCGTGGAGAATGCACTGTACCGCGTGGAGTTTTCCAATCGCGGGGCCGTGGTGAAAAGCTGGCAACTCAAGAAATATAAAGATGACGCCAAACCACGCCGCACGTTGGATCTGGTCCATCCCCAATCCGCGGCACTGACCGGCGGCTGGCCATTTTCCATGGTCTTCGATGATCCGCAATTGGAAAAAGCCGCGAACACTGGCCTGTACAAGATTTCCGGTGACAGCTCTTCCCTAACCGCTCCCACGGATTTGAGCTTCACCTGGAGCGATGGCCACCTGGAAGTCACCAAGAAATTTCACTTCGACCACTCGTATGTGGTGACCGTCGAAACCACGACAAACTACAACGGCTCGCGCGTACTTGCGGGACTCGCGTGGCGCGGCGGTTTCGGTGATGGCACGGTGACGGACCCTGCTCCGGAGACGACGCTGTACACGTTCTACAGCGAAAGCGGCAAACTCTCCACCTTTCTCGAGAAGAAGCTGGATAGCCCGGACAAGTGGGGAAACACTTGGCAAGGCGGGAAGACGTTCACGGGGATTGAGGACCGCTACTTTACCGCGACGTTCATGCCGCCGAGCGATGCTCTTGCGACGCCGCTGCAAACACGCTACTGGAAGGTGTGGGACACGGTCACGGCGGACGGCAAGGAAAAGTCAGAAGCTGTCCCCGAAGTCGCTACAGCCACAACCACGCAACCAATGGCTTTGCGGGTGTATGTGGGGCCGAAAGATTATGACGATCTGAAGGCCATGCATCCGCAGCTGAATGCGCTGGTGCAATTCGGCTGGTTGGAAATCATCGCCGACCCGTTATTCCACGCATTGAAGTGGATCTACAAATACATTCCAAACTGGGGCTGGGCGATCATCGTGCTGACGGTTGTCATCAACATGCTCACCTTCCCGCTGCGCATCTCCAGCTACAAAACCACCATGAAGATGCAGCGCGTGGCCCCCGAGATCAAGCAGATCCAGGAGAAATACAAGAAATACAAGATCAACGACCCGCGCAAGGCCGAAATGAACAAAGAAGTCATGGCCATCTATTCGCGCGAGGGTGTGAATCCGGTGGGCGGATGCCTTCCGATGCTCTTGCAATTCCCCATCTGGTTCGGCTTGAACACGGCGCTGCGCTACGCCATTGAATTGCGCCACGCAAGTTGGCTGTGGATCTCGGACTTAGCCTCGAAGGATCCCTATTACATTTTGCCTGTGACGGTGGGCGTTTCGATGTATCTGGTTTCCAAGATGACGCCGATGACCACGACCGATCCGCAGCAGGCACAGATGATGAAATTCATGCCAATAGGCATGTCGGTTATGTTTGTAGTTTTCCCATTTTCGAGCGGCCTGGCGTTGTATATTCTTACCAGCAGTTTGATTGGAATCCTGCAGCAGTGGTACCTGAACCGGACTCACCCCCTTCCCGCCCCGGCCAAGCCAACACGCGCCAAGAAGTAAGCGCAGGCAAGCTGCAAGAGGGACTCTGACAACGTAACCGGGAGTCACATGACCAAGGAATTTGTCCGCGAGGGTAAGCTCGACCGCGAAGCTGCGGCGGAAGCCTTGCGCGATTTTCTGCAGAGAATTATTCGTGCGAGCAAGTTTGACCTGAGCGTGAAGGTGCGGACGACCGAACCTTCCAGCGGCGCAGGGGAAGGCGAAGCCGAGGTTTTTGGCGATCTCGACGGCAAGGACAAAGAGATTCTGATTGCGCGTGGGGGCGAAGTTCTGAAGGCCTTAGAGCATCTGGCATTCCGCGCCCTCGGCCTGGAACCAGCCTTCCACGAAAAAATTCATCTCGATTGTGCCGGCTTTCGCGCGCTACGCTTTGAAGAGCTGCGCATGACCGCGCGAGTGGCCGCCGAACGCGTACTCACTTCGAAACAACCATTCCAGTTGAACGCCATGTCTTCGCGGGAACGACGCATCGTGCATCTAGCGCTGAAAGATATGCCGGGCGTGCGCACAGAAAGCGTCGGCACCGGCGAAGACCGCCACATCGTGATCCATCCGGCCAAATAGAATACAAATTCGTAGCTCAGGCCTTACAGGCCTGAGGGTTTTTCCTTCCACCAAGAGAGGCCGCCCTATTACGAAAAATCCTCACCCCTGAAAGGGGTGAGCTACAGCTACTGCAGGAGTTACCGCCGTGCCCAGCCTTGGCTGATGGCCTTGCCGGCGGCGGAAAAGCGCACACGATACGTGAACGAACCTGGCCGGTCGCGGCGGATCTGCGGGAAGCGTTTGTCAGAGAACTCCACGATGGCGTCACCGCCTTCTTTGTGAAACTGTGTAACGGGAAACCGGGCGAACCACAAAACCTGTTGCACTTCGGGAAGCCGCCGCGCCATCTCAACATACTCATTCGGAGGGGCATCTGGATAATACGTGTGCGTGAGGACCTCGCCATCCGCTGCGCCGGTCTTCTTCAGAAGTGTATCGCTCAAGTCCATGCGGACCTCATACACGCCGCGCGGCGCGCGCACCAATCCGTCCCAGTGCCAGATCGATGGCGGCAAGGGCAGTGCGCCGATTGCTTCCACTTCCAACTTCTGTTCAGCGGCAAACTGTTTCACGCGTTGGAAAGCGGCGCGGTGCGCCACCGTTGCCGCGAGAATATAGGCGATGGCCAAGCCCAGCCCGACGCGGTTCCAGTTTTCATAGCGAACGCGTAATCCCCAACCGCGGGCCGCAGGCAGAAAGAACAGTACGGCGAACATCGCGGTGGCTACAAGAATCGTAGTGTTGGAAATCGGCGCGCCGACCGCGAGGCCGATTCTTGAAATCAACAGCGGCGCCGGCGTAAACACAACCCACAAAAGCATGGCCCGCCACCGCGTGTGATCCGGATCTTCATACGTCCATGCCAGCAATTGCGGAATTAGCAGGATGCCCGTAAACGTAAAGTCAACAATGAAGAGAATGTCCCACGCCGGCCGCGACCAATCCAAGGGTGACCAAATCATCGTTCCGAACGTGGTCAGTAGATCCAGAACGATGTGGCTCAGAATCCCAACAGCGTAGAGCCCAGTCAGCATCGCAAAAGTGGGAGCTTGCCATTTTCGCCAGCGCGCCAATGCTCCCGTAAGCGCCGCCAGGATTACGGACCAGATCGGAAGCAACAACAAGGAATGCGTGATGCTGCGGTGCCAGGTGATCATCAGCATCGGATTACTGGAGAAAAAGTCGCGGAGTACATCGGAGTCCGGGAAGATGGCGCCGAGCATCAAGGCCCAGGTAGCCAGCCGCTTCTTCCCCATCTCGATCGGTGGGAACAAATCGCGGCCGCCGAAAGCCGCTTTACTGATCAAGGCGCCGGCGATTCCGTGAGTGATCGTGTCCATAGCCAGTGGTTCAACGTAATTCTCAAATCACCTGCAACAGCGGCGAAGTTTTCTTGAGCACCCGGCCGATGCGGGCGGCGTTCACACCATGCCGCTGCAAACAATCGAGCGCAATCTTCGCGCTGTCTGGTGCAATGGCGATCAGCAAGCCGCCGGAGGTTTGCGGATCGAACATGAGCGCCCGATTTTCCTCGGGAATGCCTTCGGCAAAACCCACACAATCGCCAATGAAATCGCAGTTATTCTTTAGCCCTCCCGGAATCATGCCTTCGCGTGCGGCTTCGAGCGCACCAGGCAACAGCGGTACGGCGCGATGGTCAATCTGCAGAGAGACCTCGGCGGTCCCAGCAGCAGGATCCCCCAAGGCCATCTCGCGTGCATGGCCCAAGAGTCCAAAGCCGGTGATGTCCGTGACCGCGTGGACCGCGCGCAATGCGGCGTGTGCTTCCAGTTCGTGGAGCGCATCCGCAGCCGCGCAATTCAATTGGGACATCGATATAACGGCAGCATCCAGGGACACTTTTGAGGCCCGCTCCTTTTTCAAGGCTGTGGAGATGACCCCAGTGCCCAGAGCTTTGGTCAAAAGAAGAATGTCATCGGTCTGCGCGCCGACATTTCGCCAAACTCGATGCGGGTTCACGGTCCCGGTAACCGCATAACCGAATTGAATGTCTTCGTTGCGGATCGAATGACCACCAATGACGCTGCACTGCGCTTCTGTCATTTTGTGGAGGCCGCCGCGGATGATCTGTTCGAGGATCGCGGTGTCGCCCTTTTCCGGAAAGCCGACCAGGGAAAGAGCGGAAACTGGCCGGCCGCCCATGGCATACACGTCGCTCAACGAATTCGCGGCGGCAATCTGGCCGAAGGTGAAGGGATCGTCCACGATCGGTGTGAAAAAATCGACTGTTTGCACCAAGGCCAAACCGTCCGCGATTAGATACACCCCTGCGTCGTCGTTGGTGCTGAACCCAACGAGCACTTTCGGATCAGTCGGCAATGGTAGGCGCCGTAGTATTGAGTCCAGCGTCCCGGGACTCAGCTTGGCCGCTCAACCAGCTGCCTTGACCATCGCCGTAAGCTTCACGGAATCGGTCAAGCCACACCTCACGGTACTGCGCTCCGATTATAACGATGCCGGAGCGTTCCTGCTTGTCGCGTTGATTCGGAAAGAAATTGGCTGCTGCTAGGGCACGATAGAGAGAAACAGAAATACCGCGAAGATAACGAGGTGCACGATCCCTTGCAGCACCGTGGTGCGGCCCGTACCTAACGTGATGACGCTGACAAGCAGCGTCAGAGCCAGCAGCACCGTTTCCTTTGGATTGATACCCAGCGTCAGCGGTTTGTGCAAAAGAATCGAAACCGCCGCGACTGCAGGGATCGTCAATCCGATACTCGCCAATACAGAACCTAAAGCCAAATTCATGCTCGTCTGTAAGCGGTTCGCGCTCGCAGCGCGAAAAGCCGCCAGTCCCTCGGGGAGCAGCACCAAGCCGGCGATGATGATGCCCACCACACTTTTCGGCGCGCCTACTCTCTCGATTCCAAACTCCATGATGGGCGTGAGCGCCTTCGCCAGTGCCACCACCGCAACAAGTGAAATGACCAAGAGCGAAGCGCTCACCAGCGTCACCTTGTTGGAAGGTGGCGGCGCGTGCGTCCCTTCCGTCCCACCATCCGCGGGAAGAAAATAATCGCGGTGACGGATGGTCTGAACGAAAAGGAAGGAGCCGTAAAGGATCAGAGAAACGAGGGCAGCGAAAATGAGTTGGGACGAGCTGAACGTCGGTCCTTCGGTGGTTGTGGTGAGATTCGGAAAAACGAGCGTCAATGTCGTAAGCGCGATCAACACCACTAGCGCCGCATTCGCTCCTTGCAGCTGAAATGCTTGCTCGCGATGGCGCATGCCACCGGCCAGAAGGCACAGCCCCACAATGCCATTGCAGACAATCATGACCGCGGCGAAAACCGTGTCGCGCGCGAGCTCAGCCTTTTCGGGACCCCCGGTGATCATCATGGAGACGATCAAGGCTACTTCAATGATCGTGACGGCAAGCGCCAGCACGAGCGTGCCGAATGGTTCGCCCACGCGGCATGCCACGACTTCGGCGTGATAAACGGCCGCGAAAACCGTAGCGATTAGCGCGAAGCCTTCGGCGGCAGCAAGTGGGCCGCCGGAACCCAAGAAGAACTGCAGAACCAAAACCACGCAAGCCAGCAGCGGCCACGTCCAAGACCACCACGGAATTCGAGTTGGCGTTGTGCCCATTGCGAGTCCTATTAATCCGGAGCAGCAAGATAACACAACCCAAGGGCACGTAAGGCGGCGTACGTCGGCCCGCTGCCGTAAAGACATGTTGCCAGAAATCAGGCAACCGCCGGCAGGCGCGAGCTTGCGCTCGTGGCTGGGAAAGTGTTCTCATCGGTCGATGCCCTGGGACTTCTGGTTGATCTTTGTGGTTCTCGGCGTGGTCATTCCCTGGCGAGGTCGCGTTCGCTTGCGACATCTGTTGGCCCGGCCTGTCGTCAGCACAAGAGAAAAACTTGTGCTCTATGGCAGCACCATCGCTTTTCAGTGGATACTGATGGGCGTGGTGGCGTGGCGCGCTTTCGCCCGCGGATTGACGGCGGCGGAACTCGGACTAGCCCGGCCGTTAAGCACAGAATTGCTACTTGTGAGTCTGGCGGGAGCCGCGCTTCTTGGCAGCTTTCAATGGTTCAATCTACGGCGCGTCGGCCGGATGACGGGAGCGGTGCCGGATTTCATGCGGAAACTCGCCGAGCGTGTCCTGCCGAGCTCGACCGTTGAGCTGGCACCGTATAGCGCACTCGCAGTGACGGCTGGGGTCTGCGAGGAGTTTCTCTACCGAGGGTTTGCTATGGCCGCCTTGACACGCGCAGGAATCGCACCGTGGTTGGTCGTAATTATTGCCTCTGTTATCTTTGGTTTGGCGCATACTTATCAGGGCAAGAGTGGTGTGGCAGGGACGACAATCATGGGTTTGGTATTTGGTGCGGCTCGAGTGGCGCTGCAAAGTCTTGCCCCGGTGATGGTATGGCACGCGGTCGTGGACCTCGTTGCAGGAGTCGCCGGTCCAAAGTATCTCAGAAATGGCGTAAAGGCTGTAGTTTCATGATATTACATGGTGTTTACTTTAATGACAACAAATGTGGATAGGCCGCTTTCTGACGAAACCATCCGACACGCTTTAGGCGAGTTCAAAGTGACCGTCGATGATAAACAAGTGCTTTTGATTCATAAGTATATACGGATGCTACGGCACTGGAATGAGAAGCTGAATTTGACGGCAATCCGGGAGCCACTAGAAATACTATATCGTCACTTCTGCGAATCGATGTTCGCAGCGGTGGCGGTGCCCGTCGATTTTGGTCGGCTCGCCGACATTGGCTCTGGTGCTGGCTTTCCGGGCATTCCGCTGAAGATATTGCGGCCTGAACTTGAGCTTTTCTTGGTGGAATCGAATATCAAGAAGGGCACATTTCTCGCGGAAGTGATTCGTGAACTTGAACTTACAAATACCCGGGTGTTGATCAGCCGGTATGAAGAGCTGTCTGAGGAGTTGGCACCCTTGGACTATGTCTGCTCCCGGGCACTGGGTGAGTTCGGGCCGTTCTTGGATTGGGCCGCTTCCGAACGATTGTCGGCGCGCCGAATTTTGCTCTGGATCGGGGGACGCGATCTTGATGAAGTGCGCAAATCGTCTCAGTGGGAGTGGCAAGAGCCGATTTCGGTGCCACAATCACTGCGGCGGTACCTCATTCTGGGCACGAAGAGGCCAGAGGCGTCGGCGTGACGACGGCACCGTTCTGTCATTAATTCTATCATTCCTAGTTAACTCCAATTCAGCGATCGAATAGGTTCCACGTGGAACGGGAATGTTCCGCAAGACAGACGAGAGCAATAAAATTCGAGGGTTTCACGTGGAACGTCTGGCGAGCCGGGGCATCGAGGAAGGTTCCACGTGAAACGAATGTCTACAAAGTTTGGTCACTTAGGAAGTGACATACGGGTGATCAAATGTTTCCTGTGGAACATCCGTTTCACACTCTTCAAATTGAGTTAGTAAGTCCTTCACGCAGTTTCGATTAGAGCGAGTGTTTCACGTGGAACAGAAAGATATAAAAAATCCACAGAAAATCCGCATGCGCCCCGCTGTTTCACGTGAAACAACTTGCTTCTTCTGTGGGGCTTTGTTACTTTCCGTTCATTGGGAGCGTGTTCTTGGCCCGGGTCATCGCGGTTGCAAATCAAAAAGGTGGGGTGGGTAAGACTACAACGGCAGTGAACTTGGCCGCTTGCTTAGCCGCCGCTGAACAGCCAACGTTATTGGTCGATTGTGATTCCCAAGCGAATGCCACGGCCGCGATCGGCTTTCCCAAAGATCCTTCACGCCGAACTGTTTATCACGCGCTAATCCTGGGCGAACCATTCGAAAGGATCGTGCAGAAGTCCCAAGTTGATGGCCTGGATGTGCTTCCTGCTGACAAAAACCTGGCGGGAGCGGCTGTCGAGCTCGTTGTAGCGGAAAACCGCGAATACAAATTGCAGACCTTCCTGCAACCCTTGCGGGGGAATTACAAGTTCATCGTCTTGGATTGCCCACCGGCGCTTGACCTTTTGACATTGAATGCGCTGGTCGCTGCAGATTCGGTCATGGTTCCCATTCAGTGCGAATACTTAGCGCTCGAAGGAGTTTCCGAGTTGTTGGACACATTGATGAGGATTCGCCGGACACTCAATCCAAGCTTAGAAATCGAAGGCATACTGCTTACGATGTATGATGAGCGCACGACGCTGTCGCGGCAGGTGGCAACCGATCTAAGGAGCTTCTTCGGCACTCAGGTGTTTCAGAGCCTGATTCCGCGCAACGTGCGGTTGGCCGAGGCACCTAGCTTCGGTAAGCCTATTATTTTCTATGATATCCATAGTAAGGGTGCAGAGGGCTATACACAACTCGCTCAGGAGGTGATTGCTAATGCCGAGAAACGCGCTAGGCCGGGGGTTAGGAGCGCTCATCCGTGAGCCTGAACCACAGGTTCCTTCGAAGCCGGTAGAAGGCGTGCCGCAGGCTGTGGGCGTCCCTACATCGGGCGGGTCCGCTGCGGCAGCCGCACCAGCGCTGAGCAGCACCGCTCCGGTTGGGCCGCTGCAGGTTGATATCGATCTAATCGAGCCCAGCCCTTATCAGCCACGCACGCGTTTCCGTGAGGAAGCCCTGGATGAGCTGGCGCGCTCGATTCAATCGAGCGGCATCATCCAACCGCTGGTATTGCGCCCGATTGGGAATCGCTACCAACTGATTGCCGGGGAACGTCGCTGGAGAGCCGCGCAACGTGCGGGATTGCGAACTGTGACCGCGATTGTGCGCCAAGTGCCGGACGAACTGGCGCTGGAAATGACGCTGGTGGAGAATATCCAGCGCGAAGATCTGAACGCGATTGAGCAAGCTCGCGCTTTTGAACGGTTGATGGACGAATTCCATGCGACGCAGGAGGCCGTGGCGCAGCGAACGGGCAAAGATCGCGCAACGGTTGCGAACGCGATTCGACTGCTGAAACTGGAGCCTACAATTCAAGATTGGATTGAAGAAGGGAAATTAACGGCGGGTCATGGCCGTGCGTTGCTGGCCGTGCCGGATTCGCAGATGCGCATGCGTTACGCACAGAGAGCAGCGCGCGGCGGTCTTACGGTTCGTCAGATTGAACGCCTGGCGTCACGGCGTTCCCGCGGCGCGAAGACACTGACTGAAATGCAGATGGATCCAAATATTCGCGAAGCTTTGGAAGAATTGCAACGGCACTTAGGGACCAAGGTTCTGTTGCGAAACAAAACGCGAGTCAGGCCAGGACAGTTGGTGCTGGAGTATTATGACGAAGCGCAGTTGATGGGAATCTACGATCGCCTGATGAAGTGAAGCCTCCTGCACCATCGTTCAGGAATTGCATTCGACAACTCGCCGTGCGAGCATCGTTGACATCTTTCGCGTGCGAGCTACATTGGTAGGGAATCCTCTGGGGGTATGTCAATGGCATGGAAGTGGCCAGGCACGTCAGGTAATGGCATCAGTGAAGAGTGGACGGGCTTCATCGATCAAGGCGTGTCGCTCGAAGGCACACTGACACTGACGGGCACGTTTCGTATCGACGGACACGTGAAGGGAAATATTATATCCGAGCAGACTGTAGTGCTCGGAGAAAACGCGAAAGTCGAAGGACAGATCGAAGGGAATCGCGTCGTGATCGCCGGACGGTTCGACGGAGTGATTTTTGCCAAGGGCCGCGTAGAGATTCAGGCGAAGGGCGTTGTGACAGGTGAAGTGCACTCGCCATGCATGGTGATTGATCCGGGCGGGATCTTCGATGGACGGTGTCACATGCTGGCATCTTCTGACGCTGCGGCAGGAGTGACAATTCCGATTCGAGCATTAAGCCAAGCATAGAGAGACATTAACCAATATAACGACGATTAAGGGTTAGCAGGATCTCCGCCGTTCGCTTCACCCCTTTCCTTGACTTGTCCAGGATCGAATCGAGTCTCCTCCGCAAAAAGTTGACACCCCCGGTGCGGGCCGACTATTGTTCGAAGACGGTCATCGCGAGGCGATTACTCCATGAAAATATTGGTGATTGGTGGCGGCGGGCGCGAGCACGCGCTGGTGTGGAAGCTGAAGGAAAGTTCCGGTATAGACAAGTTGTGGTGTGCGCCGGGTAATGGCGGCATCGCTGGAGATGCAGAGTGCGTTGCGGCAGATGCTGGCGACGTGGCGGGATTGGTGCAACTGGCGGAAAAAATCGCGCCAGACTTGACGGTCGTTGGCCCGGAGCTGCCGCTTGTGAATGGGCTGGTTGACGAGTTTGAGCATCGCAAGTGGGCAGTCGTGGGACCGACGAAACAAGCTGCCCAACTGGAAGGCAGCAAGGTTTTCGCAAAGGAGTTCCTGGGGCGGCACAAGATTCCCACGGCGGCGATGTATGGCGCGTACGACTCGCCGGGAGGCGCGTACGGAGCGCTTTGCGAAGTGGATTGGCCGGTGGTGATCAAGGCAGACGGATTGTGCGCAGGAAAGGGAGTGTTTGTAGCGCCGAATCCGGATGCGGCGACGAGTTTCATCGAACGCGTGATGGAAAAGAATGAACTTGGTGCCGGCGGGAAACTGGTGATGTTCGAAGAAGCGCTGGAAGGAGATGAACTGTCGTTCATTTTGCTGACGGACGGCGTACGATATGCGCCGCTGGTGCCGACGCGAGATCACAAGCGCGCCTTTGATAATAACGAGGGACCGAACACGGGTGGGATGGGGGCGTACTCTTCGGATGAACTGTTGCCAGAACAACTGCAGCGCGTAATCACCAGCACCATCGTGGAGCCGACGATCAAGGGTCTGGCGGCGGATGGGATCCGCTACCAAGGTTTTCTGTATGTTGGGTTGATGCTGACAAAGAGCGGACCCAAGGTACTGGAGTTTAATTGCCGGCTGGGTGATCCGGAAACTCAGGCGATCGCCGCACGCGTGGATTTTGATTTGGCGGAGGTGTTGAGCGAAGTGGCGGCGGGAAAACTGCGCCCGGAAAAACTAAAGTGGAAGCCAGGGGCGAGCGCGTGCGTAGTGCTGGCGTCGGGCGGATACCCGGGCAAGTTCGAAAGTGGCAAGGAAATTCACGGGCTGGAAGAAGCCGCCAAAATTCCCGAGGTGAAAGTGCTGCACGCTGGAACGAAGCGCGAAGGAGAGAAAATCGTCACCAGTGGCGGGCGCGTGTTAGGCGTAACAGCAACGGGACAAACGCTGGAGGCAGCGTTGCAGAGAGCCTATCAGGCGGCTGCGAAAGTCGAGTTTGAAGGTATGCATTACCGTCGAGACATTGGACGGCACGGTCGGCAGAGTACTGCAGCAGGAGATTGAGAAGTGGCAAAAATATTAAATCTATTTCGAGCCCCTAAGCGGCGCGCCGCGATGGAAGAGTTGAGGGAAGCGCGCCTGGTCGAGAACGCCGGGATTGATGGGTGCGCGCACGCGCGGCCTGGCGGGAAGCGTCAAGTGCTTTTGGTGGATATCGAAACGCTGCGCACCATGGGCTTAGCTCCGGGGGTCATTCGAGAAAACATCACCACGGAAGGATTGGACGTAAGCGCGCTTAAGATTGGCCAGAAACTGCGCGCTGGTGAAGTTGAGCTGCAGGTGAGTGCCGTGTGCGAGCCTTGCGAGTTGATGGAAGAGATTCGCGCAGGTTTAATGGCTGAACTTCAGGGTCGACGGGGAATGCTGTGCCGGGTGTTGCGTGGCGGCGAAGTGAAACGGGGCGATTCAATCGAGCTGGAACAATCACTCAGCGATTCGGATTAGGCTTACGCATCAGGGTTGGGGCATCGGCGGGCCGGTCCTTGTCTTCGACGTGCTGTGTTTTCTCGCGAGGCTCTTCGGGAGGAACGATCCATTCGAAGCCGCCGTTCTCTCCCACCTGTCCTTCCACGAAATGAGCGTTGCCGGCGAGGAAAGGCAGAGCGGCACGGAGGAAATCGGAAGCATCCTGCATGGTCACCTTGTTGGCCTGTCCGCGTTCGATATGTTCGGCGACTTTGTTGAAGCGAGGATCCGAAGAGCGCAATTGGGCGATTCGCGGATCATTTTGCTGGATCAATCCAGTCAGGGGAATGTCCTGAAGAGTGCCGGGGAATCGAGTCTCGATCAGGGTCTTGGCCTGATGTTTTTCCGGGGGATAAAGTTGCGTAAAGCGCGGACGCAGCACCCGCGTTTGCCAGAAATCAGGGGTCGCACTGACAGCTTCCTGCTCGGCATTATAGTCGATGAGCCAAACTTCCGGGCCGTATCCTTGGGGCGCGTAGCCGATGAGCACAATCTCAAGGAGAGGCTCGTCGGGTTTCAGCTCGATTTTGTGATGGAGCTGAGAAACCAGGGGGCGGAGCTTTTCGAGAAAGCCGACGCCAATTAACTCGAGATCAGCCTCGCCCGAACCGGGAGGGCGATAGGTATCGTGCGTGGCGGCCCGGACATCACCGACGTTGCGATCCAAGCGGATAGGCTTGGGTTGAGCGGGCACCTGCCATTCGGACGCCCCGAAGAAGATACCGATGTGCGACGAGCCGACGGTAGCCACGCGGGGAGGAACGGATTTGGCTTCCTGAGGATGATCGATGGCGGCGAACACAATGCCGTCGTTCGCGACGTGAATGATCACCCGGCCACCGGCCAGATTGGCGACAATTTCGTCCTCTTGTGCGGAAGCGGGGGTAACCGCCAGTGCCAGCATCACGAAGAATGGGAGCAAAAAACGCATGCGTTAAGGTCCGCTTGTCGGCGAGAGTAGCAATTCTCGTCTCGAACACTAGCATACTCTTCGGGGACGCCGGTTTGCAGGGCTAGGACTACAATGAGGGGATTGGCCGGGCAAGCGGGGAGTCGTTATCGACCGGGAACAGGATTAGGTAAAATAGAAGATTGAGATCAGGGGGAAGAATGAGCTATGGGGCTTCGTAAGTTGAACAGCTTGAGACATAACGGCAAGAGGTTAACGGAAATCCTGGAGGAGCACAATCGCTTCTGGAAAGGCGCCGGGATTCGTGCCGATCTGACGGGAGCCAATCTCGCTGGCGCGGATTTGAGCAAAGTGAATCTGGCGGGAGCGATCCTGCGGAATGCAAACCTGGAAGGAAGTGACTTGCGAGGAGCGCGTCTGCCCGGTGCGGATTTTGCTGGTGCTCGAATGCGCAAGGCAGACCTGCGCAACACAGATATGACGGAGGCGAGCCTGGCCGGTGCAGATCTGACGGAAGCACAGGCGAGCGGGGTAGAATTTTTCCGTTGCGATCTGACAAACGCAAATTTTCACAAGGCGTTACTGCGGAATACCAATTTCCGCGACGCGCACGTGGACGGGGCGAAGTTTACGGGCGCAGACATGGGGATTGCGATTTTGCGGGAAACGGATATTCGCAAGGCCGACCTGACGGGTGTGGACCTTTCCACGGCGCTGCTGCCGCCCGGGTACGCGGCCAAAAAGCAGGGAGATTAGGCTTTGGATTTTGGGCTTTCTGCTTAGGAACAAATTTACGAAAAAACCGCCGGGCTAGCGGACTCTCCCGACACGGCAAGGCTAAGATGGAAAAAGCTGGCGGTGCATGTTAGCCTCACGCGAACTTCCCTAGAGGGCAAATCTTGGCCACAACTTCTACACAATTGGACCTGCCGGGCCTGCGACAACGAGTAATGGATGTGCTGCGCGGGCTCCTGGAAGAACTGGGGAGCCACGGCGCCCTGGAGACGCTATCGACGAACTCGAATCTCGATCGCGACTTGGGATTGGGTAGCCTGGAACGCGTAGAGCTGCTGACGCGGCTGGAGACGGCATTTGGAGTGCGGCTGCCCGACAGATTGGCGGCGGAGGCGAATACCCCGGAAGAGTTGATTCAGGCGATCCAAAGCGCTCCCGGAACGCCCCTGGTAGACGAAGAGGAGAGGTCTGGCCTGCGATTGGCGGTGGCAACGGAGAGGATGCAGGAAGAGGCGGACGAATCGATCACCGAGAGAGCGGAAACGCTAGTGGAAGTAATTCGCTACCGGGGGGTCCACGATGCCAACCGCGCGCACTTGATAATCACGGAAGACGATGAGCGGGGAGAACACCCGCAAACGCTGACGTTTGGCGAATTGGCCTCATCGGCTCAGAAATGCGCGGAAGAATTGGCGCGGCGCGGAGTGCCAGCGGGGGGACGTGTGGCGCTAATGCTGCCGACTTCGCGGCAGTTTTTTGTCTGTTATGCCGGGATTTTACTGGCCGGAGCAGTCCCGGTGCCGATCTATCCGCCGTTCCGAGCAGACCGAATCGAAGAATATGCAGAGCGGCAATCGGCCATTCTGAACAACGCGGGAGTGTGCCTGCTGCTGACGTTCCGGCGCGCCGAAGCGGTGGCGAAGCTGCTGCAGCCACGGGTGAAGTCGCTCCTGGGCGTGGTGGACGCTGAGAAATTGCTGGACGCGGCGGAGAAAGAGCCGCCACCGGCCCCGGGGGCATTACCAGCTTTCCTCAGCGGCAGCCGCTTGCGCAAAGGAAGCGACATTGCGCTGCTGCAATACACGTCAGGGTCTACCGGCGATCCGAAGGGCGTGACATTGACACATGCCAATTTGCTGGCCAACATGCGGGCGATTGTGGAAGCGGTGCAGATGGGACCGCAGGACGTGGGCATCAGTTGGTTGCCGCTGTACCACGACATGGGCTTGATCGGGGCATGGCTGACGTTGCTTCTGAAGGGCGTGCCATTGGTGGTGATGTCGCCGCTGGCGTTCCTGACCCGACCGGAACGCTGGCTGCAAGTTGTTTCGAAATATAAGGGAACGATCGCAGCGGCGCCGAATTTCGCTTACGAACTGTGCGTGCGGAAGATTTCCGATAAAGCCATGGAAGGGGTGGACCTGAGCTCCTGGCGGGCAGCGTTGAACGGGGCGGAGCCGGTCAACCCGGAGACGTTGGAGCGATTTACAAACCGGTTTGCGAAGTATGGATTCCGGCGGGAAGCGATGTTGCCGGTATACGGATTGGCGGAGGCGTCGTTAGGCGTAACCTTTCCACCGTTATACCGGGGCCCGAAGATCGATCGAGTGGAGCGCGAGACTTTTGCGACGCAGGGGCGAGCGGTACCGGCGCAGGCGGACGATGAAAATGCGATTGCGTTTGTGTCTTCAGGCATGGCGCTGCCGAGGCACCAGGTAGTGATTGTGGACAACGAAGGAAACGAAGTGCCGGAACGAACCGAGGGATTCTTGTGGTTCCGGGGAGCGTCTGCGACGAGCGGGTACTACAAGAATGAGGAGGCCACAGCGGAGTTATTTGCCGGCGGTCCGGCAAGTGCGGAAGGCGAGTACCCGTGGGTGCAATCGGGAGATCGCGCGTATCAAGCGGATGGAGAGATTTACATCACCGGGCGCGTCAAGGACATCATCATCAAGAGCGGCCGGAATTTATATCCGCATGAGGTGGAAGAACTGGCGTCGCGTGTGGCGGGGATCCGCAAAGGATGCGTGGTCGCGTTTGGATTAAAAGGCGAGGAGACGGGAACGGAGAAGTTGGTGATTGTGGCGGAATCACGCGAAGAGGACCGGGGAAAACGGGGAGCGATCGTTGCGCAGATCAACGAAGAGGTATCGCGGGGAGTGGGATTGCCGGCGGATCGCGTGGAACTGATTCGGCCGGGCAGCATTCCGAAAACGTCGAGTGGAAAACTGAGGCGGGAGGAAACGAAGCAACTCTACCTTGCGGGCACACTTGCGGAGGCAAAACCGCCGGCGTGGGTACAGATCGCGCGGCTGGGCACGGGATCGTTCGTAAAGGGTGTGGTAAAGGCGGTAGCGGGCGGTATTCGCACGGGACTCGAGAAGATTTACGGGGTGTACTTCATTATTGTTTTTGTTTTGTGGATTATTCCGGCATGCGCGATTGTACGGTTGTATAAGGATCATCGTGCGGCAGGACGGTATACCTCGGCGGCATTGAAGCTGTTGTTTGCGCTGACGGGAATCCGCGTGAAGGTAGTCGGAAAAGAGCACATGAACACGCCCGGGGCCAAGGTGTATGCGTCAAACCATGCCAGCTATTTCGATGTGCTTCCGTTGATGGAGGCCTTGGGAGTGCCGTATCGGTTCGTGGCCAAGGGTGAAGTGAACAACATGATGTTCATCGGAACGTTTTTGAACCAGATGGGACACCTGTCGTTCGATCGGCACGACGCGAATTCACGGCTGCGGCAGGTGGATGAGATGGAAGAATATCTGAAACAAGGCGAATCTGTTTTTGTGTTCCCGGAAGGGACGTTTACGCCGGAGGACGGAGTGCGGCCGTTCCAGTTGGGGGCGTTCCGCGGTGCGGTGGCCACGGGTGCGCCGGTGATTCCGGTGTCCCTCGCAGGGACGAGAAGGTTTTTGCGAGATCGAACATTTCTGCCGCGGCCAACCAAGGTGACCATTACCCTTTCGCCGCCGATTTATCCAGAGCAGGTGGCGGATGGCGACCCGAATCAGTTGCAGCAGATTGTGCGGCTGCGTGACGAGGCTCGCGAAGCGATTGCGCGGCACTCCGGCGAACCGCTGCTGTAGGTTTTTTCCTTCCCTCGGTTTGCTCCTCGATGCCCATTTGGTTGAGATCCTTCGACCCCGCAAAATGCGCGGGGCCTCAGGATGACAAGGCATCGGTTGTTTGCGCTACCGATTCAACGTGTAAATCACGGTGATATGGGTGTCGACCTCGACAGGCTGTCCGTCGAGGAGTGTGGGTTGATAACGCCACTCGCGGACGGCAGCAAGCGCGGATTGAATGAAGAGCGGATCTCCGCTGATGGCCTCCAGAGCTTGGATTGACCCATCGGTGGCGATAATGGCGTGGAGTTCCACGCGCCCTTCGCGACCAAGCTGTCGACCGATAATTGGATAAACAGGTTCCACGCGACGAATGAGCCTCGCGGCGATGACTGGTTCGCTGATCCGCCGGGGTGTGGCCGCCCGCGGGTGTGTGGCGGGAGGAGGAGGCTCACGGTGCGAGTCAATTGACGGTGAAATGCCGGGAATGTTTGCACCGTCGGGAACCCCAGGAATTGTCGAGACGTTAGAGTCACCCGGGTCAGCCACGGGACCGACATCGCGGGTAACAACCGCGGTGGGAATACGGTTTGGCTGCTGACAAATAGCACAGACCGGATGATGGGAGCGAGGGGTTGGCTGTGAAGCCGTTTGGCGCGGATGGCTGGAGCCACGGACGTAAGGAACGGTTGGAAATGAAATCACACGGGTGGCAATGTTTTCGCCTTTGGTGAAGAGCGGAAACAGAACCATGGCGGCGACGATGAGGATTTGGAAGAGGATGGAGAGAAGAAGAGCGCGCTGCTTGCTACGGCGCACGCGCTGCTCTTGGGCAGCATCGCCCTCCACCAGACAGGTTCGCAGAAAACCAAGACGTTCTTCGGGAACAGGATCAATGGCCATCACACACCTCCGGAAATTTGCCCGCGAGCTTCGGGAGTTTTGCGGCGCCAGCCTCCTGGGTTGCTTCAGGAGACCAGCGCCGCTCTCGCAGGGATGTGAGGTGCGCGCGTCCTCTGCAGCGTTTGACACCAAGGAGAGCAACATGTTCCCGGATAATCGAAAAGGATTAGGAGAGCGTTCATCTAGGGAATCGAACTAACGAAACTGAGACGAAGCAAACAACCGTTTGGTGCATCTCAGTGAGATACCCGAGCATCTAAGTTTTCGAGAGCGGAGGGAGGAGGATTTGATGGATAGGCAGATTCCGGAAGTTGTCGGGGTACGGCGCACGGGCTGGGCGGCTCTGGAGCGCGATCCGCAGACGGATACGGTGGAATTTCAATGTCCCCATTGCGGCGCGAAAGGCCAGAAGAAAGCAAGGCGCGAGCGGGCCGAGTACCGGTTTACAGACGGGTTCTTGCAGGACCTTCAGGGAGAGGGCGTGCAGTGCCATTTCTGCAAACAGTCGATGCGAGTGGTGCCCGTTGTGCTACTGCATGATGGGGATGAAGTGAAGCGGTTCGAGGCGATCTTTTCTGAAGAAGTTGAGGTTGCAGCAGGATCATAACGAGAACAGCATAAATACCAAACGGGGCGCTGCGGGATGAGCGCCCCGTTTTTATTTTTTTCCGCGAGCCAAAAACAGGGGAACAGTTTAGCGCCAGTCGTGACGGCAGCGATCCAGATGCTCATAGGCTTCGTGGCGTTCGTGCGCCCAGTGGCGTGCCGCGGGACTGTAGGGACCGAAGTGTTCGACGGCTTCGCGGTAGCGATAGTTCGTATAAGCTACACGGCGATTGCAATCACTGCACGAATCGGCTTTCGCGGCCGGAGCGCCGGCGAAGAAAAGAAAGCCACCCAGAGCCAAGGCTGCGAACGTAGTCTTGCCAAGAATCGAACGCAACAACGAAGCAAAGAGTTTCATAAGAGCCTCCAAGAACGAGCCCGGGCTTGGCTTCGGGATAACGTCCTTGGGGAATCAAACACCTTTGTGATGGAAAGGTTGCTTGCGAGCACGACAGAAGAACGGAAAGCGGCAGAAAAGGAAAGGAGGATGCAGTGGGGGACTGCACCCTCCGTTGGGGGTGGTGAGGTGAGAAGAATTAATTAGTGATTGTCGCGGTCATGGTCGTGGTCGTCCCAGTGCTCGGAGCGCCACTGCTGGGTATCCTCGTCCCACCAGCGATGATCGTGGTCCCAGCAATAAGAACGTGCTGTCGCCAACTCCGCTCGCCAATGGTCAGCTTCCGGACTCCGGACACCGTGTTTTTCGATGGCTTCGTGCAACTTGTGGTCCGCCTTAATCGTGCGTTTCTGACAATCCTCGTCCGCGCGAACGGCCGATGATCCCAAGAAAAAAAGTGCTCCTGCGATAACAACAGGGGCGCAAGCAAAACGAATCGATCGCATTTCCACTCTCCTGTAATCGTCTAATGGTTTTCCTTGAGTCGCCGGAAGCTGGAGCGGCGGTCAGTGCTGGAAGAGTCAAACCACGAGGGATGAATGTGCACGCTTAGTGCCAAGAATTCTATATTGATAAAGAAGAGAGTTAGGAACGGTGTAGAACGAAAAAAATTCAATAAGCCTGTAAGAAAGGGTCCACTTGCATGTGGTATTTCTCCAGGCCACCGCGGATAAGTTCGAAAGCTTCGTCCACGTTGTCGGCGAACTGCAATTGATCGAACTCATCCCGATTGATAGTGCCCCAGCGGACCATAGCCTTTAGATTCAGGATGTCGTGCCAGTATTTCCGTCCGTAGATAAGGATCAGAGTGTGCTTCGGCATCTTGCCTGTCTGCGAAAGTGTCATCATTTCCCAAAGTTCATCCATAGTGCCAAAACCGCCGGGGAATACGATGAGCGCTTTGGCGATCTGCGCGAACCACAATTTGCGCATGAAGAAATAGTGAAAATTGAAGCTGAGCTCGGGGCTGATGTACGGGTTCGCAAACTGTTCGTGCGGCAGCTCGATGGACAGGCCGATGGATTTGCCTCCAGCTTCGTAAGCGCCGCGATTGGCGGCTTCCATGATTCCGGGTCCGCCGCCGGAGCAAACTACGAAGCGACGCGGACGAGGCCCCAGGGAGAGAGCCCACGTTGTCAATTTATGGGAGAGTTGCCGAGCTTCTTCGTAATAGCGAGACATTTCGACGGCGCTTTTCGCATCGCGCACGGCAGCGTGATGCTGCTTCAGTTTGAGTTTGCTCAGGTTGCCGGTCTTGGTGCCTTTCAAACGCGTGTAGCGCGCGGAAGCTGTTTCGTGCGATTCAATGCGGGCAGAGCCGAACATCACGATGGTGTCGCCAATGCCTTCCTTTTTCAGTTGAGCAAGCGGATGAATGTACTCCGCGAGGATACGAATCGGCCGCGCGGGAGTGCTCTGCATGAATGCGGCGTTCTCGTGAGGCGCTTTGGGCGCGTGCTGGGGCTTGAGTCGTTTACCGTCGGGCATGGGCAATCTCCAAGGGAAGCGAGTTACGATTGTAGGCAGAGCACAGGCTTCCGGCAACGTCTTTGGGCTCGCATGCGTCGAAAGGAACACAGGGAAAAGATTCGTGGATATCGTCCGAGGAGCGATGAGAGATCTAACGCGGCATGGGGCGTTGGCAGTCGCGTTGTGTGTCTTTCCGTTCGGTTTGCACGCCCAGGCCCCGGAAGGCCCGATGACGCCGCAGCCGGGCGTGGCAATTCAGAAGGCGCCAGAGAATATCAGAGTGCGCACGCTGCTGGTCAACACGCCAGCGACGGTGCGCAACGAGAAGGGCGAGATGGTGAACAACCTGGAGAAATCAGATTTCCAAGTGATGGACAACGGCGTGCCACAAACCATAACGCACTTCACGCTGGGTGGAGACCCTGTTTCGGTGGTGGTGGTGGTGGAGACGAGTGAGCGTATTTCGCCGATTCTTCCGCAGATACGCAAGACAGGAATTTTGATCTCGCAGACAGTGATGGGGCCGACGGGCGAAGCGGCGGTCGTGGGATACGACGACGAGGTGAAGGTGTTGCAGGATTTCACCAGCAGCACCGACGACGTGGAAAAGACGATGTCGCAGTTGAAGGAAGGCTACTCCGGGGCAAGACTGTTTGACGCGATGTCAAAGGCAGTGGAGTTGTTGAGCGCGCGGCCAGAGGTTTCCGCCACGGACCTGGGCAAGCGGCGCGTGATGCTGGTCATTGGTGAGGCACACGATAAGGGCAGCGAGGATAAATTGGGAGAAGTACTCCGGCGGGCGCAGCTGGCGAACGTGACGATTTATACGGTGGGAATTTCTGAGCTGAGATCGGACTTAACCAAGAAGCCGAATCCGCAGCCAGTGCCGAAGGCGACGCCAGATGGCGTATTCGGAATGCCGGGACCGCCGGGAACGGTGCAGACACCGACGACCGATCAAAGTGCAGCCGGAGGACCGAATTTGATTGGGTTGGCCGTTTGGGTGGTGACGCACGTGAAAGACAAGGTGACGTCGCGTCAAATGGAAATCGCCTCGGCGGCCACGGGGGGAGTGCACGTCTCGACGTGGAAGAATTGGTCGATTGAGAATGCTATCGATGGAATAGGCGGGGAACTGCACTCGCAGTACACGCTGACGTACACGCCGAGTGGCAATGCGGCAAACGGCTATCACGAAATCACGGTGACGGTGGACCGCAAGGACCTGATCGTGCGGGCGCGTCCGGGATATTACATCGAGCCTCCCGAGAGCTGATCGAAATGGGTTGAGGCTGGTGAGCTAGGCGATCTGTTGCCAGAAGGCGGATTCCTTGGAGGCGAGTAGGGAATCCTTACGGGCATTAAAGCGCAAGAAGTGAGGCGTGCGAGTGTGGGCGGCGTGGTGCTCGCGGCTTTCCCAAACTTCATGGAATAGAAACGTTCCAGGCTGATCCGCGCCGCGATGCAAATCATATTGCAAGCAGCCCTCCTCCTTCCGCGTAGGGCCAACGAGGGCGCGCAGTTCAGCTTCGAGGAGCAGGTGCTGACCCTCCTTGGCGCGCAGCGTGACGATCAGAGTAAGGGCGCCCTTGGGAAGCTTGGTGATTCTGGCGCCAGGAGACCTACGGCTGGAGCGCCGCTTGGGGGACTTCTTCACTTTTCGTTTGTGCATGTTGGCGGGGATTTTACTCCAAACAGGCCACAGGGCAAGGAGAATTGTGCGTTATTTGTCAGCGTCTTTGCGACCGGCGTTCAGGCTGTCAAAGTTCAGCAGCGTGTTGAGGACGAGGGAGTAGGTGTTCTCCGTTTCGCCGCGATAGATGGGGTTGATGGAGAAGAGGATGACGTGTCCGCTGCCACTTGGGACGTCGATAACGGCCGGGTGCTGGGCGATGTCGCTTCCGCCCTCCACCAAGCCGGAAATGGGGAGGTCCTTGGTGTCGGCATAACGAAGGATGACCCGGGCGCGGGCGGCGGGCGGGATCACCCGCGGATTGTTGTGCAGTTGTTCGTCGGTGGGGATAGGAACCTCCCACTGTTCCCGCTCGGGTTCGTCGGGGATTTCGGGGGCGGGACGGCCGACGACGAAGTCAGGATCGTCCTTGGTGCCGCGTCCCGTTGGGCGAGTATTCATTTCCGGGCCGAGATGCCGGCGGCGCGAACCGAGCAAGCTATTCACAGAAAAAATGGGGCCATTGTCGCAGTAGGCGGACACTTTTTCGTCGTAGCCATAGGCGATGGGGCTAGCGGCATCGACAAGGCGCGTGCCAACGATGGCTCCAACGATTTTCATTTTTTCCGAGTTGGCAGCCGTGACGCCATTGGCGAGCCCGATGGCAAGGACGAATTGGGAAGTGTCCGTTGCGGTGAGCAAAACGCCGCCCTTGGCCACGAAGTCCTGCAGCTTGGCGGCACCATCCCAACCAAGGCCGGGGCGCATGTCGGGCGTGGAGTCGTTCTTGCCGACCAGGTTTGGCGTTTCCGGCGTGTTCAGCCACGGAAGGGGATTGCCCCAGTAGGTGGGCAGTCCGTCGATGATCGTCGAAGGGCTAGCATTCCAACCGATGGGCGGAAAAAGGATGACGTCGTACCTGGCGTGCAGGTCTGGGATCTTCGCCAGTGCTTGGGTGCTCATATAGTCGTAGGGGATTTGGAGATTATCGAGAGCGAGGCGCCACCAGCCTTCGTCTTGCGTGCTGATCCAGGTGTGGACGTAGGCGATGCGCGGTGCGCGAATGGGATGAGTTTTGACGCTGGGGGCTGAGGCAAGGGCAACCGCGCGTAACCCGATGGCCTGGGTCGCGGCGTCGAGATCGGGTCGACTCACATGTCGAATCAGGAACGTGCCGCGAGTGAATTTGCGGTCGCCGATCTGGAAGGGTTCCTCGGCCGCGTCGATGGTCGCTTCTTTCAGACGATAACGAAGTGTGGCGAGGGCGGGTTCGGCGTGATTGTCGATAGCAAAGAGCGCGCCTTCTCCTTGGACGCCGCCACTCTTGGGAAGTTCCGTAACGCGCTCCATGGGCACGCTGAGTACTTTCAGGTCGGTGACGCGCGCGACTTGCACACCGAATAGTTCACCGAAAGTCCAGGCAGTGTCGTCGTAAGGAGTCTTCTGCGGATCATCGGGACTCCAGTATTGGTAATCGAGAAGAGCGTCGGCAATGCGGGAGTAAGGCTGGTCCATGCGAATCACATAGCTACCGGAGGGAAAGCTGCGCGTGGTGGGAGCTGCCGGTTTGGGCTTCTCTTCGGTCTCCGCGGGCTTGGCAGGCTTCTTCTCTTTCTTCACGGGTAGCGCAACTGTAAATGCGCCGGTGGAGCGGGAAATCTCGACGTGCTGCTTGAACATGACGCGCAAAAGGTCGGCTTGCACGGACGCGCGCGGATCGTCGGCGGGAAGGACGTAAGCTGCGGGACCTTCGGCGGAGGGCTTTTGGATGGAACGTTTTCCCTTTAGATAGAAATTCTTGAGGAAGAGACGCTTGTTCTGGTTGAAGTAGTGGAGAGAAGTGAGCAGGCCGGTTTCCTCGTAATTGTTGTTGTTGCGCTGCGACCACAATGTTTTGGGCAGAGGAGGATTGGCGCGATACCACGTGCGGGCATACTCCTCGGGTTCGAGGGTGCGTTCGCGTGTGTCCGCGCCTGCATTCCCAAAGGTTTCGTAGAGGCGGCTGATGCCATTGTGCATCGCGGCGATGAACATCAAGTAGCCCGGCGACCACGTGTCGAAATCGCCGTGGGTAAATACCCCGGGCATACCGAAACCATTCATGTCGGCGACGTTGCGCGCGCCGATCATCTGCCACTCGTCGACCAGGATCGGGTCGACCCAGGCGTTGTAAGGGCCATCGCCGGCAGTGTTGTCGTAAAGATAGGGGACGGACTCATGGAGGTCGTGAAGGACCTGGGCATCCCAGCCAACGTAGGTGTTCAAGACGTTTTCGGTCAGCTTCAGGGTGACGGCCATGGCATCGCGATTGTTGTCGTGGACAACGTATTTGCCCCAATAGATCAGCGGCGGATAAATATCGTTTGGATGGGCGAGATTCCATTTGTAGAGATCGACCATGCGGTCGCGGCCGTCGACTTCGACGACCGGAGTAATAAGGGTGATGACGCCATCGCGGATTTCGCGAATGTACGGGCTTTCGTCGACGGCCAGACGATAGGCGAGTTCCATCAAGGCCGTGGGGGCGCCGGTTTCGGTTGAGTGGATCGTGCCGGTGATGTAGTAGACCGGGACAGCTTCGGCAACGAGTTTGTCGGCTTCCGCGTCGTTCAACTGGATAGTGCGCGGATCCGCGAGTTTTGCCAGGCGCTGGTGATTTTGCTCGAGATTTTTTAGGTTGGCTTCCGAGGAGACAGCCACGGCAATCATTTCGCGGCCTTCTTCCGTGGTGCCGATAGAGAAAACTTTGACGCGCGGCGTCGCCTTCTCGAGCAGGCGCATGTACTTGTACACGTCTTCGGCGTAAGGAAGGATTCCTGGCGCACCAGCGATATCGCCGAGCACTACTTCGGGAGTAGGAACGTTTTTGCTGGCGGGGAGATAGTCGACGAGAGGCGAAGAGAAGTAAGGTTGGGTCGTGTATTTGTGAATCTTGGCGGTATAGGCCTCGTCGAGGGGCTGCTTGGGATCGCGCCCGGGCTGCGAATCGCCGTCTGCAAATGCGCTATTGCCGGCGGCGAGCGCGGCCAGAACGAACAGAGTGAGCGTCAGCGATGGACGGCGCATAAGGATCTCCTTGTAGCAGATGAAGCGGAAATTCCAGCGTACGAATGCTGCATGCGAAAAAGCCGCAGGGCAAGCGGACACGCCGTGCGCTACAAGTATTAATGCGGCAAGAAGGCTAAGCAAACCGGCGAAGCGATGCCGTCCGCCTGAGAGACCTTTGTGAGAGCGCCAGTGGCTGAATCGATGCGGAAGACGACGATAGAGTTGGAGTTCTGATTTTCGGCAAGAAGATATTGGCCAGTGGGGTCCATGGTGAAGTGGCGAGGCTCCTTGCCCTGTGTGCGGAAGTCGCCCGCTGACTGGAGTTTGCCGGTGGCTGGATCGATGGAGAAAACGGCAATGGAATCGTGACCGCGATTCGAGGCATAGAGCCACTTGCCATTGGGATGAACCGCGATTTCGGCGGTGTCATTGCGGCCGTGAAAGTCGCTGGGCAGTGTGGAGACGACCTGGAGACTCTGGAGCGAGCCCTTCGCAGGATCGTAGGAGAACGCGGTGACGGTGGAGTTTAGCTCGCTCACCACATAGACATACTTCCCATTGGGCGAGAACGCGACGTGGCGCGGTCCTGCGCCGGGAGCTAGCTTGGCTGACGGCGGGTCGTTCGGAGTAAACGTACCTTTCGTGGCATCGAAGCGGTAACTGAGAATCGCGTCCAGACCCAGATCAGAGACGAAGACGAAGCGATTGTCGGGCGAAACCTGCACCCAGTGGGCATGCGGGCCTTCCTGACGCTTCTTGTTGGGCCCTAGGGTGCCGGCGTCCTTCACATTAGCCGTGTGCTCGCCGAGCCTGCCGTCGGGAAGAATGGGGAAGACCACCACATTTCCCGAGGAGTAGTTGGCAGCGAAAAGATATTTTCCCGTTTTATCGAATGAAAGATGGCAGGGATCGCCGCCGAGGGCCGGGAGTTGATTGAGTTGCGTGAGCTTCGCAGAATTGGCGTCGACGGAAAAAGCGGTGATGCTGCTCCCTTTGCCGGCTTCGTTCGCCGCGTAAGCAAACTTGCCGCTGGGATGAATCAGGACCCAGGAAGGACTTGAAGTTTCGGCGGCGACACCTTTAGGCGTGAGCTTGCCGGTAGTAGAGTCAAAATCGAATGCGTAGATGCCTTTGCTACCGGTTTCGCCGGTGTAGGTACCCACGAAAGCAAGGTAGTGCGAATCCGCTGCGGGCTTTGGGGCAGCGGTGATAAAGCCGAGGGCGATCAGAGATGTGGAGAGAACAAAGAATGCAAACAGGCGGCGTGTGATTTTCATGGCGAATTAGTGTACCAAGAAATCAAATCGAGCACGTGTGATTGCGCGTGTTTTTTTTGTGTGCAAGCCCGTCGAAAGAGTGGACCGCCTCAGAAGGCGGTCCCTACAGGCGTCCTGTCACTCACTTCTTTTCTTCTTCGCCTTCTTCCTGGAGGACGGCGGCGGCGGCAACGGAATCATCGTCGTCGAGGCGGAGCAGGCGGACTCCTTGTGTGGAGCGGCCAGCTTCGCGGATTTCGTTGGCGTGGACACGGATGACCTTGCCGTGTTCGGTGATGATCATGACGTCGGACTCTTCGGTGACCTGCAGCGTGGCAACAACGGAGCCGTTGCGGTCGGTGGTCTTCATGTTGACGACCCCTTTGCCACCGCGCGAAGTGATGCGGTATTCGGCCAGGGCGGTGCGCTTCCCGTAGCCCTTCTCCGCAACAGTAAGCATGAGCGTGGTGAGGGAATCCTTGATGTGCTCATTCTCGAGTTCCTCGAGGTTCTGGCTGGTCTGGTTATGTTCCTTGGCGATGATTTCGAAGTCGGGCTGGACCGCGTCCATGCTGACGACGTAGTCGTCCTTGTCGAGATCCATGCCGTTGACGCCACCTGCGTTGCGGCCCATCGGGCGCACTTCGGTCTCGCGGAAGAGAATGGCCTGGCCCTCGTGGCTGGCCAGGAAGATCATCTGCTTGCCATCGGTGAGCTTCGCGCCGATGAGTTCGTCCTTATCTTCCAGATTGATGGCGATGATGCCCGTGGAACGGGGGTTGGAGAATTCGACGATGGCGGATTTCTTGACGGTGCCAAATTTTGTGGCCAGGAAAACGTAGCGGCCTTCTTCCTCAAGGTTTGTGGCGGCAACCAGAGCGGTAAGCTTTTCGTCTTCCTGGAATTTCACCAGGCTGGAAATGGCTTTGCCACGCGTGGCAGCGGCAGCTTCGGGGAGTTCGTAAACCTTGAGCCAATAAACGCGGCCCTTGGAAGTAAACAGGAGGATGTAACTGTGCGCAGAAGCGATGAAGAGATACTCCACGAAATCTTCTTCTTTGGTACGCGCGCCGATGCGGCCCTTTCCGCCGCGAGATTGATGACGGTAGGTTTCCACTGGTGTGCGCTTGATATAACCGGCATGGCTCACGGTGATGAGCATGTCGGTGTCGGCAATGAGGTCCTCGAGTTTGATTTCGTCGACCTTGTCCACGATCTGCGTGCGGCGGTCGTCGCCATAGGCCTTGAGAACCTCGCGCAACTCGGCGGTAATAACCTGCTTGAGTTTCTTGTCGCTGGAGAGAATCTCCTTCAGCTCGGCGACAAGCTCACGGATGGACTTCAATTCCTTGAGAATTTCGTCGATGGAGAGTTGGGTGAGGCGGTGCAACTGCAGTTCGAGGATGGCATCGATCTGCGTGTAGCTGAGAGTGAGGGCACCGGGACGGCCTGCCGCCTCTATTTCGGCGGCGCCAACGAAACGATACTTGCGGCCATCAAGTTTTACGCCTTCGAGCTTCCTGGACTTGCCGTTTTCGGTGATGGTGACATCCTGTTCGCTGAAATACTTGAACAGGTTTTCCTTGGCTTCAGCACGGCTGGTGGAACCGCGGATGATGCGGATGACGTTGTCGAGGTGGTCGAGAGCGATCTGGTAGCCGACTAAAATGTGTTCGCGCTCTTCTGCCTTGCGCAACTCGAAAATGGTGCGCCGGCGGACTACTTCCATGCGGTGTTCAATGAAGAGCTTGATGAGCGGGATGAGGCCAAGTTCACGGGGCTGTCCGGCGACGATGGACAGCAGGATCATGCCGAAGGATTCCTGCATCTGGGTGTGCTTGAAGAGGTTGTTGAGGATGAGCTGAGATTCCTCACCGCGCTTCAATTCCACGACAATGCGCATGCCTTCGCGGGAAGATTCGTCGCGGACATCAGAAACACCTTCAATTTTCTTGGTCTGCACGAGCTCGGCAATGCGCTCGATCAATTTTGCTTTATTGACCTGATACGGAATCTCGGTGATGACAATGTTTTCGCGGTCTTTGCTCGCCTCTTCGATAGCGGCTTTCGCGCGCATGATAAAACTGCCGCGGCCGGTTCTGTAGGCGGCTTCAATGCCCTCTCGGCCAGCAATGTAGGCGCCGGTCGGGAAATCGGGACCCGGCACGATTTTCATCACTTCCTTAAGCGAGGCGTCTGGCTTTTCGATCAGCAGGATAGCGGCCTCCACGATCTCGCGCAGATTGTGAGGCGGGATATTGGTGGCCATGCCGACCGCAATGCCGCTAGCGCCGTTGACAAGAAGATTTGGAATGCGCGACGGAAGGACAAAGGGCTCTTCACGGGTCTGATCAAAGTTGGGGACAAAATCGACTGTCTCTTTTTCGAGATCCGCGAGAATGTCTTCGGTAATCTTGGCTAGGCGTGCTTCGGTGTACCGCATGGCCGCCGGGGGATCGCCGTCGACGGAGCCGAAATTTCCCTGGCCATCAATGAGCGGATAGCGCATGTTGAAGTCTTGCGCCAGTCGAACGAGCGCGGGATAGATGACCGCTTCGCCGTGCGGGTGATAGTTACCGGAGGTGTCGCCGCAGATCTTGGCGCACTTGCGGTAGCCGCGGTTGGAGGCGAGGCCAAGGTCGTTCATGGCGACGAGGATGCGACGCTGGACGGGCTTGAGGCCATCGCGCACGTCTGGAAGCGCACGGGCGATGATGACGCTCATCGCGTAGTCGAGATACGACTTGCGCATTTCGGCTTCTATATCGATGGGAAGGAGTATTGATGTGTTCTGTTCGTCAGCCATGTGTCCTCAGCCTTCGCTCTTTCTCTGCCAACAGGATTTCGAAATAAAACCGTAATTTACCGTTTGACGCATTCGAGTACGTAGGCCTTCACGGTGTCGAAGGCGTCGGCCGCATTGGTAAAACGGCGCGGCGCAAATTCCGCTTCTAGTTTCTGCAAGAAGGCGTCGCGGTCGAGTTCGGTTTCGAACGCGATCGATACGCCCTTCTCGTTATCCGGATTCGCGGTTGGCGACGCGCGAAATTCGCTCACGCTCAATCCACGCAGTCCCGGCAAGGTGGTCCAACCCAACTGGTAAATCATCACCGGGTTAAATATCCAGGTTCACGACTTCGAGAGCGTTGTCCTCGATGAACTTGCGGCGCGCTTCGACGTTTTCGCCCATGAGTGTAGTGAAAATATCCTCAGCGGCGACGGCGTCTTCGAGCTTGACCTGGAGCAGCGTGCGGGTATCGGCATTCATGGTGGTTTCCCACAACTGCTCGGCATTCATTTCACCCAAGCCCTTGAAGCGGGTGATCGTGAAATCTTTCTTCGCGTCTTCCATGACGTAGTTGAGCACGTCGGTGGCTTTTTCCCTGGTCACCTTGGTGCCATTGCGCGCAACGGTGAAGGGTGGGTGATTGAATTCCTCGATCTGTTTGGATAGCGCTCGCAGGCGCTTGTACTCCGCGGTGGAAGCGACAGCCCAGCTGATCTTCTGGTTGTGGGGAGCGCCGAACTGGATTTCGTAGAGGCTGTGCTCCTCATCGAAATTGAGTTTGCCTTCCAGTTTGAGTTTGCTTTTCTCGACTTCCTTCAAGAGTTTTTCCAGCGTCTTCTTGTCTTCGAAATCGGTCTTCTTTTCCAGACCGCTCTCCGCGAGAAGTTCCACCAGGCCCGGTTCTCGCAGGCGTCGGCCGAGCTTTGCGGCAGCGGCTTCGTATTCCTGCACATTCAGCAGGAAAGAAGTCAGGCGAGCGCCTTCGAGATTGACGCCTTCCTTGGCCTTCACGATGTGGTCTTCCGTGGCGCGCTTCATGAGTTCGCGGGCGAAATCGCGCTCATCGCGAATGTAGCGCTCGCTCTTGCCACGCTTGACGCGGTAGAGAGGAGGCTGAGCGATATAGACGTGGCCACGTTCGATCAATTCCTTCATGTGGCGGAAGAAGAAAGTGAGGAGGAGAGTGCGGATGTGCGAACCGTCGACGTCCGCGTCGGTCATGAGAATGATTTTGTGGTAGCGCAACTTGCTGGCGTCGAAATCGTCTTTGCCGATGCCGGTGCCCAGCGCGGTGATGATGGTGCGAATTTCCTCGTGGCCGAGCATCTTGTCGTAGCGGGCTTTCTCGACGTTAAGGATTTTGCCTTTGAGTGGAAGAATGGCCTGATATTTGCGGTCGCGGCCCATTTTCGCCGAGCCACCTGCGGATTCGCCCTCGACAACGAAAAGCTCGCAGCGAGAAGGATCACGCTCCTGACAATCGGCGAGTTTGCCGGGAAGGCCGCTGGAATCCATGGCGGACTTGCGGCGGGTAAGTTCACGGGCTTTGCGGGCAGCTTCGCGGGCACGGGCGGCGTCAATACACTTGCCGATGATGCGGCGCGCAACGGTGGAGTGCTTGTCAAACCATTCACCGAGCTTTTCGTTGACGAGTTGCTCGACGTCGCCTTTGATGTCGCTGTTGAGTTTGCCTTTGGTCTGGCCTTCGAACTGAGGCTGGGGCAGACGCACACTGACCACGGCAACAAGGCCTTCGCGGACGTCATCACCGGAGATGCTGACCTCGTCCTTTTGCTCCTTGAGCATGCCGGCACCTGAAGCAAAGTTATTTATGGTGCGGGTTAGGGCAGAACGGAAGCCGGACAGGTGCGTACCCCCGTCGACGGTGTTGATGGTATTGGCGAACGAAAAGACGTTTTCACCGTAAGTGTCGTTGTACTGAAGGGCAATTTCGATTTCGACGTTACCCTTCTTGCCTTCCATGTAGATCGGTGAGTCGTGGAGCGTCGCTTTGCCGCGATTGAGATGCTTAACGAATTCGGCGATGCCACCTGTAAAACGGAATTCAGCGGATTTCTCGGAGCGCTCGTCGTTTAACGTGATCTTCAGACCCTTGTTGAGAAAGGCGTATTCACGAAGACGAGTGGCGAGGGTGTCGTAGCTGAAAGTGATTTTTTCGAAGATGCTGGGATCGGGATGGAAGGTAACTTTGGTGCCGGTCTTGCGTGTTTTGCCCGTCTGCTTCAGCTTATTTGTAGGCTTGCCCTTTTCGTAGCTCTGCTCCCAAACAGCGCCATCGCGCTGAATCTCAAGTTCCAGCGTATCGGAAAGAGCGTTGACAACGGAGACGCCGACGCCGTGAAGACCGCCGGAAACCTTGTAGGTGTCGCTGTCGAATTTTCCTCCGGCGTGAAGAACCGTGAGGACCACTTCGGCCGCGGGGCGCTTTTCTGTGGCGTGCATATCGACGGGGATGCCACGGCCATTGTCGACGACGGTGACGGAATTGTCCGCATGGACGGTGACGTTGACTTCGTCCGCAAAGCCGGCCATGGCTTCGTCGACGGAATTGTCCACAACTTCCCAGACGAGATGGTGCAATCCCATTTCGCCCGTGGAGCCGATGTACATGGCGGGACGCAGACGGACGGCTTCGAGGCCACCGAGAACTTTAATGGATTTCGCGTCGTACTGATGACCGCCTTTGCCCGTCACAGTCTCTTTGTCGCCCATTTCATCTCCTGATGTGCGTGCCTACAGCAATCCGATCGAGTGGAAAGTTCCCCGGCGCACAACGGGGTTTCCAATGGCGATGGTGCAAGACCAGTTTTTTTGAAGCCAGGAAAGGCGTGATGTTGGCAATCCGCATTCGTCGCCTCACCCTTTGACCGCGATCTCGCTGGGGCCAGATCGAAGCTCGTAGGGTTCCTGCTTCATCCCATCCCGCGCTCCGGGACGTGGCGAAGACTTATATTCTCCAGGCCGGTCGACCAACCCCTGGCGCAGGGCTTTTTCCGGGCAACCACTCCTGGCGGACGTGTCGATTTGGAGGAAGAACTGCGAATCGACAACAAAACAATTCTACTGGAAAACGGGTATTTTCTCAAGGAATTGGCAGTGGGTTGTGGATAAATAAGTCTTTTATATTCTGCTGGTTATGTCGGAGTTGGCCTTTCGCCTTGGGCTGCGTGCAAGCTCGGTTGCGGCGTGAAATCCGATCTGACGTTTAGTGGGAATTGGCATCTCCAGCATTTGCTTAATGGTCGCGAAAACGGCCTGGAATCTGGCGTCGTATTTGCGTTCCATCTCCTCGATCTTGCGGCGCAGTTCGTCGTGGGTGGCCAACAGACTTCGCAATTGCACAAATGCGCGCATGATGGCGATGTTGACTTGGACAGCGCGTTCGCTGCGGAGCACGCTAGACAACATGGCGATGCCTTGTTCGGTAAAGACGTAAGGCAAATACCGCCGACCGCCATGGGAGCTTTGATTTGAGGTTCCCGATTGGAACCTCAAAAATCCTGATTCTTTCGAAGTGAGCTGAAACATAAAGTCAGACGGAAACCGTTTTGCGTTGCGCTTAACTCCCTTGTTCAGATTCTTCGTGGACACACCGTAGAGTTTGGCTAAGTCCGAATCGAACATGACTCGAAGTCCACGAAGGAAGTAGATTCTCTGGCTGATTGGGGCGGACGAGAGGATTATTTTGTTGCTCAAAGTTGGCATAAGGCATTCACTTTTGAGGTTCCAGTTGGGAACCTCAGGCCATATACTTATGTGTAATATAATACAATATTATTTTATATTAATTCAAGGCCGGCAATTCTTGTAACATCAGCTGAACTTTCGATCAGCATAAGCGAGGGTTCAGATGCGCATGGGCATGATGACGTAACGGTAGCGGTAGCTTTCGTCAGCGAGAGGACGCATCTGGCCCGCGGACTGTTCGTCCTTCAGTTCAATGCTGATGGGGCCATCGGCGGCTGCACCGAGGAAATCGAGCATGTAGCTGGAATTAAAGCCAATGGAGATGGGATCGCCTTTGTATTCTTTTTCTATAGATTCCTTGGCTTCGCCGTATTCGGGGCTTGAAGCGGAAATTTCCACGCCTTCCGTGGAAACCGCCAACTTCACGGCGTGCGAGCGCTGATCCGCTAACTGAGAAACTCGGCGAACCGCGTCTGTCAATTCGGCGCGCTCCAGGACAACGGTCTTGCTGTTTT
>Ga0074046_10000110_pt1 | contig 67756 bp, 62 predicted proteins | sample BogForMeECP23OM3_FD_94441 | JGI IMG/M metagenome (GOLD analysis project Ga0074046, IMG submission 94441) | Bog forest soil microbial communities from Calvert Island, British Columbia, Canada - Bog Forest MetaG ECP23OM3 | ecosystem: Environmental > Terrestrial > Soil > Wetlands ... | reverse complement strand
CATGTACCGGTAGAAGAACGTGAGGAGGAGCGTCCGGATGTGCGCCCCGTCGACGTCCGCATCGGTCATAATGACGATTTGGTGGTAGCGGGCACGTTCAGCATCGAATTTCTCCAATATCCCGGTGCCGATGGCGTTGATCAGCGTCTGGATCTCGGCGTTCTTGAGAATTTGGTGTTCGCCTGCTTTCTCGACGTTGAGGATCTTTCCCCTGAGGGGGAGGATTGCCTGGAATTTCCGGTCCCGGCCCTGCTTGGCACTGCCACCGGCAGAGTCCCCTTCCACGATATAGATCTCGCTCTTTTTGGGATCGCGTTCGGAGCAGTCCGAGAGCTTCCCGGGCAGGCCGGCAGATTCAAGCGAGCTCTTGCGCCGGGCCAGCTCGCGGGCATTCCGTGCGGCCTCGCGGGCCTTTGCGGCCGATAGTGCCTTCTCAACAATGGTCTTGAGGACGCCCGGGTTCTCGTCAAAGTACTCGGTGAGCGCCGCGTACACAAGGGAATCGACAATCCCTTTGACGGCGCTGTTCCCAAGGCGCATCTTGGTCTGGCCCTCGAACTGGGGGTTGGCCATCTTGACCGAAACGACCGAAGTCAGGCCCTCCCTGACATCTTCGCCCCGGAGGGTAACCTGGGCATTCTCCTTGATGAGGCCGTTCCGCTTCGCAACGACGTTGATGCCCCGGGTGATCGCACTCCGGTAGCCTTCGAGGTGTGTGCCGCCTTCGCGGGTGTTGACCGAGTTGACGTACGTGTAGAGTTTCTCGTCGTACTGGGTCGTGTACTGCAGCGCGACCTCGAGTTCGAGCTTGTTCTCAGCGTCTTTTTTCGTGATATAGATGGGGTTCGGGTGGATGACCTCGATGCCTTCGTTGAGGTACTTCACGAACTCGGAAAGCCCGCCGGCATAACAATAGGTGGCGACCGTGGCCGCAAGCGTGACGGAATCGACCGTGCGTTCATCGGTGATGATAATCGTGATGCCGGCGTTCAGGAACGCGAGTTCACGGAGCCGGTGGGAGAGGGTATCATAGTCGAACGTCGTTGTCTCGAATATCGTTGCATCCGGGACAAAGTGGATCCGGGTGCCGGTGAGCTTGTTCCCGAGCGTCGCGAGGAGCGATGCCCGGTCTTCCTGCTCGTTTCCGGTCGGATAGTGGGTTGCAGTAGTGAGATCGAGCTGGCCGGTAATGGCACCTGGAGGCGGGACGGGGACTGGACCAGTGATATCACCGGGTGCAGGGGCTGCCAATGCCGGGGCCCGGCCAAAAGGTGCCGGCTCGCCGTACCACTGCTGGTACCGGGCGAGGAGCTCAGCGAGGCTCTCCTCCCGGGTCGTGAGCGCTGAGGTGGGCTTGCCTTTCGAGAACCGCATCTCGTAGATGTTCCCGTCCCGGTAGACCCGGGCCGAGAGCCAGTTCGAGAGCGCGTTGACAACCGATACACCAACGCCATGGAGACCGCCTGAGACCTGGTAGGTCTCCTTGTCGAATTTGCCGCCAGCGTGGAGGACGGTCAGTACGACTTCGAGCGCACTCTTGTGGTTCTTCTCCATCACATCGACGGGGACCCCCCGGCCGTTATCCTCGACCATGAGCGACCCGTCCTTGTTGATGACGACTGCGATCCGGGTGCAGAACCCCGCCAGCGCCTCGTCGATCGAATTGTCCACAACTTCGTAGACAAGATGGTGCAGGCCGCGGGTGTCGGTGCTGCCGATGTACATTGCCGGGCGCTCACGGACCGGAGTGAGCCCCTCGAGTACCGTGATGTGGGACGCATCGTACGTCTCGGTCACGCGGAATCACCTCGCGAAAAAGCGAAAAAAACCTGTACGGAAATCACAATAATAATTGGTTGGTTGGCGTATAAACGATTGCGGTCGGTTAGATTGGGGGGATATTATAATTTTTGTGTACCGACGGGAAGGATTTGTCGCAATTCCTAAGGATTTTTGGGATTGTTGGATTGATGGAATGTCTTTAATTACACAAGTGCGAAACGGACCAGCCAGATCCAGACCTGCCGCCGGAAGTGGGCGCAGAGATCCTGTCGGGCGATATCGGAGGGGTTGGTGGGTTAATGGTCTGGATGTCTATTATGTCCACTTTGCTGTGATGTGCAGTGGGGAGAGAGTGGGGGGCTGGAACTTTTGGTTTTTAAACGGAATCACTATGTTACGTGTCAGGGAGATTATCCGGCTCATCGTCCCGGTATGTTTTTTCCGGCAGTTTTGTATCTTTTAGCATCCGGTCAAAATCGCTTTCAAAAAGCCTGTCCTGAACAATACGGTATTTTTCAAATTCAGTCTCCGCAAACTCTTTTGCCATCTCTGCCGTTACGTTCCCACCATCTTCAAGCAGTTTCCGGTCATCAAATTCAAGGAACCGGTCAAGACGTTTTGCCCAGTCTTCCATGGTCATTGGTATCTGTCGTCTGGCACGATCTTCAGCAAGATCAAGCCAGGCATTGACAATCCTGCCAAGTGATTCGAGCTCCTGCGATGTCAGGTAATTTTTTGCAACCACTACATCGGTCTTGAGAATTTTTCCGTCGGGACTGTTCTCCCACGAGGTCAGTCCCATGTAATCGTTTCTGCAATCCGCACGCTTTATTAATAGTTCGGCTGCGGTATGACCGTGAATTGCGAAATGCAATTTGTTCTGGACTTTTGCAAAAAAATCGCGGGTTGTCGGGGCATTCCCGTTGTAATCAATGCTTATGGCGTAGATGTCGGTGATCTTCTGGTAGAACCGTCTCTCGCTGAGGCGGATCTCCCGTATCTCTGCAAGTAAGCGCTCAAAGTAGTCTTCGCCAAGGAACGTACCGTTTTCCATCCTCTTTTTATCAAGTACGTATCCCTTGACGGCGAATTCCCGCAAAACCCGGGTTGCCCATTGGCGGAACTGGGTAGCTCTCTTTGAATTGATGCGGTAGCCGACCGAGATTATAGCATCAAGGCTGTAGTATTCAAGATTCCGTGAAACGTCCCGGTTTCCCTCAGTACGAACTATTAGGAATTTCCTAACAGTTGTTTCACGGGCCAGTTCACCGCTCTCATAAATATTTTTTAAGTGTTCGTTTATTGTCGGAATCTTTACTTCAAAGAGTGCAGCCATCATCTTCTGGCTGAGCCAGATTGTTTCATCCTCGTACCTGACTTCGATCGATTCTTCGCCGGCGGTTGAAGTAAATATCAGGAATTCTGCTGTGCTGTTTCTTATCAGATTCTTTTCATATCCGGTCATTTCCCTGAACCTTCAACAATCGCAATTTCCTCAGCCGTAAGACCGTATAGTTTGTACACAATCTGATCGATTAAGGCATCCGTCTCATCAATATTCGTCATTAGCGGTGTCAATTTGGCAACCGAACTATCGTACCAGTCTTTCAAGGTATCATGATGTGCCCAGCTCTTGGGGTTATAACCTTCTTTGATTTTACTCTTATTTTTCACAAGCACATCGACAAATTTTGTGAAATCATTTGTATAATATTCCTGAATCTGTGTCTTATTCGATAATGCATCAACAGAGTTCCCTATTTCGCTCTCAATAAACGTCAGGAATTTCTTGATCTCTGCATTCTTCTCTTTATTCATCTCCACCATTTGTTCTGCAAGGAACGCTAGGAGATCATGAACGACATCGGATTCTTCTGGTTGGGCTGCAAGTCGTGTATCCACAAATGCGAGGATCGGTTGCATATCCGTGCTCTGGGTGAATGATTGGTACAGATCCTTTGCTTCGATTACGAGAGATGAACGGCGTTCTGCTGGAGTAGTGAAGATGATACGATGGATGGGAAAAGCACGAACTTGCTTTGGATATGTATGAGAATATGATCCTTGTAATGTCCCTGTAGCAAACACTTCTTTAAAGTACCATGAAATGAGAGAACTCGCAACTACACCCAATGTATACAAAAGACTGGGAATATTGTCTTTCAGATGTGGAAATCCTTCAAATTCAGTCTGTGCCCCGGTGCCTTCTACATTCTCATATGGCGTTACACAAGTAACCAGATGATCACAATAAAACCCATCTGGATCATATGCGACGACAATTTTTTCATTTTTATCAGTTACATCTCGAACAAGAATCTTTGGATTTTCAAAAAGTTCAGGAACACGTGGTCCGTACATCAGATCGGGTTGGTAATCAAGGAACCTTCCATCAAGATCTATTTCGAAGCGATGAAGGGTTTTGCCATCGAAAAATCGTTTCGCGTTACCAATAGGCTTCTTCGTAATCACATCTGCTTTTTTAAATGAAACTTTGTCCTTACTGTGAACAGTTGCCCCTACCTGCACATAACAAAATTGTCCAAGATGAACAGAATTGGTATCAATTTTTTCGATTATTTTCGCTGCCCCACCCTCAACAGCTTTTGGTCGGAATTGACTTGTGGTCCCTACTAGCCATTTCGATATAGGTACTTCATAAAGAAGCTGAGCTGGTTCGCTCATACGGGGTGGTTTTTCATAGATTACTTTATGATTCTCTGTTGGAGGCTTTTTAAGAATTACATAGATTGAACAATGACGTGAAGCATCCTCGAATACATTTTCATCATCATATTGTGTCCAGCGAATGAGTGAAAGGTTGTGGATAATTGATAGTCTAAGCTGAGCTGCATATTTTTCACGGCCTACTGCGTCTGGTAAGATAAATGAATGGTACCCTCCTGCTTTCATGAACTGCAAAGCAATGGATACGAAGGGTATATACAAATCCCAATGGCCGGATAAAAATTCTCTATGGGGGTTCAAAAATGCGATAGCATTACGGCTTGTATCATCAAGATCAGTCATCGCCCACGCATTCGCATAGGGGGGATTCCCAATAACTGCATCCCAGCCAGGGTTTTCTTGGAGTTTCCCGGCGTCGAAGAATATTTCCGGGAACTCTAATTCCCAGTGGAAGAAGGATTTTTCCTGCGCAATTGAGCCGGCTCGCTTAAACCATGGATACCAGGTTTTGGATTGCCATTCCTTGTCATCACCCGCGATAGCCCAGACAAGATCCTGATATAATGCTTCGGAGGATTTCTTTTCTGTCGGAGTGATCACATTTCCAAAATACGTTGCCGTGTAAACATTGGCGAGCCCTTTTGCCTTTTGGTATTCCGGCAACTGCTTGAATTCCTCAAACGCTTTTTCTTTTCTTTTGATATCTTCGAGATGATTGTCTTCGATAGCATCGAGTTCTGCAATCTTGGAGAGAATGTGCCCGATGAACCTGGGAGAAATGGAAGTTGGTAATTCTATCTGCGTTTTCTCTTTTGGCTCCTTGCCCGGATAATACCTGAGGTTGGTGAGCCGTGCTCCGATCAGGCTGTTCCCCTGTTTTAGCCGGTGGTCAAGGAATGAAAGCGGCTTATCCCTGCTGATCGTGGTAAGCCACAACCCAACTTTCGCCAGCTCCACTGCAAGTTCGTTCAGATCTACACCATAAATGCAGTGTGATACAATATCCCGCCGTGCCCAGTTATTCGTGTACGGTGCAGTATCCGCGATCTTTCCTGCTTCGAAATCTTTTTGAACTGCTTCAAGAAGTTTTTGCGAGAGAAACTCCACCGCACCGACAAGGAAATGTCCGCTTCCCATTGCCGGATCAAGGATGTTAATCGAGAGAGTCACATCTATGTAGCTTGTCTTCTTCTCTTTCGCGTCCCTCCATTTTTCCTCAATAACTGGTCCGATCGTGTTCTTCACGATATAATTCACAATATAATCCGGCGTATAGTATGAGCCACTCGATTTTCGATCACCCTTATCCGTTACAAGATAGATGTTGCCTGCACTTACCCGATCATTCTCTCCAAAATCCGCAAAAGTTTTCTTTTGCTTCCGACATGCATTATATGTATCAAGAGTTACCCATTCGCCATCACAGACGACAAGATCCGATACCGTTGTTTTGAGTTTGTATTCCAACAGGCCCTCATAAATACTGCCGAGATTGCGGATTTCAAGCGTCGAATAATCTACAAAATCACGATGACCCTCTTTCAGCTTACTACGGGAAAGGAGATCAATGGCATCAGCAAGGTACTTGTCACTAATCTTCCAGTGTTCAAGATCCGGGTGTTTCTCAGGATCAAATAATCCGCCGTTGTAAGCAGGAATATAGTACTCCGCTTTCGGAATACCAAAGGATTCACTTCCTTCATCCACGAGTTTGAACAGGACTTTAAGATCCCCCTGAATGGAAGACTTAACGGTATCAAACCTCTGATGCGCCAGACCATCCTGTGTTTCTGCGATATAGTGTTTGATGTGATGAAAGCTATAGTATTCCCGGTAGCGCTGATCATGAAGATCCAGCAAGCCCTTCCCTTCCGCATAAAGCAGGAAAAGGAACCGGTATAACAGAATCATCGTATTATTCTGAACACGGGCGAGGGTTACAGGATCAGGATTTTCAAGATGATTTGATTTCTGATTAATGAATCCCTCGGCAATCCTTTTCATTGCCCAATACACATTGTCTTTCAGGTCGTCCCCGATTTTTTCCGCATATTCTTTTGATTCATTCAGGACACGATCAAGAAATGCCTGCCCCTCTTTTGATTTAACAAATGCATCTTTCCGGAAGAAATAATAGAAAAACCTGAACGTGTCGGTATCATTCGATTCAATCAGCCGGGACAGATCAATTTCGAGATAATTATCCCGGCGCCGCTCTTTACAGTAGAGTCGCCAGATTCTGCCATTAGTGAGAATTCCCCATTTCTGCTCAGTATCTTCAAGGTATGTCCAGATCTGGAGACTCGGGTTTTCCGAAATATTATACTCGTTCTTACTGACCTTATCCAGATCCACTTTCCATTGTTTGACTTCACCGATGGCTACCGCGTTCGTAAAAAAAGGGATGGTCTCCTTATTCTTGTGAGCATCATCAAGACCATTGCGGTCAAAGAAAAACGCATAGTCAGGAAAATTTCTTGCATGGGTTGGTTCTGTCACTTCGTAAACAAAACCCAGAATTGAGAATATCTCATTAAAAAAATGATTTTCAAGCTGTTTTTCATTCAGGGTTTTGATAGATGCAAATTCACGAGTATAGATTTTGTTTATCTGTTCAAATGCAGCAATATGATCCTTCTTCTTCCACTCCGTGCTTTCTGGGATATACTTCTCAAGATAGTAATTTGAAAAAAGATTATTATTTCGATACGGGTTGTCTGAAGTTGGTATCATGGAAAACACCAGGTTCTGATGAAAGATTATCGATTAACTCTATTTATTCCTTCATAATTGAAAAGGAAATCATGTGAATGGAATAAATGCCATGAACAATTGTTTTAAGAAAGTACTGTGCTGACAATAGATCTCCCGTGAAAACGACTGGAATGGCTGGATAAGATTCTTCCTCCAGGCACTCATCGAACAAGCGACTGAGAACAACCAGAAAGCAACGGCGATCATCGAACTGTACGAAGCGATGAAAAAGGAGGTCCCTGAGGCAACCCGCTCGCAATACACGATCCGGGCGATCGACACGCTCTTCTCACGCCCGATTTTCAAGAGTGCCGATTTCATTGCGGAATCGGGAATTCCCAAGCCGAGTGCCCACCGGCTCCTGAGGGGATTGACAGAAGGGAATATCCTCACGGTAAGTCGGGAAGGGAAAGGAAACAGCCCGACGATTTACCGCTTCTCCCGGTTGATCGCGATCACCGAGACAAGCAGCTGGTAATTCTCCAGAATACCAAGACTGTTGTGTATCAGAATCATGCAATAGTGAGACACAAAGAAGTCTTGTGTCTCACCAGTGATACACAAGAGGCTGTTGCGTACCATTTTTCTGGTTTTACGATACACGGGAATTCTACACCGGAATGCGCCGGCTCGAATGGTGAAGTGTCAAGACCCTGCCAGCAAAGACCCAGGATTTTTATTCAGAACGATCGCTCTCCAACAAACCCCCACTCGCTACTACAAAGCATATATAATTTTATGAAAAATAATTCCTGATACATCTTGACCGGCCCCCTTCAAAATACCTGCAGCCGGTTCCCGTAAAAAATACCCGAAGAAGATGATACCATACAAAAGATAAAAAATCCCTCAGGAAAATTTCCCGGAGCCGCTTCATGAGCCGCCATCCGTTCAAGGCACTCGAAAAGGCAGACCCGATCGCCCGGCAGCGCGGCGACGTACAGTACTACGAGCGCGGAGCCGGGATGAATGCCGACTTCACCATCACAACCCCGGAAATTTTTGCACCGGTGAAGATCAAACGGATGCGGTACCTTCGCTGCACGATCCGCTGGCTGGAGCGCGAGGCAGCGGAAGAGATCGCCGGCCTCCGGCTCTTCCCGTCATCGCGCGAGATCTCCCGGGAGCTCTGGTTCTGTTCGTCCGGGTATGTGTTCCGGTTCTTCCGGATCTGCGATACCGGCCTCGTGGAGCTCGGGCGGAACGGGCTGCCGTTACCGGAGAAATCACCGGTGCCGAAGCCCGGAGCGGGAGCAGCACCTGTTGCCCGGCAGGGGATCGTACCTGCCAGTCCTGGGAATTTTCCCGGGGATCCCCTCCCACCGGATACCCCGTAGCCGGTCCCTCCGTCGGAGAATATGACTCATGGGATCGCCTCTCCTTGTCGGGATTCGCATCTCTAAATTGGGCTCCGTTTGGCAAACGGGGGTGTTTACGGTCGTTTTAAAAAAACACTGCCGGTTTCGGGAACCCGAAAAACTGCCAAATTCACAGGATTACCCTGCTTTCCACTCCAGAAAATGCCCATTCCTGCCCCCGTTTGGCAGGTCCGCGACGAAAGCCAAAAGTGCGCTAACCGGACCTAATACACTTGGCAAACAGGATCGTTATCGGGTATCAGGACTGTATCCGGGAGGGCGTTCTGGCATCCGATTCGTATTTTTTTATCAGTATCAGGAGAGACCTGAATAGTCACTACAGGTTTCGACAGAGAAATAACCCGCGATTCTTCACCCGAACTCGCCGAGATCTGCGTCCGCAATTCCCAGCCCTCGATCGATAGCGATTACAAGCCGCTGCAGGGTGATAAGTACTTCGCGTGCATCTTCCCTGTCCATGGAGCCGGGCTGATGCCAGACTACTTTTTTCCTGAGCAGGGTCGTGAGTTCTTCAACCTCGGTCCCCCGGAACTTCTCCGGCAGTACCAGTCCCGCAACATGATCGCCTGCACCGTGCCAGGCCTGTTCCGGGGGCAGGGCAAAGTGCATGGCGATCAGCGTGATACTGGTCACAAACCCATGGCCGAACGGGTGTTCCATGGGAAGATGATGGCAGCGGGATTAAAAAAAGGTACTGGTACCGGATCACACGTTTTTTCAGAACAGGCGGACTGCGGTCAGCCAGACCGTGACCGGAACGGCGATGACGAAGATAAGGGAAATGGAAAGGAATGCCATCTCGCCCCTCTTCAGGGGTTTCCTGCTGACAAACAGGAAACTGTTCCTGCCATACGCCCGGCAGAGCATGCTCGTATATACCCGTTCTCCCTGCTCGTATGCACGTATGAACATGGATCCGATCGTATATCCCAGCTGCCGCATGCGGTACTTCCAGGGCAGCGCCGTGTCAAAGGCATTGAAGCACCGGGTTGCAAGGGACTCATTCACCTTCCGGTAGATATAGCCGAAGACGAACAGGTACCGGATCATCATACCGAGTACCAGTGCAAAATCAGCAGGGAGTCCGAGACGGGTGCCCCCTTCCAGCATGTCCTGGAGTTTTGTCGTCGATGAGAGCAGGATAATAAACGAGATCGAGATGATAAATTTCACGAGGAGGATGAAGGCAAAGGTGACGGACTCGGAATATACTGCAATACCGAAGGGAAGTGTCAGGATCACGTGGTAATCGGTATAATACTTGTTCTTCAGGAAGATCTGGAAGAATATCACAATCCCCCAGAGTGGTACGATTTCGATGAGGCGGTGGAGGTAGATTACCGGCGAAAGCCGCGTGAGCGCCCACAGGACAATGAAAAATGCAAAGAAGATGCCCCCGACCGTGTACACCATCGTGGAATAGGGAACGGATACGATGGCGATGATCACGGCAAAAGCAAGGACGATCTTGACCCTTGCATCCAGCCGGTGGATGTAACTGTCCCTGTACGCATGCTTCTCGATCTGGAAGAGCTCTTCTATCATGATCGGCCTTTGAATGCCTCAAGAAATGCTTTCTCTGCCTCTTCGAACGTGAAGGCCATCTCCACAGGGATCCCTTTCTCCTGGAGGGACTGGATCAGTTTCGGGTAGAGCGGGACGTCGAGCCGCACGGATTTGAGCAGTGCGGTCTGGACGAACACTTCCGCTACGGTCCCCTGTGCGACAATACGGCCCTTGTCCATCACGTAGATGTAGTCGGCGATCTCGGGTATGAGGCTGACATCGTGCGTGGAGAAGATCACGGTCATCCCGGACTTTGTTTTCAGGTCATTGATGAACCCGAGAAGGTCATGTACTCCTTTGGGATCGAGTCCTGCCGTCGGCTCGTCAAGCACAAGCACCTCAGGCTCCATCGCGATGGCACCGGCGATAGCGACCCGTTTCTTCTCTCCTCCGCTCAGGTGGTGGGGGACCCGGTCTGCGATATGCTCGATACCGGTGATCCGCAGCGCCTCTTCGACCCGGTGATGGATGGTCTCCTCGTCAAGACCCAGGTTGGTAGGGCCGAATGCTACGTCCTGTGCAACCGTGGGGGCGATGATCTGGTCGTCAGGATTCTGGAAAACGATGCCGATAAACTTGCGCACCTCGCGGATGTTGGCCTTTGTAATCGCCTCTCCCCGGATATGCACGGTCCCCGCCGTGGGCTTAAGTATGCCGTTGAAGTGCTTGAAGAGCGTGCTCTTCCCGGCACCATTGGAACCCATGACCGCAATCCGCGAATTTCTCGGGGCTATGAAATTGATCCCTTCCAGTGCCTTCACGCTGCCGGGATACGAATAACAGAGGTTTCGTGTCTCAATGAGGTGCATATCCGTGTCCTGTTAGATGAAAAAAATTAAAGTCCTGCTGGTTTGTGTTTCATGAAGCCTGTTTCTCCGACCTGTCTGCCTTCCGTTTCCTGAGCAGGTAAGCGAGACCGATTCCCATACTGAATGCCAGGAGCGTGCCGATAACCATTGCGAAGATACCCCCCATGGGGCCCCAGTTTCCGCCAAGGGTGTAGTTCTCCATGGGCGCGGCGTAGGAGAAGTGCCCCGGTGCCTCGACTTTTACATCATCACCCGTTGCCGGGGCGGTGAGGCTTTTCTGCCCGCTCACGATCAGGGCCGTACTGTCAAGCCCGTCAGGATCACTGGATGCGAAGAATACCGCGATGATCGCGATGGCCAGGGCGATAAGAATTCCTGCAGCCAGGAATTTCCTGTTCTTCTCATCCATCAACCAGTCCCTCCTTTGCCCACGTTCGCTTTTACTTTGTCGTCCATCAGGTCCGGCCTGACATTCAGGATCAGCCTGAGTGCAAGTACCGTGATTGCCCCCTCGATAATGCCGATGAGGGCATGGTAGAGGCCCATTGCGATCAGTCCCTCACGGAGCGGGAATGTCCCGGCGAGGTACATCTCCACGGCACAGGCCTCTGCCGGTATAACACATGCAAGCCATGCTGCGGGGAATGCCGAGAAGCTGAGGTTCTTTGTGATGGGCATCAGGCCGTGGAATGTGTAGTACCCGACAAAACCCCCGATGACACCCATGTTGATGATGTTGGCCCCCATGGTTGTAATCCCGCCGTCCCCGAACAATACGCCCTGCACAATCAGGACCAGGGTAAGGATGAAGATCGCGGCGAACGGCGACCCAAGCACGATTGCCACCAGGGCGCCGCCGATAAGGTGGCCGCTTGTTCCCATGGAGACCGGGAGGTTGAAGGACATGAGAGCGAAAACTGCGGCGGCAAGGACCGCAACCATCGGGATCCTCTCTTCCGTCATCTCATTTTTTGCCCAGCGGAGGGCGAGTGCTACGAACACGAGCGCAACGATCCAGTAGATTGCACCCTGCCATATCGGCATGAATGCGTCAGGAATATGCATGCTTCTGTCACCTTGGGTAATACTAATGTATTTTTTAGTAACACTTGGGATGTTAAGAATGTTGTTATTTAATTATCAGGTTTGATAAATTTTCAAAATATAACAATAAATGTACGGTAAATTTTGTGAAAGCCGTGATGGTTATCGTGGTCTTTCTCATGATCATGTTCATGGATATGCCCCTGATCATGGTCATCATCATTGTCATGACATTCATGATTTTCAGCATGAAGGATCATTCTGATTGACCACCTCCTTTGAAACACCCGGTACAGGAGGCTGGTTTGTGGTACTCATGGAGATAACAGCGATCGTATTGCCGCTTTCCCTGCAGTACGTCTCAACCCGACGGAACACATGCGGCACCATCGATGCTGGTGTCAGGAGCACCGAACATTCCCCGACAAGTGCCCGCAGGATACCTTTATCTATCACGCCATACGAGAAATCGAGCGATATCGATTCGCGCTCGGCAAAATTTTTCGCCCGTGCTCCCATTGCCCCACGTTTGTGCCCGGGATTGTTGGCCACCCACGCTTTGATTTCTTCAGTACCGGTTGCATCCACGTCGCAGACCGTGATGGTCCCAAGGGCCCTGTCAGCCTTCGCTTTATTGGAACTCTGTTCGAGAGAACTGATCAGCTGGAGGACGGACTTTGGCGACCCGGTCTTCTCAATCATCTGCCGCGAAACGAGCTCCGTATAGATTTCGAGCACCGCAGGCATCCGGAGATTTGAAGACGTGATGAGCGCAGGGTCCGTAAAGACTTCTTCCGGAGTACCCGCATGAAGCACGGTCCCTTTGTTCACGAGGATGATCTGATCCGCCCAGAGGTACGCTAATTCCACATCATGGGTCGAGATGATGATCGTTTTTCCCTGGGAATTGAGTTCATCAAGCAGTTCCATGAGGTCAGCGGCGCCGGCCGGGTCGAGCGAACTCGTGGGTTCGTCAAAGACAAGGACTTCCGGCTCCATCGCAAGAGTCCCGGCAATTGCAGCCCGTTTCTTCTCACCGCCGCTCAGCTGGTGGGGTGGCCGTTTCTCGTACCCGGAAAGGCCCACGGCTGCAAGTGATCGCGTAACCGTGGTCCTGATCTCGTCCGGTGTCATGCCGAGGTTGAGAGGGCCGAACGCCACATCCTGGTATATGGTTGGTGCGAAGAGCTGGGTATCCGAGTTCTGGAATACAAGCCCGACCTTTTTTCTTATCTCACGCAGCGAGCGGCTGTTATATTGGAGAGGTTCACCGTTGAGAAGCACCCGCCCCTTTGAGGGTTCAAGAACCCCGTTGCACATCAGGAGCAGGGTCGTTTTCCCGGCGCCGTTGGGGCCGACCAGTGCAACCTTAGCTCCTTTTTTTACCGAGAAGGTTACTCCTGAAAGTGATTCACGGCAGTTCGGGTATGCATAATGAATATTATCAAATTCAAGCAGGGTTGTCATAGTTCACCTGAAAGGTACTATCGTGCTGGTCATGACCGCGACGGTGAGGCAGAGGCCCAGATAGACTGCGGTGGATACGACTGCCACCGGTTTCGGGGGGTTCTGTTGGCCTGGTAATTCCAGTTTACCATCATAACATCGTGAATCCATTGCTATGACCAGGTCCTCGGCCTCTTTCCATGCCCTGATGAAGAGCATAGCACCAAGCATTGCCATTGAATTGAGAGAGCGTTTGAATGTGGTATATCCTTGCCGGATGGTCTGGGCATTGTGGATCGCTATCGCCTGGGCGATAAAGACGAAGATAAAATGGTAGATCAGCATGGAAAGATCGACTACAACGGGGGGGACGCGCAGCGTGTGCATGACAGAAAAAATCTCGATCATGGGAGTTGTCAGGGCAATGAAGAAGAGCCCGCACATCCCGCCAAAGGTCCGGACAAGTACGAGGGATGCGAGGTTCGCGGAGCCGGTCGTAACGGTCAGCGGAATATTGGCGATGGTAAACGTCAGGATGGGCTGCCCGCCCCCGCTTAAAAACAATATTACAATCACAGAAAAAAATGCAAATATCAACGGTATGTGGAGGAGTTCGATATAGACCCGCACCGGTATTTTTGCAAACAGAAGGGTGATTGCAGAGAGTGTAATGAGGATAAAAAGCGGGGCAAGTGGGGCCGGAGAGGCAACACAGATGAAGATGGCACCCATACCCAAAACGAGTTTGAGATAGCAGTTTACATCCCGTAAGGCATTTGCCTGGGCATAGTAATCCAGATTCTCTTCCATAAATGTCATAGGGAGTACATACCTTCGGACGTCTCGGACGCCAGTAAATTAAAAAGATGGGTTATGAAGATTTCGGGCATTCCCGTTTACCCCGGTAATACCCGAAGAAGTATCCGATCACCAGCGCCCCGAGGCCGGACTGGATGCTGAAGAGCAGGGACTCGACTTCGGTACTGGGCGGCGTCCAGAGTGGCTGTATCCACGGGGTATATCCCGTTGCCTCAATTGCAGCGCTGCCCATATCATCCGATCCCTGCCAGGTCTCCTGCCCGGGTTTGGCAGTTGCCTGTATATTGGCATTCTGGATCAGGAAGACCACAGCAAAGACCACGATTACAACCGCAAAGATGATCTCAAGTTTGTACTTCATGAGTGTCTTGAAGTTCATGCGAAACTCTCCATGATTTTTGCAACCTGCTCCGGTGTAAGCACCTTGAGTTTGACGAGGATATCGGCACGGCTCTGGACAATATATTTGAACACCATTGCGATAAGCACGCCTTCAAGGATCGCAAGGGGAACCTGCGTAATCGCATAGATCGCAAAGAACGTCGCAAAGGAGATCAGGAACCCCCCGTGCGTTGCCGGGAATGCAGCAGCGAGCTCGATTGACGTGACAACGTACGTAAAAAGATCTGCGACAAACGTGACGAGGAATATATTGACGAAAATGTTCAGGTTTACTGCTTTTCCGAGCCGGTACACCGCATATCCGAGAAGCGGTCCCGCAATCCCCATCGAGAAGACATTGGCACCGAGCGTAGTGATCCCGCCGTGGGCCATGAACAGCGCCTGGAAGATTAGCACGATCAGGCTGAGAACGCAGGTAATGAACGGGCCAAACAAAACAGTTGAAAGTCCGGTCCCCGTGGGATGGGAACAACTTCCTACAACGGGTGACGGCATCTTCAATGAAGATAAAAGGAAGATAAAGGCACCTGACACTGCAAGCAATGAGAGTGTTTCACGGTTTTCCTTAACCTGGCGATTCAAGAGGTGAATCCCATAGGCAATGAAGGGTGCTGATACGAGGTACCAGAAAACACACCATTGCCATGGTAGAAATCCTTCCATTATGTGCATGGTAATACTGGATCAACTTTACTTGCACTAACTAAATAAAATTTGCTTAAACGTGTGCATGAGCCTTTTAAAGAGCCGTTCAAACGGGAAGATCGACCCGTGGGGCGCGGCAGTGATCCCCGCCGATTGCTGGATCCACCCGCTTCACCGGTTCAATTCCGCCCACCCCCGGGTTCCTGGCAGCCCGCAGGTGAACGCATACTCCACCTCCCCCCACGTCTTCTCCAGGAGCCCCCGGTAATACGGCACGTCAAACGTCCCCGCCTCCCACTCCGTATCCACCATGTACCTCCGGGCATCCCTCACCACGTACCGGATCTTCATGCCCGGTTCTACCGGCACCCTGCACCCGCGGTACGCCTCCACGGCCACCCCCTCGATGCAGCGGTGGGCATACGTGAGCCTGCTGATCCTGCGGCTGATGAGGAGGTCCTGCGGGTCTGCGGAAGGCAGCCGCTCTGCAGCGTCACGGAAGATGGCCCTGACCTCATTCCGGTGCTGATGAAGTTCAGCAACTGTGCGGGCGCCGGCCATCGCGTCCAGCATCCTGCGCTGCATGGTGCGGATATACTCCGGGGTATCGTGACGGCGGGCGGCAATGCCCCGGATCTTCATGCTGCCATCGGAGAGCCTGCCGTAATACCGGTTGTAGGCGCCGGTCCCGTTGTTCTGGGGGAGGAAGACGAGCCAGTCGAAGTGCTCGACCTCCGTAAAAAGCCGGATCTCCCGGTCCACCCGCTCCCGGAGCGCTTCGATCCCGGGACCCCGCACCCAGAGGCAGTCCACGATCCCGTGCAGCACCGTAAACCCCATCGACTCGGCGATTTCCTTGGTCTGCATCAGGATCTCCCTCGACCGGCCGGTGATCTTCTCGTGGACCTCGATCTGCCCGAACTTCGCGTTCTTGTAGCCCGTATACCCGAAACAGGTTACAAGCATCCACTTCAGGATCGAATCGATCCCCTCGTACTTCGGCTCGCTCTTTTTCAGCTGTTTCGTCTCCTGCCGCAGGGTTACGAGCGGTTCGAGCACCACGGGCAGGAACCCCGGGCGCCCCGTGTCGTGAAGGGTCTCGGGCGAGAGGTTCGCCTGCACGATGATCGAGGGGTACATAGATGTGAAGTCGATCTCGTCCACGTCCGGGTAAATGCCCGGCACCGGCTGGAACATCATCCCGCCCCGGTTCGCGGCCTGGAGTTCGGTGCACTTCCGTACAGACTCCACGTCGTTCTTCCGGAACGGCACCGCGATTCCCCGCCGCACCGCCTCGTAGGTCTCGTAACTGCTGATGAGCGTGCCCGGCGTGAACCGTGAGGCGAGGTTCGGCGATAGGCCGGAGAGACGGGCTGCCATCAGGACGCCTGAAAGTCCCCCCTCGAGGTACACGAACGACTGATCGGTGTCGATTAGTACTCTCCCGTCGGGAATGAGCGCTGCCACCTTGTGCTCCATCCTGCCGTAACTCCAGTAGGACCGCGACCCCATGGTCCGGTACTTCCCAGTCCGGGTGAATGGCGGGGCGAGGCCGGAATGTTCCGCCCACGCCACCAGTTTCTGCATCCACAGGTCCGCATGGGACATGAGGACCACATCGGGATTACAGGCATCCGCGAGGGCAAGAAGATCGGTAAGTATTGTCCGTCCCTCCCCATGCAGCCGCTCTGCCCGCCCGGTCCGTTCGTGGATCACCTCCACATTCGTGCAGGATGATGCCCGGGCGGGGTTGTCCCGGATGCGGATCTCCATCACGCAGAGATCGTGCGGGACTGACGGGGAGAACCGGGAGGCAAGGATCTCCCCGCAGGGAACAAGCCCGCGTTCGGCAAGGAAACGCTGGTCCCGGCGCACATCCACGTTGTAGAACTGCGCCCCGAAGTTCACCTGCCGCTCGATCGTTTCGGCCGTGGCCCGGTCTGCATATACTGCCCAGCCCTCAAGAGGCCCAAAGAGCGTCTGGAACGTGCACGCCTCTGCCCGGTACTGTCCCTCCAGCGCCGCGATCATCTCGTGGTGCCGGTCCGGGTCGGGCAGGTGGAGGAAGAACGGGGGATCGTAATCATGGTGTACCCTTGTAACGGTTCCCGTCCCTCCCTTACCTTTGCACCAGAGGTCCACACCGCTGCGGAACGCAGAGTCAAGGATCCACATCGCCATCTCCCCCGGCCACCCCTTCTCCCGAGGCCTCGTCTTTATCCTGCCACCGGTGCATTTCCACCAGTACTGAGAAGAGTGCTGCTTCGGCAGGGCCGTTGCAGCCGAAGAACGTCTCGGATGAGTGCTGCTTTACCATCCCGGCCAGCCTCTCCCCGGCAGAATGGGCGGTTCCTTCGGTATGTCGCGCAGTCCTCTCCCAGCGTTCCGCCACACTTTTGAGTCCCTGGCGGACGCTGGAAAAACTCCGGCCCATCAGGAGACCTCCAGCGTCTGCTGCGCCTTTGGCATGGCACCGCCACGGCCGGACCTCGCCCCCTGGTACGGCTGCCGGCGCTCAGGTTCCTGCGCGGGCAGCAGTTCGATCAGCCGGTCTGCCTGCCGGGCCAGAGCAGAAAAACTCCGGTCCATGGGCCGGAGTATAGAGGATTACGAGCGACTCGTGCCCTGCCTGCTTCAGTGCCACGGAGAGGGGATCGAGCAGGTGGCCTGCCCCCTCGAAGAGGGTGGGATCGTGCTCTACGAAGACAATGGTATGACCCGCCTCGTTCAGGACCGTCAGGAGCTGGTCCGCGGTGAACGGTCGCCGGACTTCGAAGTTCGCTGCGTCCCGGCTGATGCGGGAGATGAGCCGGGAGTAGTTGCCGCAGATGAAGAGGAAGAGAAACCGGCGGAGGTCGGGGTTCCCGTTGAGTGCGGCAAGGATGACCGCCTCCGGTGCTATGACCGCAGTGAATGTTGCCGGGTGGAGGGTGATGCCCCTGCGGAGTTCGATCAGCATGGCACCGATCACTGAACTGGCCGGGCAGATAAACAGCGAGCCTGAGGAGGGTGAAAGTATAGCACCCTGAAAGGTACCGTCTGGGCAGCCGGATGAACCGTACGAGCATTTATGTGGCAATCCGCTCCACAAGCTTGGGAAAGGAGCTCCACATGGTACAGCTTGACTGCATGCAGGGTATGATTGCAGGATACGCGACATCACCGAAAGGACAGGAAACGATACGGAAGTTCCTCTCCTCGCCGGAAGGACAGAAGACTATCGACAGTTATCTTGCCACGCCCGAAGGGAAGAAGATGGGCAGGCTCCTCCTCGGGAAGGTACTTGACGGCCTGGACCTCCCGGTGCCTGTCAAGGACCAGATCCGCACCGCCCTTGCCGGATCTGCGGACTGAATCGTTCCGGGTTATTCCCCCATTTTTACTGTTTTGGATCTTTCAGGTGTTCAGCCCCGGCGATCCACGGTACCATCATTTTTTAGTCGAACGTGTACGCATCCATGCCGAGATCGCCGATGTCCCAGCTGTGGTGGATCACGGTCCCCCGGGCGCCCGGCCCCGCAGCACCCAGTGCGGCGAGGAGGGGCATGAAATGGTCGGGGTAAGGATGTGCCCGAAGGGCGTAGGGGGCGAGTTCCCGGTACCCGATCAGGCTGTCACGATCCCCGTGGATGACCGCGTCCGCCAGCCAGTCATTGAACTCTTCCGCCCACGCCTCCGTGGATGCCCCCTCGCCAAGCGAGGCAGTCGGGTCGCCGAGCGGGTGGACGGCCCCGCCGCTCCCCATGACGAGGATGCCCTCGTCCCGCAGTCCCGCGATCGCCTCTCCAAGAGCATGGTGTCGGGCCGTATCGAGGTTGCGCTGGATCGAGAGCTGGACTACCGGGACATCCGCGCCCGGGAACATCAGCATCATGGGGACCCAGGTCCCGTGGTCGAGGCCGCGGGCAGTGTCAGTGGTGCAGGTGATTCCCGCACGGTTAAGGAGCCCTGCAACCCGGCCGGCAAGTGACGGGCTCCCGCGTGCGGGATATTTCATCCGGTAGAGCGACTGCGGGAACCCGTAGAAATCGTGGATGATCTCCGGGTGCTCCACGGCATTTACTGCGGGCACATCGAGGTTCCAGTGGGCCGAGATGCAGAGGACGCCCCTGATGCCGGGAAAGCGGGTGCCGAGGGACTGCAGGAAGGCCAGTGCCGGGACGTCTTCCAGGATGAGGGTCGGCGCCCCGTGCGAGACGAACAGGGTGGGTAACCGGGTGCTGCTCATGATATCGTGCATCGATCTGGTGAACGGTACACGAAAAAAGGTTGCATGCTGCATATGGCATGCAGAAAAGCAGGGATTCAGTGTTCATGCATCGGGACATCGAAATAGATGTTCTTGCCTGATGCCTTGAGAGGGATCCCGTACGCCACGCTGCATCCTTTGAGGTGGCCGAGTTTCATCGCAACCTCGCCTGCCGTGAACATGATGCGGTTGTCGACGTTGTGGATTGCTGCGGTCTTGACGGCTGATCCCACAGCGATGCCGAGGTCGGAGATCTTGAACACGCAATTCGGGCCGGGGTAGAGGGCACCCTTGTTCTTTCCCGCCACCACCGCTTTTGCCATTTCTGCACAGCTGGCATGCCCGCACCCGCCGCAGTTGATCCCGAGTGTCTTCTGCCCTTCGACGCCGATCAGGAGCGTAGCATCGCTCACCCGTACCTGCTCGCCGTTGATCCGGAAGAAGTCGAACCCCGTCTCCTTCGCCCCGGTGACCATTGCGTCCGCCAGTTTCTCCTGCTCTTTTCCTGTCAGTATTTCGATCTTAACCGAGTCAATGCCTACTGCCTTTGGAGCGGTCCGGGCCGCGAGTGCCATAAGGCCAGCGACCGATTTTACTGCATCTGCTTCAACTGTCATGCAGGGATGTTGCCCCTTCAGGTAAAAAACCGGCCGGTTTCACCGGGGATAGTAAGGCAGGTCCGGATGCCGGGGCGAAAATAATTCTGGCAAAAAAGCGGGGCATCCCGTAGTTCTTACAACGCTGTCGTTTCCCCGGTCCGGAAATCTCCCGGGTGAACCGTGATCTCGAACCGGGCACCCTTCCCCGGGCTGCCCGTCTCCGTAATTGAGATGCCGGTGATGGAGAGGATCTCCCGGATCAGGAAGAGTCCAAGCCCCGAGTCCTTCCCGAACCCCTTCGTGAAGATATGTTGCTTGTCGGATATGGAGATCCCAATCCCGTTGTCCTCGCAGACGATCACAAGGTCGGGCCCGGACATGTGACGGGAGAACGCAATGCGGGTGATCGTATCCCCATGACGGAGGGCGTTATCGATCAGGTTGTAGAACACTTTGCCGATGAGGGGATCGGCAAAGATCTCGACCCGGTCCAGGTCGATGGTCAGCGTGACGCTCCCGGTATTCAGCTGGTCCCCGGCACTCCGGATCACCGCATCGACCCGGTGCCAGCCCGGGATCTGTGCACCGATATCCTGGTAATCTTTTGCAAAGGCGATCTGGTCCTGGATCGTAAGCGCGGTCTTCCCTATCGATGCAAGAGCGGGCTGTACCGGCCCCTTGCCGGCGATCTCTTTTGCGAGATCCAGCTCGATGAGCAGGGCAAAGACCCGGTTCGAGATATCGTGCCGTGTGATCTGGGCGAGCAGGGTGAGCTTCTGGTGGGCCAGCGCAAGAGCGGCTTCGACCTTCCTGCGCTCCGCGATGTCCAGGATCAGCTTGTCGTTCAGGTCGGAGAGTTCGCAGGTTCTCAGGGCAACCTTGTCTTCCAGTGTCCGGGCCAGGATCTCCAGGCCGTCCTGTGCAGCCCGGCGTTCTGCGATCTCCGTTTCAAGGAGCGAGTAATTTGTCTTGATCTCCCAGACAAGCAGCGAGATTACCGCGAGCATCAGGATAAAGATTGCCCGGTTCGGCAGATCATCCGGGCTGGCATGGGCGGATCCGGAGATCATGCCGCCCAGCAGGATCGTGATCGCGAGGAGCCATGCGACAAAAAACGGTGCATACCGGTGGGAGAGCCAGACCGACATCAGGAGCGGCACAAGGTAGAGAACCCAGATAACAAAGCCCAGCGGGATCAGGATATCTGCCGAAAGGATGCCGGCACACATGCAGAGGATCGATACGAGGATGAACTGGTCGCGTTCTTTTGGCGATTTCCCCAGATCCAGTGAGAGCATCCGTCCTGCACTTCCTGATGGATGCTTAGGACTTTGAACCATAAGTACATTTTTGATTTTACGTTTCGTTAAAGGGAAAATGAGGGGAAAACGTCGAAATACCAAAAAAAATGCCTGGAAGACTCTGGGAACCCGGGCAACCTGGCGGGTACCATGAACGCCGGCGAGGAACAAAGAAACCCGCACCATCCAGGAACCCGATGGAGATAGATCAGGGATGTTTTGGCATTAAGGGCCTGTAATGCAGTTAAAATATGAAATTTATAAAAATATCCCATAAAACAACCTTTTTCATGAAGGAAGCGATATATAAACGTAATGTTCTCGCTCCTGTATGTGGATGACGAGCCTGATCTACTATCCCTGGGCAAACTCTTTCTCGAGCGGGGTGGGGATTTTCACGTTACCACGGCTATGTCAGCACACGAGGGCCTGGAGAAACTTGCTACCGGATCCTTTGATGCCGTGATCTCGGATTACCAGATGCCGGTCATGGACGGCATTGCCCTGCTCAAGGAAGTACGGATTGTTCACGGGGCTATCCCTTTCATCCTCTTTACCGGCAAAGGGCGCGAGGAAGTGGTGATAGAAGCAATCAACAACGGTGTGGACTTCTATCTCCAGAAAGGCGGGGCTCCCAAGGCGCAGTTTGCCGAACTCCGCCATAAGATCCTTGTCGCACTCGAAAGAAGGCGTGCGCTGGACGCACTCCGCGACTCGGAGCAGCGCCTCGCGGATATCATCAATTTCCTCCCCGATGCCACGTTTGCGATCAACACGGACGGCGTAGTGATTGCGTGGAACAAGGCGTTCGAGATCATGAGCGGGATACCGGCCGCTTCGATTATCGGTAAAGGGAACTATGAGTATGCATTCGCATTTTACCCGGAGCGCCGGCCGATCCTGATCGACCTGATCCGCGCCCCGGAGGAAACGATCCGTGAACTCGGGTATAACATCACCCAGCGTGAGGGTGATGTGCTGATCGTGGAAACCGGATCCCCGCAGCCTCTTGGAAAAACCGGGTACTTTCTCGGTAAAGCCTCGCTGCTCTATGACAAGAACGGCAGGATTGCCGGCGCGATCGAGTCCGTGAGGGACATCACCGAGCAGAAACATGCAGACCAGATGATCCGCGAGAGCGAATCCAAATACCGCGAGCTGGTCGAGAATGCCAACACGATCATCCTCAAAGTGGACACATCCGGCAGGATCACGTTCTTCAATGAATTCGCGCAACGGTTTTTCGGGTACGGACCCGATGAGATCCTCGGTAAGCCGATAACCGGGACCATTTTCCCCCTGACCGGGTCGGATTCGGATCGCGATCTGCACCATATGATGGAAGAAATTGTCAGCCACCCGGAAGATTATACCCACAACGAGAACGAGAACATCACAAAACCGGGGGAGCGGGTCTGGATCCAGTGGCTGAACAAGCCGATCTACGATGAAGAAGGCAGGTATACCGGGCTGCTCTGTATAGGAACTGACATCACCAAACGCAAGCGGGCTGAAGACGAGCTCCGCAAAGAGAACGAGAAGAACCGCACCCTCATGGATCATGCAAGCGATGCGATCTTCATCGTAGATGCAGGGACCGGCATGCTCGCCGATGCGAATAAGAAAGCACAGGCCCTGGTGAAGAGACCTCTTGCGGAGCTGGTCACCCTGAACCACCTAGCTCTCTACCCGAAGGAGTTCCACGATGTCTGTGGTATTGCGTTTCAGCAGATAATCCTTGAAGGAGCCGGGTTGCAGCACCTCGTGGTTATTGACCGGGAAGGGCGGCAGATCCCCGTCCTTGCCAGCGCGGCACTCATCGATCTTGGCGGGAGGCAGTTTGTGATGGAGATCCTGCATGACATCTCGGAGATCCAGATGGCACAGGATGCGCTGCGGCTGGCAAACAGGAAGCTCAACCTGCTTGCAGAGATCACCCGTCACGATATCCGGAACAAGCTCACCGTTATGGGAGGATACCTTGACATGGTAAAGGACCGGCCTGCCGAACCGGACTATTCCATGTACATGAAAAAACTAGAGAGCATTGTCGGGAATATCAGCCAGAATATCGAGTTCACGCGGCTGTACCAGAACCTCGGTGTTGCTGCCCCGGACTGGCAGAACGTGCATGATGTCTTCTTCCATGCCTGTGCCCGGATCGATATCCGGAAAATCTGTGTCCAGTCTGATACCGGCGCGCTGGTAATCTTTGCCGATCCGCTGCTCGAGCGTGCGTTCCATAACCTGGTGGAGAATGTGGTCCAGCACGGGGGTAATGTGACCACGATCCGGATCTCTGCCCGGGAATCCGGGGTTACGGCCATCATCGTGATTGAAGATGACGGTATCGGCATACCGTCCTCCGACAAGGGGAAGATCTTCTCAAAAGGGTACGGGAAGAATACCGGCCTTGGGCTCTTCCTTGTGCAGGAGATCCTCTCTATCACCGGTATCACGATACAGGAGACTGGTGAATACCAGAAGGGCGCACGGTTCGAGATCTCTGTGCCGCCCGGGGCATACCGGTTTCCCCGGAAAACCAGAACTGACCGGTGCCACATCCTGATGCACGGGCCGGACTACGTCCGCATCCAGGATGATTAGGAAAGACCTCAGGAAAACAGGGACCTCATGCCTGCCCTGAGCAGTGGCCGGACCAGTCGCAGGATGCCAGGCCTGGTGAGGAGTTTTTTTACAACTGCTGATGGGCGATCCATATCGCCATATTTCTCAATAGTGCGTATGACCGCCGGATCACTGAGTGCCCTGATGAGGTCATCGGTGTCCTGTTCCGTCATGTGCTGTCGCATAGAGAAGAGCCGGAACCCGGTAGCGATCTCCCTGCCGAAATCTTCCTGCCATTTCCGCTCATAGCCGGCAAGGAATGTGTCGTCGAATATGTCCCCTTCGCAGGCCTGTACCGCAATTCCTGCCGCATGGCGTGCGGAACGGACGCCGGTGTACACCCCGCCGCCGGATGTCGGCTTTGCAAATCCCGCAGCATCCCCGACAACCAGGGTCCGGTGACCGTAGGTCCGTGGCATCACCCCGAGAGGAATAGTACCCGTTACCAGGTGCGGGGAAGAGGAAGGGAAGGTTTTCCTGAACGTGTCGAACAGTTCCGGCACACCTGTCCGGGCACACAGGCCGATCCGGGCCCGGGACGGGGAGGTCGGGATCGACCAGCCAAAGAACTCCGGGGATGCATCCGGGTAAATCTCTACGAGATCCGGGTCGCTCTCGCGCACAATATCCGCCTGAATGCCGGCGAGGAAGACCCGGGCCCGCGCCATCCCGAGCAGGCGTGCCACGGTGCTCCGGGGACCATCGGCTGCGATCAGGATCCGGAACGGGATCTCGGCCTTCCCGTTCACACCCCTCGTTATCACGCGGTTATCCCGGATCCCGCAGACCGCGGTTTTCAGGAGATATTCCGCCCCTGCGCCGGCAGCCTGCTCTGCCATCTCCCGGTCAAGGGTGCCCCGGTCGACCACTACGGCTTTGGCAGTTCCGGCATTGATGCGGAGACTGCTGCCCCGGGCGGATATGACCCTGGCACCGGATACCCTGTTCAGGATCGATCGCGTGGACACCCTGCACTCGGCAAATGCTGCCATGGAAAGGAGACCGGCACACTGGACGGGATACCCGATCGTCCCGTGTTCCTCGATACAGAGGGTTTTCAGGCCCCGCCGCGCGCACTCCTGTGCAGCAGCACTCCCGACAGGGCCTGCACCGGCAACGATCACATCAAAGGTCATGGACCACCGCAATCCTGCTTATAACCGGCCCGTAAAAAATTATTTCCGCGGGGGGAAAGTACAGGTAGCATTCGCAGTTTTCGGTGAGTCATCTGCCCCGGAATCGTCATCGGACCGGTAGAATCCAAGCATGATGGAGAAGAGCCCGAACACCAGGGCAAAGGTACCCACCACGGAAAGGAAAAGATCGTTTGCAAATCCCGGGAAATAGTAATACAGTACTGCAACGAGGAGGAACCCGGCAATGATCATGCCGGGTATCAGGACGTATTTCGTTTTCGGGTGTTCGAGAGCGAGCGTGATATCGGTAAACCCGTTGTAGATCGCAATACCCGCAATGATGAGAATGAAGAGTACTGCGACAAGGGGTGCAATGATAATTGAGAGCACGCCAACCACCAGCAATACTGCCGCAAGGCCAAACCAGAACATCGATTCGTCACCCTTTGCCGTGACGGCAAGGAAGATGAAGAGCGCAATGCCAAGGACGATCAGTATTCCGAAAAGACCGATGAACATCCCACGGATTATATCAGGAAGCGTCAGGGCCAAAAACCCGAAAACAACCCCGATAATACCTCGTATAAGGCATGAAGTTTTTGTATCGAACATACGGTCACCCCGTTGATCACGAGATATAGGGTAATGTTACACTTCATTAGGAAGTACAACTACAAAATCTATACTGTCTGGAGCAGTTCCTGTTTTCTCTTATGAAATACGGCTGCAGCCTGGAGGAAATACGCCGGGCCCGGCGCTGCCGTGCAGCTCTCTCTCCGCTCCTTGCTTCAGCACCGGATTACGGGGATGCGTACGATGTGTACTTATTGTTCGGCAATAAACCGGTATACTGGTATAAATAGTGAAAAACGATGGCCCCGCGTTTTGGGTATCCGGATACAGGTGGTTGATTGTCCGCTGACAAGGAAATAGCTCCCGATGGGGGGAAACATCCCGCCGACATCCCGTTCCGCCAGATCATCGCACGGGAACTCGCCGCCGCTCAGGCCAGCCGGACCGACCTGATGTCCCGGAATGAGCCCCGCCGTTTACAGTTGTTCATCCTAGCCTGCTGTATTCTCACAAACCTCTGGTTCTTTTTTACCTGGAGTAACTACCTTGCACTCTTCATTGCAGCCAGTCTCTATCTCAACATGTTCTATTTCATCACCCTCCTCGTTCCAACGAGCCCGGGCGCCGCCGACTTTCGGACGCCGGAGATCGCGAAGTTCCATACCTGGCTCAGAGAGAATGGCATCACCTCCGGCACCCGCCAGTTTACCCGGATCTTCATCAACATGTTCTTCATGAACTGCCGGACGCTCACCCTTGGTATCAGCCTGATCTTTTCCGTGGATATCGCCTTTACCCTCATCGCGTACTCCGCCGGGCTGCGGCTGGATACCGCCGTCATTGTCATCTCCCAGTCGGCAGTCATCATCCTCTTTTACTACCTGGTCTCCAAAACCGAACCCTTCACCACGGAGTTTGCAAACAATATCAACCGCATGAAAGACCGGCTCTCCCGCGAACTTCCCCCGTGGCTTATCTCGCTGTTGTTCATGATGGGTTTTCTTATCGTGGTATTCGTCTTCCTTACTACGATCATCCTCCTGCCGGGCATCACCCTGAACGCATTCCTGTCGGAGTCAGGACTGACCCAGCTCGCATACGTGTTCCTGCCGCTTGCGGTCCTTGCCCTCAGCCAGTATTTCATCATCCGGTACATCCATGGCATCAGCAGCAGGGAGATGGCTGAGCGCTTAATGGACTACCGCGAACACTCCCTGAAGACCCTGGCCGGGGAAGATATGGGTCCTGTCCCCGGGGAAGCAGGGGGGGTAGAGCACGGGTATGAACTGACCTCGATGCTCCTGGAATCCCGGATCTACCAGATCAAACGCAACTCCCTTTTCGGTGCGTTCCCGGTATATGTCGTTGACCTTGACTTTTCCGTGATGATGGACACCACGACCCTGACCGCGATCAAAGGGCATATCCGGAAATCCACGTGATCAGGCTGGCCGGTCGTACCGCAGGCACCCAGGGGAAAAAATGAAATTGATAAGGGAGCTATTGAGAGCGCCGGGAGATCCCGGCCCCTCATTACCCATCCCGTACAGGATCGCGTTTATTTCAGGCCCGGGCGGCTCACGGGTTCAGCCCCGATCTCTTTGATGATCTCACTGCCAGCAGGAGTGATGTAGACCAGCTGGCTGCCGGGCACGATCAGGCTCCCGGCCGGGCGGCCCCGGCCGATGGGGTTGGCATTGTACATCTGGATGGCGGCGTCACGGGAATCATCGCTGTCGAAGGATTGCGTTGATATCGTGATGTTGTTGCCCGCAGCGTCCGAGAGCACGCAGGTCCTTCCCCCGGTTGCGCGCGGCAGGTTCCAGGTGACGTTTTTGGTACTGGTTACGGTAACGCCTGCTGCCCTGATGGCATTTTTCACCGGCACACCGGACACGGTGGAATAGGGTACTTCTACGGATAAGACGATGATCAGGGCGCAGGGGATCTGGGACATCAGGATAAGGAAAAGGGCAAGGCCGTGTTCCTCCCGCAGAGTCCGTGCCAGGATATACCTCCGTTCATGCACCGGTATGTCATCCGGCTCATGGCGGGACCTCCTTTGCAGAAGCCGATCTCTGCCATCCGGGTTTTTTGAATTTAAGAAATACGAGTGGGGGGACCGCCAGGAGGAAGGTGCCGAGCAGGACAGAGAGTACGTAAGCAAGCCCGTCTGACGCGAAGAACGACGGGGGCATGAGGCCGACGACAAACGCAAGGATCGTGCCAAACAACCCGAGCCCTCCGACAATCCATACCCCGGCCATCCCTCCCGGTATCGTGAAAGAACGGGGCTTGTCCGGCTGGCTGTACCGGAGTTTGATCACGGACGCAAAGACAAGGATATACACAATGCAGAGCAGCTCAACGGTCATTGCCGAGAGGATCCAGTATGCCTGGTTGACCGAGGGGAGGAAGACATAGAGCAGCGATATCAGCGAGCCGATCAGCGCCTGCATGACCAGGACGGCTACCGGCGCCCCGTACTTGTTGGTCCGGTCGAACATCGGCGGCATGTTACCTTCCTCCGCCACAATGCCAAGCCCTTTTGCCGGTCCGATCAGCCAGGCCGCGAGCGAGACAACCCCTCCGAGCGTGATCAGCACCGCCATGGGTGCCACGAGCCCGGGCATGTGGGCGGCGTTGAAGAAGTACTGGATTGCCTGCATGACGCCCGATGCAAGGTTGAGCTGGCCAGCGGGGATCACCATGGCAATGGCGAGCGTGGCAAGGACGGTACAGATCACGATGATTGCCGCCGACAGGGCCATGGCACGCGGGAAGTCCCTCTGGGGGTTCCTGGTCTCCAGCGCATGGAACCCTGCCATCTCCATACCGGCAAAGAGCAGGATGATAGTGGCGAAGAACGGCAGGGTATCAACATTGATCGTCGGGACCATCGCCCCCAGGGACAATGGCGGGAGGACGAGCGCCTGGCCGGAACCGATCCACCATACGCCGAGGACGATGATCAGGATTGCCGGGATAATGCTCCCGAGGATCACTCCGGTATTGCCGAATTTCGTGGATGCCTCTTCCCCGAAATACGCAATGGCGGTCGTGCCCCAGAACGCGATCATCATGACACCGAACATGTAATACGGGCTGGTAGCCAGCGCCGGGGTAAGGGCAAACGCCAGCGTGGACGCGATAAACGAGAGGACCGTGGGGAACCAGACCAGGTTGTTCGACCACTCGCAGAACAGCGCGGTGAACCCTCCCTTCTCGCCGAATGCCTGTTTCACCCATGCATAGACCCCGCCTCCCTCCGGCCACCCGGTCGCCAGTTCGGCACCGGCAAGCGATATGGGGATGAGGAAAAGGACGGCGCCGATGATGTACCAGCCGATGCAGGACCAGCCATAGATCGCCATGGAGGGAAAATTCCTGATACTCAGCACGGCCGCCACGTTTATCATGGCGAGGGCGAAGAGGCCCAGGACCTTCTTTGATCCAGTTTCCCCGCCGGTGCCTGCTGTATCGGTCATTTCTTTGCCTCTCGCTTTGCCGCCCTCTTTGTTGCGGTCTTCATATTCTTCTTCATCTCCGTTGCTGTACCCTTCGTTTCCTCTTTTACGCAATACATCCGGTACACGCCGTTCTCACATTCAATTCCGTGGGTATCATGTTCGAATCCCGGGAATGCGTTGTCGAATGCCTGGAGCACGGCGAGGTACTGGAGCAGCGGGCCGTCCTGCCGGCCGGTCCGCTCGCCCGGTGCAAGGATCGGGATGCCCGGGGGATACGGTACGATACCGGTAGCCACGATCCTCCCGCCAGCTTCGCAAACGGGGACCTGCTCAACTTCGTTCCGGACCAGTTTTTTGTAGGCTTTTGCATACGTAATGGAGGGCTCCGGGAGGATTGCAAATGCTTCCTGGAGGAGCTCGCACATCCGGTGCTCCTTCTTGAACGCGTGCATCCTGTCCGAGAGCCCCCTGAGCGTCAGGCCCTTGTAATGCTCCGGCCATTTTTCCACGAGGTCGGGGAAGATATCCGCAAGGGGTGCCCCCTCGTCGTACAGCCGTTTGAACCCGAAGAGCTCCGTGATCAGGGTGCCCCACTTGCCCTTGGTGATCCCCATAGAGAAGAGGAAGAGGATATCGTAGTCGCCGGACTTCTCGTTGATGATGCCCCGGGTATCGAGGAATTTTACCACAACTGCTGCCGGGATGCCCCACGTTTCCAGAGATCCGTCCTCCTTCACGCCCGGCATCAGCACGGTCACCTTGATCGGGTCGAGCATGCAGTAATTGTCCGGCAGGCCGGTAAACCCGTGCCACTTCCCGCCCGGGTGCAGCACCCAGCAGGAGGGATCGTCACGGAGCCGTTCCATGGGGGCATCGGCAAACGCGACGGGCTTCTTTGTCTTCGCATCAGGAATAGTATCCGGCTGCCACATACCGAACCACCAGTCCTGCGGGGTCTTCCCGTGGCCGATCTCCCGGGCGATACGGGCCATGGTCCGCCGGAACCGGATCGCCTCTTCGATCGATTCCGTGGTGAGGACCCTGCCCGGCGCCCCGTCCATCATCTTCGATGAGACATCGCAGGAGGCGATGATCGGGTAGAGCGGGGAGGTGGAGCTGTGCATCATGAAGCCCTCGTTGAACCGGGCATGGTCGACGGGTACGCGCCCGTGCCGGACATGGACCATCGATGCCTGCGAGAGCGCGGCAAGGAGCTTGTGGGTGGACTGGGTGGCAAAGACGGTCGGGCCTTCGGGGTCCCGTGCCCCGTCGCGCATTGCGAACCGGTCCCGGTAGATCGGGTTGAACCGGGCATAGGCGTACCAGGCCTCGTCGAAATGGATGCTGTCCACGCTCTTCCCGAGCAGCCTCTCGACCTCTGCCGCATGGTAGCAGAGGCCGTCGTAGGTCGAGTTGGTGACGATCGCATGGACCGGTACCTGGCTCTCCGCTGTGGCGGAAAGGGGGCAGGACCGGATCTTCTCCCGTATGGCAGCCGGGCTCATCTGGTCCGGCGGGATCGGGCCGATGATCCCGTACCGGTTTCTTGTCGGGAGCAGGTAGACCGCAACGGAATGGGTCATGGTCAGGGCGTGTTCTGCGGACTTGTGGCAGTTCCGGTCCACGAGCACGATGTCATCCTGCGTGACCCGGCCGAAGAAGACGATCTTGTTCGCTGTCGAGGTGCCGTTCGTGACGAAATAGGTCATGTCTGCGCCGAACACTTTTGCTGCGTACCGTTCGGCCTCGCCGACCGGCCCCGAGTGGTCCAGCAGGGAGCCGAGTTCCCCGACCGAGATCGAGAGATCGGAGCGGAAGAGCTGCTCGCCGAAAAACTTGAAAAATGCCCTGCCGGCCGGGGATTTGCGGAAGGCGATCCCGCCGGCATGGCCTGGCGTATGCCAGGAATACTCGAAGTCGTCCGAGAACTGCACCAGTGCACCAAAGAACGGGGGCAGGAGTTTCTGGCGGTACCGTTTCGCTGCGGCCGTGATGCGGCCCGCGATGAACTCCGGGGTATCTTCCATCACCCAGATGTACTCGTTGATCTCCTTGATCATGTCGATCGTCAGGGTCGCGGGTGCGGCCGATGTAGGCTCCCCCATGAGGAAGATCGGGATCTCCTCGTTGCGCTGGCGGATCTCGTGGATGATCCCTGCGGTCACCCGGTGCTTCTCGGGAGTGTCACCCCCGAGGTTCCAGTTGATCAGCACGCAGTCGATCTCCGGCAGGTTGGAGGCGGCTGCGCGGGCATCGGCCGGCGAGGAGATGTCCGAGACGGTGATGCCGAACTCCTCGATGCCCTTGACGATCCGCCGGATCGCCCGGCCATGCGGGGTTTCCGTGTGGATCGTATCGTCAAGGATTGCCAGCTGGAGTTTCTCTTCCGGGTTCATGGGACGTCTCCCTTGTCGGGACTTTCCTGACCCGGTACTTCGTGGATTGTGAACGAACTCATGAACATCGCTTGGGGATGCCTGTAATTAAAAGGAGGGGATCCGGTGCAGGCAATTATCCTCTCACCTCACGGAGCCCCCGGTTTTTCCGTTATCCTGTCACCATGTCTGACAGAGCGGAAAAATGGAATATTAGATATACTATCTCGGGGCATTTTACACCGGAAATGATCACATGACTGAAATTACTGTTCCGGACCAGTTCCTCACGGGCCCCAGCGTCTTTCCCTGGTGGCTCCTGCTCGTCTGGGGAATCCTGACGCTTCTCATCGGCTGCATGTTCCTGACCACCCCCCGGATAACCACAGTGCTCCTCATCACGTTCATGGGTGCCTACTGGCTTGTGGGCGGCATCTTTGCGATCAGCAGCCTCGTGGTCGACCGTTCGCACATGGGATGGAAGATCTTCCTTGCGGTCATCAACATCCTTGCCGGCATCCTGATCCTGCTCCATCCATTCTACGCCGCGTTCTTTGCGCTCTCGTTCTTCGTGATATTTATCGGGTTCTTTGCAATCTTTATCGGTGTCTCGCACCTGTACCATGGCTGGATCATGAAGGACGCGGGCAACGCGGTCCTTGGGATTATCAGCATGATCTTCGGGCTCCTCCTTCTCATCAACCCGTTTATTGTCGCTGCGCTGCTGCCGTACGTGGCCGGCGGCTTTGCCGTAGTCTTCGGCCTTGCCTCGATCTATGTCTCGTTCGCGGCAAAGAAGTGCCAGGAAACCCCGGGCTCGTGTAATCCATAGAACCACTTTTTTTTGGCAATCTCTTTCCCTTATCGCAGATCCTGAGGGTTATGCAAAATTTTGTCGATATATATAACCAAATGCACGTATCGGTCGCATAAAAAATACCTGAAGTGATCCCGGAAAAATCCGGTGAGGCAATTGAGACAGAAAAAAGTACAGTTTTCAACCAAAAACGAAGAAGAATTTGCCCGTGTCGCTGTTCCCCGGTTCCTGGTAAAATTATTCACCATGGCAAAATCCGCAATCAACCGGAAGTACGAAACTTGTTTGAAGAGGCAGATCCGGAAGTCCGGACGCAGCAACGGGTGATGCCGGGACATTTCATCGTAACGGTCGGAATTCGGCGGGAGATGCTAGCGGGAAGAAGAGGACCGCAGCGCCGGTAAAAGCGAGTGAGATGCGGCGGAAGGAAATTACGTGAAGGGATTCAGACCGGGCAAAAAAGTCCGTGTTCCATGCCAGACGGGACAACGGCCTTTTCCGGATCAAAAAAAGGGATGGATCAATATCCCCCGCCACCACCGCCAGTGGCAAGGCTCGGTGTCTGTCTTGTGGTAGGGATGGTAGTGGGAGGTGTCGTGACCACGGTTCCGGGAATATTCGCAACATTCCAGAGATTATCGATGCCCGACCCGTTGATGTCGCCCGGTTTGAGGTCATACGATGAGTAATAGAGCGGCCAGCCTTTATAGCTGGTCTGCTTCGATCCATCGGCCCGGGTGAATGTCCCGAAATCGGCCGGATCCAGGGGCGATGAGACCCTGATCGCATCGGCAGAAAATACCGGCCAGGTTACTGCGCACTGCCCGGTACAGGTACTCGCACCGCTTCCCTGCACGTCGTTTGCGTAGAAGTACAGGGTCCGCCCCTGGGAATCTACAAGCACGTTTCCGAACGACGATGCAGAGACCCTGACCGTGTCCGGCAGCGGGGCCGACTGAACAGGCACAGTCCATCGTTGGCTGGGGGGCGGGGGCCGGCTGGGCTGCCTGCTGGGTGCACCCGGCGACAAGCACCAGGGCAGCGGCAAGCAGGATAACGAGAAGAGTTGTGTTCTTCAATAAAATCACATTTGGAGACACCCTGCAATTCACGGCAGATCTTATAAAATTTTGGACAGTTCACGGATTTTGAAAAAAAGAACAGGGCGATCTGACTATTCCCGGGACTACGGCTCCGGCGCATCATCCGGCAGCTTTAAAAAAAGGTAATCCAGACCGGGCCCGCAAAAAAAATGGCTGGCCCCGGATCAGCACTTCTAAGATCAGTCGTACGAAAACCTGAAGAACGTGACCCCGGTGATCTTTTCAATAATGTAGAGAACACCAAAGAAAAATACCGCGTACAGCACAAAGCTGATGATGAAGCCCGCAGCGCCGGTTAATTGTGCTGCTCCAATGATCACAGTTGATAAGGCATTCGCGATCAGGGCCGCACAAAGAATACCGGCAAAAAAGATCGCCCATTTTTTTACGCTTGCAGAATCCATGAAGATCGTTGGTGGGCCGGACTCTTAAAACCACATATGGGAGGTCCGCTCTGAACGCTACCGATCGATGGAATCGTACCTACGTTGCACTCCCGGCCCGGTGATCGGATTTTATCCGCAGGTTCCCGTGACGGACATGACGGTATACGAAAAACCCCCCGCCTTTGCATCAGGGTCACGGAGGTGTCATTATCGCAGGAACGGGTACCGGCAGGGAGACCTCCGCGCACGAAGTGGCGGGGCCGGATCCGGATCACGGAACATCCCTCGTTGATCCGGCCGCGGACAAAACCGATGGATATATCATTTTGAACAAATATCCCGGATATATGGAAGCAACAGCCTGTGAACATGAGAACAGCTACATGCTGCTGTTCATGCTGGGGGCAATCATCCTCGTCTTTTCCCTGTACCTGAACGTCTACTTCCTCTACAAAACCTCATTCATGCCTTAGGGATCAGGGTAATGAACCGGCACCGGGCCTGCTGTTATTTTTACCGGAGGATGCCTGATAGTGCAGACCCCGGGGGTATCATTCACGCGAACGGTCCGGTGGCCGTGCACCTGGTTTCTGTGCCTGGAATTAACCTGTTTTCTGAGTTTTGTTCCTGCCTTTCCGTCTTCATTACGGTTATAGTTAGCATAGTACCAGACCGTCAGGCCGGCGTGGGAAGCACAAGCAGGTTCAGTAAAAAAAACGTGATGGTGAAGAGCAGGATGATAATCATAATGTGCTGGGACTTTGGATAACCCGAATTCATCACCGCTCCATATTTTAAGATTTCCTTACAACAGTAAAATAAATCTCTATGTTTAAATTGTTTTTGCTCCTTGTTCCCAAAACCGGCAACGATGGTAATGTATTTGTAATAATCCGGCAATGAACCGGACTCCCGGTTCTTCCCGGACCTCGTTTCACCCGGACATACGGATGTCCGTTTTGGCAGTTCTTATCCAGGTGAGTACCCGGATTATTTTTAGAGATCTGCACCCCTGGTGTCAAAGCGGGGATTCTCTCGTGAATCCCCTCCGGTTCCCGTGAGGAAATGCAAATGTCACGTGTTGGAAAATCCCAATCTTAAAAACTCCCTGCGGGAAATAGGTTATCAGGAGCATACGATCGATGGAAGCCAGGAGCGAGAGAAAAGAAGGTGTCCTTGTCTTTTTTATCACGGGGAGGCTGGATGCGTTTGGTGCACAACAACTGGAGACGTGGATCCGGGAAGGCCTCCACGATGACGACCGTGAACTGGTGATCGATCTGGCCGGCTCACCGTACCTGAGCAGCGGCGGGATACGGGTGTTCAACAGCCTGAAAAAAGAGCTGAAACGGAGGAACGGCCGCTTTGCCCTGTCATCTGTCGGTGAATACCCGAAAAAAGTACTGGATATGGCGGGTTTCACCACGATCTTCGAACTCTATCCTGCCGCGGGCGATGCCGTTGCCGATCTGGTCAGGAAACGAAAAACCCCTCGCTCTTTGGCGAGCTCTTCTACAAGAAGATCGTGGAAGAAGGCGTGAAGCTGACCCTCGAACCCGGGCGGATGGCCGCACCCCCGGCGCTCCGCGTTGTCGGCGATCTGGATAACGTGCTCTATGCGAAGATCACCGAGGCCGATATCCGGACGCGAACGTTCTCTGAGGTGATGTATTCCCTTGGCCTCGGGGCTCTGGGCGCGGATGCCCGGGAAGCGATGCCCCTGCTGGGCGAGATGATCACCCTGCACGGGTCCATGGTCTGGCTCCCAACGGATGGCAACAACACCCCGGATTTCCTGACTCCCGCGGATTCACCCGAAGGTGACATCCCGGTGTATACCGGGTATAATATCACGCTCGACGGGCCGTTCAATGAATATTTCACGCTCGATACAACAAATCCCGACGGGATAAGCATCACGGATATTTACCGGATCATTTTCTCGTCTGCACAGGATCGGCTCGCCAGCTACCGCGGGGTCGTCGCGGTCACGATCTGGGGTATTATCAGCAGTCTTGCCAGTTCAGGCCTGAAAAAATCCCCTGTTGCAGCCTCTGCACCCCCGGGGGGAGAGTCGATCATGGCCCCGGGGCAGGTCAATGAATGGATCGCATCGGATACGGGAACCTCGTATCGCGGGGATACGCTCGTAAGTTTTGGCATAGGAATCGATATGACTCACGAGCTGGCACATTTCAACCCGGCGGCCCTCGAATCCCTGTATTACGCAAACCCCCTAAATAAGGGAGGGGCAAAAGAGATGTACCTCCATAACCACGGGGTCATCTTCCGGAATATCCCGTATGATCCCTCGCTGGACCTCAACACGCAGGTAAAGAAGATCGTACGGGACGGCGAGTTTGTCGATATGCGGCACCTGCTGGATTCAACCCGGCTGCGCAAGGCAAAGATCGGGGTTGCCTATATCCAGTCGGTAACAAAAGATGCCTGAAATCAGGCGGTTTTTCTTTTTGTGAGAACGAGAATATTTTTCCCTTCATCGAACCGGTACCGGACGTCATCCATGACCTGGCGGATCAGGAAGATCCCAAGGCCCCCGGGCTTCCGGTCTCCGGCATCGCCGCCAAGGTCAGGTTCCGGGATGCTGAGCGGATCGAACGGCCCTGCCCGGTCTTCCAGCTGGACTTCAACGGTCCCGTTTCCCGCCCGGCCCGATACGGTGATCGCACCTTCCCCGTCCCTGTACCCGTGCAGGATGATGTTGGTGATCGCCTCCTCCACCGCCAGCTGGGTATCGAGGATATCGTCCTCCGGAAATCCGCTGGCACGCATCATGGTGTCGAGACAGGCAGAGACTTCCTGGATTGCGCTGGTATCTGAGGCAATCGTCCGGACAAAAGCGTTCTCCTGCATATCATTCCACCCTGATGACCACCAGCGTAATATCATCGGACTGGGGGTGTTCCCCGCTGAAGACCTTCACGGCCGGGTGACCGTCAGGTACGTCCGGGAAAAACCTGCTGCCGGTCAGCAGGTATGCGACCACAACGATCACGCAGATCATCTGGAGCAGTACCAGCAGGGAGGAGAGGATCGTGGCGTCCAAATGTATCAGGTACGGTATTGAGCACCGGCCATCTTAATAGTGACCACGTGACCCCGGTGTTGCAGGGAATAGCATTATCTTTTTTGCCACCGATATTGCTTTTAAGAACACCGGGAAAATATGCGTCCCGTTGCGAGGGATAGTTGTGGAAATATCGACCAAAAACCAGGATGGTTTGCTCATCCTCTCCATTGCCGGCAGGATCGATACGGCCACTGCGCCGGCACTTGAACAGGCAATCAATACCGGGATCGCGAGCGGCTGCCGCAGGTTGCTGCTGAATTTCTCCGGCGTCCCCTATATCAGCAGCGGGGGCCTCCGCGTCCTCCTGGCCACGGCAAAAAAACTCAAGGGAGCCGATGACCGGTTCAGTCTCTGTTGTCTCTCACCGGAGGTGCTGAAGATCCTCAGGCTGGCAGGGTTTACTACCATCTTTTCCATCCACTCCTCCGAGGGAGAAGCCCTTGCCGGCTGGTGATGGCCCGCTGGTCCCCCCGCTCCTGGAATTTGGGAATGTCAGCGTTTTCAACGGCGGGCGGCAGGTCCTGGACTCCCTCTCGTTCACCCTTGCCGAAGGGGAACATATTGCCATCCTCGGGCCCAACGGTGCCGGCAAATCATCGCTGATCAAGACCATCACCCGGGAATTCTATCCCCTCCTCGAAGGACGGGAAGTGACATTCCGGATCCACGGGAACGATGTGTGGGACGTGTTCGAACTGCGGTCTGCATTCGGTATCGTTTCAAACGATCTCCAGCAGGCATTTACACGCGAAATTACCGGCAGGGAAGTGGTCCTGTCCGGGTTCTTCTCCAGTGTCGGGCTCTTCAACCGGGAGATACCGGAGAAGATGGAACGCAGGGCCGATGAGATACTCGCGTTCCTCGAGATCGGGCATATCAGTACAAAGCGCATGACTGAGATGTCCTCGGGCGAGGCCCGGCGGTTTCTTATCGGGAGGGCGCTCGTTCACGACCCCCGCACCCTCATCCTCGATGAACCGACCAACAGCCTCGACCTGCATGCCCTGCATGCTTTCCGCCAGGCGCTCCGGAAAATCGCACAGTCCGGCAAGGGTATCATCCTCGTCACCCACAACCTGCCGGATATCATTCCCGAGATCTCCCGGGTGATCCTGATGAAGGACGGGCGGTTTGTGCAGGACGGCAGGAAAGAGGATCTGTTAACCGACCGGCACATCGGGGATTTGTTTGAGGTGCCGGTGCATGTCAGGAAAGCGGGCGGGTACTACTATGCGATGGAGGAGTGAGGGGGCCGGCCGATAATGTTCAAACTGAATGCTGAAAATCGAAAAACCGGCTCTGTAGAAAAACTCATAATCGCTGACGCTTTTTTGGGCTTTGCCCCCGCCGCTATGGCATCCCCCGGTTGCGTTGACGATGTATTACCTGCCATTTGACTCGGGTAACCACCTGAAATATCCATCTGCTGGCCGGATTACATTACTGTTTCAATCCGACAATTATTAACTCTGCATTGTAAATTTATCCATAACAGATAATTCTCTCCAATACGTATTGCGGCAGGAAAGATCTCGTGGCCACTGAACCTGAATCCCCGCAGAAAAGGGCATCTTGCGATACCGCTGATATATTGTCGGAAAAACTTCTATTCAGGCGCCTCGCCATTGTTTTTGGCCTTCTCGCTGCAGTGACGGGTGTACTTGGGATTTTCACGGCACACTTCGGTATCACCTTCGTCAGCAGCCTGAACCAAAGTTACAAGACACTGTCCCTCAGCGCAGCCTTAATCTGGATCTTCCTCGGATCCGTTCTCGCGTATCAGGCTGCAAAACCGCTTCAACGGATCTCCGGGCTGGTCGTGCAGGTAATCCTGTTTCTCATCGCGGCCGTAGAAACCATCGAGTTCGTTTTCACTATCCAGGGAAGTCATTTTTTTATTGAGACACTCCTGGTCGGGATAGGAACGAGTATTATCGGGCCCACATCATCACCGATCTCCCCGGCAGCTGCCGGTCTCGCAGTTCTCGCGGCAATTGCGCTGGTGGTTATCATCCGGGATTCTGGCCTGCCCGCAAAATCGACGAGGATTCCTGATACGATCAGTATAGTCAGTCTGGCGATTTCTCTTGTCAGCTTCACCTTTATCCTGAGCTATTTGTACGGCAATCCATTATTGTACGGGACACAATTCATTCCGATCGCATTTCTGTCAGCGCTCGCCGCGTTCTTCGTCGGAGTAGCCCTTATCGCTGCCGCCGGCCCTGTAGCCGTCCCGGCCAGGTACATGATCGGTAATTCCATCAGCGCCCGCCTCCTCCGGGTGTTCGTTCCCCTCGTCGCCTATATTATTCTTGTTGAAAATTTTGCGCTTGTCGGACTGTCTTCCTGGTTCAACATCCGCGATGCGGTCCTGTTCTCGACTACGCTCGTAGTCTTTATTCTCGCCACCGCTTTTGTAGTGGCGAAAGTCTCTGGAGCGATAGGAGGGGCGCTTGAGCGCGCGGAGCAGGAACTCGTCCGGAAAAACGAAGATCTCGGCGCCATGAACGAGGAACTCACCTCAATTCAGCACGATCTCCAAGCGAATGAAAATCAGCTGAGAACCGATCTTGAGGCTATGGAAACGCTGCAAAAAATCAGTATGTTGTACATACATGAAGGGAATCTGGAACCGATACTTACCGAGGTCGTCGATGCAGCGATTGCTATTACCGGCGCGGATTTCGGCAACATACAGCTGGTGGACCCTGAGTTATCCGGGCTCAGGATCGCAGCCCATCGCGGGTTCCCGGAATGGTGGCTAAATTACTGGAACTCCGTCAGCAAGGGCAAGGGGACATGCGGAACAGCGCTCGCACAGGGAGAGCGGGTGATTGTCGGGGACATCGAACAAAGCCCGATTTTTATTGGCACACCGGCGTTGGACATCCAGCTCAGAGCCGGTGTCCGGGCGGTCCAGTCTACGCCGCTCAAGAGCCGTGAGGGAAAACCCCTCGGAATGTTCTCGACGCACTTCAAAGTTCCACACCGGCCTGACGGCCGCCAGCTCCGGCTGCTGGACCTGCTTGCCCGCCAGGCGGCCGATATCATTGAGCGGGCTCAATCCCAGGAGATACTCCTTAAAAAGAACGAGGATCTCAATGCCGCCTATGAGGAAATCGCTTCAACGGAAGAAGAACTCCGGCAGACCAATGATGTACTTCTGGCCAATGAACGTCATCTGGTGCAGAAAAATGAAGATCTCAACGTTCTTAACGAAGAGCTCAATGCAGCGCATGAAGAACTCCGGCAGAATATCGAAGAACTCAGCCTTCGCGAACAGGAGTTGACCCGGAGTGAGGTAAACCTGAGGGAAGCACTCGCGGAAAAAGAGGTACTTCTCTCGGAGATCCACCACCGGGTCAAGAACAACCTGACCGCGTTCATTTCGTTACTCAGCCTTGATGGTTCCTACAAGGACACCGATGGGGGCAGGGCTTTAAGGCTGGATCTCCAGAACCGGGCCCGGAGTATGGCCCTGATCCATGAGACCCTGTACCGGACCGGGAAATTTTCGAAAGTGGATATGGATGTCTACCTGAATACCCTTGCCAGCCAGGTCGCCAGCTCTTACGAAGAGCGTGCGAAGGTCCGGATAGTTGTCGATGTCCGTGATGTGGCCCTTGATATCTCCCGTGCCACCACAGCCGGCCTGATCGTCAACGAGCTGGTAACCAATTCGTTCAAGTACGCATTCCCGCCCGGGTTCGACTGTATGGCGGTACGGGGAGAACCCTGTACGATCCAGGTCTCGGTTGCCCACGAGGATGGGACAGACATTCTGACAGTTGCGGATAACGGCCGCGGATTACCGGAGGGATTCGATCCGTTAACAACAAAATCGTTCGGCCTCAAACTGGTGAACTTCCTTGCCCGCCACCAGCTCCGGGCGGAGATTTCTATTCAGAGAGACAAAGGGACGGCGTTTATTTTCCGAATGAACAAGGGTAACATATGACCGGAGAAACAATTCTGATTGTGGAAGACGAAGGCCTGATTGTTCTCCACATGACAGAGTTACTGGAAAAGGCGGGATATCGGCTGGTTGATCCAGCTTTTTCCGTGGAGACGGCCCTCCAGGCTTTGGGAAAAGCCCCCCTCCCGATCTTATCCTGATGGATATAGGGCTTGCTGGATCGCTGGATGGGATCGAAACCGCCCGGCAGATCCGGCAACGGTTTTCGATACCCCTGATCTTTGTTACTGCCTACACTTCAGAGCGTATGCTCGAAAGGATACGGGAAGTTGCACCGGACGGGGTTATCACCAAGCCGTTCGTTGATATCGATCTGCTTGCCGTTGTCAGGAACGCTGTGCGCCAATCTCCTGCGAATCATCGGACATAAAGGTAAGCTGATTGAAAAGAACCCGTGTTTTGCTTCAAACCTCGTTCACATCTTACCCAATACCATCTCATATCGTACCGGTAATAACAGGTTTCCGTGGCGAATTTTTCCTGCGATTTTCCGGTATAAAATTTTCTAAAATTCCGGGTTTTTGGCTTTCATTTAACAGGAATTAAAAGGTCCCATAAATTTCCTGGAACCCCAATGTGTATGTTTAAAAAATAGATTATACCGATGCCGGGACGGCAGCGGCAGGAGTCGCGGTTGCCGTCACGGGATGTGCAGTCCGGTAACCCTTTACGATATCGCGGAACTGGCTGCAGAGCGATGTCAGCTGCTGGTTTGCAGCCTTGACTGCTTTCCCATCCTGGCTGCCGAATGCAGTCTTGAGAGCAGTTCCTTCCTGCTGGATCTGGTTCTCGACTGCCTGTGCCTGCGAGACATCTATGCCTTTTGCAGACAGTTTCTCAAGCAGGTTGTTCCGGTTCTGGTCGTTCCTGGCGAACTCATCCATACGGGCGGTCTCACGGTCCGTCCACCACGTGTTCTTGAGGTTCTGGATCGTAGATGATTGAGCCATGACCGAGGCGTTGACGCTCTCATGGAGGGCCTTTGCAGTTCCGTTGTACTCTGGCAGTGAGCCCTTTGCGGTGGTCATAAACTCCTTCCGGTCGGCACTCATCTGCGTTTCCGCGGCTTTGATCTGATCAGCGGTAGTCATCGCCTGCACCGAGGTTTCTGTGCCGGCGAACTGCGATTCAAGGGAGGAGAGCTGGCCAGTCCCGGCACCATTGCTGATGGAGCCGATATAGGTAATCGCCCCGTTCATCTGCGCCTGCCCGATTGTTCCGGTATACGCCACGTGAGCCTGCATCGCGGTGATATGTTCCGGGTTGTCGTTCCATGAAGTCCCGTTCCCGAGGGCACTTGCTGCCGGCATGATTGTCGCAACGAGACAGATCATACAGATGCCGTAAAGCATTGTCATCCTGGTATTTTTCATTTCTTTCACCTGTCTTCCTGAGGGTTGTTCCTACCCTGATCACCAGTTGCCCGGAGGAGCTTATGTATTCGTAAAATGGGAAGAGTATCTCGTGTAAAAAGGCTTGGCGAAACGTTGAACCTGCGGGTTCCTCACATTTTATTATAACAATTCCCGAAAAGAGATACGATAGAAAAACATGCGCTCGTGGGAGAAAAGTTCTGATGATCCCTGAGGAGTCCTTAAAATCCGATAAAAGCATTGGAGCCAGCCCGGCCAGACGCCTCGTCCCGCTCGTCCTGATAGCCCTTATACTAAGCACTATGGTTTTCGCCGGTTGCGTACGTAATACCTCTTCTGCCACTCAGCCAATCATCACGGCGTCACAAATTTCCGACGCGAATACACTGGAACCCAGGAATACTTCGGCACAGGTTCCAGCAGTATACCAGGGAACGTATGACAGCCTCAAAACTGATATGGACCAGTATGACGAAACGCTTGCTTCGCGGGATACCGGCCCGAGCTACCCGGTTATTTTCGGGGCGGAGCTCTTGCAGGCAAATGTCAACAGGGGCGACGCCCTCCTTCAGCCTCAGGTGATGGATAGCGTGAGGCTGATGCTGGACCGGTACAAGGAAATGGGGATACAGGGTGTGACCATACCGATCCACTATCCTGTTTACACACCCGGCTACCCGCGATATAATGAATATGCCGAGTTTTACCGCCAGGTCGCAGCCGAAGTCCACAAGCGCGGGATGGTCCTCGATGTTGAGAATCACATTCTCTTTGCCAACACGGAGTTCTCCCCGGTACAATGGGACTACTCCGGGGTTACGGCCGACCAGTACATGGCAGAGAAGCGGGCGATGGTGGAAGCGATCATCAACGACACCCACCCGGAATTCCTCGACATCAGTGCGGAGCCCGATACCGAGTATGCCCTTACGCGGTGGAGCTTTATGCAGGGGCCGGTACAGCATACGGAGCTCGTGAATTATGTTCTTGCAGGTCTTGACCGGCAAGGTACGAAGATCGGCGCGGGTGTCGGGACGTGGAATCCGGATTCGCTTGATTATGCGAAGAGCTATGCCACCGATACGGATCTCGATTTTATTACTATCCATGTATATCCTGTCTACGGGAACGGACTCTCCGACATCGACACAATCAGTGCCATCGCCAGGCAGTACAATAAATCGATCGTGATCGATGAGGCATGGCTTCACAAGCAGGCCGCCCCGGTGTCAACTTTCAACGGGATGACCACCTCATCGCAGGCATTCGGCCTCGACATCTTCGGTTTCTGGTCTCCGCTCGACCAACAGTTCCTTTCGACACTTGCCCAATCAGCCAGGGTGAATCACATCGAGTATATCTCACCATTCTGGGGTACGTACTTCTTTGGATATGCCGATTATTCACCGGCCATCGATGCTATGAGTTATAGCGATAGGGCAAATGCAGTTAACGCGATAGCAGCTGCAAACATCCGTGGCGGCATTCTCACTCCGACAGGGACATTTTACCATGAGCTGATTGAGAATAATTCACGACCCGGTTAGATCCGGGTAAATTACGCAATCGGTTTAAACGTAATACAACACTTTTAAATTATTATTAAAGGAAAATGCAAATCCAACTTTCAGAGAGTCTCCTGATCGAGGCTGATCGATCCCAGGGAGAGGAGATTGCGGCCGACACATGGTGCTTGATCCAGGCACTGCGGGCCAAAAAAAAGAGAAAAGTTTCCCGGCCCTTACTGCTGGGGGGGGAGAGCGGCCTTGATCATGTCGGTCGCGCCCGCGGGAAGGTTGAGCCCGCCAAGCACGGTCGGAAGGATACTCAGCATGGTGTTCTGTCCTGCGGCGGTTCCCGCAAAATCCTTCAGCAGCGTGATGCCTTCCGGTGATGCGAGAAACTTCTTGACTGCGTCCTGGCCTTCGGGGGTTGCAATGTAACCGGCAACTGCCCCGCCCATACTACCAATGTCTCCAAAATTCATGGTGTTCACTTCGTAAGATTGTTGGTACACGTAAGCTGGTGATCAGTAATAAAAATTGGGACGGGACAACCGTATCCTGAACAAGAGTATCCTGCAGGTTCTCTCTTACTGCACAACTGTTTTTCCCGCCGGTTTCCGGCCGGAGGATAGCGGCAGGGGATTCCCCCTCCCCATATAATTCCATTCCACGGTGGTGTGCCGGTGCAGATTGCAGTACTCTTTTACCTCAGCAGGTAACCATTCTTTACGGAACGGGATCACGCATGACAGGCCAGACACCAATACCGGAACAAAAGGCAGGGAAGCCCGACCTGCAGTACCACACCATTTCAGAGGAAGAGCTCTTCTCCGCCCTCTCTTCGTCCCCTGCCGGGCTTACTGCCGCGCAGGCAGAGAAGAACCGGGCGGTGTACGGGCCCAACGATATCTCGCACATCCGCAAACGCCCGGTCATCCTGCAGTTCCTTGCGCATTTCAAGAACCTCCTTGTCATCATCCTGCTCTTTGCTGCCGTGGTCTCGGTAGTCACGGGAGAGATTACGGATGCAGTAATCATCTTCGTCATCATCCTTGCAAGTGTGACCCTTGACTTCTTCCAGGAGTACAAGGCGGAAAATGCCGCAGAACTCCTCAAGAAGAAGATCATCACCCGTGCCTCGGTATTCCGCGACGGCAAAGCGGAAGAGCTGCCGATCACCGACCTGGTCCCGGGCGACCTGGTCTCGCTGGCTGCCGGCGATATCATACCTGCCGACGCCCGGCTCTTGTCCTCACGGGACCTGTACGTCAACCAGTCCTCCCTGACGGGAGAGCCATTCCCGGTCGCGAAGACTGCGGAGCGGGCCGCCCCGGGCGAGCGGCTGGCGGAAGCGGGTAATTACGTCTTCCTCGGCACCTCTGTCGTCAGCGGGATGGCAACAGGGATGATCACGCGGACCGGTGCCGGGACCGAGTTTGGCAAGGTGGCAAAGACGCTCGTGGAACGCCCGCCCGAGACCGAGTTCGAGCGCGGGCTCCGGCACTTCAGCTACCTGATGTCGAAGATCGTCTTCTCCCTCGTGATCATCGTCTTCTTCCTCAACGCCCTCTTCAAGCACGACGTGCTGCAGTCCCTGATCTTCTCGGTCGTGCTCGCGGTCGGTATGACCCCGGAACTGCTTCCGATGATCCTCTCGCTGAACCTCTCGAAAGGGGCGCTGGCCATGTCGGAGAAGGGGGCGATCGTCAAGCACCCGGAATCGATCCAGAACTTCGGCAGCATGGACGTGCTCTGCACGGACAAGACCGGGACGCTCACGGACAACCAGATCGCGCTCGTCCGGCACCTGGATGCCGGGGGAAACGACAGCGAGACAGTGCTCCACTATTCGTATATCAACAGCTACTTCCAGACCGGCCTGAAGAGCCCCCTTGACGAGGCCATCCTCAACTTCCGTCACATCGATATCGACGACTTCACGAAGAACGACGAGATCCCCTTCGATTTTGTCCGGCGGAGGGTCTCGATCGTGGCCACCGGGAAATCCGGCAAGGTGATCGTCTCGAAGGGGGCCCCCGAGGAGATCCTCAAGGTCTGCACCTCCGTGGAAAAGGACGGGGCCGTACAACCGCTGACGGACGAAGGCCGTGCCGGGATCACGAACCTGTACCATTCCCTGAGCGCGGACGGGTTCCGGGCCCTTGCGGTCTGTTACCGTTCCCTGGACCCCGGCACCGCCACATTCTCCGTTGCTGATGAGAAGGAGATGGTCCTCGTCGGGCTGATCACGTTCATCGATCCGCCCAAGGAGAGCGCCCGCGAGTCCATCCGGCTCCTCGCCCAGGCCGGGATCGAGCTGAAGATCCTGAGTGGCGACAACGAGCTCGTGACGAAGAAGACCTGCGAGCTGATCGGGCTCCCCGTGAAGGGGATCCTCACCGGCACGGAGGTCGATGCCATGGACGTGCAGACCCTTTCGCGCCAAGTCGAGCACGTGACGATCTTCTCACGGATGACCCCGGCCCAGAAGAACCGGGTGATGCAGGCCCTCCGGCATAACGGCCACGTGGTCGGGTTCATGGGCGACGGCATCAACGATGCACCCTCGATCCGGGAGGCGGATGTCGGGATCTCGGTCGAAAACGCGGTGGATATCGCCAGGGAGTCTGCCGATATCATCCTCCTCAAGAACGACCTCTGCACACTTCACGACGGCGTGCTGGAAGGGCGCAAGACATTCGGGAACACGATGAAGTACATCCTGATGGGAACCAGTTCCAATTTCGGGAACATGTTCTCTGTGGCGGGCGCCTCGCTCTTCCTGAAATTCTTCCCGATGCTCCCCATCCAGATCCTCCTGAATAACCTGATGTACGACGTATCCGAGTCCACCATCCCTACCGACAATGTCGATGAATCGTACATCAGCACCCCCAAGAAATGGGACATCGATTTCATAAAGAAGTTCATCGTGGTCTTCGGCCCGATCAGTTCCATCTTCGATTTCATCACGTTCCTGATCCTTCTCGTGGTCTTCCAGGCGGATGCACCCTTTTTCCAGACCGCGTGGTTTGTCGAATCGATCTGCACGCAGACGCTCGTTATCTTTGTCATCAGGACACGGGTAGTACCGTTTTACCAGAGCCGGCCAAGCCGGATGCTCTTTGCCAGCACGATCGCAATCGTCCTGATCGCGTGCGCCCTGCCATTTACCGTAATCGGGAGCCTCTTCGGGTTCGTGCAGCTTCCGGTGGCCTTCTTCGCAGTCCTGGCTGCACTGGTCATCAGCTACCTGGTACTCGTCGAGCTCGTGAAATACTGGTTCTTCAGGAGGTTCGGGGCAAGTACCGAGCGGCGGCTGGTACCCGACCACTGATTTTTCTTACTGCCGGAAAACCGGGCTGCCTCCCGTTCGGTCCCGCTCTCACCGGGTAAATGACCGGGACTTTTAAAAAAGGTGCAGGACTGCATCGCTCCAGGCAGAAAAAAATCCATGCACGTCAGTGACAGCCCGGTCCGCAGCCACCCGGTCCCTGCCGCAGTTCAGGCTGACTGGGACACGTTGGCAAGGGACCGGATCAGCTGCTGGGTCTCGGCCGGTGTCCCGGTGGTATTGACCATGTAGATGGTGGTGCGGGAGAGGAGATCGCGCAGGTATTTTGTCCGGATCTCCTTTTTGAACGGGTTGTTGACGAGCAGGTGCGGGTTGAAATAATTATTGTCCGTAAAGACCTGCAGCGCGATATCCGGGTTGAGCGACTGGACGGGAATCGGATCTGCGGGGTCCCGTTTCAGGATGATGATAATCCGGAGGGTGGTCAGGGGCAGGATCCGGCCCTTCCCGATAACCCACCGGATATCGGCAACAGCCCGCCCGTCGCCGTCGTAATCCCCTTCTTTTACCAGCCCTTCGAACTCCTTCCAGATCTTTTCGAGGTCCTGGCGGATGTAAAAGTTCTTTTCCGAACCATAGGCCAGGATCTCGGGGCCGAAGACCCGGGAGAAGAACCAGTCATCCGAGACAATGCGGGTACGCGGATTTTTTAAAAGACCGTACGTCTGGGTGGTCTTTCCCGCTCCTGATATTCCTACTATGCACAGGCCGCTGCCATTGACGTCCACGCAGGCCCCATGGATGGAGAAGATATCGTGTTCGTCTTCGAGGATATCCCCGGCAAGACTGAGTGCGAGCGATTTTATCCAGCCATAGTAGTTGAAGTTGAAGAGGAATGCAGTTTTTGACTGGGGCTCGTACAGGACCGTGTCGGGGTTATACCCGGGATCGCTGAACACATACATCCTGCCATGCGACCGGACATTCTGGGACATCGAGTAAAAATTCTCCTGCCAGGTATCCTTCACTCCATGGTCGCCGGTGAGGAGCTTGATACAGCACCCGTAGATCTCGGATTTGATCTCATACCGTATCGAGGGTCCAAGCTGCCCGGCGAGGCGCTCCTTCTCATCAGGAGCGATAAGGGAAATCGTATATGCCATAGGAATTACCGTGCCCGTGCTACAGTAATCAGATCTCCTCATGGTTTATTAATAAATCCCTGCTCCCTGCAGCAAAAAAAGATCCTGTTTTTGAGAAAAATGATCAGACCGGAATTATTTTCCGGTTATGGACTTCATTAATTACCTGGCCTATTCCGATATAGAGTGCAAGACCCCCGGCAATAATCCCCATGACTCCGCCGGACATCCTGATGAGGCCGCTTCCCGTCAGCTCTGCTGCAACAAGAATTACGATCAAAAGGAAAACGGCAAGGACCGTTGCCTGAAGGCTGCGGTGCATCTTCAGGGTACAGATTAAGAGACCAAACGCGACTATCCCCCAGACCGACAGGAACGCAGCAAGGTCAACCGGCTGAGGCGCTTTCGCAAGGCCGAGAACCGGAAGCATCAGGACCCCGGCAAAGGAGATCCAGAAGAACCCGAAGCTCACGAAGGTTAAAAACCCGAAATTATTGTTCTTCTTCCATTCCATGAGCCCGGCAATGATCTGGGCAATTCCGCCATAAAAAATCGCCATTGCAAGAACCGGGCTGCTAAGGCCGATTATCCCGGCATTACAGAGGCTCAGGAGGATGGTAGTAGTCCCAAATGCGCAAAGCCCGAGCGGTGCCGGGTTTGCGGTATTATCCGCGAGGAAAATATTGTTCCTGTTTGTTTCTTCATTGTTCAACATGATACCACTCACACTGAATAATCTGGTGCATAATTACGGTTGCCCACAATCATAATGTGCTCAGGTTTTCTTCGATATCGGACAGGATTTTTTTTGATATCGATCCAGATAATCAGTTCATTGATCTCGATGTCTTTCACTTTAACATTTCGCTTACGGTTCTGTCAGGTGTCGCCTGTTGGGGTGTCTCGGGAAGTGCTGTCAAAACGCGGCAGGTGAGAAACCATGACACTTGTTAATTATCGTGGGATTAGATCCCTCAAAGAAAAATTGGCAGGCGATTTGTTGACAAAAAATTTCCATACTCTGCCTCTCTTGCGGGTTTGAATATTATGGCTACGGCTGGATTTGCTCTTTCTCTTCCGGTTATTTTCCTTCTTGCCGGAGGCTTGATCTTTACTGAATTCTTTGCACTATAGAAAACCTCATAATCGCTGACGCTCTTTTGGGCTTTGCCCCGCCACTATGGCATCCCACGGTTGCGACGACGAGGTATTACCTGCCATTTGACTCGGGGCATCGTCTCTTCGAAAAAAAATGATTTCTACAGAGCAAAAAATAGTATATCCCTGTTGCAACACTCCTCTCTTTTTACCGGTAACGCGGTATCAAATCCCCGGACCAGCACAATAAAAAACCCGGTGTCTTTTTAATCCGGCACAATGACACTTACTTACGCGCAATCGGATCGGTATCCGGGTGTTTTCTGCCATGACCGGGAAAAAAACCATTTCTGTCTCTTCGGATCCCCAGTTTCTCGAAGAGCTTTCGGAATATCTCGAAGTGCTTTCCAATCCGGCCCGGTTGAAAATACTCAAGTTCATTGAACCCGGGCCAAAAGAAATTACCGCTATCGCTGAACATATCGGCATGAGCTACCAGAACGCGAAGAAACACCTCGACCGTCTTGTTGCCATGAGTCTCGTGAAACGGGATGCCGGCTTTGGAAGGGAGACCGATCGCGGGATCGCGCCGGTCTGGAAATATTCCCTCGCGGACGGCGGTCTTGCCAACCTTTCAAAAACCCTGGGAATTTTTTCAAGCATACCCGTTTCCCCCGGGTATAACGATATCCGTAAACGTATCGAAGAAGTCCGTGAATCCGTGCGTGCAGCAACCGGTGTGAGGTCCCCGTTACTTGTTCTCATGGGAGGAAGTGCCGATGGGCATGCATTCCTGCTCACCGGCGACAGGATCCCGGTCGGCAGGGAAGACCCGGAACAACCGCTGCCGGGAACCATGGCAGCGGTGATCCTGCCGGAACAATACCTTGCGGTCACGCGGGTCAATAAGCCCCATGCCACGATCCACCGGTCCGGGAAAGAATGGCTGATCGAAGACAATGGCAGTACCGGGGGAACGTACCTGAACTCGGAACGCCTTTCACCGGGAAAAAAGACCCTGCTTGCACACGCGGATCTGATAGATCTGTCGGTAGGAACGAATGCGGCCCGCTTCCTGTTTGTCTCCTATGATTAAAAGGGGCCGGTCTGCCGGGAAGCGGGATTTTATTCCCGACGCTAACCTTCGGACCATTCAATACCGATCTGTTCTCACCATCCTTCTGGTTCTCGTTTGTATCACGGGAACTGTACTGCCGGTATCAGCACAGCCTGTTTCCGGTAATCCTAAGTACATTATGACCTCATCATCGACGGATGCCCGGATCCGTACGTACGGCGACAGTGTCCCGGCACTCCAGCCCCCGTCACCTCAGTCCGCATCAGTAACCCCGGTCCCGACACGCATCTTTCCCGCGAGGATTCCTGTAGTTGTTCCTGTCCGCACCAACCGGACTACGCTCCTGCAGGTCCTTGCAAGAAATGCGGCAGAGCGGCCGAAGATCACGGTCCCCCTGTTCTGGTTTGTTATCCTCCTCCTCGTTGCCATTGCCGGCCTTGGTGCATTCTCCTATTTTCTCCTCCGGAAACGATCCCCCGGGGGCAGACCTGATCCTGCCTCCAAAGGGAATACTGCCCGGCATGCGACCGTGATCGATGCGCCCCCGCATTCCGGAACGTTATCAGCAGAATCTGCCGGGCCGGTGGAAGAAGCCACAGGTTACCGGGTCCCGTTCCCGCCCTCCCTTGAAAAACGGTTTTCCCATGCGGAGTTCATCGGGGAAGGAGGCCTCGCACGGGTGTTCCGTGCATACGATTCCCGGTTACAGAAGACTGTAGCGGTAAAAGTGCCTATCCGGTATGACGAAGTCACCGGTACGCATTTTACCCGGGATATCCTCTTCTGGCAGGGGCTCCATCATGAAAATATCATTGAGATGTACTCCTCCAACATCCTTCCGGTCCCCTATGTTGAGATGGAATATGCTCCCGGCTCGCTTGCACAGGTCCCACTTCCCCTGTCGCAGGAACGGGCCCTTTCGGTGATTACCGGTATTGCCCGGGGTATTGCCTATGCCCATGAAAAGGGAGTTATCCACCGGGATATCAAGCCGGAAAATATCCTCATTACCGAAGACGGCACCCCGAAGATCACCGACTGGGGCCTGGGACGGGAAATACGTGATACGCGCCAGTCCAGTGTCCTTGGGTATTCCCCGGTATATGCGGCCCCGGAGCAGATCGCACCCGGCCGGTTCGGCAGGCCCGGGCCGGCAACGGATGTCTACCAGCTGGGAGTTCTCCTGTTCGAACTTCTCACAGGGTCTGTGCCCTTCCGGCACGAGGGGATGCATGACTTAAGCCAGGCAATCCTGCAGGATGCACCCGCCGTGCCGGAATTTGCAGGTCCTGGCGGGAAACAAATACGGGCGATCATCCTGCGGTGTCTTGAAAAGAATCCCGCGGATCGGTATGCATCGGTCGTATCGCTTCTTGCGGATCTCGGCGGTCTTGGGGGCCGCGGAGAAAAATAAGTTCTGGGAGGGTCGGTTAATAAAATAGTCGCTGGAATGGGACTACCCCTAAGTATTTTAATTGCGAACTCCCGCACTGTGCCGGCGGTAATCCGGATTAACCGACGGCATTCACCGGTACAGCACAGGTACCTGACGCGCCTGCACCGTGCCAGAGGGCAAACCCGATACAAAGTCCGATAATAATCCCGATCACAAGGGCAATTCCGAGCTGGATGAGCTGCTGTCGTTCCATGGGTACATGTTTTTTGTGATTGGGATAAATACTTTTGAAACCCCACGCTCTTCTGCATGGGTGGGATCATCAAAAGTGCACAAGGACGATTTTATGGATCATAACGGCATCTTTTCGGCGGATACGCTCACCGCCCGGTTCCCGGAACCCGATTCCATTCCCTCCGATGCCTGCTGGATCCTGGTGAAAGACGCCGGTGTCTATATCACTGCCGGACCTGTGCCCACCATTTTTGTTCCCGGTCCTCCGGAAGCCCACGCCCGTTCAGGATTGTTGATCCAGTATCTCGGCCACCATGAAGATATTCCCTGTTATGCTGCCGGTATTGCCGAACCGGCCCGGGCTCAGGAGGGAATGGAATATGCAGGTGTAAGGGAGCTTTTCGGAAAGATTCCCGATGAGGAACTGGCAATCGCATCATTTGCCGCCAGGATGATCATGTTCGACCGGAATACCCGGTTCTGCGGGCGGTGCGGTGCTCCGACACGCCAGCTCCGTACCGAGCGGGCAAAACTCTGCAGCGACTGCAACCTGATCACCTACCCCCGTATCTCACCGGCGATCATTGTCCTCGTGCGGAACGGCAACCGGATCCTGCTCGCCCGTTCTCCCCGGTTCCCCCCAGGGCAGTACAGCGTTATCGCAGGATTCGTTGAATCCGGTGAGAATATCGAGCATGCCGTCCGTCGCGAAGTGCGGGAAGAGACCGGTATCGAAATCACGAATATCCGGTATTCCGGGAGTGAACCCTGGCCCTTCCCGGACTCGCTGATGATCGGCTTTACCGCGGATTATGCGGGCGGGGAGATCCGGATCGATAACAACGAGATCGTCTCCGCTGACTGGTTCGACCGGGACCATCTCCCGCTGCTCCCCTCAAAAATGAGCATCTCCCGGGCCCTGATCGACCAGTGGATCGCCCGGGATTCCCCCTGCTGATCCTGCCTGCTCCCGTTCAGGGAAATTCTCCCCGGGGAGGTGCCGGTTGTTTTGTACCTCCCCCGCTTTCAACCGTTATCACCCGGAAATACCCTGCCACCAGGATTGTCACAGGAAAATGTATGGGACTTTTTTGTGCAGGATCTTCTTTTTTTGCGTTCCAAAGGCACCGGTTCGTCCCTTTCGACCAGAAGTGCTATAATCCAGTATATAAAATCATATAATAAGGCAAATATTTGCAGCAGAGCGTATCCCAGAAGTGAGAGATCCTGATGAATGCCCCCCCGTCCGAAGGAAGCGAGAGCACTATAGATATTTTCGTTCTCAGTAAGAATCAGACAGAGGTTCCTGCGCGGATGGCGCCTCTGGAACAGAAGGGTTACCGGATAACCCTTTTTGATGATCCCCCGACCCTCATCGAATCCCTGCACGAGGGAAAACCCAACCTCCTGATCTGTGATACGCTCTCTTTTCCCGAGGCATACGACCTGTGCCGGCATATCAAGGACGATACCGATCTCTGGGTGATCCCCGTCCTGATCCTGACAGCGGCCTCCGATCTCTCGGACCTTCTCCACATCCTTGACTGCAATGCTGACAATTACATCGCATATCCCTATGATCCCGAATATTTCCTCTCTCTTGTGGACGGGATCCTCTCGACACCTGTCGAGCGGCAGACCCCCGAACAGATCAAGACCCAGTTCAAGATCCAGCACGATGACCGGATCTTCGTGGTTACCGCGGACCGGCGTAAACTGCTTGAGTTCCTTCTCTCATCCTTTGAGATTGCCGTGAGCAAATTCCAGGACCTCTCGCGGGCGACCGACGAGATCCATGTCCTTTCGGACGATGTGAACCGTCTTGGGATGTTTGTTGACGGCCAGAAGCAGACTGTCGAAGAGCTCAACAGTTCCCTGCGTGAGAAGGTCCAGGCAATCAAGACCCTTGAACAGACGCGTAATGAACAGGAGCAGGCGCTTCTGGATAAAACGGGGGAGATTGATCGGCTCGCCCGGGATCTTGAAGCCGATAAGGCATTGCTTGGTGCCGCAGAAGACCAGCTTCGTGCACTTATACGGAACAAGGATGAATCTGAACGCCAGTCAGTTGCAGAGATATCAGATCTCCGGCAGCAGGTTACGTCCCTGGCCGCGGAGCTTGGGACGGCAACAGCCACGCTGCAGGAATCCCGGAATGCACACTCCCTCGAGCAATCAGGCCGTGCCGAGGCCATGGCATCCCTTGCAGAGATCACGCAGGGGAAAGAACTGGCAGAGAAATCCGTGCGGGCCCTCACGCTCGATAATGAACAGATGAAGGTCTCCCTTGCAGCGGAGAAGAACCGTGCAGTTGCTGCGGAACAGGAGACCCGGTCGGTTCTTCTTGCAAAATCCGGATCCGAACAGGACCTGACGGCAATCATCAACGATCTCAGGGAAACGGCAAAACAACAGGCGCTCGATCTGCACCGGCAGAAAGCGGAGATGGATGACGCGAAAAACCAGGTCCTCAATCTTGAGATCCAGATGGGGAACCTCAAAACCGATAAAGAGAACGCAGAGTCCGTCCTCAGGGCCACCACCGGACACCTGCAGCAGGACCTTGCCATAACCCGGGAAAAACTTGATGCCGCAGAGGCAACACTGGACGAGAAGGACCTCGAGATTGAACGCCTGAACGTATCGTATAACGAAATTCTTGGTGAACGCGATAAAGCCGGATCTGAACTTCAGTCCCTCACCCGGGAACTCCGTGCCGCACAGGCAGCCCGGGATAATAAAGATCTCGAGATTGAACGCCTGAACGTATCGTATAACGAAATTCTTGGTGAACGCGATAAAGCCGGGTCCGAACTCCAGGCACTCTCCGGGGAGCTCCGGAACGTGCAGCAGGCTCTTGATGCCGAAAAAGAGCACCACCACGCTACGGAAGAGAGCCTCAACGCGGTGATCCGCGAACGGGATGCCGCACTCCAGTCCCTGCAGGGCTCACACCAGTCAGCCCAGGCGGACCTTGCTGAGCACCGGGATAACCTGGCGCAGGTCAGGCTTGACCTTGCATCTGCCAGTGCCGGTAGTTCAGCCCTTGAACGTGACCTGGAATCCGTGTCTGCGAGAATGCGGGAGCTTGAAGCACGGATGCAACATGAGGTCGACAGCCGGGAGCTTGCAGACCAACAGGTCCGCTCGCTCTCTGATGAGCTGGAAACGGTGAACACAGCCCTGGAAAATGAGCGCAGGCTGCATAACTCCACGGTAGAATCACTGCGATCATCTGCTCTCGAAACGGAACGATACGGGCAGGACCTCGGGAAACTGTCAGAGCAGCTTGCATCGGTCCAGTCCTCCCGGGCCTCGGAAAAGGAATTACGATCTGCCGCCGAGTCAGAAACTGAAGATCTCCGCCGGAAGCTCGTGGCTGCTGAGGACAGGAGCCGGTCTCAGGATGCATCAGTGGCGGCAACGATTGAAACCCTGAAAGCGGAGTTGTCATCTGCCAGTCATTGGCAGGAGGACCTCGAACACAGGGTTCAGGGCCTCACCCGCGAAAAGCAACTAGCCGAAGAGAAGGCGGGCTCCCTTGCAGCTGAAATAGAACAGGCCAGGGTCGCGCTTGCCGACGAGTGGGTAGATCACATGAACGATCACGACCAACTCACGGTAGCGGCTCACGAGAAGCATCTGGCTGAAGAGAAGGCGGGCTCCCTTGCGGCTGAAATAGAACAGGCAAGGGTCGCACTTGCCGACGAGTGGGTAGATCACATGAACGCCCGGGAACAACTTACGGCTGCAGCTCACGAGAAACAGCAACTCGAAAAATCTCTCTCCCGGGCAGAGGAGCCGGAAGCTGAAAAAGCCAGAAAACGTGCGATCATCATAAAAGGTCCGGATCTCCCGATGGAGATAAGGGCCGTATCCCATGCACTTACAACTCCCGGCAATCTTCATGTGCCCCCACCCGATACGAAGCGCATCACCGGCGTTGAAGATCTTTTTGAAGATGACGACGTTACCGAAGATCCTGGTACAACCCCCACGGTATCCATCATCCAGGAACCATCCGGTGATCCGGACTGGGTTCCCCCGATGCCAGACCTTTCGCAGTTTCCCGGTGAGATCCAGTCTCCGCCTTATGGGGAAGGACTTCCCGGGGACCGCAGGGCTGTCGATCCCGAAGTGGAAGGAACGCACGACGTGAGTGAGGAGGAGGGGTCGGAAGATGAGGATAGCGATGGGGAGGTGACAGGGGACGGATACCCGGATGATGGCACGAACGGCGCTGACGAGGATGCCCCGGGAGATTCCCCTGCGTCAGGACCGGCGGGAGAGTCCGCAGAAAGCATCACCCCTGCACTATCGTTCAACCGGGCCCAATGGTTTGATCTCCTCAAATGGGCACACCACTCCGGTGCACTTACCCCGGAACAGCGCATGCAGATTGTCCGTATGGGGCGGCTGATCCAGAAAGGCCGGAAACTTACGCGAAAGCAGGACGAGCAGGTCAGGGAAATGATAGTCCTTGTCCAGACCCTCGGTTATCGGTTTACCTGAACCTGTCGCTGGCCTTACATTTCCCGGTCTTTGAATTTTTTTCTTTCTCTTTTCCCGGCCAATGAACCGGGACCCCGGCCCGGAAATGTGTCAGGGGAATAGGATATGGGATCACGGTGTCCGCGGCATCCACGGATTGTACCTCAGTGTCTCCTGTGCACGATGTGCCGGTGTGACTGTATCTGCGGAGATCTCACCGCCCCGCCCGGGGAATATTTTTCGCCATTCGCACAAGGCCCGGCCGGTTGTCTTCACACGGTACTGGACCAGCACCTTGCACGTCCCCGGATTACAATGAGGCATCAATATCGCCGAGCAGCTGTTTGATATCGATCCAGATGATCAGTTCGTTGATCTCCTTGTCTTTTACCCGGGCCTTGCGCTTGATGATCCCGATGATGGAGGTCTCCTGCTTGCTCACGGAAGCTGACGTGTAATCCACATGGTTGCCTTCAAATGTCGATACAGAGGTCACGTCATCGACCAGGATGCCGGTCTTTGACCTGGCAATCTTGTCATCCAGGACAATAATCCGCGATGATTCGAGGGACGTGGAGCTCTCTTCGGTGATGTTCAGCCGGTGTTTGAGATCGATGATCATCGTGATCTCCCCGCGCAGGTCAATGATGCCGCGTACGTACGCAGGCACGTTGGGAAGTTTGGTGATCGTAGTATATTCCACCACTTCCTTTACATCGAAGAGATCGATGGCGAAATGTTCGTTTCCGAGCACGAATTCTACTACCTGGATCGAACTGGGCCTCTTTTCGGAAGTAACGGGATTTTTTGCCGTTTCGACAGGTTCACTTGCTTTTGCTGTCATGGGCAATGTCCTCCCGCTCATTCCACCCTGAATCGCTTGTTGGCTTCCATGGCCTGGACTGCCGTGTTGTTGACAGTCTGGATCATCCGGGTGATCTCATCGATCGCTGCAGCCGACTCTTCGGTTGCCGCAGCCGCATCGCCGGCCTCCTTTGCCGTCTGTTCGATCAGGCTTGCCACTTCATGTACGCTTGCGGTGATCTCTTCCGTTGTTGCAGCCTGTTCCTCGGTGGCGGCAGCGACTTCGGACGCACTGTTGGCCACGGTTTCTGCCGCTTTCTGGATCTGCCTGAAGGCTTCGAGTGCCTGCTGGGATTCCTGGAAACCTTTGCTGACAAGGACCTTGGACCCCTCCATCGCATCCGTCGCCTTCTTGGTGGCAAGGTTGAGCTGGGTGATCATCTCTTCGATCTTTTCCGCACTGGAACGGGATTCCTGTGCCAGGGATTTGACTTCCGATGCAACTACGGCAAAGCCCCTGCCGTGCTCGCCGGCCCGGGCCGCTTCTATAGCTGCATTGAGCGCAAGGAGGTTGGTTTGGCTGGCGAGGTCACGGATCAGGACGATGATCTTGCCGATATCGTTCATCTGTTTCTCGATGTCCTTCACAATCCCGTACACATTGTTCGTGGAACTCGTGATCTCTGTCATATCCTTGTTGACGTTATCCGCAAGGATGGCACCGCTCTTGGCCGAGGCATTTGCCGTGTTGGCCTGGGATGAGACACTCTCCATGCTGGAGGTAATTTCCTCAACCGCGGCACTCATGTCCTGCATTGCCTTTGACATCTGTTCTACGCTTTCAGAAGCTTTCTGTGCGTTCTCTGAGACTTCGCCTGCGTTCTTGGCGATCTGGCTCACGCTCTTTGAGGCGTCCTCCACGCTCCTCGCTGCGTTGTCTGTGGTGGACGTCAGGTTTGTCATCTGTTTGTTGACATCGGCGATATTTTTCTCAAGATTAATGACGATCCCACGGACAGCATCACGAAGCTTGACGATCTGTTCATAGGTTTCCCTGGTGTCATCATCCGGTTTGGTAAGGTCATACCGTACGGTCAGGTCGCCCTCCGCCATCTTCGAATAGGCCTTACTGAGTTCTTCGACTTCACGCGCCATGAACTCCTGGGATTTTACCATTTTTGTGACATCGTGGTAGGTGATGTAAACATAGGTCACCTCGCCTTTCCCGTCAAGGATCGGGATATTTGCCCGCTGGACTATATGGATACCGGTCGGACCTTCGATGGTGGACTCACCGAATGTTCTTTTCTTCTGGGTAATCGCATCGGTATATGACTTGCCCTCGTCCCGGAGATATTTCAACAGGCCCTGGGACCGGAGATCCGTGATTTTCATAGCCAGGAGCCGGTCTTCGGAAATTCCAAAGAGCCTGACAAATGACGAATTTACTTTTATGAATTTCAGGTCCCTGTCAACGATAACCTGTGCAAGGGGATTGTACTCAAACATCAGTTCATATTCTTTTAGCTCGATCATGGAATTCACCCTAACCTGACAATCTTCTCTTTGTATACTTCATTCATGACTTCGCCGAGGCCCGTGTACATTGCAGAGAGGCCGCAGATGATACCCTCAATACCAGCAATCTGGACGATTACTGCACTGCCAAGAGAAATCCCCACGACAAGCAGCAGGAAGAGCAGGACAAGGAGGCCGAATACGACCTGGAGGGCCCTGGAGAGCCGGAACGTGATGACAAACATCACGAGCGAGAACAATCCCCATAATGCAAGATATGCTGCGAGAGCCTGTGCAGGCAGTGCATCGCTCCATCCAAGAGCCGGCATAAGGATCATGAAGACCAGTACGATCCAGAAGGAACCGTAGGATATGAATGCGGTCATGCCGAAGAGCCCCGCATTGTGCAGGTTCAGGATGACCGTTGTCATACCGAATGCCAGCAGGCCCAGTGCACCGGGGTTTGCCGTTGTGTCTGAAATTCTCATCTCATTCTTAAATACCGGATCAACCGAATTTTCCATATCCTGTTCACCATTGTCCTCAAATATCCCGGATCTCATCCGATCCCGGCGTGTGCAGCAGTGCATACGACAACCGGACCCGTCCCGCATCTGAAGAATGCATCTGTGAGACGGCTGGCTTCCCTCTCCGGAACCCCGCGGGACTTGCTTTTATGCCGCCTGGATTTTTTCGAGAGCATCCACTTTCTTTGACATATGTTGCCGAAGGACTGCAGGAAACCGTACGCATGTTTCCTTTACAACCGGTTCAAGAGGTAACCTCTGCCCCTTAAACATCTTATGCGATCTGATAAACGCCGGGAGGGAGTATCCCCCTTACCGGATTTCATGGGCGGAAGCTGCCAGTTTTTCCGTTAACGCGCACCAGATCTCAAGCCGAATCTGCCATGCTTTTTGTTTTGGCAAACCCCATATTCACGGCCTGATTAATAAATGTATGTGTGAATCGGGCTTATGCCCCTGGAATATGCCGCTCAGGACGTCACGGTTACGGTACCGGTCATGGACGGGTGGATCGAGCAATGGTACGTGTAAGTGCCGGGTTTTGTGAACGTAAACGTGAATGAGCTGCCCTGGCTGAGCGGATCCGAACTGAATGTGCCAGGAGCTCCGGCATCGGAAACAACCGTGTGCGCGACGCTGTCCTGGTTTGTCCAGGTGACGGTTGTCCCCTGGCTCACCGTAATCTGCTGGGGACTGAAAGCAAAGTTATTGATCGATACCGACCCGGGCCCGGCAGCAGGTGTTGCAGGACCTGTGCCCTGCGGGGCAGGATTCTGGTTTGCAGTACACCCGGTGATTGCGACTGCAAGAGCCACCAGGGTAAGGAGTACAAAAATAGTACGGAATCGTGAAATTGAGGTCATACAGGTATCAATAGTGCGGGGGAAGAAAAACCATTGGGTCGGGGTCATGCAGCCCCGCCCGCGATCTTCCGGTTATAGAAACGGAATGAGGCCCGGAGCAGGAACCCGATCACAAGGACCGGTGCAGTCAGGATAATGATCATGGCCCACTGAAACGCAGAGAGCGGCACGGTCTCAAAAACTGCACCCCCGAATTGTACAATTGCCATCTGGATCGCGATCACGCCTCCCATGATTGCAAAGAACAGCGGGTTGCCGAAGAAAGGGGGCATCTCCCCGTCGAGTGCCCGGCAGTTCACGCCGTTCCATACTGCAGCAAGGATGAAGGCCGAGAAGAAGACCGTGGCGATCCCAGCCGTGGTAGTGCCTCCAAGGAACCCGGTCGACACCTGGAGAATACCGGCAAGGACAAAACAGGTGCCGGTCACAACAATCGACAGGATCATGAAGGGCGTGATGATGGTCGCGTCGCGGGGGACAGGCTTCCGGTTCATCAGTCCTTCGTGGGGCGCCTCCGAGCAGAGTGCGAAGGCAGCGAGCGTGTCCATGATGATATTGATCCAGAGGATCTGGATGATCGTGAACGGTTCCGGGTACCCGAGGAGCGGCACGATGAATACGAGAAGGCAGGCGCTGAAGTTGATAGTCAGCTGGAACAGGAGGAAACGCTGGATGTTCTCGTAGAGGGAACGGCCCCATGAGACTGCCCGGGCGATCGAAGCAAACGAGTCGTCGAGCAGGATGATATCTCCCGCCTCCCGTGCCACTTCGGTTCCTGCTATGCCCATCGCGAATCCCACGTCAGCATCCCTGAGTGCAGGGGCATCGTTCGTGCCATCACCGGTTACTGCTACCACGTCCCCGTTCTTCCGTAGCGCCTCGACGAGCAGCAGTTTATCGAGCGGTCCGGCCCTGGCCATTACGTCGATGGTGCGTGATTCTTCTGCCTGCTCCTCCGGTGAAAGCGACCGGAACGCCTCCCCCAGCACCACGGTCCCGGTCCCGAGGATCCCGGCCTCGCGGGCGATCGCCCGGGCAGTATCAGGGTTGTCCCCGGTCACCATCCGGACCCGGATGCCGGCAGAACTGCACGCGGCAACCGAAGCGGCGATGTTGTCCCGGAGCGGGTCGCGTATGCCTGCGTACCCGTCCCAGACCAGCGCGGTCTCGGTCTCATCATCTCCAGTGATCTCCCGGTGGGCGAATGCAATAGTCCTCATGGCCCGCGAAGCAAGGGCGCTGACACCGGTAAGGTCCGGGGTTTCCGTGCAGAGTGCAGCAAGAATTTCCGGTGCACCCTTGACGAGCAGCCATGACCTGCCATCGATCCGGATGACTGTTGACATCCGTTTCCGGTTGCCATCAAAGAGGTGCTGTTTTGCACCGGGCGTCTCTGCCCGGACCTGCCCGTAATCAATCCGGTGGGCAGCAAGCCAGCCTAGCAGGGCTCCCTCTGTGGAGTTGCCGATGACGGTGGTCTTTCCCTCCCGCATATCGAGATGGGCTGTCCCGTTCACAGCGGCATTGAGGGTGATCCATTCAGCGGGAGTACGGGGCAGGCCGTTGCTCCGGGCCGGGATTCCGGCAGAGGACTCGACAACCGTCATCTGGTTCTTCGTGAGCGTACCGGTCTTATCGGTACATATTGTTGTGGCGGATCCAATTGTCTCGCAGGCGATCATCCGGCGCACGAGGCAGTTGGCCCGGGTCATCTTCCGCATGGCGAGCGAGAGCGAGAGGGCAACGCTCATGGGCAGCCCCTCAGGAACTGCAGCAACCACGATGACGACTGCCAGCATAAAATAGTGGAGGAGGTTGTCAGCCGAGTCAAGATTAAACCCGGTGATCTCACCGGTAAAGATTCCCCGGATGAAGAGAGAACTGCAGATGAGAACTGCCATGATGTACCCGAATGTGCTGATCAGGCCTGCCAGGTCCCTGAGTTTCTGCTCGAGCGGTGTCTCTGTTGCATGATCGATCCCAAGAGAAGCCGCGATCACGCCCATCTCCGCCGTATCCCCGACCGCTGACGCGATCACCTGCCCTTTTCCCGCAGTGACATATGTCCCTTTGAGGACCCGGTCACGGGCATCCCGTTTCACCGGCTCGCTCTCTCCCGTAAAGGAGGATTCATCCAGGGTAAGTTCATCAGAAGAAGATACGTATGCGTCGGCCGGGACTGCATCCCCGGCCTCGAGGAGGACCAGGTCGCCGGTAACAATATCCCGGGCCGGGACGAGCTGTGGATGGCCGTCGCGGACCACCCGGACCGCCATGTCGTCCCGGCGGGCGTTGAGGATATCGAACTCCCTGCTGCTCCGGTACTCGTTGAAGAACGCAATCCCGGTCGATAAGAAGACGGCAGCGATGATCCCGATGGTATCGGGCAGCCCGGTTCCTTTGATGATGGCAACAAGAGCGGAAATGCCCACGGCGATGAGCAGGATCCTTATGACCGGGTCGTCAAATTTTTCCAGGTACTGTTTCCAGAGTGGCTCCCGGGCCGGGGGGGTCATTACGTTGGCCCCATACTGCTGCCGGAGCGACCCGACCCTTTCCGAAGAGAGACCTGAAGCTCCGGCAAGGGAGATCAGTTCCTCAAAGGAGATATCTGTCTTGTCAGTCATGGGATGCGCTCGTCGTCTGTCCAGGGACCGGGTGATGGTAAGAATACTGTAACCATATAGGATCCGGTCACGGCCCGGGATTCACAGGGAACAGCATAATAACGTCACCTTTAAACCTGATAAACAATGATTCTCCGGTGAATCCATGGACGTGCAGGCCTTTTTCCGGAAATATTCCGTCATCTTTGAGACCAAGCCGATCGCCAAACTGATGGAATGCACCGGCGGAGCGCACGGCCTGAAAAAAGTACTCTCCCCCTTCGAGCTGACGCTCCTTGGGATCGGGGCGATCATCGGCACCGGCATCTTCGTTATCACCGGCGTAGTGGCAGCGAATTATTCCGGCCCTGCGCTTGTTGTCTCCTTCATCATTTCCGGTATCGTCTGTGCCTTTGCCGCGCTCAGTTATGCAGAGTTTGCCGCAATGGTGCCGGTTGCCGGAAGCGCCTATACATACGGGTATGCCTCGCTTGGCGAGATCTGGGCCTGGATCATCGGCTGGGACCTGATCCTTGAGTATTCGGTTTCCATTGCGGCAGTAGCGGTCGGGTGGTCCGGCTACATGGTGAACCTGCTCACTGCGGTCGGGATTATCCTGCCCCCTGGCCTTGTCAACCCCCCTGGCACGAGCGGGGGGCTCGTGAACCTCCCCGCGATCCTGATCATCCTTGCGATCACGGCCCTCCTGATCATCGGCGTGAAAGAGAGCGCCCGGGTGAACAATGTGATCGTCCTCGTCAAGATCGGCGTGATCCTGCTCTTCCTCTTCCTCGCATTCTCCCATATCAATCCCGCGAACTGGACGCCGTTCATGCCCTATGGCTGGACCGGTGTCGTTACCGGGGCAGCGATCGTCTTCTTTGCCTACATAGGGTTTGACGCGGTCTCGACAGCCGCAGAAGAAGTCCGGGACCCCCAGAGGAACGTACCGATCGGGATCCTCAGTTCGCTGGTCGTTGCTACAGTCCTGTACATTGCCGTTTCGGCAGTCCTGACCGGCATCGTCCCGTACCTTGCATTCAAAAACACCAGCGCACCCGTTGCCTTCGCCCTTGGCCAGATCGGGATCAGCTGGGGATCGGCCCTGGTATCGGTCGGTGCAATCTGCGGCATCACCTCGGTCCTGATCGTGCTTCTCTACGGCCAGACCCGGATCTTCTTTGCCATGTCCCGCGACGGCCTGCTCCCGGGGGTCTTCCGGGAACTTCACCCGGTTTACCGCACTCCTGTCAAAGTCACGCTGCTGGTAGGTCTTGTCACGGCACTCATCGCGAGCCTCCTCCCGCTCCAGACGATCGCCGAGCTCGTCAATATCGGGACCCTTGCCGCGTTCATCATCGTCTCGCTCGGCGTGATCGTGCTGCGCAGGACCCGGCCCGATATCGAGCGGCCGTTCCGGTGCCCGTTCGTGCCGTGGGTCCCCCTGCTCTGTATCATCTCCTGCGGGATCCTGATCGTCATGCTCCCGTTCGTCACCCACCTGCGGTTCGTGATCTGGCTGGCCATCGGGCTCGTGGTGTACTTTGCCTATAGCAGGCACCATTCCCGGCTCCACGAGGATACGGCCGGCCTTGGGTGCTGGGGTACGGAAGAGGGTGAAAAAGGCGGGGGCTGACTACGGCGGGATCAGGAGATCAGAAATGGCCGGTCCTGCAGAAATTCTTGTGTCGGGACAATCAGTATCTCCAAAAATTTTCCGAGGTTGATATTGAAACCAGCACAGTATTTAAAGAGTCTCGAAGATGCCAAAGCGGCGGGGGCGGAGCCCTCGAGAGCGTCAGTGATTATGAGGTTTTCCACAGAGCAAAAAAATCTATTTTTGTATTATCCTGTTATTTCCTGAGCAGCCGGACCAGCAGGGCTTTCTGGGCATGCAGCCGGTTCTCTGCCTCGTCCCATACAAGGCTCTGGCCGCCTTCCATCACTTCGTCCGTGATCTCCTCGCCACGGTGAGCAGGCAGGCAGTGGAGGACCCGGGCATCGGGCGATGCATGTTTCATGAGTGGTGCATCGACGGTATATTTCCTGAAAACCCGCATCCGCTCTTCCTTCTCCCCCTCGTCACCCATCGAGATCCAGGTGTCGGTGACGATCACCTCGGCATCCTTTACCGCCTGCTCGGGCTCCCGGACAAGCGTGACATCGCCGCCAAGGGATTGTGCTTTCCTGACAATCTCCCCGGCAGGCTCATAGCCTTCCGGTGTGGCTACGGTGACCCTGAGACCGGTCAGGACGGTTGCAAGGATGAGGGAGTTGCATACATTGTTCCCGTCACCCACCCAGGCAACCCGGATGTCCTTTGTGGACCCGAAATGCTCCTGGATGGTCATGATGTCGGCAAGGAGCTGGCAGGGGTGTTCGAGATCCGAGAGGCCGTTGATGACCGGGATCGTGGCATATTTCGCGTACTCCTCGATGGTGCTGTGCTTGTAGGCGCGGATCATCATGCCGGAGACGTAACGCGACGCGGCCCGGGCCGTATCCCTGATCTCTTCGCCGCGCCGGATCTGCATGTCGCCGGCGTTTAAGAAGAGGGCATGGCCGCCGAGCTGGTTCATCCCGACCTCGAAGGATATATGGGTCCGGGTCGAGGACTTCTCGAAGATCATCGCGAGCGTCTGTCCGGCAAGCAGCAGGTGCTTTGTCCCGGCTTTTTTCTGGCGCTTGAGCTCGTGTGCTTCATTGAGCAGCTGCTCCAGTTCCAGTTCATCGATATCAAGGATAGAAATAAAATCTTTCTTCATCGCAGCTCCTTCATATGCGCGATCCGCCGGTTGAGCAGTTCCTGCGTCCCGATATCCCTGCGGTGGCGGACCTTTCCTTTCACCGCGGATGCCGCAGATTCGGCGGCCTGTTCTGCCTGTTCAAGTGTCTCTCCTAAGCCGACAAAAGCAAGGGTCCGCGAAGTCTGGGTGACCAGTCCCCCGTTTGATCTCTCAATATTGGCATAATAGAGAAGCGCGTCATCGTGGGAACCGATGATGACAGGATCGCCTGCATGGGGTGAATCCGGGTATCCGTCAGGAACAAGATATTTGCAGACTGTGGCCTGTGCATCAAACGAGACGTGGGATGGCAGGAGCGATCCTTCGGCAATATGGTGCACGATCTCCGACAGATTGGAAGTCAGGAGCGAGAGGACGTTCATCGCTTCCGGGTCCCCGAAACGGGCATTGAACTCGATCACTTTGGGCCCCTCCGTGGTATTCATGAACTGGCCGTAGAGGATCCCTTTGTACGGCTGGCCGGTCCGCTCCATGGCAGCGACCGCCGATTTCATGATCTCAATCGCTTTTTTGTAATCCGCTTTTGTCACGAAGGGGAGCATGTGGTCCGGCATCGAGTACGAACCCATGCCACCGGTATTCGGCCCGATATCCCCGTCAAACGCCCGTTTATGGTCCTGGACAAGCGGCATGGGTACGAGATGGGTGCCGTCGACAAATGCCTGGAGCGTGAACTCCTCTCCGAGGAGCCGCTCCTCGAGGACTGCCTCGCCATGGAGGGTCCTGACATAGTCAATCGCCCCGGCCCGGTCCACCTGTTCGCCCATGATCCTGACGCCCTTGCCACCGGTTAGCCCGATCGGCTTGACAACGAGATCCCCCTCGTATTCCACTATGAACTCTTCGGCTTCCGGGAGGGAATGGAAGACCCGGTATTTAGGGCATCCTTCAATTGCGTTCCTCTCCATCATATCCCGGCAGAATGCCTTGTCGGTCTCGATCCGGGCAGCGGTCTTTGCAGGGCCTATCGTGGGAATCCCGGCAGCTCCGAGTGCGTCAACGATGCCTGCCTCGAGCGGGGCTTCGGGGCCGATGAACGCATAATCCACGTCGTTCTCCCGTGCAAACGAGACGATACGGGGTACATCGGTCTCTTTTGCGAGGAGAACCTTACCGGCGATACCGTCAATACCGGGATTACGTTTTGCCATTACGGAGAGAATGGCAGTCTGTGTGTTGCGGGAGAGGGCAGAGGCTATCGCATGTTCCCTTCCTCCCCCGCCCACAACGAGAATCTTCAATATAACTTAGTCCCCCAATTTCCTTCTTAGATACACCAACGTTAACAGTTATGTTAATTTTGGTGTTCTGGAAGGTTACAACAGACCCCTCGTAAGATTCGAGGAACAATGGAGATGCAGCTGGCAAAGGGTGAAAACCTGTTGAACGTCACACGCCCCAAATTCGCTATTATGCAGACCGCAAAACGACCGGTACTGGTTCTGCGGGAATAACCGGCCGGGAAAGATTTCAGGAAACGGAGTCTTCATCCGGTTTTCGGCAGGCAGCCAGATGACATGCCTGAACATACGTTCTCAGGATATCTGACCTTGTAAGAAAACCAGCGAGTTTATCCGGTGCATCTGCCCGCACAACCGGAAGATAATCGAAGTTGTGGCCGACCATAATTGCAAGAGCATTTTCCAGCGTATCGTCAGGATGGATGACGAACGGTGTAAACGTCATGGTCTGTCGTATGTCCGTGCGCGTTTTACCAGCAGCCGTGATTGCATTTGCATCCCGGTTCGTGATGATCCCGACAAGGCGGCCATCTTCGATGATAGGAAAACCGGTATGCCCGGTCTTTGCCATGAGGTAGATCACTTTCGCCGGTGCATCGGAGGGCGAGAGTGTGATGACCGAGTCCCCGGGTGTCATTGCGTCCCGGACAAATATCCCGTTCAGGGTTTCATGGTCATATTCCCCGCGATGGGCGCCGGACTGTGCCTTTGTCGGGACCTGGTCCCGGAAGATGGTCTTT
>Ga0074046_10000109_pt1 | contig 68005 bp, 45 predicted proteins | sample BogForMeECP23OM3_FD_94441 | JGI IMG/M metagenome (GOLD analysis project Ga0074046, IMG submission 94441) | Bog forest soil microbial communities from Calvert Island, British Columbia, Canada - Bog Forest MetaG ECP23OM3 | ecosystem: Environmental > Terrestrial > Soil > Wetlands ... | reverse complement strand
CCTCAGCGATCACCCAAAACCGGCCAGTGATTATCACCTGAAAACCGGCCAACGAGAATAGCGTCCGGGACATTGAATCCCGCGGAGGCTTGTAGGCTCCGTGGGCATGGCCAATGTCTTGAACGAAGAGAAGAAACAACAAGTCTTAGCTCTGGGACGGCTGGGCTGGTCGCTGCGGCGCATCCAGCAAGCGACCCATGTCCGTCGGGAAACCGCAGGCGCGTACCTGAAAGCGGCGGGGATTGCGGTGCGTCCGCCGAGTGGCTGGGGGCGGTGCGAACCAAAACCGGCCAACGAAGTGATCACCGACTCCGGGGTGGCAAAACCGGCCCTCCCGGTGATTCCCGATCCCCTCGACCCCAACTTCAACCCCAACCCCAACCCCGAAAACCTTTCTACGAAGGGAAAAGCAAAGGCAACTTCAAAACCGGCCAACGAGAACGAGGTGATCACCGACTCTGCCGTGGTCTCCGGCCCCAGCGCTTGCGAGCCATACCGGGAAGCCATCGACTTGGGGATCAGCCGCGGACGCAACGCCATGGCCATCTGGCAGGACCTTGTCTCCGAGTACGGATTCGCCAGCAGCTACCAAAGCGTGCAGCGTTTCGTGCGCAAGCGACGCGGAACGCAAACCCCCGAAGCCCGCGTCGTCATCGTCACCGCGGCTGGCCAGGAGGCGCAGGTCGATTACGGCACCGGACCGATGGTGCGCGATCCCGAGAGCCGCAAGTACCGGCGCACCCGGCTGTTCGTGATGACGCTGGGCTGCAGCCGCAAGTCGGTTCGTCTGCTGACCTTCCGCTCCAGTTCGCGCATCTGGGCTGAGTTGCACGAACGAGCCTTTCGCCGGCTGGGCGGCGCTACTCGCATCGTCGTGCTCGACAATCTGCGCGAAGGCGTGCTCGTCCCCGACATTTACGATCCCACTCTCAATCCCCTCTATCGCGACGTGCTGGCGCACTACGGCGCGGTGGCCATGCCTTGCCGCATTCAAGATCCCGACCGCAAAGGCAAGGTCGAATCCGGTGTCGGTCATGCGCAAAAGACACCGCTGAAAGGTTTGCGCTTCGAGACTCTGGAAGAAGCCCAAGCTTACTTAGATCACTGGGAGCAACGCTGGGCCGACACGCGCATCCACGGCACCACCAAGCGGCAAGTCGCCGCCATGTTCGCCGAAGAAAAGCCAACGTTGTTGCCGCTGCCGCTGGAGCCGTTCCGCTATTACCAGTACGGTGAGCGCATCGTGCATCTGGATGGTTGCGTCGAGGTCGAGGCCGCTTACTACGGCGCACCGCCAGGCTGGATCGGGCGCGTGCTGCGCGTGCAATGGGATGAGCTGTATGTTCGCCTGCTCGATCCCAAGACCAGCCAACTGCTGCGCGAACACGTGCGCCAGAAGCGCGGCTGGTATCGCATCAAAGAAGAGGACCACCCCAAGCGAACGCCACTGCGCACTTCCCAACTGCTGTGGCGAGCGGGCCGCGCCGGAGCGCACATCGGCGCGCTCTGCGATGCCATCCACCGCCAGCAAGGCGAGGTCGGGGTACGCCGCATTCTCGGCGTTCTCTCCCTAGCCAAGAAGTACGGCACCGCGGCGGTCGACGAAGCCTGCGCCGCCGCGCTCGACATGGGAGTGCAGGAATACCGCTTCGTCCGCCGCTATCTGGAACGCTGCCCGCAAGCTCCACTCAGTCTGCAGCAAGTCGATCCCCTGATCCGCGAGCTGGTGCAGTACCGCGACTTCGTCAACTACAAAACCAAGGAGATAGAAGAATGAATCTGATCGAACTCGATCGTGCGCTCAAACAACTTCGCCTGGGCGGAATGGCCGCCGTGCTGGAGACCCGTCTGCGCCAGGCCCAAGCCGAACCGCTCGCCCCCATCGACCTGCTGTCCTGCCTGGTCTCCGACGAACTCGCCTTGCGTGGCGAGCGCCTGCTGGAGCGGCGGAAAAAGCAAGCCCAGTTCCGCGACTCCCAGAAGACTCTCGATAACTTCGACTTCGCTTTCAACAAGAAGATGAATCGCAGCCTGGTCTTCGATCTGTCCGCTGGCGCGTTCATCGCCCGCCACGAAGATGCCCTATTTCTCGGCCCACCCGGCACCGGCAAGAGTCACCTGGCGCAAGCCATCGGCCAAGCCGCCATCCAACAGGGATACCGCGTGCTCTATCGCGAGACCCACGCCTTGCTCGATGATCTCGCCGAAGCCACGCTCGACGGCACCCGCAAAGAGCACATGGAGTTCCTAGTGACCGTGCCCCTGCTCATCGTTGACGATCTCGGCATGCGCAAGCTGCCGCTCACCGCTGCCGAAGAACTGCTGGAAATCATCATGCGCCGCTACGAGCGCGCCAGCACCATGCTGACCTCGAACCGTCCGGTGGAAGACTGGGGCAAACTGCTGGGAGACGCGGCCGCCGTGAGCGCCATGCTCGACCGTTTACTGCACCACGGACACGTGCTCAAATGCGGTCCGCGGAGCTGGCGCACCAAAACCGACTTGCCGCCACAGGAGGCGGCAGGGTAGAACATTCTCAGTCCCGAACGGCCAATCCCGTTGGCCGGTTTTGAAGTGATAATCGTTGGCCGCTTTTGAAGTGATCACTGAGGATCGGACTCTATTGGCAGCGTGCCGCCTATTTCTGGGCCCTGATTGCTGCGGCCTTCGCCGGATATTTCGCCATTCTTGGATCCGAACACCTCGAAGACAAGGAGTATCTCGCTTTTATCGTAAGTTGCATCGGTCTGATTTTCAGTTGGGCATGGTTCCTGGTAAATCGCGGAAGCAAGTACTGGCAAGAAAATTGGGAAAACCACGTGGACATGCTGGAGAACTCGATCGTCGGCCCGCTGTACAAAACAGTTCTGCACCGACCCGAGAACAGAAATTTCGTCGAGAAACATATCCTGGGTCCACAGGCAATTTCGGTCTCGCAGATAAACCTGTTGGTCAGTATCTTCACGTTGCTGATCTGGGCAATGCTGGTCGCGCATTCGCTTCCTCCCTTTCACTACAACTGGGCCGTGAGTTGGAAGCACGTAACAGTGGGCGGGGCGACGCTTGTGTTCATACTGTTCATGCGATTTAAGGCTGCGAGTCACTTGGGTTCTCACCAACATGTGGTGACACAGCGCTCAACAGAAATCGTCGAATCTACGACACAGACACCACCGCGCGGTGTCACACCTCCTTCAGCAACTCTTCCACCCAACCCAGATTCCGGTGAACCTGGAGGTAGTAGTGGGCCGCTGTGCTGAAGGGGGCATTCGCCGCAAGTCTCCTTTTCATCCGGTTCCGAACGACTGCCCTTAGTTCTGAATCCTCAGGCAACGCCTCGTATGTTTTCACGTCGTCTGCAATGTCGTGATACAGCTGCTCGCGCTTTGAATTGAAATCGGGATGATCAATGTTCAGAAGAATCTTGCTTGTCTCGACCCGTTCTTTTGCAATCGGATCGTCAGCATAAAGCGGGTGAAGTATTGGGCGCCCGTCCGCCTGGAAGGCAAGCAAATCACAATCCTCTTTTTTGCACGGATCAAGAATGACCGGCTTTTCAAGCTTTATAGATTCTTCGTCAGTTCCGCGAATGCCTGGTGGCAGAAGTGGAAACTCATCACCTTTGCCTCCGGCACAGCCGTGCTCCGCGTTGTGCTTGGGGCTATTCGCAAAGGGGCAGGCCACTCGAAAATTCCGCACGTTGAAGGCGAGCCACCAGTAGTCACATTTCGGGCGGTAATGGTCAATCGCGAGATCCGCGCCAACTAATTCAGCTTCGGTGTACCAGCACTTGTTACCCAGCCGCGCCGTCATACGAGTCTTCACGGGCGACCACTTCGTGCTTCCGTTTTGACTGATGTAGTGTTGACGCTCGTTCGCCAACTTTTCTGTCACCGTTTGGTGGGCAGTCGCAAGGCGTTCCTGACACTGCTGTCCGTCAGCATCGGCAAACACAACTGCACACAGCTCATCGATTGCCACGTGGCGCATGGATTCTTAGCCTTGGTTGGAACCGTGTCGTTCGCGCAAATATTTCACAAATTCTGGATCTCGCTCGCTGATTCCTGGCGCCATCGTTATCTCAAGTTGTTCGTTCAGTTCCTTGAGGCGCGTCCGCTCTTCATCGGTGAGATCCTGCTTGATACTGATCCCCAGTCGCTCATCCAGCAGTTTCTGGGTTTCTTTGTCCAGACTGGACGGGAGACCGAAGAACTCTTGGCTGCAAAGGAGATTCGCTACGCCTTGCCCGCGGGGATTGCGCACCGGGCGAGTAAATGTCGACGCGCCATTGGATGGTGGATGCGCAAGCAATACCTGGTCCCTTGTGAGTCCGGAGATCATGACGGGGTTGTGTGTCGCCATTAAGACAGTCGAACGGCGCCTTTGTTGTTCGTTGAATGCTTCTGAAAGCATCGCTGAGTACTCCCACGTCCACTGCGGATTCAAGTGGGTATCCGGTTCGTCGAGTAACACTAGATTGTCCGGCCGGTTAATCAGATAGAAGGCGCCGATCACAGCTACCAGCTGCTTTTCTCCCTCGCTCAGTTGGTCAAACTCGAAGAGATCATCGCCGGTGGGCCCTTTCAGTTGAAAAGAGACAGACCTGAAAATGCCACGAATCCTCAGGTGCTCAAGAGCGAGATAAAGATTGTCTCCGCTCCTAGAGAGGCGATCAGCCAAATCGGTAATATTACGCCCACCTTGAAGACCATCCCTGAACTGGTACGTGCGTGTTTCCGAATAGGGCGCTTCTTCAGCCGAGCCCTCGTCTTGAACTCTGTTCTGCCGGCGGCTTTGCTGCGACAATGCCATCTCATCGATGGCAGCGACGATCCTTCGAACAGCACCCTCAGTGTTCCAGAGTTTCGGCTCGTGCTCTTTGGGATCGAAACCTTGAGGAGAGCGAAGCTCCAGAGAAACATTCACAACATCCGTGAGCCCGAGATGTTTAAGGAAAGTCAGGTGCCTATGGGCAAACAGCGCCAGCAAGATGACATCGGATTGCTCGTTGCTGGTTTCTACGAACAAGGGTCGATATCTATCGGTTTCTGGTTTCCGAGTAAGCCTCTGAAACTCGCGTTCATAGCGCTTTAGCAGTCGCCGGACCCGCTGACACGCGCCCGAATAGTAGACAAGCGTCAGCTCCGGGTAATAGACCTGGGAACCGTCGCGCAGGCGCTCTGCAAAATAGTCAATCGATTTTGACTCGCCATCGACACGGACAGACAATCTGCGATCTTTGCCCTCGAGAATCACCTTGCGTTCTTGCGCTTCGAACTCGAAACGAAAATCGAACGGAGGGGACTTTTTGAAATAGAAGCCGATTAAGACGTGAAGAAGAGCCTCGATCAGGTTGGATTTTCCGCTACCATTCCTACCAATGACGGCATTCAACAGGGACGGCTGAGTGAAGTCGATTTCGCAGCCGCGCAAGTTCTTGTAATCATTTACCCATAAGTGCACGAGCCTCATCGAGAGTTTCCTCCTGACTGAACGCCTGGTCCAGTTGTGAGTTCAGCCACGACAGCTTCGAGGAGACTTGCAGCGGCGGCAGTGGAAGCGGTCAACTGAGCTTCTAAATCATCCACCAAGGCCAAAAGCTGGTGCACTCTAGTGGCGATCCGTCGTTGTTCGGCTAGTGGAGGAACGGGCATTATCAAATCTCGAATATTGTTGAGGTTCAATCCAGGTTTATCACCGTAGGCTAGTCGTTCAAGAACTCCCCGTGCTGACCCATGTGAGATGAAACACAGATGCAGCCACGCTGACATCTCGGGCCAGCGAGGACGAGTCAGAGCAATGTGTTGACTGACATAAGCTTCTGGAATCTGATTTTCGACCCGTGCGGCTTTTGTAACGTTGGCGCCGGTGATGGTCACTAAAATGTCATTTTCTAAGACCTGAGCGCGCATTCCTTCCGCAGACTTCGGCAGTTTGACAAAGGCGACATCATCAAACACGAGACGATCAGTCTTGATGTTCTGGGTGCGAATGAAAAGTGCGCCCGTCTTTGAATAGAATTCTTTCCATCCACGAGAGCCGCTGGTTACGAGAGAAGTAAGCGAGCGGTAGGTGCAGCGTCTCCACTGATTCGGTACTGCAGCATTCACAGTTGATTCTTGATCGAGCGGTTCCAACCCGCGAAACGTGGTCTCCACTGGCTCGTCTTTTGGATCCTGGGGAACGAGTCGCCCCTCTACGGCCAGAGTAAGGATCGACTTCCGGAGGTCTGCAGGCGGAATAGAGTATGACGTGTGGAATAGGAATTCGAGGTTCGTCGCGGTGGCCGCTTTGGCAAAACGGTCCAGCGCAGCGCGAGAAAGTGCGACCTGCCGCGCATCCCTTTCCTGCTGTTCCGCTTCGAGGCGAGTACACAACGCCATCAACTGAGTGACTTTAGCGACGATGCGCCTCTGTTCGGCGACAGGTGGAATTGGAAGACTTAACTGGCTAACGATTTTCATGTTCAAGCCTCGCCGTTGATCCTGGCCAGTGATATCTCGAATAGCGTAGTAGCGCCCCCGCAAATTCCAAAAGATATACTCTGGGAGTAGATGCTCTCTCGAATATGGGATCATTGCTACAAGAGACTGGTTTAAAGCAGCTGGAATTCGCAGCACGGCGACAGTCCCGCGAGTCTTACCTTGGCCGTTCAACGCAATAAGGACTGAATTCGGAGGTATGATTTTGCAATTGCTCTCCTGAAGTCCGAGTTCCGTAATTCTGCCCTCACATTCGACAATCTCACCCTTATTCACGTCGCCCGAAACGAGCCACGGTATTTCACCGCCGAAATACCTTTGTTCTTGCCGACTTGGCGTCGCACCCGTTTGAAGGTCGCAGACCTCCGAGATCATGCAACGAACCCATGAGCCTGGAATCTCAGGCGTATCTCCTGCAGAGATCGGACTGCCCTCAATACGATTTTTTGCCAATCCTTTTGCAATGAGCTTCTCTCTTTGAGTAACAATCTGCTCAAGGACATGTAAGGCTGGAGTATCCTTGGGATCTTGTTCCGCAATGTGTCCGGTAGTGGCCATTTTCAGGACAAGTTCGCGCATCTTCTCGACGCCCCGTGGCGCCTCAGCAAATTGCTCGAACTTTTCAAAGAAAGTTACCAGATTCATTCAGCAGTCCTGGCAGTGACAGAAAGAGCCTTCTGGAGTTCCTGCTTTAGTGAGGATCGAGTCAGGGCGATCTGGGCAAGGAGCTTTTCGTATTCTGGGAGAAGATGATCTACATTTCCCGGTCCGCTGTCGGGATTGCGCGGGTTCTTTGAATCGAGGTTGAAGTTGCTGGCCTTGATACTTTCAATCGAGATGCACCAAGCCTGTTCGTTTTCCACGCGGGCAGCGAACCCGTCTTTTTCCGAACCCCACCAGGCACGTTCTCCCTCAAACTCTTCTATGCGGATCGGCTTACCCTTGTTGTAGCTCTTCGCACCAGGTGGGTACGGGTGCTCGTAAAACCAAACCTGCGTTGTGGGCTGGCCTTTGGTGAAGAAGAGAAGATTGGTGCGAATGCCGGTATAGGGATTGAAGACACCATTCGGCAGCCGGACTATGGTATGGAGGTTGCATTCAGTAACAAGGGCTTCCTTTATTCGCGTCTTTACACCTTCGCCGAAGAGAGTGCCATCTGGTAGCACGATCCCGGCGCGGCCACCCGGCTTAAGGATTTTCATGAGCAGCACAAGAAAGAGGTCGGCTGTTTCCCGAGTGCGGAACTCCGAGGGAAAGTTGCTCTCGATGCCGTCCTCCTCCATACCACCAAAGGGAGGATTGGTGACGACAATATCCACCCGTTCGTTAGGTGACCAGTCACGGAGGGGGCGCGCGAGGGTGTTGTCATGGCGCACATTGGAGGGTACGTCAATACCGTGTAACAGAAGGTTGGTCATGCAAAGGACGTGTGGGAGGTGCTTCTTTTCGATTCCGGAAAAGCATTCCTGAATGAAACGTTCGTCGCTCTCCGTTTTTGCTTGTTTGCGCAGATGCTCCACCGCGCAAACCAAAAAACCGCCCGTACCGCAGGCCGGATCCAGGATTGTCTCGCGTCGGTCTAGGCGCGGATCGACCTGCTCGACAATGAACTGCGTCACCGCACGAGGAGTGTAAAACTCGCCCGCGTTACCTGCTGATTGCAGATCTTTCAGGAGCTTTTCGTAGATGTCGCCAAACATGTGGCGATCAGTCGAGGCATTGAAATCAATTCCATTGATTTTGTTGATGACTTGTCGCATGAGGGTGCCGTTCTTCATGTAGTTGTTGGCATCCTCGAATGTCATACGTATCAAACCGGCGATTCTGTCGCTGCCGCCAGTGAGGGATTTCAACTTGGGCAGAAGGGTGTTGTTAACAAAATCAAGCAGCTCTTCCCCAGTGATACCTTCCGCGTCAGACGCCCAATTGCTCCAGCGAAGGTGCTTGGGCAAGGGCGACTTGTAAGCGTCGCGGACTACCGCCATCTCCTTTTCGCGGTCGTCGAAAATCTTGAGGAAGAACATCCAGCCAAGCTGTTCAAGACGCTGAGCATCGCCATACGTGCCGGCGTCCTTGCGCATGATGTCCTGAATGGTCTTGACGATGTTGGAGACATTGGACATGGATCAGACTGCTCCCTGGTAGAGCTGAGACTCGAGTTCGTAAACCGCGGTCAGGTATTGCTCTTTCCCACCAAAGATGTTCACGATTTCGATGGGCGTACCGAACTTCCGCAACGGATCAACTTTGAGAATATCGAGCGACTCGACACTGCTCAGTCCGGCATCGGAATACTTGTCGAGGAGTGCCTCCATTACCGCGCGAGTCTTGTCCCCATATTTTCCGAAGACGTTGCGCTTGCGAACATTGTTGGCGCGTTCGCGACGGGTGAGGGGAGGTTGGTCGAAAGCAACATGACAAATCAGATCGAATGCATCGAGGTCACGACCCACCTGCTCGCCGAGTTCCTCTAAGAACACGCCTCGGAGCGCCAATTCCTCTACGATCGCTTGCTTTCGCTTGGCGCTGTTCCACCTAGTTAGAAACGAATTCAGAGAGGCAAATTCCTTCTGCACTGTTTTTCGAGTGTAGTCCCGCAGAGATTCGGTTATGAGCTTTCCGTCTGCACCGAGGTACTGAACTCGCTCCGTCGCCACGGTGACAGCTACATCGTCGACGTAGTACTTCGTTCGCCTCTGGCCGGCTTCATTCTCGCTGGAATCGACCTTGAACTTATCCAGGGCATCGATTACCGAGTCCTCCGGCACATCTTCCGGTGGAACGGCAGATTCGTTTGCCGCCGGCTCGTAGATTTGAACCGGGTCACCATCGAAGCCAGGATCTGCAAATAAGGCAGTGGCGCGCCTGAAATCCATGATGGTGAAATACATCTTGTTGTAATACTCGTTGATCCGCGTACCTCGACCAATGATCTGCTTGAATTCCGCGACAGATGCGATACGACGATCGAGTACGATGAGCTTGCAGGTTTGCGCATCCACCCCAGTCGTCATGAGCCGGGAGGTAGTGGCAATGACCGGAAACGTGGATTCAGGATCGATGAAATTGTCCAGCTGTGCCTTTCCTTCTTCGTTGTCGCCCGTGATCCGCATCACGTACCGACTGTTCGCGGCGGCTAAATCTGGGTTGGCGTTTACCAACGCCGCGCGCATCCGTTCCGCGTGGTCAATGTCTTCACAAAAAACGATGGTTTTTGCGAATCGGTCGGTGCCACGTAGAAACTCTGTAACTTTTGCGGCCACGAGCTCGGTGCGCTTTTCCAGGACCAGATTTCGGTCGTAATCGCTGTCGTTATATTCGCGGTCCTCGATCTCCTGTCCAAACTTGTCAGTCTTACCTCTTTCGGGTCGCCATCCGTCCAAGTCCTTATCGATACCTACCCGAACCACTTTGTAAGGAGCGAGGAACCCGTCCGAGATACCTTGCTTCAGCGAATACGTATAGATCGGCTCGCCAAAGTAGTCGATGTTCGAAATTTCTTCCGTTTCTTTCGGTGTTGCCGTCATCCCAATCTGAGTGGCAGACGAGAAATAGTTCAGGACTTTGCGCCATTCGGCGTCGTCAGCGGCGCTGCCACGATGGCATTCGTCAACCACTACCAAGTCGAAAAAATCGCGCGAGAATTGCTTGTAGATGTTCTGCTCTTCGTCTGTACCCGTGACCGCTTGATAGAGAGATAAGTAGATTTCAAAAGCCTTGTCAGCAGTGCGGTTTGTGATCTTCGTCATCGCCTGGCCGAACGGCTTGAAATCGTTGATCTTAGTTTGATCGGCGAGGATGTTCCGATCGACGAGGAAGAGAATGCGCTTCTTGGCGCCTGACTTCCAGAGCCTCCAGATAATCTGGAAGGCGGTATAGGTCTTGCCTGTGCCGGTCGCCATCACCAGAAGAATGCGGTCCTGACCTCGCACGATCGCATCCACCGTTCTGTTGATTGCTATCTGCTGGTAATAGTGAGGCGATTTCCCGGAGCCGTCGTCGTAATAGTCCTGCGTCGTCACCAGTTCTTGGGCTGCCGTGTATCCCTTTAGCGTTCGGTAGCGTGACCAGAGATCTTCGGCTGAAGGAAACTGCTCTAGTGGGATCAACTTCTCAACTGTGCCAGTCGTTCGCGTTCTGTCGTGTTCGAGGAAGGCATCGCCATTCGAACTGAACGCAAACGGAACGTCGAGAGCCTCGGCGTACTCAAGGGCTTGCTGCATACCATCGCCTACACCGTAATTGTTATCTTTGGCTTCGACCACAGCGATCGGGATACCTGGCTTGTAATAGAGAATGTAGTCCGCTTTTTTTGCCTCTCCGCGCTTGACCGTCTTGCCGCGGACTATGACCTGCCCCCTGGTAAAGCGGACTTCCTCGCGAAGTTGTGTCATCACATTCCATTTGCTCCCAGTCGGCCCAAGAAGCGCGGGTGTGATGAACTTGGTACGGATGTCAGCTTCGGTAAGAGCTTTTTTATCCATAATCCGAGATCAAGCGCGATGTCGACCGCTTTTGATGCGTGCAATTGTCGAAGGCCACGCCGGCAGCCCATTGCGCTGGAACCGTTTAGTATGCCACGCAAGGTCGGGAAAAGGGATCACCTGCCTTCGCGTAGCCGATCTAATCTGTCTTTCTGCGTTGCATTTTGGCCAAATGCGAAACCCGAGGGATTACCGACTTCCTGTCCTCATCTCTCACCCCGTCGGCCATCCGATGAGAAACAGTTTTATTTCAACCACTAGGGTAGGTGTTTTCCCCTGCTGACTTCAATTTTGCAAAAGCGCCAGTATGCGACCCCGTTCGGGGCTCTCAGCTGCAGGTCGGGAACTGATGGTATCAGTTCCGGGAGCTGCTTGATACCTAGCAGTGGGCCCCAGGAATTCTGACGAAAGTACGCTAAAGATTCCCGAATGGACTTACTGCACGGCCTTCGGGAAAAGCTCCGGTTCATCGAATCAATGTAAGAGAAGGCGACGGCAAATGTTGTCGAGACAAAACGAAAAATAGAAAACTCGGAGCGCGAGTTTGACTATTCCGGCTGGGACCCTGACTCGTATGACGGCGAACCTCCCTTTCTGGTGGAGTGGCAGGAGGCCGACGAGGCGCTGAACCTCCTAGGGGAGGCCTCGGTTTCCCTGGTGCAAAGTGCGCTGAAAGAGTATCTGGACGGCTGTCTGTTCGTTCATCCGAAGCGGAGAACCGCAACGAAAAAGCAAGGAGAGTTTGTTTGTCGCTTACCAGAGGTTTTTCAATGAGCAGCTTGGTGTTGACTGGACACGATCGCCGGTGCAGCTCTCCTTAATAGAAGAGATAAATCTGGCGCGAAACGACGCTCAGCATACTGGGCGAGAATTGGAATGGTGCGCTATCAGGGCGCCCGGCATCAGGAGCGATTTCCGAAAGGTCTGATTGTGGACGCAACGTTCGCGGAGATGGTGGAGCGTTCACCGCTCTTGGGGCCGGTGCATCTAAGGGTTACAGCCGACAGCCTCAAAGAACCCATCAAGAGAGTTCTCGATTTCTGCGCGTTCATCGATGAGCGAAGACCCTGGGGTTGACAGTGCAGCGCTCTTACAACGGAATTAGAAGCTCGCCCGGAAGCTTCCTGGCCTCTTTAGTGTCTAAATCGAAAGAATGCACGCTGCTCAGAGCAAACCAGAGGCCCTTGTATTTTCGGCAGAGGGCGACTTGATAGGTCATCGCATTAAAAATGTTTAGATTGCACAGAATATTCTCATTCACGCTCCACCCTACTCCTATCATGTGCCCATCAACGAGTGAACCTTTCCTGCTCTCCTCCGTGAGCCTTGGGTTTCCGATCACGGCGACGATTTCGTTTTGCGGGATCACTCCTTCCCTGATGAATTTCCGCACCGTATCGAAATCGTCCCGCAACAGCAGTCGCATATCCTCCGACAATGCATAGGCCAGATAATTGAAAGCGATCTTGGCGATGCAACGCCGGATGACTGTGTCGAAGGCGTATGTGACTCTGGCGGTCATTTCCGGTTGCGGCAGGATTCGATCCTTACCGATGTGCTTTGTGGGGCCGGTGAATCCCAACTCGCGCATGCGCTCCCTGAGCAGTGTTTCTTCGGCGGGCGAGGTGAAGAAATACTTCACGCCCGTGTTTGGCCCGAGCTTGGCGAGAACTTCCGCGTTCAGTTCCTCCGGCAAGTACCATTCCCAGTCTTCGGAGTTCTCGGCGGCGAAGGCCACCTGGGGCATGTAGATGATTTCCATGCCGTTGGGTTGGGCATTCGGAGCTAACAGTACTCTCGCCCCGAAAGCAGGCCCTGGAACTTTGATCCGCGCGGTCAATCGGCTGCGCGGAGTCCCCGCAACAGTGTCTCTCAGGCCATACTGGAATCGAACGACGCTCTCTCCCGTTTCGCGGCCGAAATGAAGCTCCAGTTGGTCGCCGAAAAACTGGTTGCAGTCGCCGCACACGCAGTGCAGCGTCAGGCCACTCCGAAAGAGACCAAGGGACCGTGGAATCACATGCTCGGCGGGAAAAGGCTCCGATGCGACGCGACGGCAGTAGATGCAGGTCGGCATGATTCAGATTGTAAAGAGAGGACTTGGGATCGTTCGCGACACCACCAGCATCAGACGGCTCTTTGCCCGACTGAGCGCAACGTACAGCAGACATCGTGCGTCGTGCTTGTCGGGGAAAGTCCTGGCGTCGCACGGCATCACAATAACGCTCTCGCACTCCAGGCCCTTCGCTTTGTGGATCGTGCTGATGGCTTTATCGGGTGGCTTCGGCCGCGAATAAATCCGGCGATGGGTAATCTCCGCAAACCCGTTGTCGGCAGTATCGAAATCGCCGAGGCGTGTCGCTTCCCAGAATTCCTTCCGGAAGTCGATCTTGACATCCGCGAAGTTGCTGTCCGCCGTGGCGAGTTCCGAAAGGCGGTGGAGCATCCTGGCGACGCCGCGGTGGTTGGGCTCGTTGACCAGAAACCGCGCGAGTTCCTGAATGGTCTCGGGTATTCCACGGCAGTTTGCGGTGCAGCCGTCACGCACCTCTTTCTCAAACCTGTTGCCGAATGCCGAAGGGCTGAATCCTTTTCCTACATCGCCCATGAAAGCGACGACGGCGGCTGCGAGGGCCGCGCAATCTCCCTGCCCGGCAGCAATCGCGTCCACCAGCTTTTCAAGTCCGGCGCGGGTGTGACCTTCCCAGAGCGGAATGCGGCGGTTGAAAAATCCCCGGAAGGATCGGGCGGTGTCGTTGTAACGGGTCAGTATCAGAAGGGATGCCTGCCCTCGTTCAAAGGTATCAATCTGCCTGCGGTCCTGCGGGGAAAGCTGGTATTCAAAGTTTCTCCGGGACTGGTTCTCGGCGAAAGCGACGATGACGCTAGGCGGAAGCCCATTGCGCAGATCGATGGTACTGCCAGTTTTCAGCGCAGTACGGGCCGCCAGGGTCCATTGCCCCAGCTGCGGACATCCACTCGTCCATCGGTGCGGAAAATCCAGCTGCTCGAAGGCATGCGCCTGACGCGTGAGCCCGTCCCAATCGCAGGGGATGCATGTGCTGCCCCGTGCTCGTTCCTTGAATATCTTCTGCATGGGATCGCCAAATATCCGCAGCCTTGCTCCATGCGCCTGCAGAGCCATGACGATGGAGTGCTGTTCGCCGCTCGAATCCTGATGTTCGTCGCAGATGACGACACGATGACGCTGCGCCAGCGAGGCGACAATCATCGGATATCGCTGCAGGAGTGCTGCGACGCTCAGCGCCAGCTCCGCATAACCGTCCTGATGCTGTCGAGTCCACGCGGCAATGTCCGCGGGAAGCCCCAATCCGGTGTGATAGGCGGATGCAATATGCGCAATCACGCTGTCGATAGTGCGAATTTCGACGCGGGAACCCGCGCCTTTGGTGCGGTCCGCGAACACGGAACACGCGGCATGCGTGTGAGTCAGGACGAGAAGCCGGTTGGTGGCGTCTGCGACGGCGATTTCGCGCGCGTAGTCTGCGCCCTTGGTGGTCTTTCCGCATCCGGCGGGCGCTTCCACCACGACAAGCGGTGCGTCGGATCGAAGGGCGGCATGGACGCTATCGTCGCTCACGGTGTGAGGTCCGGAAGTTCGTCCAGATTTAAAGCCTTGCGTACAGCATTGCAAAATGGCAGCAGCTGCGGCTTCAGCTCGGGCCAGAGGCCGAGCGTAAAGACCTTACCGGCAAGCTCGCGGCCGCCACCTACCGACTTGAACCATGTCTTGCCTTGAGACTGGTAGTGTCTTTTCTCCGCTGCCTTGCCATCCGGGACGCTCCCCGATGCGGTCGCGAGGATGAGCGCCTTGAGGTCTGCGCCAGCCGTTGCCTTGATTGTCGCGAAGTCCTTCTCTTCAATTCCCAGCCGTTCCGCCAGCGTCCGCAGACGCATGCCTGTTTTTTCATCCTCGGGGTCGGTCAGCAGCGCATCCATTTTGTCGTCGGGCAAGAGGTCGATAATGTTTTTCTCGATACAACCCGACTGCCAGCGGAAAAGCAGTTTGTCGAGTTTCTGCGCAACGTTCTTCCAGCGTGTCGGGTGCTGCCCCTGCTCCTCGTCGGCAAATCCGCCGAAACGCAGACCGCCGGTGGCGAGCGCCTCAAGAAGGTCGAGCGTGGATTCATGTCCACCGCCGTCGGTCACATGCACTCCGTGTTTCTGGAGGGAAGAGCCGAATGCTTTTTCGAGTAGCGCGGAGGCGAACCCAAACTCCGTCGCGCCCTCGGCTACCACTGCGAGGCGCCCGAGGAATGTTTCCGGGTCAGTTTTGCGCTGCCTTGCCACGGCTGCCGAAGCGAGCGGGCCGATGCCGCCCGTATGGTCAACGTACCAGAGGCTTGCGTTGGAGGCGGCGGAAATCGCAGATGGGCTATGCGTCGTCACAAAAACCTGAGACTTGCCCGCCTGCAGGTCGTCCATCAGGAACCGCTGCCGGTACGGCTCAAGGCCCCGCTCGACTTCATCAACAAGCGTAATGGGTGCTTCGCCCTGATTCTGCTCGGCAATTGCAAGGGCGGCAAACCGTCTGGTCCCCGATCCCCAGCTTGCCATTGGCAACTGCACGCCCTCTCGTCTTGCGGTGAGTCCGATCAGCGCCGTGATTGACAGGCCTTGCCCGCCGGTTATCGCCAAGTCCAGTCCGTCAGGAAGGCTTTTCGTCTTGAAAACCAAATCGAGCGCCTTGAGAGCCTCCTTCGCAGGGTCAGTGAGTTGTTCCGTCACGTCGCTTTTGGCAAGCTCGCTTGCCAGCCGGGAACGCAACGCTTTATCGGAGAGCAGCCGATCAAGGGCCGATCCCTGTACGAGCCGGAGGTCGCGGTCGTTGCGGTCGTCGCCGCTCAATCGGACAAGACCGATGCTGCGCCGAAGTCCGACGGACAACGTGTCGGCGTTGCCATCCGGCTGCACGATCTCATACGCCAGTTCGAGATCCTCCGTTCCGCGCACGCGCAGGCGATATACAGGCTCGCCCTTCACTGCGCCATCGCCGTCCATGGTGGGCACTACGACTTCATTACCGTTCCAGTCCCACGGCCAGGAAGCTTTGGTTTGCTGGTTGATTCCGCTCTCCGGTGGCAAAGACACAATTGCTTCGATGACAAAACCCGCGTCAATATTCCTCGCGTGATAGTCAGTATCGGCAAGGGTCGTGGGATTGGTGGGGCTGAGAAGAAGCGCTATGGCATCAAGGATGGTCGTCTTGCCGACATCGCCGCCACCGAGAATCAGATTGACGCCTTTAGCGGGGTGCCATGAGAATTTCGTGATGCAGCGGAAGTGTTCGATGGCCAGGCGATAGATGATCGGTGCGCTCATTAGTTATGTACACGATAGTGCCACACAGATATTGTCCACACACGCCATCGTAGAGTGACACCGAGAGTAAGTCGAGCGATAGCGTCACTTGAGGAATCTTTTCGTTCGCCGCCCCGGCTCCCGCCGGTAATTAACGGTCGGACTGCCAACTTATCGTCCGTCAGCCGTCAGCCAGACTTCTGAGATGGGTTCTCACATGCCGACTGATCAGGAGCGATCGGCTTAGAAGGGTGACGCCTGACACGCAATTAAATGCGGATCATATGAGTGCGTAGCCCTGCTAGCCAAGGAATCGGCGTCAGCGCAGCGTCCTGATCGAACGGGTATGCTAGGAGAGAAACGTTCTTACACGCAGCGGACAGCCAGTTTGAGGTGTCTGATCAATTCGCGATTATAGGAACACTGGACCTTTGAAAAAACGCAATTCATCATCGGGCGGAGCCGCGATGCACCTCGGTTCCGAATACCAGGTTCGCGTTGCTGCCTGGCTAGCGGTGGAGATGCTTGCAGAGGGGCAAGGCCTCTTCGCTCCTGGCGACCGCGTCTCCATGCTTCGAGGAGAGACCCAAGAATCAGTGGACGATCTTCTCGTTGGCACGGCAGGCGACCACTATGGGTTCATCCAGGCCAAGCGCAAGGTTTCGTTTTCAGAGCGCCCGAACAGCGAGTTCATGTCTGTCATCGATCAAGCCGTACGCCAGATAGCAGGACGAGATGATGACGGGATCGTCCGTCCCTGGAGCCGGCCACTCACTCCGTCCACAGATCGCGTTGTACTCGTGACGGGCCCGCAGTCTGGCAATAACATCAACGTCCTCCTTCGCGACGTCCTGAATCGCGCTTCCGGCCTCGTTCAAGGTCAGCCACTCCCCGACGCCGCCGTAACCGACGCGGAAGTGCGAATCCTAAAAGTGACAGAAGCTTCGGTGCGGACCCGCTGGGAGGCTGTAACCGGACGCGCTCCAATCGATGGCGAAGTCCTTTTGGTTCTGTCGCTCTTGTCGGTCGAGGTTCTGGATGTGGAACCTGGGGGGCAAGCAGAGAGAGAAGCTATCCGCACTCTCTCCACTGCTGTCATCGAAGAAGCGAGCCTCGCAGGCGCTGCTTGGTCCTCGGTGCTTAAGGCGACGAGGAAAATGGTGACAGAGCGTTCAGGGTTGGATATTACTTCCTTGCGCCGGCAACTGCTCGAAGATGGTATCGCGCTGAGGGCCGCGCCTTCCTACAGGAGAGACATCGAACGGCTCCAGACACACACTGCGACTGCTCTCGGGTCACTCAGGGACTTGTCGCAGATTACTCTAGACGGAGCTCCCATCCACATTGAGCGAGGTGCGGTTCATGAACTCGCGGGCACAGTAGATCGCGACTCTTACTTGGTGACTGGACACCCAGGTGCAGGCAAATCCGGCGCGCTTCACGATCTGGCCGAACTCCTTCGCTCGAAGGGAGACGTTGTCTGTCTCGCCGCGGACCGATTGGACATCGCGAGCCTCCCTGCGCTTCGATCAGAACTGGGCTTGGAGCATGAAGTCGCGGACGTTTTCGCGAATTGGATGGGTTCCCGTCCAGGCTATCTGCTGATCGATGCTCTAGACGCTGCGCGAGGGACGCGAGCGGCGGACGCGCTTCTTGAACTGATCCGCGAGATCGTAGGAGCAGGGTCGCGGTGGCATGTAATCGCCTGCATTCGGAAGTTCGATTTGCGCTACAGCCGCAATCTACAGGACCTCTTTCCGCGTACAGCGAAGAGTATTATTGCGCCTGCATTCGAAGATTCCGAGTTCCCGTTTGTCCGGCACTTCAACATCCCTCTACTCACTGAGGAAGAACTTCTTCAGATCGAAAGCAAGGCCCCTGCTCTCTACGACCTCTACAGAAGTGCATCGAACGAACTGCGCCAGCTGTTGCGCGTCCCGTTCAACCTTCGTTTGGCTGCAACTCTCCTCGAAAACGGGATGCACCGCGAGGACTTCGCTGCTATTCAGACCCAGATCGATCTTCTCAATCGCTATTGGGAACGGCGAGTTATCGATTCGAACGGTGGCGATGATCGAGAAGCAGTTTTATCCAAGGTGCTTGCGGAGATGGTCTTGAAGCGGCGCCTACAGGTTGATCGTCAAGCTGCTGTTGTTCCCGGACTCAGTACCGCCTTGGATCAACTCCTGAGTCGCCACGTACTGACGGAATGGCAACCATCTCCGACGGCAACACCAGACCGTCGTTCCCTTGCCTTTGAGCACAACTTTCTCTTCGACTTTGCTCTGGCAAAGCTCTATCTTCCCGCAGAGAACGGCGCTCTCGTTCAGATGATCGAGAACGATCCAGACGCGGTCATGGTCCTCCGGCCGAGTCTCGCCCTTCGCGCACAAGGGCTGTGGGCCTTGGACCGCGCGAAGTTCTGGGAACTAGCTTTGGCGTTTTCGGGAGCAGCGAAGCTTTCGCTTCTTGCACAGATGACTCCGATGATCACCGTAGCCGAGAACGCCCGCGACATCAAAAGCCTCGACCCTTTGATCGAAGCCCTCGACTCATCTTTGCCCGGAGTTACACAGGCTGCCAGGAGGGCGCTGCGCCACCTTGTTGGGGTCCTGAGATCCGGCCGTGCCGAGAATAAACCCTTCGTCGGCGTCGGCGCCGGGCCCTGGTGTGTGTTGTTGGAACGGATCACACGCGCCCCCAAACCGGACTTGGCGGGCATCTGCCAGGCGCTGATCGAGGAGGCCTTGCAATTCAAGGCCCGGTTGACTCCGGAGCAGTTCGCAGATGTGGGTCTCGCGGCGCGCAGAGTTCTCGACATTGCATGGCAGTCACCGCAGCGCAATGGACAGATGATCATCCATGCGCTCCGTACGGTATCGAGCACGTTTATCACCGACCCAGAGGGATCTGCACTGAGGATTCGCCGTGTGCTTACACCAGAGCGAGTACGGGAATATGGTTACGAAGAGTTGTATTGGCTGGCTCATGAAGTCAAAGCTCTGATTCCGTTGGACCCGGACTTGGTGGCCGACGTTTATATTGCCTCCTTTGACTGGACCGAGACCGACGAGGGCGCAACCCCGATGTCGCACAGCAAGATTCTGCCGATGGTGTCGAACAAGCGTCAGGACTTCCAGCACGCTCGGTGGCAACTGAGCCAAGACTATCCGAAATTCGTGGAGAGATCGCCCCTCGCTGCCGCTAGGGCGATGGTCGCGGTTGTAAGCGCTTATTGCCGCGAGAAAGTCATCGAGAGCCAAAAATGGCGCGATGAATTCCGAAAACTCATTGAATCCGATCATGCGGTCGATGGCACTGCGGAGGCGACGCTCGACGATGACACAGAGTTCTGACGATCCGGTCCATCGATTCAATCTCGACGGCGTCGAAGCACGCCTAAAGGAAGATCGTTCTGGGGTCTGGGAAGGCGGAGCCAGCAGTAACGACGAAGCCATTCAGATTCTTGGGACCTTCTTCCAGCATCTCGATGGTCTAGCCAGCAATGGCGCAACTCAAGGGGAAGCTCGCGAGATTATCCGGTTTGTGGTTCGGGAGAACCAACAGGCCATTGTATGGCGAAGGCTATTGTCGCTATTTGCCAAACATCCAGTGCTCGCGCAGCAGTTCAAAGGCTTGGCCGATGCGAAACCGCTGATGCTTGCCTCCGAGACTCAAGAACAATTCGGCCAATTCATCGCCGCGCTGTACCCACATCTGTCCGTTGAGGAACGCGGCGCGTTGGAACAAAGCATCCTTGCAATTGCGAATGAGGGCGAGGCTGACCAGCGGCAGGCGCGGCATCATCTCAGTGATAGCCTCTTGTGTGCATTAGGTGATGTGGAACTGACCACAGATGCAGCACGGACTCGACTGGCGTCCGTAAAGGCTTCGGCTGCAGCCAACGCGCAACGTGAGCCGGCCACTCTGGGCTTCGGTCAGATGACTCCAGAGGATATTGAAAGAATGCATCGTCACGGAGAATCGCCGGAAGAGCGAAGCGCCCGGAAGCGCATCGCGCCGACTACTAAGAAGGTCGAACAGTTCGGCATGGAGCATATCAACAAGGTGCCTTCTCTCGACGAGGCGCGGTCGATACTCGCTCCGATGAAAGACCTTGTTGCTCTTCTCGAAAGTACGGACGAAGCATCCCTGCCCGGAAATCTCAGAGAATCCGTTGTCGCGAGCCTTGCGGGTGCTTGCGCGGAGGTTGCGAAAATACCGGCCCTCGATTGCGAAACGACTCTTGGAAAGTTGGTGAAGAAGGTTCTACTCCTTGCAGCATCAAACCGATACCCCGAGGCTAACCCAGAAGACCTGAAGCAATTCGATAAGGGGCCGGGGGGAGGGTGGCCGATTCCGAGGATTGTTGCTGCAGAGGGACTCTTGGCTCTTGCTGCCGGATCCGGGTGCACCTACAGCACGATCATTCAGGAGTTGGATACTCTGGTTCGGGACCCTTCTCCGAGGGTTCGTTTTCCGATTGCCCAATACGCAACTTGGATTCGAAACACGCAACCGGCCAAGATGTGGGAATGGCTTGAGATATTCTCGGAGGACGAAAGCATCACCGTACGCGACGCATGTGTACATGCACTCAACCATCTCGCCAACGTAGACTCCGCACGTGCATTGACATTAATTGATGAAATCCTTGAGAGCGTTTCCAAGGATCTAGAGGGAGGGGATAAGCTCACGAAGAATGCGGTCCAAATTCTCACAGGCTGGTACGTATGGCGGAACGAGCCAGCTGCAAACGGGGCAATTGCGCGGATCACATCAAATATCGCTGAGCGCGCCAATCAGGCCGGGCACATCCCATTTGCGATCCGGGAGCTCCTGACCCACGGTGCCATGGAGGATCCCGGTGAGCCGGCGACAATTCGGGGCCGAGCGGTGGAGCTTCTCAGAGCATTGAGTAAACAATCCTGCGACGCCGTGCGATCGCATCTCGAAAACAGCAGCCAGGATCAACAATCCCGTTCGCGCAACGAGTCCTCATCTCGCTCGCTCTTCTCACTGACAAACATCATTGCCTCCGAGCTCTACTTCGCTGCGGGAACATTCCAGCAGGGACGTATGTCTTTACCCGCCGTGATTACACGGCCTGAGCAGACCAGGTTGTACTGGGAAGCCGAAAGTGTCTTTGACGATCTATCGTCGATAGGGTTTCCCTCCCTGGCTCATCATCTGGTGGAAACGCTGGAGATGTACATCGACACAGACCCTCGGGGCGTTTTCCTCCGAGTTGCGGCGGTCGTTAGGGCCGGAAAGCGATGGGATTACGAATACGAGCAGTTTGCGCAGAACGTTGTTCTGCGGATTGTTCGTCGCTACCTCGCGGACAAGCGTGCTCTCTTACAAGACGATGAAGAGTGCCAGCGTGCACTGCGTGAGATTCTCGAGACTTTCATAGAGGCTGGCTGGCCCGCAGCTCAACACCTTGCTTACAGAATTGACGAAATTCACCGCTAGAGAACGCGTGGTACTGAACAGAACCACGACTGACTCTCGGTAACTCGCTCTCAGCCAGAAAGGAAAACATCCAAAATGCCGACTCGCGCTAAGACTTATCGGCTAGCTACTGGCCATAAATCCCGCGAGTTGTCTAGGCGGCTGATCCTCAAGTAGTGAAAGACATCGATTCCACCCAAAGCTATTGCGAACCGACGATTCGAGTGTCCTGAGGCGGACGTTGTTGGCAGTCTATCTAGTTTCGTCGCCGGCTACGTGTCGCAATTAATGTCTTAGCCGCTTGATCTCCGGCTTAGTTGCTGATGCCTAGCGAGGCATTTCCGTTCCGATCCGGAGACTGGTCGATGTTCCAAGGATCAAAGATGTAATCCTCGCCGGACTTCTCGAGTTCTGCGAATTTCTTTTCAAGACGTATGGCATCTTCCCAAAGTGACTTGGCATCTCGTTTGGTGCGTCGCAGTTCATCACGCCAACCATCTTCCGATTCTGGAGTACCTGCAGGAAAGAGTTGCGCAGCCAGCTGCTTCGCTAACTGCGGATCGAGTGGATAAAAGGCGTCGAGCAGTTGAGGACGCTCTGAGGAAGAGCGTTGACATGCAGCCGCAACTGTCTTGTAGAGCGCGTGAGCGATCTTCTTTCTGACAGGCAGGGAACCACGGCCGAGCGACCATAGAAGACAGCGGAGTTCATACTCGTGCCCGGTGGCGCCGGCTGCAACACACTTCGCCAATGCAGGAACATCAATCGCATCGATAACCTTCTTCTCAAAACTCGCAACAGCGGGTGTGGCGAAGCTGGTGAGGTTGCAGTACTCTCTCCATTCCCGAGGAGGCGACTGCACGAGCTGTTGAGCCAGTGTCGTCGGGTCAACGGAAGAGAGTGCCTTCTCGATGTCGTCGTTGAAGACGAGCCAAGTCGGATCCATCAATGGAGGAAACCCGATATGGAACGATCTGAGTGGGCAGTCTTTGAGGGCCTTACCAAACGCATTCGCGATTTTGCGGACCATGGAACGCCGACGAGGAACGCGGAGTTCCCCAAGGATTTCCCACGCTGTGAAGACGCTTGAGACGTCGCCAAGGGACACGCCTTCAAGCTGATGGAGCATCCGATCGACGTTCAATGCTTTACCGACATCCGCCACCCATTCCGGGCTATGCTTTCGGACGGACCCGAAGTACCAGGAGACCGTCTCGTAATAATTCGGGTGTGTCGCTTCCAGGAGTTCAGCGACTGGCTTCGGATCGTTTTCCGGCGAGGACCATAACCGCGATGCGAGGGATGGGTTGGCTGTGCCGATGGTCCAGCACAAGGACTTCAATGCCGACCAGGTCGTTGCAGTGCCCGTTCGCAATAACGCGCGGAGAGAGGATTCGTGTCGCTCGAATGCTGCGGCGACGGTACCTTCCCAGTTCGGCGACCGGAATAGAAGATGCATTCGGTCCGCCACGAAACCCAACACACCTAAATCTCGCGCCGCCGCCTGTCCCACCAATACGGACCAGTCTTCGGCTGATTTCGTCGCGAGCCTTTCCTTGATCCACTTCCCACCGGTGGGCAGATACCGGAGCCAGCTACAGAGGCGCATGCAGCGCTCTGGAGCTACCGACGCGAAATCAAATTCCGGCAGGAGCAGTCGATTCAATGCGTCGGAAGTTTGATCGCTGGCTAAAGCTCTGTCGATGAGCCTCGCTGCCCAGTCTCGATGAATGGTGGTGAAGTAACCACGCGACTCCTGTAGCCTGCCGCGGCCCACTTGATCGCGAAGCACTTTGTTCACCCATGCGGCAGAAATCGGCGGCTTCAGAGTGACGCCAGCACGAGCGCAGTGTTCGACGACTTCTTCAGGAGTGAGCATGTTCTCGAAACCAGCGATCTGTTCGATCGCAAGGGTGAGAACGGGAATCTCACTATGTTCGGCGGAGGTCAAGACATCAAGTTCTCGTTGTAAGATTTCGTCGCCGCCGCGGAGAAGGAATACGAATTCGCTCACAGACTTCGCATTTGTCTCGAAAGAGGTGAGATAGCGTTCGAGCCGCTCGTCCATGTGGCCCAACCCGACACGCCCGACAACTTTGCCTTGACGTCGACCGATTGCCGGAGCCAAAGTTGTCTCATGCTCGAGGAGATAGCAGTGAACGGTCGGCCGGAGTTGGTCCCAGTCGATCAGCATCCAATCTGGAAGGTGCCGTTCCAACAAGGAGGCTCCGGCACCTTCCCTCGTCCAGGTGCAGACCACTTTGGCACCGACACGCGAAGCTGTTTGTATCGCTGTGATATCGACCTCGCTGAGATACACGTTGACGTCGTCGAGTAGCAGAATCGAATTACGATCAGCGAGCGATAGGAACGTCAGTACCTCAGCGGCCGCTTGTCCATGTGACAAGGGTTGATATTGGAATGCCGCGAACCCACTCTTCCAGAATTGGCCGGTGACGCCCCTGGCAAACGTAGATTTCCCGCCGCCCGATTGGCCCGCGATCGCGAGGAAGGGGAAGCGCTCCAGACGCTGCACCGCGTTTTTGGCGAATGTGGTCCGCGCGAGGTCCAGAGCAGTTGCGTTCGACAATTTGTATCCCTCGATGAGGGCCAACGGATCTGGTTCACTTCCGTAGTCAAGTGCAACGAAGCTTCCGAAGGGAAATGCGATCCCCTGTTTCCTATATGAGCGAACCACCGACACCAGCGCATACCACTCAGCACGGGCCTGTTTCTGTTGTTCAGGCGTCTGGGTTTTCGGGACCGTTTGGTGGTGATTGGGACAGACGAGGATCAGATTGTCGAAGGAGTTGTCCTGCGTTTTCGAATACTCCACTGCATGGTGGATCTGGAAGGGACGGCTACTGATCCCATCCCGGCAGAAACAGCAGATGCGATCGGAGGCGTCAAGAACGGCGTCTACTACTTCAGTCCGGATCGCTGCCCTGTGGATCCTTTCTTGGATGAGAGCTACGTCGGATTGACTGTAATTCGACTGGAGCGCCTGATTCGACAGGGAGCGGAGAGCACTGACCGTATGCCCATGTGCTCCGATTCTTGCGATCAGATCCGTGTCGAATCCGAGACCGAGGAGCGCAGTGTAGGTTCTGATATTCATGCTGCGGCCGAGCCATCGTCCGCACTCAAAACGTCGTTTCCCGGGCTTAAGTGCGGTGCATTTCCTAATTATCCAACATGCGGTTGACACAAAGATCTCGAACGATGCCTGGAGTGTTCAAATCGGTATTAATAAACGGGCATGGGGACAACGCATCTGTTTTGGGCGATGCTGACTCTCAAGACTAATCGAAATTCGGTAAAGAACCCGGAGAGAACAAGTTCGACGTCTAGGTGTCCACGGCCGACGCAAGCAGCGGATCGCTCCTCTTAAATCCTTGCGGCCAGTTGTTCCGATGTCATTGAGAAATAGGGCGCCTTTTCTACAATCGCCTGAAAAAACTCCGGGCCATGGCCGTCACCGCATGCCGGAGGTGCATATTTCAAACAAAGGGCTTCTGCTTGGGGTGTGACTATGCACGGCGTCTTCGTTTGCCATTCGTGAAGCATTTCATGCACCAGTTCGACCTTCCAGAGGGGCCATGCGCTCGGATCAAGGATATCGTGATCATCTAAATTGCCTTCCGGGATCGCGATAATGAGCAGATTATGGGAGTGGCTGTACCGCGAACATTCGTCAGATGGGTCGACTTGCAGCAGCGCGCGAACAGGGGTATGACCCGTGTACCAGTCGTTCCACATTCTGCGGTAAGTTTCTTTGACGATGGCCGACACTGCCTCAAACGTTGCCATGCTTCTGCCCCACTCCTGACAAACGGATTTCTATAAAGTAAAACACGTATTCCGTCCGACTATCGAGACCATGTCAACGAAGACGCATGGTGTGCCAACTGTGTGCAGAATTCATCCCAGGCAACACCGGGGGAGCGGACAGAACCGTCGACTGACTGTCGGTCACCCACACTATGCATTCTTCAGGCGCTTGGAAAGGATTTGTGTGCCGCATGTGGGCGGTATCGGCCCCGAAGATTCGTGAGGTCAAGGTAGATTGGGACGGGTGCACAGCCTCAGCCATTCGCAACGATTTGCCCGCGCTCAAAACCCACGTCAATCTTCTGCTCCCCAGCCTGAATCGCTGCCTCGATCGCGGACTCCTGCGTGGCAAAAGTGTTCGGCACGTAGAACTGCGTCTCGGTCACGCCACGCGCATCATGTTCTTCGACGGAGAACTCCGCCGAGAACCCGCCATCTCTTAGTTCGTGCGCGCGTGCCTCAATGACGTAGCCCTTATAGCCCAGCCTGCGCTTCATGCCCGAAAACCTCGTGCCACAATTATCGCATTCTGGGGCCGGGACGCTCGTCCGCAACGCCATCCGCTCGCACGAAATCCTGGTCCACAGAATCGGCGGATTCTGTTGCGCTTCGCTTACTGGACGCCAGTTTTCCTCGAACTCGAGTGGCGTCGTCCTCTTCCTCGCATCCGCGCCGATCCGATGTTTTGAGGTTATTATGGCGACCTCTTCGCGCAGCTTTCGACTTGGCTCGTTTCACTTCACGCCAGAAGGCTGCTCGGGCTGCAACGTCTGTCATCTGAAGGACATCAGCAATTTCCTTCCAGTCGAAACCATTCCGGCGCAAGTCGAGCATCGTTCGACTCTTATCGTTGAGATGGTGGGTCAATCTCTCTAAATCCAACCGGAGTTCCACAAGAGCCGTCCAGTCGGGGGCAATTCGCCGTTCTGACAATTCGGTGCTTCCACCGGGGAGTGCGACCGCTATGAATTACGAGACTTTGCCCGTGGCATCGGAGTGTCGGTGACAGAGGTGTCAAAACCGATGATGCCAACACAACCGTTGCTCGCAATGCCCCACCGGGCTTGGCAATCCGCGCGATGGACGTGGTGCAGGTGAAAGCCGTCCCTCTACTAATTAAGGAACAGTTCAAGGGGTAAAGGCATCAAAATATTTTTTTGTCATGGAATATTGACTGGCTGTCATGCTAGTGAGAACCTCAACACAAAAGCCCACTTCGTCGATTCAAGCGAGTCTGAATTCTGAGGTCTTTCCTTGGAGAGTCGCAACCTTGGCCCCGAGTGGGTGATTGCCGGCCCAGATGGTGAAGCTCGGCACCGCACCGCTAGCCATGAGCAACTTCTGGACGCTGCGCGGATCGCGTGGCCGAATGCACTTTCGTATGCGCGTCAAACGAATGCTCCTGACTGTGACTCTATTGCAACGGAGGTCTGGGAGGAACTTCTTCGTTCCGTTTTGAGAACGATGCGTCGGATTGGAAACCTGCATCATGTCTCGAATTTGGAGTCGTACTTGATTGGTGCATTTCACCACCGTTTTCAACGTGCGTTAGCAAAGGAAAGGCAATACCGACAGAGAGTACTGCTGACGGAGTCAGTTGAAGAGCTTGAAAGGATTGGACGAGTTCAAGATTGGAAATCCGCCGAAAGGCTGGACCGGGATCTACAGGTCCAGCAGACTTTGAAGCTTTTGGATCCATGGACAAGGCGAGTGTGGAATTACATCAAGTACGGTTATTCGATCAAAGAGATTGCACGACGCCTTGATCTCACCGAATCCCAAGTTGAATTTCGGTATCGACGGAGGCTCATTCGATTGCGAGACTACCTCCGTCGCCGCAGCGGGAGCGCCGCCTAGCTGGAGGATACTGTGGTTACGATGGAGCCAAGGAGACGTACAGCTAAGCCCATGTCGAAATGGTGGAACCTTGATTAACTTTCTACGCAAGAAGCGACAGAGAAGCGACAACGGAGAATTCTTAAAACTCCTCAGTCGAGAGTTAGCAAAAGGATTTCCGAACCCAGATCGAGCTGGCTGTCCTGACTCGGAGTTTCTGCAACGGGTGGCGCGTCATCAAGTCCCTATTTCCGAAATTGATCCGTGGATCGATCATCTCGGCTCGTGCAGCGAATGTTTCGGAGAGTTCAATCGGCTCAAAGTGGATTCGAGCGCACTCCGGCAGCGGCGACTGTTTTTATATGCTGCTGTGGCGTGCATGGTTCTCGCCAGCTCAGGACTCCTCTGGAGGCAATTGAGCAAGGGGCGGGAAATCTCCACGCCGGTCGCGGGTACGTCTGAAACAGAGCCTGCCGTGACAAGGGGTGTCAGCAGTGGACAGAAGGATGTAGCTGACACTGGCGCGGATAGGAAACCTTTCGAGGTGACGCTCAACATCACGCGGTCCGCGACGCGTGGTGAGAACGGCACGAATGACCGCCAGATCTTCCGATTACCAGCTCGACTTGTGGCGTGTCGCATGACACTGCCGCTTGGTAGCTCTGAGGGACTGTACTATGTCCGTGTTCAACGGGCTGCTCAAAGCAAGGTCCTAAAGACGGTTCAGAGAAATGCGGATGTCAACAACGGCGATCTACGGCTTGACGTTGAGTTGGACCTGTCGAATATGCCTGCCGGCCAATATCTGCTGTCCTACCGCCATGCTGGTGAATCCTGGCACCATGTGCCAATTTTGATCACAAACTTTACGGACTAGCAGACCGTCGGTGATTCGATTTCCCGAACAAGTCTACGAGGGAATCATCGGAATAGATGAAAAGGCCGCGCTTACTGCAGGACATCCAAAGCCTGGTTGAGTTGAGCGTCGTCCCCATGAGCAAGGGCTTTCGGATCAACGTCCACAAGAACGTCTGGCTGCACGCCTGATCCCTCGGTGTAGTTTCCATTCGGACTGTACCAACCGACTATCGGCATGTAGAGCGTGTAGCTGTCTCCTACGTTGAACGTCGTAGACCCGAGGACATTACCCATCGTCTTTTGGCCGACGAGAGTAGCGAGCTTTGTGTCTTTTGCGAACTGGGCGGCCATCTCTCCGGCGCTGTTCGTGAATTCATTTACTAGCATCACAATGCGACCGTGGAACGGTTGTCGCCCCAACCCCTGAGTAAGCAGCATCAACGACTTATCCTGAACAGAAAAACGGGCCAGACAAAGCAGCACGCCGGCTTTGGTCTGCGGCATCGGAACGCGAGGCAGTTCGGTGGCGCTGTATCCGCGCTGCAGCCGTTTTCGGGTGATGTCATACCCGATAGGAATTTGGTCGGCGCAGAGATAGCTGACAAGATTCGCGAATCCTAAGCTGCCGCCCAGACAACCGCGCAGATCGATAATGAGACGGTCACAACCCTTGGACTTCAGATCGTCCACCGCCGCTTTCAAGAGCTTCGAGAAGCGGACTCCAAAAGATCCAGAGAAAAAAGGAACCTTCAAGAGCCCGACGTGCGGCGTGAGCATTCGGTGGCTTACGCTCTTTGGTTCGATCAACGGTGGCCGTCCTTTGCGAGCTTTCCTTTGAGGAACAGTTATCGAAATGTTTCTCGTCTCTTGCTGGCCCGGCAATTTTGTAGTCACCTGATGATCCTGACCGAAACGGAAAGCAGGGAATGCTGGAGGAGTGGCTTGCGTGCCGTCCACGCTGACTAGCAGTTGGCCGGGAGCAACACCAGCGCGCGCTGCAGGGCCATCTTCGAACACATCGAGAAACATCCAGCGCGGATGGCCGCAATCGATCACTGATCGCAGAGTGGCGCCAATGACATGCTGCGGCCTAGTCGAATTCACATCGGTAGCATAAAAATTCGTGTGGCTGGATTTTAACTTCGCGAGAAGAGCGCGGATGCCTTCTTCGAAGGCGTCTTCGTCCGCGGCAGCCAGGGTGGGGGATTGCTGATCAACTTCTCGACACCATTCCCCGTAATCGATGTTTCCGATATTGAAATGGTGCTTGAGAACTAGGGTCTTCACCCGTGAAATAATCGCTAAGCGCTGTGTCTGGTCAGTCAATGCTCTTCCTTTATTACTGCACAATCGGCGGTGGGGCAAGTCCTTCTAGAGTGAAGCCCGCCCAGTAATAAGGAACGGCCTTGCGCGGGCCAAACTTCTTGAGCATGCTTCTTTTGGCGATTCTCAACGATTCTGGAGCGGACTTCTTGCGACCCAGTTCCGCATAGAAAACCTTCATCAAATAAAGAGTGCTGTCGTCATCAATCGTCCAAAGAGTCGATACGACGGTACGAGCGCCGGCCAAGAGGAAAGCACGAGCGAGCGTGGAAATCCCCTCTTCACCCTCGACCGGTCCGACAGCCGTGTCGCAGGCTGACAGTACAACTAGATCGGCATCCAACGGGAGCTGAACGATTTCCGAAGGGTACAGGGACCCGTCCTCCCCGTGCTGCGGATCACTGCGGAGGACAAGAGCGGCTCGATCGGGGCTGGTGGTATTTGCAATGGCATGTACGGCGAGATGAATGATTCGATGATTGACCGACTTCTTGAATGCCGTTTCCGTGGCCTCTTTGCCAAGGAGCAACTTATTCGACGGATTTGACAGTGCCGCCGCGGCTTCCACTGCCTCGTCCCTTGAACTCGGAAGGTCCCCGAGCTTTGTCCCGCTTTGCTGGTAAGGAACACCACCGACCGCTAGTAGTCCATGTGCTGATGATTTATGCTTCGCCGCCGTGCGCAACAGAAAGAAACTCGTTGCTGACGGAGCATAGACGACCGTTCTCGACTCGACAACATACCGTCCGGAGGGCTCGACGAGCGCGTCGAACGGGACCATGTGAAGTTGGCCATCACGAACGATGATGAGCTGCTTTGCGCCTTTTAGTTCGGGGAGTCCGCCTAACAGGACATCGTACAAATGGCGGGCCTCGCCGTCGGCCCGTTCCTTCGCTTTCAGCTTGCCAAGGTAGGCAACCACAAGTGAAGAGATCGCTCCCTTCGCCGGCAGCTTGGCGATGCGGATACTGCTGCGAGTGATGACCAAACAGTACGAAGTAGGGTCATCTACTACATATTCCAGGAGAGCCTCCGAATTCGAAAGGCTCTCTTGCAGTTGCCGACTGGTAATAACCTCGTGCTCTCGTGCCTTCAGGATGCTGACTTCGGGACTGACCGATCTGAACTGCTCGGCTAGGAAAATCTGGTCCCGGAGCTTTTGAATATCTTTGTTTGAATGCGCTTCGGTCAGTTGAAGGCGCAACCGGGCGAGATTCTTTTCCGTGGCCAGAGACTCGGGCGAGGTTTTGTCTCCGGACATCAGAAGATCTGTCATCACTCGGCCGCGAGCCTGCTCGACTACAGTGAAAGCCTTTGTCGGATCGTCGCCTTGTTCAGCAATCAAGCCGAAATGCTTCTCATACAAGTCGCCTACACCTTTAATGAGAGCTGTTTTTCCGAGTGCACTGTCCGCGTTGCCGATCATTACATCTTGAATCGTAGCGGCGCGGTCGTAGGTCTGATCGGCCTCGGCATACTCCTTCCGGCTCACTTGAATCTGTGCCAAGACATTCAGCAGCTTTGGGATCAGGGGGATATATCCGAGCGCCTGCGCGGACTCAGCCGCACGGCGAGCAAGCACTTCGGCTTGCGACAGATCTCCGGTGAGTCGATACAGGTCCGAAAGTTCGCTTTGAAATTCCGGGAGTGCGTGCGTATCACCGGCAATTTCTGAGTGCCGGACAGCCTCGCTGAGATACGCAATGGCGCCCGGCAGGTCTCCTCGGGAGCGGGCTATTTGCGCACCCATTGAATTCAGTTCCGATAATTGGTCATCACTCGCTTGAGCCTCAGGGCGGGCGAACAACTTCTTCAACTCTTCTTGTGCTGCAGTGACTTGGCCAGCTTGAACCATAGCCGATAGTCGTGCCTGATGCGCGATGATTGGATATCCTGCATCGGGATTTGCCTCCGCAATTGCAATGGCCCGAATCGCGTACAGATTGGCCTGATCGTTCATCCCTTGCAACACAAGCCCACTCGCCGTGGTGGACAAATAGAAGATCTGCCCGCCGATATCGCCGGCTTTTGTCGCAGCGATCAATGCTTGAGCAACATTGCGTTGAGCACCCGGAAGATCTCCGTCATAAAAATCTGCAAAACCCAGTTGCCCTTGAGCGCGGTATTGCCACTTTGTATTTCCGAGGGATTGTGCCAGGGAAGCTACCTCCGTCCAATCGCGACGCATCGCTGGCGTATCGCTTTCCCCGTCGAAATCACCTTTGACGATGAGACAGAACATTCGAAGCTCTTTATCAGATTGCAAGAGCGGATTCGCGGCGAGTTCTTGACCCAGCATGTAGGAAAGTCTTACGAGTGGAGCCGGCTCCGCTCCCGCCCTGATTGCTCCCAACCGTGCGTATAGCGCGTTCCTCTTGTCACCCGCTGCTTCATACATTTGTTGAGATTTCGTGAAATACGGACGCGCAGCGCGCCAGTTGTACAGATCGGAGAAATAGAGCGCTCGCTGTAGCAGCGCGTCCGCACTGTCATCTGCCAGGACAACAGAACTTGATGCCACCACACGTAAACAAACGGCCAGCAGAAAAATGGCACAGATTCGGCGAGGGGACACAACAACAAATGAGGTTAGAGAGAACGCTTTTCGTTTCGGTCGCGCGCTTCGTTTGGCAGGACCATCCGAAAGCGGTTTGATACTGAAAGGGATACTGTCTGGGCCTAGCTCTTGGCCAACCATCGCGAAAGACCTCTCTACTAACGAGTTGCTGTTGGCCAGATGAGCCCAAGATTGCCATCGACTGCGATGGAAGTCAAGCCTGGCGCGCACTTTGGGGCCTGAGAACAAAACAATGGTCTAGTTTTCCAAACATTTCGTGATGCCTTTTTCCTCCCGCAGGTTCCTTTACTAGATATGGGGGTTGATTGTTGCCGACTGCCGAAAGGGACTCGGCGCAGTGTTCCCCAACGTTGAAATGCGTCACGCGCACGCATAAATCGTTCTCGGCAGCGACAAAGGTTCGTTCCGGAGAGAACCGGAAGAGCAGCCTGTATCTTGATGGCTCGCACGGTGCTACGCGGACGTAGCAGTCAAGCCAGAGACGTGTGGAATGGAGTCTGCAATGGACAGCCGTGATGGTGATAACACAAGCGCTCGGAACAGTCGCCGTACTTTTCGCTGGCCCTCGCAGGCGCGACAGCTGGTGAGAGATTACAAAGAGCGGGTTGGCAAGACGCACTTTGACAGTGACGCCGGCCGAAGAATACTCGTAACAAAGCTGGCCCAGCTTTCCGGAAATCCCCGAGATGCCTGTCTGCGTTTTATACGCCAGTCCGGAATAACGGGCAAACGCGGTTACCATGGGTGGACGAGAACCGAAAAACAGCGCTTGTTGGACCTTATTACCACGGTGCCTGTCGAGGAAGCTGCGAGGATTCTGCGTCGTCCGCCCGGGTCGGTTCGCGCAATGTTGCACCGCCTTGGAATGGGAGGAACGGCGTGTCGCGAATGGTTCACGAAGTTCTCTCTTTCGCGCGCTCTGCGCACACGCGCGGACGATGTGCAGAGGTGGATTGATCGCGGTTGGCTGAAGTCCCGCACAGTTAACGCAAACAACTCGCGCGTTGAGGTCATCGATGCCGATGACTTCTGCGCGTTTGTGAAGCAACATGGGAAAGAGGCGGTCGGTCGTCGGCTTAACTATGAAACACTTTGGTTTGTGCAGAATTATGTGTTTCCGCCAAGCCACGCGGAACTACTATCGGTTCGGGGAACGTATAACAAACAACCAGCAAAGGGGAAGATTGCTCCGCGTAGCGTTGGTAAATCGCTCGACGGTTCCGAGCAGCGTGGCGAGTTGGAGGTGTAGGCTTGCGCCCGAGAGCCACTGACTCAGAATCAAGTGTTCGATCGAGTAGGGAATTCAGCAGATTGAACAACTGGATCTAACTCACCGGTGCTGACGTAACAATGCGTGCCGCCGCTTGAGAAAAGTGCACGCGAAGCTGATAAACGGCCCAGATCATCGCCTAGAAACGGGAGCACACAGGAGCGGAACCCGGTTCTTTGGTAGAAAGAATTGCTCCGCGCGTTCGCGACGACACCCTAAAAATGTGACCGTCTTCATGGCTGCGTGACTTGGCTTGGTGAACGGCACAACGACCGTACTTCGTCATTTCCCGGAAGCCGATCTGGTCATTGTCGAAGAAGGATGTCAGCTGCTACTACGACGCCGGCCTTGGCGTGAGAGTCACCACGGCATAGTGCTCGATCCGGCGCAGAGTGAACTCGACGACGTTCCCGTGCAGAGAGAGACCAGTGAATTGAGGCTGGGCCGCGTCCGGCGAAAGGACGTTCACCTCCCAACGGCTCAGGTCCTTGTTTGCTCCCAGATCGACCAGCCCGCTCAGATTCAGCCGGACTTTAACATTCTCTGCCGGAACCTGGTGATCGTAGTTGAGCAAGTGGAGAATCAAAGTCCGACCGTCTGGTTTCCGAGTCAACTGGCCCAGCACATAACCGCGCGGCTCCAGGCTGAGGCGAAGCCCTCCGGCCGCGGCTTCGGCGCGGGTCGCAACTCGCCGCTCCGCATTGGTGGCCCTGATGATGATGCCCCCGCCAGCGGTGAATACATCCAACCGAGCCTTTTGCTCGACGCTGAGCTTGGCAAGATCGGCGGGGATCACCAACACCTTGAATTGATCCAGGGGAACTCCCTTGTCCAGGTGCGCGAGCACTTTGGTCTCGAAGAAGACGCTCTGCTTGAGAAATTCGTTGGCCAGCGAGTTGTGCGGCTCAGAGGAGAGCAACGCGATCCGCGCTGCTGGCAAGACCTCGTGATACAGTTCCCGATGCTCGGCCAGGAAATGGTTATATTGGGCGATAGCCGTCCATGCCGCCTGGGCTTTCGGATCACCCTTGATTAGATCTGCAAGGAATCGGCCCTCGATGTTGCGCGAGGTGGCCGCGCCGAACGCATAAGCCTCCGCAATGGAAAGCTTCTGCTCGGCCGGGCTAGGGATGCAGCGCTCGCGCGGGCCACAGTGGTAAAGATCGTTCTCATACTTCAGGGGCTGCCAAAGCTGCTTTTCCCCGTTGAGGAATTTGATTTTGCGCGCGTTGCCCACCTGCCACTGACCGTTCCAAACCCCCGGAGTGTCCTTGCCGTCCTCCTCCCAGATCACCTCGTTAATGTCGTTCATCCCAAACCGGTCCGGCGGAATATGGATATTGGCTTCAACCATGACCTTGGGCCGGCCTGTTTCGCGTGCCTTCCGCTCCACCATTTGCTGGGTGTCATCGAGCAACTGGGCCAGGCCGGAGTTGTGCCCGATCATGTTGTCCCACATGATCGCGTCCACTCCCGCATCCACTGCCATCTCCGCCTTCTTCAAGAGATAGGCTCGCCACCCCGGCTCGCGCGCGTCGGCCAGCCGGCGCTTCCATGAGATCTGCAGGTCGGTCATGGTCGGACCGGCGTAGAACATGGGGATGCCGTACTTCCACAGGCCGTATTTCTTGGTTTCCGGGTCATCGCGGTAGGCGCTCTTCCAGAACATGTTGGAAGCGGACAGGTAAGCCGAGACGTGGATGCCGTTCTCATGGCAGCGGGCGATCACCTTCTTCAGGTTCTCGCGGCTCTCTTCCTCGTCTTTAAGAGACCAGCCGTTGCTCCAAGTGACCCAGATCCAGTTGAACTCCGCTTGCTTGAGCAAGCCGAGCATTTTTTCGAAGTCGCGGTCGTAGATGTGGGCCAGCACGTCCTTGTCGTCGGCGCTGAACTTGTCGCCCCACCAGGTCCGCTCGGCCTTCCAGCTCTCAATTTGTCCACCGTCCAGCCGGATAAAACGAAAATTTCCCTGTTCGGCCCACGACGGCACGTCCTCTGGCTGGGCGCGATACAGTTTGGGCGCCGGCTGAAAAGAACGGGCAGAGCAGAGCAGCAAGGACGCGGAGACTAACCCAATCCGTCCAATGTTTTTTGCGATTCGGACAAACTGCAGGGTTTCCTCCTTATGAAACGGCCAGGACGCGGCAGGCGACACCTGGATCAATAAATCCCCACTTTCAGTTTTGCATGGCAACGGGCTTCGTTGGAAGTCTTCCAGGAAATAGGCCGACGCCGGAACGAAGTCTCCCATCGTGCTTCGGACGCTGTCCAGTTGGAGTGGATCGATGGCACCGGAAACGGTTGGCCTTAGAAATCAATCCCTGCTCTGTTGCCAGGCGATTCGACGCGGATCTTCGAACAGACGTGCGGTGACAGACCCGAAAATAAAGCCGCCAACGTGCGCCAGGTATGCCACGCCGCCGGTCTGCACTTGCGCCACCGCGCCCGCGTGGACGAGTTGACTGAGAAACCAAACCCCAATCAGCAGACCGGCCGGGATATATGTGACTCGCACGAATATGAAAATAAACAACAGCGAGCGAATCCGATCACGCGGATACGTGACCAGAAATGCGCCCAATTACCGCAGCAATTGCTCCACTCGCGCCCAGGTTTGGGACCGTGGAATGGGGGTTGGCTGCAATCTGCGCCAGCATCGCCACCAGCCCGCCGGACAGATAGAAGACAAGATATCTTCCCGGGCCCATCGCATCTTCGATCTCCGGAGCAAAGGCCCAGAGGAAAATCATGTTGCCGATGATGTGCGACCAGCTGCCGTGCATGAACATCGCGGTCAGGATCGTGAGCCAGTGATGGCCGGAAACGATCTGGCTAGGGATCGCCGACCACTGCAACACAAATGAGTCGCCACGCCCCAGCTCAAGTAGAAAAACGAAAGCATTGACGAGGATGAGGAAGGCGGTGACCACGGGGATGCGCGCAGGGCGTCGAGACGCATCGGTTAAAGGAATCAAACCTCCCATGTTTTCTCCTTCTGTTCACGCGGTGAGAAATCTCCAGGCCGAGTCCCCGCAACGAAACGGAGTCTAACCCAACGAGTTCAAGAACGCGAGCGACGTCGCGTTGTTCGTGTCGAGTGAAGGCAAGGCCCTGTCATTCCGAATCCGCCAAATCGCCGGCCGACTCAGTTACGTCGGGCCGAGGGCAAGCGAGTCCAATTCTCATGGTCGTATGGAGTCTGTTCGTGCGGGCCGACCGGGCGATGTCAGTTCTCCCAGCGATGAACTTGACGACGTTCAGGCGTCCGGATCTGACAAGAAGTTCGGCACCTGCCAACTTCCGCCAATTGGCAGGTGAAGATTCGGACTCCAAATGATCCACCTAAGCTCCGGCAAGATCAAGTCGCTCAATAACTTCGTATTTCTCCATGGCTTCGCTGCAGTCTGGAGAGCGTACTGCACTATTCGTTGTCCGAAAGCAGGCGGGCGGTGCGAAGAAGCTGCTCTCAGGAAGACTGCGGATGCCAAAGTTCTCAATCGTCGTGCCGTTTCACAATGAAGAAGAAAATGTCATGGAGATGTACGACCGCCTGCATTCGGTCATGGAGGCTACGGGCGAAACCTACGAACTGATATTCGTGGACGACGGCAGTACCGACCTCACTTACCGTTTCCTCTCCGATATCGCCACCATCGATCACCAGGTCACGGTCGTGCGGCTGGGGCGCAACTTTGGGCAAACGTCGGCTTTGGCCGCAGGCTTTGCGCAAACAACCGGCAAGTACGTGATCGCGATGGACGGGGACCTGCAGCATGATCCGGCGGACATTCCCATCTTCTTGCACATGCTCAGTAAAGGTTACGACATCGTGAGTGGATGGCGTAAGCAGCGGATTGACAACTTCTGGCTGCGCCGGTTTCCCTCGCGTTGCGCGAACTGGCTGATGGCAAAGCTGAGCGCAGTGGACATCCACGATTTTGGAACGACTTTCAAAGCCTACCGTCGCGAAGTGCTGGAGCGCTTGCCGCTCTACGGAGAGATGCACCGCTTTATACCGGCGCTCGCTTCCGCCTATGGGGCCTCGATCTGCGAGGTTCCCATCCACAACGTGAACCGCCAGCGCGGCAAGTCGCACTATGGTATCTCGCGCACTTTCCGGGTTCTGTTCGATCTGATGACCATTCGGTTCCTTCTGCAATACAAAGCGCGTCCGTTGCATTTTTTTGGAAGACTCGGTTGCTTGAGCATGATGGTTGGGTTGACCGTGGCTTTTTGGCTGCTGATCGAGAAGATCGCCTACCACATCAGCGTCATCAACGAGCACGGAGCCGTGGTTGTGTTCGGTGCCGTGATGATCTTGGCTGGACTGCAGTTGCTCTGCTTTGGCTTGCTGGGTGATCTGCAGGTCTGGCAATACCACACGCCGGCGACGCGCACATCTTATACGGTGGCCGAGTTGCTGCAGCCTCCCGCAGCGGTGGAAGGAGACTAGGCGCAATGGCCGCGGGCGAACCCAGCAACCGTCGATTCTCGCGACAAGCGGAGTTATGGCTCGTCTTTCTGCTCACTCTCGCTTCGTTCGCACTGCGCGTTCATCAGATCGGGTTCTACAGCCTGTCTGAAGATGAGGCGGCCAAGTGGCAGGCCATCCAGGAATACCGCCAAGGTCATTTTGTCGCTGTGAATGGCGAACATCCCATGCTGATGAAACTCCTGGCCTGGGGAAGTTTGAGCGTGGGCGAGCAGTGGAATGGTCTCGCGATGAGGTATGGATGGCCGACTGGAGCTCCAGAGGCCTGGCTCCGGCTGCCGAACGTGATCCTCGGTGCGGCAACAACTTTTGTGCTCTACCTGTTGGCGCGCTCGCTTCTCGGCAGTATCGGGGCCTTGGCGGCAGCATCGTTTTGGGCTTTTAGTCCGCTGCCGATTGCCCTCAACCGACTTCTGAAAGAAGAGACTCCACTTGTCTTCTTTTCATTGTTGGGGTGTTACTTCTACCTCCGAGCCAAAGAAGCAACCAAGGAGACCCAGTTTCAAAAGCGACTCGATCTTAGTGCCATTGGTTTTGGATTGTCGTTCGCGTCCAAGTACGCTCCCCAACTTTTTGGGCTCAATGCACTTGCCTGGTATCTGGCAGGCCGGCGCGGCCTTGATCCCAGAGGAGGCATCGGCTCACGGTTTCCGCGGTTCTTTGTGCTGATCGCGATTACGTTTCTGGTGTGCAACCCCGTCGTGGTTGTGCCGGCTGACGTGCAAAGCATGTTGCATTGGATACGAGAGGGTGGAGCTCAGCACACTGGTTATAACCTCGCCGGGACGCTCTATCTCAACCAGCCGTCGCTCACGCAAAAAACGCTGCCTTGGTACTTCTACACCTGGTTGCTGGTGGTTAAGACTCCGATTCCCGTACTGTTGGCGATCCTTGCCGGCAGCCTGCTCCTGTTACGCCGTCGAGATTCGTTGATTTCCACCTTCTTCCTTTCATTTGGCCTCATTCAATTCGTTGGACTTTCTGTTTTTCCCGGGAAGTGGATCCGTTACTTCCTCGGTGCGTTGCCCTTCCTCTTCCTGGCCGGGGGTTACGCCGTTCAGCAACTCTACGAGTGGCTCTCAAGGCGAAGCGTGGCGCCGAGGGTGTTCGGGCTGGCGACGGTCGTCGTAATCGGCTGCGCGTGCCTGGAGCTGAATTTCTGGGATCCCTATTACTCGTTGTATCTCAATGCGCTCGGGGGCGGCGCCAGTAGAAGCGCCCAGTATTTCTCTCCCGATGAAATCTCGGAACTCGATGCCCGCGAAACGGCGGAAGTCGTATCTCGAAGTGCTCCGCCAGGCGCGCGCGTGGCGACGAGCAAGCCGAAGAGCATGAGCTACTACTTCGAGCGAGATGGCCGCAAGGATATTCAAGTCATCCCACTCTATGATCGTGACTACGCGCCAAAGTACGGGGATCTCGTATTAGGAGAGGATTCTCGACGTTACTTTGAGACCGCTGAACTCCTCGAATGGCTCCGCTCTTCCCAGTTGCCTCATGAGGATGTCAGGGTAGGACCGGTTCTCGCGACCACGATCTACTACTTTCGACGTCCTGCACCCGATGGAAATCACGATTATCAGAATACGACCGTCCTGGCGGGAGCGAGGACCCGGACGAGACCCTTGCTCGCCGGAAACATGGTAGCGGCGACGAAAGTGGCAATCCTAAGGCCGGCAGAGGGTCAGCGCAGGTGAGTTGATGTGCTTCAGGTTCCAAATCGCGATGTTAGCAGCGCTCCTGCTTCCCGCAGCCGCGGCCGCCGGAGAAAGCGGCACCCGTCTGCGGGGAACGGTGGGCACGGCCGGTGCCGGCGGTGAGCGCACGTATCTCGCCCAGGTTCAAGTGAGCTTAGGATGTGACAGCAGTCCTCCGCACGAGCGGATGGCGACCACGGATGACAACGGACAGTTCTTATTCGCCGATCTCGATCCCAGCGTCTGCACGGTGAAAGTGGTCGATCCACAACTTGAAGAAGCGGCGAGTACGGTGAGCATTGTTGCTGATCGGGAGGTGGCGATCGACCTCACGACCGGTGTTCGCAAGGTGCAGCAGAACGTGACCGTCACGGCCGAACAGGCGCAGGTCGACACCTCGTCGTCCGACACTGCAGCGCAAGCGATATCCCAGAAGACGCTGCAATCCGCTCCGCTGATCAGTGAACGCTTTCAGGATGCGTTGCCCCTTCTTCCCGGGGTCGTACGCGGACCCGATGGCCTGATGAACATCAAAGGGGCGCGATCGGGCCAGAGCGGCACCCTGGTGAACTCCGCGAGCGCGGCGGATCCAGTCACGGGCGAGCAGGCCATCAGCCTCCCTCTTGAAGCGGTTGCCTCGGTCAAGGTTCTGGATAACCCATTCTCGGCGGAATATGGTCAGTTTGCCGGTGGGATCACGGAAGTGGAAACACGCAGCGGGACCGGTCATTGGAAATACTTGGTCACCAACTTCTTTCCACGATTGCGGGTACGCGCAGGTGACTTGCGCGGATTGGAATCAGTGACACCGCGCTTCACCGTCGCCGGACCGCTAGTGAAAGAAAAACTGTTCGTGTTCCAATCGTTTGATTATCGCTTTGTGCGTGTCCCGGTCAACTCTCTGCCCGCGCTTGCGCGCGACCAGCAGTTTGAAACCTTCGATTCTTCCACGCAACTGGATTGGGACATTGCGGCAGGCCACCATCTTTCCGCAACTTTTGCTTTCTATCCGGAGATCGCAAAATATGCCGAGCTGAATACGTTTAATCCGCAGGCGGTCACTCCCGATTTTCACCAGCGCGGTTCCATGCTCGCGCTCCACGACCGCGCCACCTTAGGACAGGATCTTCTCGAAACTACTTTCTCTGTGAAACGTTCCGATCTTGATGTCTATCCGTCGAGCGGATTGACCGGAAGCCTGACCCTGTTTCCGGAGCAGAACTCTGGAACCTGGTACAACCGTCAGGACCGGAATAGCTGGCTGTATCAATGGTCGCAGGTATTTCACAAGAGCGACCTGAAGGCTTGGGGCAGACACCTGGTGTCGGTTGGCTACTCGTTCGATCATTCCGATTACGACGGAAGGGTCGCCAACCAGCCCGTGAGTATTCTCCGAGAAGACTACACCGCGAGCGAACTGATCCAATTTGGCGATCCGGCGGTCTTGGGTGGGAGCAGTAGCAACATCGCCATGTACGTTCAGGATCACTGGTCGCCCAGCCAAAGGGCTTCGTTCGATCTCGGCCTGCGCGTGGAACACGACAGCCTCGCAAAGGGCAACGTTGTGGCGGCGCCAAGACTAGGCTTTGTCATCGCGCCTACGCGTGATAACAAAACTGCCCTGCGCGGCGGTATTGGTCTGTACTACGACAAAATCCCTCTCAACGTGTCCACTTTTCTGGCGTACCCCGCTGAGACGGTGACTCGTTTTGCGGCCGATGGCTCGACGGTGATCGGCGATCCCACCACATTCAGCCATTCCCTGGCTTCGCCGGGTTTGCGCCTACCCTATAGCGTCGCCTGGACGCTTCAACTGGACCGCGAGATCACCCCAGCTGTGCTCCTGCGCCTCGGCTACGAAGAGCGCTCCACTCACCGCGACTTCTTCGTGGAGCCCGTCCAGTTCGCCGGCCCCACCGCGGAGCTTGAGTTGATGAACACGGGGCGGCAGCGCTACCGCGAATTCCAGGTAACTGTGCGCTGGCAGCCGTCCCAACGCGCGACGCTCTTCACCAGTTTCATTCGTTCCTACGCGCACGGCGAGCTGAATACGTTCGGTCAGTTCTTCGGTAATTTTCCCAATCCGGTTATTCGCCCGAATCAATTCGGTCCGTTACCCTACGATGCGCCGAACCGGCTTCTTTTCTGGGGTTCATTCAGGATGCCCTTGAAGATTGAATTCTGGCCGTTGCTGGATGTTCATTCGGGTTTCCCGTACTCGAAGGTGGATGATGAACTGAACTTTGTCGGCCAGCGCAACAGCCAGCGTTTTCCCGCGTTCGCCTCCCTGGACGTTCAATTCATAAGACCATTTCACGTGACCGTGTTCCATCGCGAACACACCCTACGGGCTGGCATCAAGATCTTCAATGCAACCAGCCATTTCAATCCCCGCGACGTGCAAGACAATATCTCTTCTCCAAATTATGGAGCCCTGTTTAATTCAGTGGGAACGCAGTTTCGGGCCAAGTTTGAATTCGATTTCTGATTCTGAGGAGCACCGAAAATGTGCCAATGCGAACTCGTGTCCGTGTCAAATGTCCGGTTGACGGGCTGGTGCCAAGACCTTTGACTCTTGCTAAACAATTGGCACGAGTTCCCGCGTCATCACCTTAATAGGATCGCAGTTCTTGGTGGCAACTCATTTGCATACTCCTTGCCTAGACATAGCACCCAAGCGGTACAGACAAAGGGACAGCGGGAGATCATGGTCGCGAAGTGCGGCAATCCGTCATGTTCGACATCTTTTCACTACCTCAGAGAAGGCAGTCTGTTTCGCCTGGAGAGCGAGCCGGCTGCCAGCCCGTCCAAGTTCATTCGTGTGGAGTACTTCTGGCTTTGTGAACGCTGCTCCGGCTCCATGACGCTGCGCCTGGGAGAAGAAGGAATCGTGATTGCTGTTCCGCTCGCTGGGTCAGCTCCTGGTGTCACGGATGATGTTGTTCTCAGTTCCAAAGATCGAGGGAGGGGCCTGTTGCTCCGTTGCATCAGCCGCCTTTTCCCAGAGCACCTCGGAGCGGCTGCGGGAACGCTTTCAAAAGGAGGGCACCATGCGCGATGACTGGGAAGAACTCACTGCGGAAGTCGCGGCGGGAGCAATTTGCCCAAGGCCTGGCTGCGGCGCGATCGGGATCGCATTCAGGCCGAAGTACTCGGCCAGAAGCGGTCCTGTGGAGTTGTGGGAGTTCACCTGCCCGCGCTGCCAAATCGACTTCATGGCCCCGGAACAGCGTTTCATATTTCAGTCGGTGCCGAAGGAGTGGCTGCTGGCGGGAATTCAAGCCGCCTAGGCCAGGCGGTGCACCAGGGATGCTTATCTGGACCTGTAGGAGACCCGAGGAGATGGAAGTGAAGAAAAGGGTAACAACATGAACACTTGCGAACAGACCGCTCGGTTTTCGAGGTTTCGAATGGACAAGCAGATTTTGGTTTCTCTGTTGTCGTTGGCTTTGATGTTATCGACTTGGCCCCAGGTCCTTCGCGCTTCTCAGGAGGCCGGAGCCCCGGCAGCGACGACACGATCGCCGACGCCACGCGTACAACAGACTCCAGAACAACTGCAGCAGCTAGTGGCGCCGATTGCGCTGTATCCGGATTCGCTGGTGGCGCAGATTCTAGCGGCATCCACCTATCCAGAACAAGTCGTCGAAGCGGACCGGTGGTTGCAGGCGCATCCTGATTTGAAGGGCGACGCTTTGGGTAAAGCCGTAGACCCGCAACCATGGGATCCGAGCGTGAAGGCACTTACTGGATTTCCATCCGTCCTTGGAAATATGGACAAGAACCTCTCCTGGACTTCGTCTCTAGGCGACGCCTACTTCAACCAGGAACAGGATGTGATGGATGCGGTGCAGGTAATGCGGGGGCGGGCGCAGGAATCCGGCAATCTGAAGACTACGCCGCAACAAACCGTGACGACGCAAGGCTCGACGATCATTGTAGAGCCCGCGGCTCCCGACGTCGTTTACGTTCCCGCATATGATCCGTGGGTAGTTTACGGTGGCCCGATCGTAGCGTGGCCGGGATGGTACCCGTATCCCGGAATCTGGTATGAGGGACCCTACCTCTGGTTCGGAGTGGGCTTCGAAATCGGGTGGTTCGGCGACTGGGGTTGGGGCTGGCATCATTGGGGATGCGATTGGCATGACCATTACATCATTCACGATCGCAACCGCTATTACTCCCGCAGTAACACGTTTTACAACCGGAATAGCTTTTACCGGGATCGAGACGAGCGGGGCAGAGTTAGCGGCGGGCGAGGCGAAGTTCACGGGGATCGAGGCGCGATGGGTGACCGCGGCGGCCCAGGGGCCAGGCCGTCGAACGGCAACCCGGGCGGACGCGGCGACTTTCAGAATCGCCCCGGCGCAACCGCCAGGCCGTTTGACGGCGACAGACAAGCGGCTCGCGGATTTGGAGATCCTCGCGGGCAGAGCGGAGTCCACTCGGGGGCTTTCAGTGGCTACGACCATGGCGGACAGGAAAGAAGCTTTTCGCAACGCGGTGGCGCCAGCTTCGGTGGTGGAGGCTTTCACGGCGGCGGCGGTGGAGGATTCCATGGCGGTGGCGGACGCCGGTGATCGAACTTCTGTTAGCGATATTTGTAGCGTGATGATCTTTAAATGGAGAGAAGCCATATGCAGCGAACGAGGTTAAGCTTCCCGGGTTGTACCCGATCAAATCGGCTGAAATCGGTTGTGGCCGCGATTTTTTCGATGGCCTGTTTTGCCACTCTTTGCACGGCACAGCAAGCCGGCCAGAAAACATTTTCATCGGCGGAAGAAGCCAGCAACGCCCTGGTCGCGGCGGTCGAGAACAACGACGAACGGGCGATGATCGAGATCCTGGGGCCCGAGGGGAAGCAAGTCATCTCGTCCGGAGACGAAATCGAGGACGCCCGCGGTCGCGCCAGTTTTGTGCAAGTGTATCGGGAAATGCACCGGCTGGTCGTGGAGCCGGATGGGACCACGAATTTGTATATCGGTGCGAAAAATTGGGTGACTCCCATACCGTTGGTGAGCAAAGGTGGTTCGTGGTACTTCGATACCGCGGCAGGAGCGAAAGAAATCCTATATCGGCGAATTGGCCGGAATGAGATGTCGACCATTCGCGTTTGCCAGGAACTCGCGGCGGCGCAAAAGGAGTTCAGCGCCACGCAGCATAACGGGTACGCCGAGAAGATTCTGAGTGATGAAGGGCAGCACAACGGCCTTTATTGGAGAGTTGCTGCCGGCGAACCCCAGAGTCCGATCGGGCCCCTGATCGCATCAGCCGTGGCGGAGGGCTATGCCAGGAGGCGAGATGGCGCTCCGACTCCTTATCGCGGTTACTACTACCGCGTGCTGACGCGTCAGGGAAAGGGCAGCCCAGGAGGCGCGAAGAACTACATCGTGAACGGCAAGATGACAGAAGGATTCGCTTTCCTGGCCTACCCCGCGGAATACAGATCGTCGGGGGTGATGACCTTCATCGTGAATCAGGATGGCATCGTCTACCAGAAGGACCTGGGCAAGAACACCGCCGACCTCGCCAAAGCCCTGAAGGAATACAATCCCAACTCCAGTTGGGAAAAGGCGGAAGAACAGAAAGCCACGACGGCTGGTGTGCCGACAACGAGGTAGAGCGCCCCGAGTTATTTGCGGTCGGCTCGTCTCTGACTCATCAAGGGAAGCTCACAGGTCCTCGACGAGATTCATATTCCCTAGTCGTCGCCGAACGGAACGGTCGCCCCGGCTCAGTGCGTTTTCTTTCAATCGTCAACCATGAAGAGCAATCGTCCGTCCGGATGAATAAGACTCGGTGATGGCTTCGAGTATCTGCAACGCGTGACAGGCTTCCGGGAGCGTGGTCCCGACACTGGCTTGGCCCTGGAGCAATGCGATGAAGTCTTCGACTTCCTTTCCATACAGGTTGACGGGCTCAAATGTGCGGGTGACTGTCTCAGTTGGCGAGGTGATTTCCATTCTGGTGAATGACTGTTCGGACAGGGCATGGGGGATGTAGATTGTGCCCGCTTCGAAATCGAGCGTCAGGCTATTGAGCGGGCATCGAGTGGATTGAGACGCGCTGAGTTCGACGATTGTCCCCCCGCAAAGAATTAGCGCCGCAACGTTGTCGACCGTCGTTCGGAATCGTGACTGCTGTCCGATGGCGGTTACCGTTGTCCGGCAGGGCAAGAGGTGCAACATCAGGTCGATGGCGTGAATTCCCGCATCGTAGAAGGCGTTGGGTCCAGCTGTCGAAGGATCAAGTTTCCAGCTTGCATTCGGAGCCTTCTCGTTCAGCCAAAAACCCCACTGCATGGCAACACGCCGAACTTTGCCGAGTGTGTTGGCGGCAATGATTTCGCGGAGTGCAGCGACTCCAGGCTGATGCCGGAGGTGGTGCGCGATTCGGAAAGAGATTGGATGCGGCGCCAGCAGCGACTGGATCGTTTTCGCCTCAAAAGTCGACAAGCACAGAGGCTTCTCACACAGGACCGGAATATTCCTCTCGGCACATAGCCGGATGTGCTCCCGATGCAGGACCGGAGGAGACGCGACAAAGACAAAGTCGGGCTTGGTTTCGTCGAGCATTCTCTCGGCATCAACGAAGTAGCGAGGGATCGCGTTTTGAGTGGCGAGTGCTGCCAGTTTGTCTGGATCACGTCCGTGAATAGCCGCGATTGCGCACAGGTTTCGCTCGCGCACCGCCGGAATGACCCGCTTTCTGGCAGTGCCGGTTGCGGCGATGATCGCCATGCGTAGGTCGTTCATGAATGCTCTTATACGGCTTGCTGCGTGGACGATCAGTGACCCGTATTTCCCAAGGCCCTGTCCAGATCGTCTCGCGCCAACAGGTAGTTGAGGCTCGCATCCAGCAATCCGGCCCGAGCCTTCATGGCCTGGGCCCGCGATGCGTCGCGTTGGGAAACCAGCATCAGGCCCTGTTTGAATTGGTCTTCGGAAAGGCGGGCGTTTTCCTGACGGGCCGCCAGGTATTCCTGCCTGACTTCCATCATGGCCCGCGCTACTTCAAGCCGGTTGTAAATCATGTTGATGCGGACTTCCACTTCGTCCTTAGTGCGTTGGAGGTTCTCTTCGGCCGCGGCTACCTCATCGTGCCGTTCGTGAATGAGGGCCCTGCGTTTGCCGGCATCGAAGATGTCATAGCTCAAATGAATACCGAAGGTACCGAAGTTCCGATCCACAAACGGCACTCCGTTTTGATAGCTGTGCCGGGCGAAGGCGGTGACATCGGGAATGTATTCGGCCTTGGCTGCAGCGTGTGCTGCCCGCGCCTTGGCAAGCGTCTGTACCGCTTCTTTGATTTCCGGGTTGTCGTTCAGCGCCGTTTTCAGTGACTCCTCGCGCGGCGGCAAATCGAGGGCCACGTCGACGTTGGGATCGAGCACAAGCTTCGTGGTCAGCGGCAGTCCGAGTACATCGTTCAACTGGATCGTAACGTCGGCGATCTCCATGTCCGTGGTCAGCAGAACCTGCTGGGCTTCGAGAAGGTTTGCCCGGCTCTCAACCCGAGCCACGTCAAGCAGACTTCCGTGCTTTACCTGTTCGGTGCTCTCGTTCAAGTTCTCGCTACCCGACGTGATCTGTAACTCGGCTGCTTGTTTCTGTAGCTGGCTAGTCAGGACACGATAGAAGAGCTCATGCACGCGGAAAACTACGTCCGTGGACGCCTTTTTCAACGAGGCCTGGGACAGGTTCACGTCCGCCTCCGCGATTTTATTGGCCTGGTGGATCTTGATCATCTGCGTGATCGGCTGGGCAATCATGGTTCCGCTGGATTCGAAGGTTTTTGTGCCTTGGGTGAGAAAAACACTCGACGAGGGAATGCCCGAACCGAAGGCCCCGGCCGGAACCTCGATGCGCTGCAGATCGGTGACGTGCAGAAGATTGGATTCGTTGGTGATCGAGGGAAAGTAGTTAGACCTGGCGATGCGGCGTTTCTGCTCTTCCGCGGCGACCTGGTAGGATGCGGCTTTCAGGCCATGATTTGCGCGCAGCGCGAGATCGATCGCCTCCTGGAGCGTCAGCCTACGTTCTTGACCCATGGCCGCCGACGCCAATGCATACGCGGAGACCATTACCGCGCACCAGCGGACAATCACATATTTTGGCTTTTTCATAGAGCGTTCCTCTAGCAATTTGCTTATGCACAATGGTTTAGTCTTCACACAGATTTGCCTGCGGGCAGACAAGCAGATGAGTGAAAGCCAATCGCGGGTGATCATGAATTCGATTCCTTGTGCTCGGACGACGGCTGCTGAAACGTGGGGAGGTCGCCGTAATTCAGTGGCGACTTGCGCAGCAATGCAGTCAGGAGAAGACCCACAACGCAGGACCATGCCACAAGAACGAAGCCGTCATTGAGGCTTAGCGCATACGCCTGGAGGCGCAACCGCGCTCCGATCAGGTCGGCAGCACGGGCTGCCGCCGCATTCGCTCCGTATGATTTTGCATACACACCCGCAGCCATGCCGTGAAGATTCGCGTCAGTAATCCAGTTGCCCGAGGTCACATGCAGACCTAGCAGGTTCGAGTGCAGCTTCTCGCGCTCATCGAGAAAGTGGGCCATGTAAATGGCGCCCGCTTGTCCACCGAACAAGCGAATCGTATGAAAGAAGGCAGAGAAGGTCAGAATCCACGGGGGTTTCGCCAGCCCGCCCGTGAAGACGCCCTGCAGGATAATGCATCCGACGAGCCCAATTAGAGAGATCGCTTGTCCGACACCCGTCAGGAGTTCGGTGCGATAGTAGTTCGCCGCCGACCATGCGGTGGTGTACTCGGAGTTCAAGAGGACGGCGAAGGCGGTGCAGGAAAGCCCCGCCGCCAGCACCAGTCGCGGATCCAACTTGTCGAGCATCAGAAGTCCGGCCGTCAACGCAATCAGCAACAGGGGAGCAGCGCTCCAGATTATGGCCGGACCGATCTGGCTGGCTTCGAAGCCGTGAATGGCCAGCGACTGCGGAATGAGGATGATGGTTCCGGTGAGAGTAAACCGGAACCAGAAGAGTAAGGATCCCAGCAGCACGGTGTTCCATCGCCAGAGATAAGGGAGAGCCACGAGCGGGTTGGGGCCGCGTAGCCGCCGGATGAGAGCGCACAAGATGAGGAACGCACCGGACCAGAACAAGCCGGTGAACACACCAGAGCGCCACCAGTCGAGCCTCTGGCCTTGCTGGAGGGCGATAAACATCAGTGCTAACCCGCAACTCAGGTACAGAAATCCGATGAAGCTGGGCGCGGGGCCGCTCTTTTGTCGAGCGGGGGCTTTGGGTATTCCGAAATAAATGCAGATCAGCATCACTGGCGCAATCAGCGCTGAATTCCAGAACATCCAGTGCCAGGAAAGATGGTCGCGATACCAGCCATAGAGCGACGGTGCTACATTGACGGCACCATCGATAAAGGTTGCGTAGAACGCCATCGTGATTGGCAGGAATCGCAGGGGGCTGATGCGAAGCGCGTAAGTCAGAGTGAGGGGATAAAACGTGCCGGATGTCAGCCCGGCGACAATCAATGCTGTGGCCAGCAGGCTGTAACTGTGTATGAGGGGCAGGAAAGCGCAGGTCGCGGTGAACAGTCCAGCTGTAAACAGTAGGACGCGCCGGGGCCCGAGCAACCCTCCGAGGAAGACGGTAAGGGGTCCGATAAACATCAGGGCCCCGTTATAAGCACTGTCGAGCCATGCACCCTGGTCGTAACCAATGCCGACGTGACCCTTGAGATCTGCCATCCCGAGCGAAAGCATACGAGCGGTGAGAGTGACGAGTCCGGCGCCGATCAGGACCCCGATGATCCCCAAGAGGGGCCGGGTCGAGATCTCTGAGGGGATTGCCGCAGCCGTAGCGCGCGCAATCTCCACCGGTGCGGGTGGACGAATTGTAATCGTGGTAGCAGCCATGACGGTTCCGGCTATGGTCTCGTGCGGACTGTGGCAATTACGGAAAGACCTGGTCGCAGCTCAGGGGCCAGGCTGTCATCATCAAGGCCGATCTTTACTGGAACGCGCTGTACGACCTTGGTGTAGTTTCCGGTGGCGTTGTCGGGCGGAAGCAAAGCAAATTGCGAACCGCTGGCCGGCGCGATCTCGATCACTTTGCCGCGGAATACTTTCTCGGGATACGCGTCAATACGGATCTCTGCTGGGTCACCGACTTTAACGTTCGTCAGCTGTGTTTCACGGTAATTCGCCTGAACCCATTTCAATTTGTTGACGAACGGGATCACTTGCGTGCCGGGGGAAACAAGCTGGCCGGGGCGGACCTGCCGTTCACCGACGGTGCCGTCCGCGGGCGCTTCAATTCTCGTGTAGCCCAGGTTTACCTGCGCCACGGTGAGCGCAGCCTCCTTGCCTCGCTGGTCGGCGAAGAGCTGGAGTTCTTGGGCATTCAAAACCTCAAGCCCACGGCGTTCGGCATCGACTGCCGATTGACTGCTGGATAACATTGCCTTGGCCTGATCGAGCGAAGCTTGACGGCTGACGAGTTGCGCGCGGGAGCGTTCTTCGTCGGCTACTACTTGCTCAACTTTCTGGCGGGTAGTGGAGTTAGTCTCCATGAGACCCTCCTGGCGGCGGCGTTCTGGAAGAGCGCGATCGAGGTCGGCCTGCGCGGCCGCGATTCCCGCTTGCGCCGCGGAAATTTCAGCTTGGGCCTGCGCTACGCCAGCAAGTGCCCGGTCGATTTTGGCTTGCTGTAGTTGTTTCTGGCGCCGGTTGTTCTCGATCGCGGCCTTCGCGGCAGCCACCCCCGCACTCGCCTGCGCTACCTGTGCCCGGTAGTCGTCATCGTCGAGCTGAATCAGGAGGTCTCCCTGATGAACGGTCTGGAAGTCTGACACGCTGACTTCGCGAACGATACCCGCAACCTTTGTACTGAGCGGTGTCACATCGCCGCGTACGTACGCATCGTCGGTAACCTGTTCTGCTTTGCCGCCTTCCCATGAATTCCAGTTGCGAAAAATCGTGAATACAACGGCGGCAGCCAGCAGCACTACCAGGACCGGAGTTAGATATTTCTGCCAGTTGGTCCTGGACGGAGCCGGAACATGCTCAGGCTCTGGCGCTCGGCCCGGAGCCAGGGTGGGCTTCGCGGGTTCGGTGACGGCGACACTCGCAGCTTCTGGAGCCACGGTATACCTCCTCTTAAGATGCGGCTAGATGCCAAGGTACGGGTGCACGATGCCACCCCACTGTGCAGGAGTTATTGCATTCCCGGTGCCAAGACGAAAAGCTGTTGATCAGAAGCGGTTTTCCGCGTTTGGAATGGCTTGGGTTGTTTGTCACTTGACGAAGAGTTCGTCAAATGCGAACAACCGGCGACGCTATCCAACCAGCGGCGCTATGGAAGTGTCGGAAGGAAACCACTGAGGTTTCAAGTCAGGTTGTTGACAGCGTCCCGGCTCAGCAGAGTGGCTGGTGACTTGCATCAGCTCTGCGGGACTCAGGAAAGGTGGGGTTACACAAATGAATGCTCAAGGACAACACAAGTGCGCGTACTCAGCGTGCGAATGTGCGGTGGCGGCTCCAGAGACGTACTGCAGTGACTATTGTTCTGACGCCGCCGGCGTGCACGAAACCGAAATCCAATGTGATTGCAAACACACTCCGTGTGCACTCGACTAAGGTTGAAGCGAATGTGCGCTGAAGGTGACGGGGAAGGATCTCGCAGATTTTTCTGCGCGCGGGCAAAAACAGATGGCATTTCCTGATCGCCGTACCGCGGACGTCTTGCTGACCATACTTTTCTTTGTCGTGGTGTGCGCAGCCGTCTATACTGCGCGGCGCATCATTCTGATCTTTGTCCTTGCCGTATTCTTTGCCTATTTAATTGATCCGGTGGTCAAGTTCCTGCAGCGCCACTCCTTGTTTTTCCGAAATTTGCGAGGCCCTGCGGTGGTGGAGGTTTATCTCGCCTTCGTGATGATGATCGCCCTGCTGGGCTATGCATTTGCGCCGGGTGTCGCCAGAAACACGGCTAAGGCACTGGATGAGGTGCCGGTTTTGCTGGACGGCCTTTCGACCGGTGACATCGCGGCCGAACTGAGAGGGAAATACGGTTGGAGCGAGGAGCAGGAATTTCGCTTCCGGGCCTTCCTGGCGAGGCACAAAGGAGACATTCAAGACCTGGTGCGAGTCGTAGATCATTACCTTTCGAATGCTGCGCAGGTGCTGGCGTGGCTGCTGCTGATTCCCGTCCTGGCAATTTTTTTCCTGCGCGATGGCGACCACATCACTGATGTCCTGATCCAGATCTTCTTTTCTGGGGACCGGCACCCTGTTATCCGGGCGGTAGCCGACGAATTGCACATCATGCTCACGCGATTTATAAGAGCCCAGGTTCTTCTCTGCTGTCTTTCTTTCGTGTTCTATGCCGCGGCCCTCCTTCTTCTGAGATTTCCTCACGCCATCGCCCTGGCAGTGCTGGGGGGATTGTTGGAGTTCATTCCGGCGTTTGGCTGGTTGACCACGTTTGTCGCGATTATCGGCGTTGGTGTTGTTAACCACTCGCACTGGATGTGGATGGCTGCATTGCTCGCTATTTGGCGATTGATTCAGGACTATTTCACTTCTCCGCGGATTATGGGACGTAACCTGTCGATCCATCCGCTGGCGGCGATTTTCGCGATCCTGGTCGGCGGCGAGATCGGGGGGATCGTTGGCATCTACCTTGCCGTACCTCTAGTGGCATCGATGCGAGTGATTTGGCGGGCACGGGCTGGGGCAGGGCGAAACCATCAATTCCACTCAGCGCACGCCTCCGAAACGCCATCCAGTCTTGCCGAGACGGCTGCCGATTGAAGACGGAGGACTTTTACCCTGCTCGTCCGTTCAGCCACAGAGTTGCCGTTGCCAGATCGCGAAAGGGCTGCACTTCGCAGACATCTTCCACCAGAACCTGGAACACTCTCATGATCCCGTAGGCCACATCTGTCGATACGACGACCGCGGTTCGGCCCAGACGGTGGCTGCGGGCAAGGGAGCGCAACAATCTAACAATCTCGTGCAGCTCAGAAGAGGAAAACCTCACGACTGCCTGGCGAGCATCGATCAACTCGCGGTAAGGCAGCGCAAAGTCGCTCTTCTCCCGGTTCAAGTGAGCGCGCAACTCATCGAGCGTGACGGTGCCTTCGGCGATCGTAGTCACCTCATTGCGCTCAGCGTCTACGGTATGGGAGAGGGATGGCGATTGTGGCCGCAGTTGGCTGACTGCGACTCGGGTCTTTCCCGATTTCAACGCCTGAATCAGCCAGCGATTCGCGACGCCGCTAGCCATGAGTTCTGCGCCTTGTTCCAACATCGCGGCGAGCAGGGGATCGGCACTGTCGTCGATCAGCGTTACATCATTGAGGTCGACTACGAGCCTCCGGTTGCCAAGTTGCTGGAGCAGGTTCTTCCAGACTTCACGCAACTCCCCGATCCATGGGCCCACGAGCTTCCCATACACAACGAGCCGCCTTTCAGTCGGGGTTTCGACGACCGTGATTTTGAGCATGATGAGCCAACCACTTGCGCGCAGGATTTGGGAAGCAACTATCGGCCCAAAACGCCGCTCGGGCACGGAGAATTCCCAAGTCACTGAATGGGCGATGTCTGGGGAAGTGGATTGATCAGGAACTGGGTTCGCAGCGTCAATCACAGATTGTCAAGTGCCAAACAAGACAAACGGTGTTTGACGCCGCTGAGTACATGCAAATGGAATTGGGTGTCTTAAACGATCAACTGGCCGGATCCTGTCTATGCTGCGGGCGGTAGTGTTAGCCCGCGAGCCCTTGGCGCCTCAAAGCCCCCTGCATGGCAGTCCTGCGTGGAGCGATCGATTCCAGTCACATTCAGCTTCCGGCCACATTCAGCTTATCAACGTGAGAGTGGACGCCAACGTGCACCTCACTGCCCATTCAGAGTCGTTCATTTTTTTCGGGAGGCATAGGCGAATGCATAGCATTTCGATCCCAGGAGTTCGTTTTCCACTCATGACCGCACTGCTGGCCTGCTGCATCGTGTCTGCACATGCGCAAAACGCCAACACCGGTGCGATCTCTGGGACGGTCTTCGACCCCAGTGGAGCGGTGGTAGCGGGAGCCGAAGTCATTATTAAGAATGAGGCTCACGTGGATGAGCGCGAGGTGACAACAGCGCCGGGAGGGGACTTCTCGGCTCTGCTGTTAGACCCGGGAAACTATCAAGTCGCAGTTCGCGCGGGTGGATTCGAGCGACTTGTTGTGAACAGCGTTCGGGTCCAAATCACGGAAGTGACCCGGGTAAGATTGCAGCTCACGATTGCCAGTGCGAAGGAGAAAGTCGCGGTGAGCGCCAGCGCACCTGGATTGCAGACGGAAAATGCGACGCTGGGCAGAGTGATCGATCATGAAACAATTGTCGACCTCCCCTTGGTCAACCGCAATTACATTGAGATTCTAGGGCTCACCGCTGGGGTCAACACGGACATCGTCGACGCTACCCAGTTGGGAGTCGGGAGCCAGGAGATTCGCTCCAACGGTGCGCGAAGTGGCGACAACAATTTCATGATCAACGGTGTGGATGCCAACAGTTACGGATCCAACATCACCGAGGTGACGCCTTTCGGCGGCGCCGGAATTGCCATTCCCGCTCCCGATACGATTCAGGAGTTCAAGGTCCAGAATTCCTTGTATGACGCGCAATATGGTCGGGGTGCGGGAGCGGATGTAAATGTGGAAACGCGGTCTGGGACGGCGGAGTTGCATGGGGGAGCCTATTACTTTGGCCGCAACGAAGCCCTGGATGCGAACAACTTTTTTGCCAATGCGGCGGGCGTAGCAAGAGGCGAGTTCCGGCGTTCGCAGCCAGGCGGAGCGTTGGGTGGACCCATACCGTGGTCTAACAAGCGCGCCTTCTTCTTCGGTTCCTATCAGGCGACGCGCGATGTGAACGCGGCATCGCTGGCGAGTAGCGTTCGATCCTTGAGTCTTCCCCCGATCCCGCTGGATCGCGCGCCGGCTTCCTTGGGAGCGATCTTCGGTGGTCAGAGCGGGGCATTCGGAGGTGTGGCGGTAGCGCCGGATGGATCGAACATTAATTCGGTAGCGCTCAACCTTTTGAATGCGAAGAACCCCGATGGAACATTTGTCATTCCGAGTCCACAGACGGCAGCAGGCGGCGTCAATTACGCGGCGGTATTGCCTGGGCATTACAACGAGGACCAGTTCAATACGAACGTCGATATCAACTTGCGAGCAGCCGACAGGTTTTCGGCGAAATTTTTCTTCTCCAATGCGGATGAAAAAGTGCCCTTCTTCGGTGCCAGCGTTCCGGGGTTCCCGGCATTGCGCTCTTTTCGGAACAGGAACTTATCCGTATCGGAGACGCATGCGTTCTCGGCTCGAACCATGAACCAGTTCCGTTTCGGTTTCACCCGGCTCGCAGGGCAGAGCGAAGCGGGCGGAACGCTCACAGACCAGGATGTGGGTATAAGTCGTTTTAGCGACCCGGAGGAGCGGATCCTGCCGAATATCCAAGTGTTGGGCGCCTTTCAATTGGGGAACTCATTCAATGATCAAGGCCGGCCGACGAACAATAACTTTTATGTCTCCAACGTTCTCTCACTGTCTCGAGGTAGACACGAATTCAGGGCCGGCGTGGAGATCTTTCGCAATCAGTTCAACTCGCGAATCGACTACTCAGCGGGTGGCGAGACGATCTTGTCGTTCCCCGATTTTCTGCTCGGCCTTCCTGCCGGGTCCGCTGCAAGCGGAGGCAATGACACTCCGTATTCAAATATCTACTTCTCCACGGTGACCGCTGGAATTCCCGCCATCGGCGAGCGTTCGACAGCGGCGCATTTCTTCGTCATGGATAACTGGAAAGTAAACCCAGATCTTACCGTGAATGTCGGACTTCGCACGGAGATAAACGGACAGCAGAGCGAAGTCGAGGGTCGCCAATCGAATTTTTTCCCACAATTCTACGTTCCACCACCAGCCGGTGGCTTCACAGACCCTGCCAGCTCAGGGTTTGTCCTGCCTGACAACTATCACGGTAATGTGCCGACAGGCCTCCCGCGCGCGAATTCCGGCCTTCTTTATCATCCCACTCAGGTTCACCCCGAGCCCCGTGTCGGTTTTGCCTGGCGTCCATTTTCGTCCAATGACTGGGTTGTCCGAGGAGGGTACGGAATCTATGCGAATCGCATCAGCTTCGAAGGAAATGGAGCGCTTCTGGTCGACAACCCACCTTTCTCGCTGGCAGTTTCATTGGCAGCTGGGGCGAATGCAGCAGCAAGTCTGCAGAACCCGTTTCCCGCTCTACCTCCGAATTCCTCATTCCCAAATTTTGTGGCGAACATGCTGCCTGGTCCACCTTTCGGCCCGAACAGCTTCCTGCAGGCTCCCTCCATTACCGATCCGAACTGGAAGGAGTCGACGGTCCAGCAATACGGCTTTGACGTGCAGTACCAGCACAAGTCCTATTGGTTCTCGCTCGCGTATGCAGGAGCGAAGGGTACTCATCTGGCTGTGGGACGCAGTAACAACCAACCTTCGCTTGCCAGCCCTTCGAGTCCAGTGAACGGGCTCACAACCAATTCCGTGGCCAACGCGACCGAACGAGTTCCCTTTGTGGGCCTATCCCCTTTGATCTTTCGTCTCGAGAGCAGCGGAAATTCAAGTTACAACTCGCTGCAAGCGACCGTCAATAAGGATATGAGTCATGGCCTGAAACTCCTGGCGTCGTATACATTTTCAAAATCTATTGATGATGCCGCAGACAATCTAGGCGCCGCAGCGTTTGGACTGTTTGGAGTGCCGGTCGTAGGGGAGGCGGTCTTTAACGATCAAAGCCATGTGGCTGCGCAGCGAGGCGTCTCTGACTTCGATCGCACGCACCGGTTTGTGCTCAGCTATACCTGGAACGCTCCGGATTTCGTGAGTCGGCGCGAAGCTTTGCTCAGCAAGATTGGGAATGGCTGGGCTGTGTCGGGCATCGTGACGCTGCAATCAGGACTCCCGTTCAGTATTTTCGACAGCGCAGCCGGCACGCTCTTTGGGCCGGCTACACTTTTCTCCACGGGCAGCTTGGCGCCTGGCGCGAAGCTGGGGGATGCGCAGCGCGGAGGCAGCGTCACCAGCCGTGTCAACGAATTCTTCAACACCAGCGTTTTCGTTCCGGCACCGTTTATTCCAGACGGCGGCCTGATTGACGGCAAATATCCTGTTTCCGACGGTGGAACGATCTTTGGCAGCCTTGGGCGCAATATTCTGCGAGGGCCCGATCAGCGCGTCGCAGATATCGCGATTCTCAAAAGCACAACCCTTACCGAACGCACCCGTCTGGTGTTTCGGTGGGAGATATTCAACCTCCTGAATCGGTCGAACTTCGCAAATCCGTCGAGCGATGTGTCGTCCCCCAGCACGTTCGGCGTGATTAGCGCCCTGACGGCGAATCCGCGAATTATGCAGTATGGTCTGAAGCTTGAGTTCTAGCGTCCGGGTACTGGGCGCTGTTCAGTTTTCGATCCCAATGTCTTGCGAATCCGGGTCGACGAAAGAAATGTTTCGCGGAGCGGAGACTCCGAGGGAAGGGAATTCGCCAGCTTCAGGAGCGTTTCGCGGCTGAGTCTTAGGTGATCCTCAGCCGATTTTCGGTTGCCGGAGTTTTGGTGAAGCTCGGCGGTGGTGGCATGAACTCTCCAAGCGGCCAGGGGAACGTCGAAGCCGTTTATGGCAGACAACGCCTTGGCTATGAGCTCTCGAGCTCGTTGCAGATCCCCCTGGGCAATTGCGATTCGCGTACTCACTTCCCACGCTAATGCCTGCCAAGTGCGCTCTGGGTTGGCCAGGGCGATATCCAGGAGTTTTTCTGCATGCGCTTTAGCTTGCTGCAAATCTCCATTTGCGAGCCACGCCTCAGCAAAGGCTAGTTCGAGCGGCACGTGCCAATACCAGCCCAACATGATGACCTGCCGCTGCATATCGATTTCTGCGACGGTGAGGTGCCGGAGAGCGCTCTGATGATTTCCGAGCGCCGTCTCTGCCATGCCACGGAGCACAAGGCACATCCAGAACTCAAAGGGATACGGTGCAGGATGATCAGGATGGGGATGAGGCTCCGGATCTTGGACCAATGGAAGTGCGGAATCGCAAGTCGTCAGGGTTCCCAAGAAGTCCTGGGCCTGCAAGTAGACCCAGGCCTTATAGAGCCGCAGGGCTTGCCCCCAGGTCGATTGGGCATTCTTCTCCACCATGGTGATGGTGTCTTCAATCTCTCGCAGGGCCTCTCCCCAGTTTCCCAGGAAGAGTAGGTTCATGCAGAGCACACACTGACCCAACAGGTAAGCGGTGTCGAGGTATGGATTCTCAGCGATGGTTTGGAACACGATCGCGCGACTCTCGAGGAGGCTCCTGCGCGCATCGCTATATGCAGAGGATATCCACTGGATGAAACCCCGGTCGACCAGATAATGCGGCAAAATGCTTCGCGGAGCAGCCCTGAGAATCTCATCGAGCGGCTGCCGAAATTCGTCCACATGCTGTGATTTCCAGCCTGTGGCCCAGATCCGGAGCGCAAAACATCGGACGCGGGTTGTCGTTCGCAACAACGGATCCTGCTGGAACTCGCTAAGGGAAAGGGCCTGTTCGAGCAATGCCAAAGCACGTTCGGAGCTCACCCAGGACAGGAAAAATGCCCACGCCAGCAGCGCACGAGCCTGTGCATCAATCAGACCGTAGTGCGAGGCCCTTGTAACCAAGGCTGCGAACGTCTGCTCGACGCGGGCGTCGCCTGAGGCCACGTAGATGGTGGAGAGCTTCTCCAGTACTTCGATCTCAAGTCTTGCCCGGTCGGTTTCAGGCAGTTTCCCAATGTGCTCGAGAGCGCGCTCGAGAATCTCCGCCGCCTGCAGCGGCTCAAAGCGTCTGCCCGCCGTCTCCGCTGCCGAGACGAGGTACTTTACGGCACGAGGCCAGTCGCCACCCTGTTCGAACTGGTACGCCAACTCGGTAGCGACCTCCGCCTCGCTCGAAACGTGGAGCATCTCGACGCTTGCGCCTACACTCTGGTGCAGCTTTCTCCGGCGCGCGTGGCCAATTCGGCTGTACATGACCTCGCGGTACAGCACATGCACAAATTCATAGCAAGGAGAAGGGCCAGTTTTGTAATCCTTGAAACCGGCGGGTCGGATGATTTGATGCCGCCGCGCCAACCCCTCCAGCAATTCTTCAACCGTGTCGGAATGGAGGTTGGACACGGCGGCTCCAAGCGTGACCGACAAGGAAAATTTCCTGAGAACACTCGCGATCTCAAACACACGCTGTTCGTCTGGACCAAGGCGCTCTACCTGGAGTTCGATCATCTGGCGCAAACTGTCGGGCGCTTGCAGATCGATCTTCTCGAGCGACAGTTTCATTTGCCAGGCGCCATTCACGAGAGCGATCAGACCACGATCGCACAGGTGCGAGATTGCGGCAACCATGAATAAAGGATTGCCTTCGGTGTGCCTATAGATCAGCCCGGCCAATCCCTCCGGCACGGCGAAGCCGCGAGACTCGAGCGCCAGATATCGAGCGACCTCAGGTTCTTCGAGCGGTCGTAAAGCGAGCTCGTGGCATAAGCGATGAATCAGCAGGTCCTGTTTAACCGTCTTCATGGGATGGTTTGCCAGTACCACGTCTACGGGGCGGTAAGTGCCAATCACCATCAGCTTGGTGGCATTGCGGCGCCGTGCTATGCAGGAGATGAGGTCCATGGTCGAGGTGTCTGACCAGTGCAAGTCCTCGAGCACCAGCAATAGCGGCTTTTCCGTCGCGATGGTCTCGATCGCCTCGCTGATTTCGCGCAGCATGCGTTCCCGAGTTGCGCCCATGATTTCCCGTTGCAACGTGGCGCGCTGGTCGCGCTTGATCAGCGATGGAAACTGCACCAACCAGGTGGGGGCTTGGGCGGCCAGGATCTGCACTACTGCATCCGCATCGGGTCCAGCGCACAACTGTCCCAACGCTTCCAGCATGGGGTAGTACGCTTCCTTGCCTCCGTAGCCTTCAACGCATTGACCGCGAGCGACGCGGAGGTTTGGCGTGACCGCAGCAGCTTGCCTCTGGAATTCATCGGCGAGGGCAGTCTTTCCAATACCGGGCTCGCCGGTAATAAAGACCAGTTGCCGTTGCTTCCGTGAGCTGGTTGTGAGGAGGCTTTTCAATTCGGCTAGGGCGGCATCGCGGCCAACCAGGTTTATCGTGGGCGACTCTGGCCATGGCTTGGCTTCGAACCTCTCTTCCTGGACAGGGGCGATGAACTGGTAGCCGCGCCGACGCAAGGTTTCGATGAAGCGAGGACGCTTGGCGCTGTCCTCGAGGGCGTTGCGAACGTCCAGAATGTGGCTTTTGAGGACTTCCGGCTGGACGAACGTATTTGGCCACAAGGCTTCCAGGAGTTCGTCTTGAGTGATCAGGCGTCCGGGGTGCTCCACCATATAACTGAGCAAGGCAAAGGCTTTGGGGGTTAATGAGATACGCTCGTCACCTTCCGCTTCTGTGTCGGTACGCCGCCACAGGCACTGGTTGACCGTATCCAAACGGAATGGATGGAATTCCTTCATCGATTTTCAGCAAACCCTTTATACAACCGGATCAAGCGCGGGCCCCGTTTCTTTACCAAGAAACCACCGAAAGATCACCATACCCACCAAGACGCGCGGTACCGTGGAAGCGTACTTAGCTCCATCCGGTGGACGCTTCGTGAAGGCTCAAGGAGACCAAGCATGCGACGCGCATTTGTGTTACGAATCGCACCAGATTTCGACTTTGAGAACAATCAGGTTGACGGCTGGGTGGAAGAGGTGGATACCGGGCGAGAGTTGAGATTTCGCTCCGCGACCGATCTGCTCACGTTCTTGTCCAAGTGCGTGAAGGAATCCGCGAAAAAGAAAGAAGATCAGGAAGGCCAGCCTTCCTAAGGAGATCCCATGGCACAGAACACTGCATCCGACATCGTGCGGCAGGCTTCGACCCTCTCCATTGTGTGGGGTGTTTTGCTGATTATTTTCGGGATGCTGGCGGTAGCTTCGCCTTTCTTTGCTGCGGTGGCGGTCAGCGTGGTGATCGCGTGGCTCATCCTTTTGGCAGGCGTAGTCCACCTGATGCTCGCCTTTCGTGCTCATGGAGCCGGCAGCATGATCTGGAAGGTGCTGGTCGGGTTGGCGTATCTGTTTTTCGGCGTCTACCTGATCATGCACCCCGTACTAGGTGTGGCGTCGCTCACGTTATTGCTGGCATCGCTCTTCCTGATTGAAGGTGTCCTGGACATCATTTTGTTTTTCCAGATGCGCTCATTGGGAGGATCAAGCTGGGTGCTGGTGGACGGGATCATTACTTTGCTATTGGGGCTGATGATCTACCGGCAATGGCCGTCGAGTTCCGCCTGGGCGATCGGCACTCTCGTCGGTGTGAGCATGATCATTAGCGGCGTTACGCGGGTGATGCTGTCGCTGGCAGTGCGCAAGGCCGCGGCTGCGATTGCCTAGTTTTGTTTGGTTCGTGGGCAAGGGGACTGTCTGATTGCCAACTGCCTATGCGCGGCTACTGTACTGGCTACAACGATGACAAAGACGGCCGATAGTCCGATGCCCGGCTCACGTTCTGATGTCAGCCTGCTCAGCCCACAGGATCTGTTTCTCTTCAACGAAGGACGCCACTTCCGCTCTTATGACAAGCTGGGCGCCCATCCGATGGAAGCGGGCGGCGAGCGCGGTACCTGCTTCAGCGTATGGGCGCCGAATGCGCGAGAAGTCAGTGTAATCGGCAGCTTCAATCAGTGGGACGAACACGCGCACCCTCTAGAACCTCGCGGGAACTCGGGAATTTGGGAGGGGTTCGTCCCGGAAGCAAAGAAAGGAGACTTGTACAAGTTTCGCATCCGATCCGAGCAGAGCGGATATGTGATCGACAAGGCGGATCCCTTCGGCGTGCGGCACGAGGAGCCACCCCGCACAGCGTCGGTGGTTTGGGACTTGGAGTATGAGTGGTCGGATAACGAGTGGATGCAAAGGCGGAAGGCGAGGAACTCTCTGTCCGCGCCCCTGTCAATCTACGAACTGCACCTCGGATCGTGGATGCGGGTGCCGGAGGAGAACAATCGCTCACTCTCCTACCGCGAACTGGCGCCCCGCCTCGCCGACTATGTGAATCGGATGAACTTCACGCACGTGGAACTGTTGCCGGTGATGGAGCATCCGTTTTACGGCTCGTGGGGATATGAGACGACCGGGTACTTTGCGCCTACGGCACGGTATGGCACGCCGCAGGATTTCATGTATCTGGTGGACTATCTGCATCGGCACGGAATCGGCGTCATCCTCGACTGGGTGCCTTCTCACTTTCCATCCGACGCGCACGGGCTGGCATATTTCGATGGCACGCACCTGTTCGAGCACGCGGATCCCCGCAAGGGGTTTCAGCCGGATTGGAAGACTTACCTGTTCAACTACGGTCGCAACGAAGTCCGCAGCTTCCTGGTATCAAGCGCGATGTTCTGGCTGGATAAGTATCATGCGGATGGTTTACGGGTGGACGCGGTGGCGTCCATGCTCTATCTGGATTATTCACGCAGGCAGGGGGAATGGCTTCCCAACCAGTACGGCGGCCGGGAGAATCTGGAGGCCATTGATTTCTTGCGGCAGTGCAATCAGGAAGCGTACGCCGAACAGCCTGATATCGAGACCTTTGCCGAAGAGTCAACGTCGTGGCCGATGGTGTCGCGACCGCTCTATGTAGGCGGGCTGGGCTTCGGCTTCAAGTGGGACATGGGATGGATGCATGACACGCTGGAGTACTTTAAGCTCGACCCCATCCACCGCAAATACCACCACAACAAGCTGACTTTTCGGACGCTGTACGGGTTCACGGAAAATTTTGTGCTACCCCTGTCGCACGATGAAGTCGTCTACGGCAAGGGGTCGCCGATTGGAAAGATGCCCGGCGATGAATGGCAGAAATTTGCCAACCTGCGGTTGCTGTACGGGTACATGTACGCACAGCCGGGGAAGAAGTTACTGTTCATGGGGGGAGAGTTTGGGCAAGTGCGGGAGTGGGCGCATGACAGCAGCCTGGAGTGGCATTTGCTGCAACACCCGATGCACAGCGGGTTACAGCGATGGGTCGAGCAGCTAAACGGGGTTTATCGGCAATATCAGGCTCTGTACGAGCTCGATACGGACGCGGCCGGTTTCGAGTGGATTGACTGCAACGACAGCGAGAACAGCACAATTTCCCTTCTGCGAAAAGGGAAGTCTTCGGAAGGCGGGATCGTGGTGGTGTGCAATTTTACGCCGGTGCCGCGACTGGCCTATCGCCTGGGAGTTCCTTCGGGCGGATTCTGGAGAGAGTTGCTGAACAGCGACGCCACCGACTACGGAGGCAGCGGAATGGGAAACCTCGGAGGAGTTCACGCGGCAAAGCGATCTGCTCATGGCCGCCCTTACTCACTCGAACTCACCTTGCCTCCGCTGGGAGTGCTTTTTCTCAAGGCTGAATCGTAGGCGGAACACGACATCAGTTGAGCCCGCCTATCGTCGCTCGGATGAGGTTGAGCAATGGCGCGGGGTACACGCCAAACCATATGAGCAGAACTGCGAGTCCACCAAGGACAAAAGCGCTGCCGCGCCCGACTCTCTGCATCGAAAACTGACGTTCCGGCGATGCTGAAAAAAGCGTAACCACGATGCGCAGGTAGTAGAACAGGCCGATGACGCTGGTGAGAACGAGGACAAGCATCAGCGGCCAGGCGGAAGCATTCGCGCCGGAGGCAAGAATATAGAACTTGCCGATGAAACCCATGGTAGCCGGGATGCCGGCGAGCGAAAACAGCACGGCGGTGAAGATGCTCGCGAGAACGGGCCTCCGCCAGAAGAGACCGCGGTAATCTTCGAGGTCGGCGGCATCGGCCTCCGAAGTCGAGAGGACCGTGACGATGCCGAAAGCCGCGAGTATGGTCACCGTATACGCCACCAGATAGAAGGCTACGGCACTAGCCCCCATGGTTGTGCCGGCGAGAAACGCCACCAGGATGTATCCAAAGTGTGCGATCGATGAGTAGGCCAGAACGCGCTTGACGTTGTTTTGTCGCAAAGCGAGGAGATTGCCCGCACACATCGACGCGACTGCGATGACCGAGAGCAGGAAGAACAACGCTCGAGACTGCTGAGTCCCGACTGCGAGATAACGTAGCAGCAACGCGACCACCGCGGTCTTGGATGTGGTCGCGACGAAAGCCGCGACTGGCGCCGGGGCACCCTCATACACGTCCGGTATCCAGAGATGGAAGGGAACCACGCCGAGTTTGAACCCGATCCCGGTGACGGTGAGTGCGATACCGGGCAACACCAGCGCGAGACTGGACCTATCCAGCGGAAGATTCCGGAGGCTCGAGAACGACAGTGTGCCGGTGTCGGCATAGATGAGAGCCAGGCCGAAGAGAAGGAACGCCGCCGAGGCCGAGGCAAGGATCAGGTACTTGATACCGGCTTCGAGTGTCTGACCTCGGTCCGTGAAATACGCAACCATGCCGTACAGGGAGATGCTCAGAATCTCGAGGCCGAGGAGAAACGATACAAAATGGATGCTCGTCACCAGGACCCCGCAACCCAGGGTCGCCAGAACCAACAGCAGATAAAGTTCCTCGCGCTGGCCGTCGTGTTTCGCGAAATACTGGTAGGACAGCACGGCCACGGCGGCGGCCGAGGCGATGATCAGCCCCAGGAAGAACAAAGCATACCCGTCGATCAATAAGAGCGAGGTTACCTGCCGCGGAACCAGCGGAGCAGCCGTGAAGACCGAAAGGAAAGAAGCGGCGAGGCCCGCGAGCGTCAGCCCGGCCGTTAGCTCGTGACTCCGTTTCACCGCGATGCCCAGCATGACCACAACCGCTGTCCCTGCGAGCAAAAAGAGTGGAAGGAGGGCGAGCGCATCATTGGTGTTAATGGCTGTGGCGTTCATGGCTGTCCCCTCAGCGCCGCGGAGGTTATCTGAGCCTCGCGTTGTAGGCTGTCCATCGCGGGCGCGAAGGTGTTGAGTACCGGTTGGGGGTAGAGTCCAAGCCACAGCAGGCCGAGGACCATTACGCCAACGATGAGCCCTTCGCGCAGCTTAAGATCGGGTAGCTGCCACGAATTCGTGTTCGCGCCGAAGAAAGCGCGCTGCATCATGCGCAACGCGTAGAAAGTGGACGCGAGAATTCCGAGAGTCGCGACTACCGTTAGTGCGACGCTGACTCTATAAGATCCGAGCAACACAAGAAATTCGCCTACGAAATCGCCCAGGCCCGGCAGTCCGAGCGAGGCCAGGCTGAAGAAGAGCGCCGAAGCGCTCAAGCGCGGCGCTACCGTCCAGAGTCCGCCCATGCGATCCAGATCGCGGGTGTGGATCCGTTCCTGCAAGCCGCCGACCAGGACGAAAAGGGCGCCTGTGCTCAGTCCATGACAGATCATCGTCATGATCGCGCCTTGCAGCGCCAGCGCGTTCCACGAAAAGATGCCGAGCAACACAAAGCCTAAGTGGCTGACGCTGGTATAAGCGACCAGGCGCTTTAGGTCCGTCTGCGAATAGGCCATCACGGCGCCATAAATAATCCCGATAACGCCGAGCGCCAGGGCCACAGGCGTGAATTCATGAGCGGCGCGCGGAAATAACGGGATCACAAAACGCAGCAGACCGTATCCCCCTGTTTTCAACAGCAAACCCGCGAGAATGACGCTTCCGGCTGTGGGCGCCTCCGTGTGCGCATCCGGGAGCCAGGTATGCAGGGGTACCACCGGCAGCTTCACCGCAAAGGCGACAAAAAAACCGAGCATGATGGCAAGTTCCGCGCCACTGCTGAGCTTCGTGCCCAGGAGTTCCGAATACTCGAAGGTGTAAACGCCAGTAGCCTGATGGTGGAGGAAGTACAGCGCCAGAATCGCGATCAGCATCAGCAAGCCGCTGCATTGCGTGAACAGGAAAAACTTGGTCCCCGCGTACACGCGCCGTTCGTGTCCCCAGATGACGATGAGGAAGTACATCGGGATCAGCATCAGTTCCCAGGCAAAATAAAAGAGGAACAAATCCATCGCCAGGAACACGCTTACGATTCCCGCCAGAACCCACATCAGATTGAAGTGGAAGAAGCCGATTTTCTCCTGAATTTCGGTCCAGGAACAAAGCACGGCGACGATGCCGAGGAAGAACGCGAGTACCAGCATCAGGAAGCTGAGACCGTCCACGGCAAGATGGAAATGGATGCCGAAGTTCGGGACCCAGTTCCGGTCGACTTCCGCGATCCAGCGCGTCGAAGGACTGAACGACCGGAGAGCCCAGATGCGCGCCGCCAGAGCGAGATCCGCGGCCAGTGCAGCCAGTGAAATCCATCGCGGCAACTGAGTGCTCCAGCGGGCCGATACAGCGGCCAGGATGCCGGCCGCTAAGAGTATGAGGATCAAAAGAGTCAGGATCATACGAATAACACCAGTGCTACAAAGAGGACCGATCCAGCGGCCATCGCCGTGGCGTACCAGCGCACGCGACCTGTTTCGGTGCTGCTCAGCCAGCCATACAATGCGTCAGCCACTCGCGCTATTCCGGTATAGAACGCGTCGACAAAATCGCTCTTATTAACGTTAGCCACCCAGATAAATGGCTGCACCAATACCTTGTCGTAAATCCAATCGAAGCCCCAGCCGGCAAACGACCACTGGTCGAAAGCATGACCAATCGGATTTCCGACCAGCGAGTCCGAGAGGGTCCGTTTCTTGAGGTGGAACAAATAGGCAAAATACAGTCCGACGAGGAACAAGAGCCCGGCAATCGCCTCCGATCCTCTCTCCGTCAGACCGCCGGCACGAGCCTCGACGGTTACCGGCAATGCCGAATGCAGAAACGCGAGCAACGGCTCTTTCAGATATCCGCCTACGACGGCGAAAACCGCAAGGATGACAAGAGGAATCCTCATCGCGTACCCGGGCCGCTTCGTCACAGGAATACCAAGCGGGCCGAAGAAGACGCGGAAGATCAGGCGGAAGGTGTACAGGGACGTCAATCCCGCGCCGAGCATTCCAGCTATCCACAACGCCCGATGCCCGCCCGGCGCAGACCACGATTGCCAGATGATCATGTCCTTGCTGAAAAACCCGGCCGTGACGAAGGGTAGGCCCGCTAGTGCGAAACCTCCGGCCAGAAACGTCCAGAAAGCGACCGGCAATTCTTTTCGCAGCCCGCCCATCTTGAAGATGCTGTGCTCCTCGTCGACCGCATTGATGATCACGCCCGCGCCGAGGAACAAAAGCGCCTTGAAGAAAGCGTGGGTGAAGAAGTGGAACATGGCGGCTTGCCACGCGCCTACGCCTAGCGCGAGGAACATGTAGCCGATCTGGCTGATGGTGGAATACGCCAGGATACGCTTGATATCGTGCTGCGTAAGGGCACTAAACCCGGCCAGCAAGAGGGTCGCCGCACCCACGACGGCAACGGCCGACTGTGCGGCGGGAGCGAGGGAGAAAAGAACGTGCGTGCGCGCGATCAGATAAACACCCGCCGTCACCATCGTCGCCGCGTGAATCAGTGCGCTGGTTGGCGTCGGACCTGCCATCGCATCGGGTAACCATACCTGCAACGGAATCTGCGCTGATTTGCCGACAGCACCGCCTAACAGCAGAAGAGCGGCTGCCACCGCCCATGTGGAGCCGAACGGCCACTGCGCTGAAACGCGCTGCATCAGATCCTGAATCTGCAGCGTGCCCAGTTGCGTGAAGAGCAGGAACAACCCGACCATCAGGGCGCAATCGCCTACGCGGGTTACGATGAACGCCTTGCGTGCCGCCCGGCCGTTAGCGGGATCGCGGTACCAGAAACCGATCAGCAAGTAACTGCATAGGCCTACGCCTTCCCATCCGAGTAAGAGGAGGAGAAGATTGTTTCCCAGCAGCAGTGTGAGCATCGACGCGACGAACAGGTTCATGTAAGCGAAGTAGCGGCTGTAACCCGGGTCTTCGCTCATGAACTCGGCGGAATAAATATGGATCAAGAAGCCCACGAACGTGACCACTACGATCATCACGAGCGAGAGCGCATCCAGATAGAACCCGATCTGCGGCTGGAAGCCCGCGACGCTGATCCAGGTCCAGAGAACCTGGGTGTAAGCGTGCCCGGCCGGAGGGCTGGTTACGAAGCTGACCGCGATCAGAGCTGTAAGGAGGGCTGAGAGTCCGATGGACCCCACGCCGAGGGCGGCGACGGCTCTCCGCGGCAAACTCGAGCCAAACAGGATGAGCAAGGTCGCGCTGACAAACGGTAGCGCCGGAATGAGCCACAACCAACTGATCACGTCATCCTCTCATTTCACTAATGGCGTCCACATCCAGGGACTTGAACCGGTGATAGAT
>Ga0074046_10000107_pt1 | contig 68640 bp, 63 predicted proteins | sample BogForMeECP23OM3_FD_94441 | JGI IMG/M metagenome (GOLD analysis project Ga0074046, IMG submission 94441) | Bog forest soil microbial communities from Calvert Island, British Columbia, Canada - Bog Forest MetaG ECP23OM3 | ecosystem: Environmental > Terrestrial > Soil > Wetlands ... | reverse complement strand
CTCGACCTCGTAGACGGTCCGCTTCTCGCCCTCCTTGGTCTCATACGACCGCTGCCGCAGCCGCCCGGACACGATCACCCGCATCCCGCGCTGCAGGCTCTCGGCCACGTTCTCCGCCGCCTGGCGCCACACGTTGCAGGTAAGGAACAGGCTGTCGCCGTCCTTCCATTCCCCGGTCGAGTTGTCCCGGAACCGCGGCGTCGAAGCCACCCGGAACCGCGCCACCGGCTGCCCGGCCGGGGTGAAACGCAACTCCGGATCGTCGACGAGGTTGCCCGCGATCGTGATCTGGGTATCGCCTGCTGCCATCGGGGTACTCCCGGTCGCTAAGGATTGGCTGTCTGGAAAACGGGGTCTCGGTGCGGAGGTCCCGTTCAGTGATGATGCTCGGGCCGCATGACCTTGGTCCGCAGCACGCCCTCGTTGAGGTTCAGCTGACGGTCCATTTCGAGCACGGTGGCCGGCTCCGCCGTCAGGTCCACGACCGCGTAGATGCCTTCTGACTTCTTCTCGATCTGGTAGGCCAGGCGGCGCTTCCCCCAGATGTCCACCTTGTCGACCGTGCCGCCGCCACCGGTCACGACCTTGAGGAACGGGTCAAGTGACGGCTGGACGTTTCGCTCCTCGAGGACGGGGTCGAGGATGATCATAATCTCGTAATGGCGCATGGGCGGCCTGAGCCTCCTCTGGACTAATGCGGCCACGGTCTTTCCGTGGCAGGAGGTGTCGCGGTCACGAGCCGGCGTAGGTAGCAGCCGGGTTTGTCCGCAGCCCGGTCAGTCTACCCACACATCCCTGATACGCGGTAACCGGACGGCGAGCCACCGCCGGGCACCGGAAAACCTACCGTGAAACCTGTGGATTCCGCACCGCCGCAGCGGGGAAGACTGTCTGATAAAATTGTGTGCTCGCGTGACAGCCAGGAGGTGGTCACCGTGGCCGGTGCTGTCCGGAACGGCCGCCAGCGTGCGAACATCCTGAACTCGGACGGGCAGCCGCACCCGGTCGAGAACATCCTGGCCGTCCTCACCCTGGTGGTCGGCCTCATTTCCTTTGTCCTGGGCATGATCATCCGGAATGCCCACACCGGCGCGGGGGTGATCGTCACCGCGACCGCCACCGGGCTGGTCGCGTGCCTGGTCGGCCTGTACGCGCAGATGATCTCGGCCACCCGCGAACAGCGGATCGTGATCGTCACCGGCATCATCGCCGGGTTCGTCGGGCTGGCCCTGGGCCTGTCCAAGGGCGGCTTCACCGCCTGACCGCTGTGTTAGCCAGGGGGGCGACCCCCCGGAACCCCCCGCGCACGGGGGGAAGCCTTCCCCCCCGTACCCCCCTGGCCCGGTACGCTCGGGTGCATGGCGCGCATCGGAGCCCACTTCCACGTTGACAACCCGCTGAACGAGGCCATCGCCCGCGGCGCGGACGCGGCCCAGTTCTTCCTCGGCGATCCGCAGGGCTGGAAGGGGCCGGTGATACCCGGCGGGGATCCGTCCGCCATCCGGGACGCGTTCGCCGCGGCCGGCGTGGACATCTACATCCACGCGCCGTACGTCATCAACGTCGCCACCAGCAACAACCGGATCAGGATTCCGAGCAGGAAGCTGCTCGATCAGCAGCTCAAGGCGGCCGCGTCCATCGGGGCCAAGGGGCTGATCGTGCACGGCGGGCACGTCACCGCGGGCGTGGACTTCGCCGACGGCCTGGAGAACTGGCGCAAGGCGGTGGAGCGCATCGAGCGGCCGCTGCCGATGCTGATCGAGAACACCGCGGGCGGCGACGGCGCCATGGCCAGGTCGATCGAGGCGATCGGCAGGCTCTGGGACGCGGTGACCGACGCGGCCACCGACGACGCCGCGAACCTGGGCTTCTGCCTGGACACCTGCCACGCCAACTCGGCGGGCATCGACCTCGCCGACGCGGTCGACCGGATCAAGGCGATCACCGGCCGGATCGACCTGGTGCACTGCAACAACTCGCGGGATGAGTTCGGCTCGGGCCGGGACAGGCACGCCAACCTCGCCGCCGGCACCATCGACCCCGCGCTGCTGCTCGGCGTGGTCCGCGCCGCGGGCGCCCCCGTCATCTGCGAGACTCCCGATGACGACGGCGGCCTGGCCGCCGATGTCAGCTGGCTGAAGCAGCACCTGGCTGCTTAGGTCCGCGGGCCAGGGCGGGCCACCGGAGCCTGAAGTGGTCCCCGGCGTGGTCGAGGACGCCGCCGGCCGGATCATCCTGGCCACCAGCGCGCACCACATCCCGTTCGGGATAAAGAATGTCCCGCACCACGTAGGCGGCGAGCAGGGTTACGGTGAGGAACCTGGCGAGGAGGGCGGCGAAGTACCACCCGGTGCTGATGCCGGCGTAGCCGGTCACCGGGTTGCCCTCACTGGCGTAGACGAAGATGAGATAGCCCCAGATGCCGAAGAAGTAGGCCACCTCGGCCAGCTGCCAGAGCAGGTAGGGCCACAGCCGGGGGCGGGCGAGCACCGCCAGCGGCACCAGCCAGACGACGTACTGCGGCGACCAGACCTTGTTCGTCATCAGGAACGCGGCCAGCATCAGGAAGCACAGCTGCGGCAGACGCGGGCGGCGGGGCGCGGCGAGCGCGAGCACGGCGATCGCGGCGCAGGCGACGGCGAAGAAGGCTGCCGACATCTCGTTCAGGGCGCTGAGCTGGATACTGCCGAGCACGGGCACGTTGAAGTGCTCGAACAGGTACCAGATCGAACCCCAGTCGGCCCCCCGGTCCTTGCTGAAGGTGTAGAAGTAAGCCCAGCCGGACGGCGCGATGATCATCACCGGCAGGTCGACGGCCAGCCAGGCGACCACGGCGGCGGCCAGGGTCTTCGCGAACTCGCGCAGCTGGCCGGCCCGCAGGCAGAGCAGCAGCAGCGGCCCGAAGACCACCAGCGGGTAGAACTTGGCCGCGACCCCGAGGCCGAGCAGGACGCCGGCCCACACGCCGCGGCGGCCGGCCCAGGCGGCGATCCCCAGCGCCGTCAACGCGAAGGCGATCAGGTCCCAGTTGATGAACGCGGACAGGATCAGGGCCGGGGACAGCGCCACCATCAGCGCCTGGGCACGCCGGTGGGGGCCGGCCGCCCGCGCGGTCGCGAGCACGCCCACCACCGCGCAGACCGCGAGCAGGGCCACGGTGACGTCGAAGAACTCGCGGCCCCTGATCGCCGGGTTGACGTTCCTGACCAGCCAGGCCGCGGCCTGCATGGCGCCGCCGATCAGCACCGGGTATTCGACCTTGTGGCCGGTGTAGGGGACTTTCCCGGCGGACAGCCCTTCGCCGTAGTACAGCGGGTAGATGTCGGTGTAGCAGGCCTGCTGGAACTGCTTGGCGTAGAAGCTCCAGGCGCCGGACCGGCACGGCGACTTCTCCGCGAACGCGAGCACCATGCCGAGCACGGACGCGGCGAGCAGCACGGTAGTGCTGCCGAGGGCGACCGCCAAGGCGGCGGGCCTTCCAGGCCCGGAGCGTTCGGCCCCGCCGCCATACCGCGTATTCGTCGACCCCGGGGCATCCACCCCCATATCTAACCGCGCCCCAGATCCTGCTGCGTCACCGCTCGCGTTTGCGCAGGCGGCGGCGCACCCACAGGCCGGTCGCGGGCAGCCCGGCGAAGGCGCCGCCCACGGCCGTACCCACCGGGGTGGCGGTCACGCTCTGCCCGTTGCCTCCGGCGGTGCCGCAGGTCACCACCGTCGGGTCACAGATGAAGGTGGGGAAGGGATTGGGGTTCCCCCCTCCCTGGCCCGGCTGGTTGCCGTTCTGGTTGCCGTTCTGGTTGTGGTTGTGCTTCTTGTGCTTCATGGCCACCTTGCGCAGGCCCGGCGGCACCTGGTTCCACATGCTGCCGGTGAAGACCGGCGGGGTGAACTGCTCGACCCCCAGCGGGACGAACTCGTCCTGGGCGTAGGTGTGCCAGATCGCGGCCGGCCAGGTACCGCCGAAGCCGCCCTGGGAGTTGCCGCCGAGGTTGTCGAGCGTTTCGTTGCCCTTGCCCTGTTCGTTGGTGAACAGCGCGACGGCCAGCGCCTGGCTCGGGATAGCGCCGATGAAGAACGCCGACTGGGCGGTGTTGGTGGTGCCGGTCTTGGCGATGATCTCCTGGCCGTTGCTCAGCCCGGCAGTCGGCGCCGTGCCGTAGGGCGCGGTGTCCTCGGACATCGCGTACTGCAGCTGCGTGGCCTCTTCGCCGTTGAGCGGCAGATCGGAGCTGAACACCGGGTAGCTGGTGATCTTGATCGGCACCGGCGGGGCGTTGTTCTGCGCGATCGACGTGATCACGTGGGCGTCGTGGTAGATGCCGTTGTCATCGAGCGTCGCCAGCATCGTGGCCTGCTCGCCGACGGTCAGCGAGGCCTGGCCGAGCGCGACGCCCGCCTGGTCCTCCATCCCGCCCGGCCCGGTGATGCCGGCCGCGTCGGTGTTCACGCCGAACGCCTGCGCCATGTCGACCACGTTCGCGCCGTGAGTGCCGGCCACCTTGTGCCACAGGTCCGCGTACGCGGTGTTGATCGAGACCGCCATCGCCGTCTGCGGCGAGTACGGCCCGTTCTCCGCCGCCGAGTCGTTGTGCACCAGGTACCAGCCGGTCTGCCCGGCCGGGATGGCGGTGGCCGAGTACATGTTCGGTTCGGAGTCCAGCGGGATGTACAGGTTGTCGTAGCCGTTGAGCGTGCTGGTCTGCACGTTCATGCCCAGCTTGACGGCGGTCGACAAGATGTACGGCTTGAACGAGGAGCCGACCTGCTCGCGGTTGTACACCGCCATGTTCACTTCACAGGCGATCTTCCTGCAGTAACTCTTGGTGATGACCCTTCCGGTCCCGTTGTACTTCGCACCCGGGTAGCCCGGCCCCGGGTACAGGGCCTGAATGGAGCCGTCGGCGGGGTTCTCGAGCACCGCGCCCGCGTGCATGTAGGTGGGATCGAACGGGACGCTGCTCGCGTCGATCTGCGCCTCGTTGTCGCCGACCGCCTGGTAGAGCTCGGCCATCTTCCGGTCGTCGATGGAGGTGCGGATGACGTACCCGCCGTTGTAGATCTGCGACTGGCTGAAGTGATAGACGTCGACCAGTTCGTTGTAGACCATGTTGAGGACGTAGGGGTCCCAGACGTCGGAGCCGACGCTCTGCGCCACGAAGTTGCCCGGGGCCGGGAACTTCATCGCGGCCGCCTGCTGCGCCGTCACGTTCCCCATCTGCACCATGCCGCTGAGTACGTAGTGCCAGCGGTTGATCAGCTCGGGCCGGTACTGCGGCAGCGGGTAGGTGCTCGGCTGCTGGATGATCGCGGCGATCACGGCCGCCTGCGCCACATCCAGCTGGGACACCGTCCTCCCGTAGTAGGTCTCAGCCGCCGCCTCGGCCCCGTAGGCGCCGTCACCCATGTAGATCGTGTTCAGGTAGTTGGTGAGGATCCACGGCTTGGACTTCTCCTTGGCCACCTTCATGGCCACGAAGATCTCCTTGATCTTGCGGCTCAGCGTCTGCTGAGTGCCGATACCGGAGTAGTACTGGCGGACGAACTCCTGGGTGATGGTCGAGCCGCCTTGCAGCGAGCCGTTACTGCCCCTGACGTCCTCGTAGGCGGCCCGGACGATGCCCGTGGGCGAGATGCCGCCTTCGTTGAAGAAGTTCCGGTCCTCGGCGGCGAGCACCGCGTCGATGAGAGGCTTGGCTTGCTGAAGCTGGGCGTAGGTCAGCATCTGCCGGTTGGTGGTGCCGAACCGGCCGATGAGGCTGCCGTTACCCGAGTAGACCACCGACTGCGAGAAGCTGGTGGCCGCCATCGCCGCGGTGGGAACCGGCGTCTGCTCATAGATCATGACGATCGCGATGGCGCCGAGCACGATGACGGCGCCGACACTGGCCAGCAGCACGCCCACGGCCTTCCGCCACGTCCAGTGCCGCCACCAGCTGCCCCTGACCTTGACCCTGGGCCGGGCCAGCCCGCGCCGCCCCGGTCCGCCGAAACCCCGGGGGCCTGGCGGCCTCCTCGGTCCGCCCGGACCGCCACCGCTCCCGCGGCCAGGGGCCTCAGGAGCCCACAGGGCCCCGGTGGCCTCGGATTCCCACTCGAGCTGGCTGGTCTCTTCGGTGCCTGCCGCGCGCGAGGGGCTGCCGTCCTGGCGGCCCGGGAGCGCGCCGCCGTGATCCGGGCGGACCGCGGTGCCGACACCGCCGCTGCTTCCGGCACCGCCGGCCTCGGCGCCGCCGCCAGCATAGCCGGGCTCGTGGCTGTCGAGGTAGTCCGCTTCCGGGCGGCGGAACCCCTGGGTGTCCCAGCCCTCAACGTCATAGCCCAGGTCGTAGTCGACATCTCCCGCGTTGCCCCGAAAGCCCCCGTCGGCCGCCGGGCGGCCGTGCCCCGCCGTGCCTACATCGCGATACCGAACGTCAAAGTCATCAGCTTTGCTGCTCACGCGTCCTCGCTGGTGGCTCGGAGGTCGCGGCTGATGGGAATGCGACCTCTACCCGAAGAGCGGGTCAGCGCATCCGCCGAACCCGCGAAACCCAAACGTTACCTCCTGGGCCGGTTGTTTACTGGCTGGTCCGCGCACGCCGCCTCCGGCGTACCGCGGGCTCGCCAGTGCCCAGAACGTAGGAGGTAGCAAGGTGGTTCCACCCGCAACTTTGGCAGACTTCGACCACATAGACCCGGAATTCGCCGTATTCGGCCGCCATTTCGGCGAGTTCGCGCGCTTGCTTGACCCGTCCCTCGTACTGGCCGAGCTCGTCGCCGTAAACGTACGTCACGTGGGTGAGCTTGGTTTTCCGGCAGATAGGGCAGGTGTCTTCGGTGGGCTCGCCGTGGAACTTCGCGGCCCGCAGCAGGTAGGGGTGAGCGTCGCAGACGTCGGTGACGGTAGTGCGCCCCGAGCGCACGGACGCGAGCGTGGCCCGGCGGGCGAGCCCGTAGTCCACGACGGAACGCCTTGACGTCATGCTCGCCAGCGTACGTCGGAACTGAGCCTGAGCCGAGCCCGGATTTGCTTATGTTCGCGGCGAAATCGGGGGTGACCAGCAGAAACCGGCGCGCACTTGCGCTCGGTCGAACCGCCACATAGTATCCACATGTATCGGTTCGATACATCGCGTCGATCTAACAGGTCGATCTAACAGGTCGAAGTATCGCCGCGAGGCATCGAGTCGGTACATATTCGGGATACCACGACCTTCTGGGGGAAGCGTGGGACGTAACCGCTCCGGCGTACTTGAGCTCGCCGTGCTCGGGCTGCTGCACAGGGCGCCTATGCATGGCTATGAGCTGCGCAAGCAGCTATACACCGTACTGGGCGCGTTCCGTGCTCTGTCCTACGGGTCGCTGTATCCCTGCTTGCATGAACTTCAAGCCGCCGGGCTGATCGCGGCGGAGCAGGACCAAGCCGCGCCGGGGGCACCGGCCAGCCCCACCGGGACGGCGCGGTCCCGCGCGGGCCGCCGGTCGCTGAAGGTGTACCGGCTGACCGCCGACGGCAAGGAGAGGCTGCAGGAACTCCTCCGCGAGGGTGGTCCCGCGGCGTGGGAAGACGACGGGTTCGGCGTTCATTTCGCGTTTTTCGGGCAGACCAGGGCCGACGTACGGCTCCGGATCCTCGAGGGCCGTCGCAGCAGGCTCGAGGAACGCATGGAGGCCATCCGGGCGGCCTTCACGCGCACCAGGGAGCGTGTGGACAGTTACACCCTGGAATTGCACCGGCATGGCCTGGAATCAGTGGAGCGGGAAGTCCGATGGCTGAACGAGCTGATCGCGTCAGAGCGGCAGGCCGGAGGACCAGACAACATTTCCGAGAAGGAGTCATCCTGATGGGTAAGGTGCGCATCGCCATCGTGGGGGTGGGTAACTGCGCTAGCTCCCTGGTGCAGGGACTGGAGTATTACAAGGACGCCGACGACGGCACCCGGGTTCCCGGCCTCATGCATGTCCGGTTCGGGCCGTACCACATCAGCGACATCGAGGTGGTCGCCGCGTTCGACGTGGACACGAAGAAAGTCGGCTGCGATCTCGCCGAGGCCATCACCGCCAGCGAGAACAACACCATCAAGATCGCCGAGGTCCCGCCGACCGGCGTGATCGTGCAGCGTGGTCCGACCCTGGATGGCCTCGGCGAGTACTACCGCGAGATCATCACCGAGTCCGACGAGCCGTCCGTGGACGTGGCCCGCGCGCTGCGCGAGGCCGGCGCCGACGTCCTGGTCTCTTACCTGCCCGTCGGTTCCGAGCAGGCGGACCGCTACTACGCCCAGTGTGCGATCGACGCGCGCGTCGCCTTCGTGAACGCGCTGCCGGTGTTCATCGCCTCTGACCCGGAATGGGCGGCGAAGTTCGCCGAGGCCGGCGTCCCGATCATCGGCGACGACATCAAATCCCAGGTCGGCGCCACCATCACGCACCGTGTGCTGGCCAAGCTGTTCGAGGACCGCGGGGTCGAACTGCTCCGCACCTACCAGCTGAACTTCGGCGGCAACATGGACTTCATGAACATGCTGGAGCGCAAGCGGCTCCAGTCTAAGAAGATCTCCAAGACGCAGGCGGTGACCTCTCAGGTCCCGCACGAGATGGAGCGCGCCGCCGTGCACATCGGCCCATCGGACCACGTGCCATGGCTCGATGACCGCAAGATGGCCTACGTCCGGCTGGAGGGCCGCGGGTTCGGCGACGTGCCGCTCAACCTGGAGTACAAGCTCGAGGTCTGGGACTCGCCCAACTCCGCCGGGGTGATCATCGACGCGGTGCGCGCGGCCAAGATCGCGCTCGACCGCGGCATCGGCGGCCCGGTGACCTCGGCCAGCTCTTACTTCATGAAGTCGCCGCCGGAGCAGTACGGCGACGACGTCTGCCGGGACCTGGTCGAGAAGTTCATCGCCGGCGAGGTCGCGCGCTAGGGCGCCGCATCCGCCCAAACCCCAAAGCCCCTAAGCTGGACGCGTGGCCCGGCGCAGATCGACGTTCATCGCTGATCTGCGCACGGTCCTCGCCGAGCGGAACTTCCGCCGCCTCTTCGCCACCAGGCTCGTCTCGCAGACCGGTGATGGCATCGTCACCGCCGGCGTCGGCACGTACGTGTTCTTCAACGCCTCGTCGTTCCCGAGCCCGGCGGCGGGCGCCGCGGCGTTCACGGTCCTTTACCTGCCGTACTCGCTGGTCGGGCCGTTCGCCGGGGTGTTCATCGACCGCTGGTCGCGGCGCCAGATCCTGGTCTGGTCGGCCGTGCTCCGGTCGACGTTCGTGGCGCTGACCGCGCTGCTCATGGCCCTGGGTAACCGCGGCGCGCCGCTGTACGTGGCGGTACTGCTCGTGCTGGGCGTGAACAGGTTCTTCTTGTCCTCGCTTTCGGCCGCGCTGCCGCATGTGGTCGCCGAGGACAAACTGGTGATGGCGAACTCGGTGTCCCCGACCATCGGCGGTCTCATGGCGTCTGTCGGCGGCGGCGTCGCCCTAGGGCTCAACGTGGCCACCGGCAACACCGAGCGCGGCGCCGCGATCACCTTGCTCGTCGGGGGCGGCTGTTACGTGGCGGCCAGCCTGATCGCGGCCACTATGCCACGCGACCTGCTCGGGCCGGTGCGTGAGCCCGGGCAGCCGGCCGGGAGACTGCTCGGCGAGCTCGCCTCGGTCGCCGTCGGCCTGGCGGATGGCGCGCGGTACGTCATCAGGCGGCGCGGCCCGGCGGCGGCGCTCGGCGCGACCGGCGGCTTCAGCTTCCTGTTCGGGCCGCTGTTCCTGATGTCGATCCTGCTGTACCGGAACTACTTCTACTCTTCACGCGTCACCGTGGCCGAGGGCCACATCGGGGGCCTGCTGATCGCCTCCGCCGTCGGCTATGCCTGCGCGGCGCTGATCACGCCGCCGATGACCAGGCGGCTGTCCAAGCCGGCCTGGATCACGCTGCTGCTCGCCGCGAGCGCCGTGGTGACAGCCACGCTGGGCGAGACCTTCGTCCAGATCGCCTACCTGGCCATCGGGTTCTGCCTGTACCTCTGCCGGCAGGGCGTGGCGATCTGCGCGACCACGATCCTGCAGGAAGAGGTGGACGACGCCTACCGAGGCCGGGTCTTCGCCTTCTACGACATGATGTTCAACGTCACGTTCGTCGCCGGAGCCGCCCTGAGCGCGGCCTTCCTGCCCGATAACGGCCACTCTCCGGTCGTCATCGGCCTGGTCGCAGCCGGGTACGCGATCCTGGCCGCCGCGTACTGGTTGTCCCGGCCCGCGGGTCAGTCCTCGTCCGGCTCCGGCGGGGACGGGGTGATCCCTTCGGCGGCCGCCCAGCGCAACAGCTCCTGAGTAACCCGCTCCCGGCCCAGCTCCCCCTCCGCGATCCGCAGCTCGAGCAGGAAGTCGTAGGCCCTGCCCACCACCGGGCCCTGGGGCACGCCGAGGATCCGCATGATCTCGTTGCCGTCGAGTTCCGGCCTGATCCTGGCCAGCTCCTCCTGCTCGCTGAGCTCGGCGATGCGCTGCTCCAGGCTGTCGTAGGCGCGGGCCAGCCGCGCCGCCCTCGCGCGGTTCCTGGTGGTGCAGTCGGCCCTGGTCAGCACGTGCAGCCGGGACAGCAGCGGCCCGGCGTCGCGGACGTAGCGGCGGACCGCGGCGTCGGTCCATGCTGGCTCCGGGGGGGACGACCCTGCTGGCCTTGCCGCCTGCGGCGACGGGCCCGCGCCCCCCCGATCAGACCTGGAGGCGCCCGCACCGTAGCCATGGAACCGCAGGTGCAGCTCCACCAGCCGGGACACGTCCCGTACCACGTCGTTCGGGAAGCGCAGCGCGGTCAGCCTGCGCTTGGTCAGCTGCGCGCCTTTCACCTCGTGCAGGTGGAACGCGACCCGCCCGTCCGGCAGCAGGGACCGCGTCTTCGGCTTGCCGATGTCGTGCAGCAGCGCGGCCAGCCGGACGATCAGGTCGCCCTCGAGCCCGTATTGCGGCTCGAGGGCGATGGCCTGCCGCAGCACGGTGAGGCTGTGCTCGTAGACGTCCTTGTGCCGGTGGTGCTCGTCGGCCTCCATCCGGAGCCTGGACACCTCGGGCAGCACCTTGTCCGCGACCCCGGTCTGGACCAGCACGTCGATGCCGAGCGCGGGGTCGGGCGTCAGCATCAGCTTGGTCAGCTCGGCGGTGATCCGCTCGGCGGACACGATCTCCAGCCGATCCGCCTGCTCGGTCATGGCCGCGCGCACCTCGGGCGCGACCGTGAACCCCAGCTTGGCCGCGAACCTGGCCGCACGCAGGATCCGCAGCGGGTCGTCGCTGAACGACTGCTCGGGGGGCCCGGGAGTCCGCAGCACCTTCTCCCGGAGCGCGTCGAAGCCGCCGAACGGGTCGACGAACTCATATCCCGGCAACCTGGCCGCCATCGCGTTGATGGTGAAGTCCCGGCGGCCCAGGTCTTCCTCGAGCGACCGGCCGTACTGGACGTCGGGTCGGCGCGAGGTCCGCTCGTACTGCTCGCTGCGGTAGGTGGTGATCTCGAAGACCGAATTTCCCTTGCGCAGCCCGACCGTGCCGAAGGCGATCCCGACCGTCCACGTTCGGTCGGCCCAGCGCTTGGTCATCGCCAGCACCTGCTCCGGCGTCGCGTCCGTGGTCAGGTCGAGATCGCCAGGCTGCTGGCCGAGGAAGACGTCCCTGACCGGGCCGCCGACTAGCGCAAGCTCGTGGCCGTGGCGCTCGAACAGGCGGCCGAGTTCGGCCGCCGCGGGCACCCGCTCACGCAGCAGCGCGGCGGCCGCCTTCCGCTGTTCATCGCTCATGGACACGGCCATCGAGCGTATCGACAGCACGGGTTTGGCGCGAACGGCAATACCATTCGGTGTGTGCACAGCTTGCTAGCGAAGGTCAAGCGGCGGACCCTGTCCCTGGCCGCGGCCTTCGCCGTGCCGGCCGCGATCGTGACCGCCGGACTGGCGCTGGCCAATCCGGCCCAGGCCGGGACGGGGAGCGTGTCGGTCACCATCGACCGGATGAATCCCCAGTACGCCGTACCAGGTAACACGATCACCGTGACGGGAACGGTCAGCAACCGGACCCGCCAGACGCAGGCCGGACTCGAGGTACAGCTGTACACCTCGCTGAACACGTTCGTCAGCCGCGACCAGATGGATTCCTACCTCGCTCACGGCGGGGGCAGCACCCTCATCGCCGCGGGGACGCCGTTCCTCATCCCCGCCAGCGTGGCCCCCGGCGGCAGCGCCGTCTGGACCGCTTCGTTCCAGGTCAGCACCCAGGGGATCAGCGCGTTCGGGGTGTACGGGGTGACGGCGCAGCTGCAGGACCAGTCGTCGGGCAACGTGTTCTCCTCCGCTCAGACGCTGCTGCCGTTCTGGCCCGGGCAGCGGGCGGCCGGCCTGCTGCGCCAGGTGCAGATCTCCTGGCTGTGGCCGCTCATCGATCAGCCGCACCACCAGGTGTGCGCCGCCATGACCAATAACGACCTGGCCGCGAGCCTGAACCCGGGCGGCCGCCTGTCCGCGCTGCTGACCGCCGGGGCCGCCCACGCCGGTGCCTACTTGACCTGGGTCATCGACCCGGCGCTGCTCAGCGACGTCGCCACCATGACCAGCCAGTATTACGTCGGCACCAAGCCGACCTGCACCCACTCCGCCAAGGAGCCGGCCAGCAAGGCGGCGGCGAGCTGGCTGACCGCCCTGAAGCAGGTCACGCCAGACCAGCCGACGGTGATCACCCCGTACGCCAACGTGGACATGACGGCCCTCGTCCACCAGGGCCTGACCGCGGATCTCGCCACCGCCTACGACGCCGGCGACGCGGTGGCGGACAGCGTGCTGCACGGAAAATTCGGGCATGAGCTCGCCTGGCCGCCCGGCGGAACCGCGGACCTGTCCGTGCTCACCGACCTCGCCACCCACGAGGACGTCGGCACGGTCGTGCTGAACAGCAGCGAGATGCCGCCCGCCGGCACCGGCACCGTCTTCCAGCCCGACGACGCGGTCACCTCGATCCGGGTCGCGGGCCTGCCGATGAACGTCCTGCTCTCCGACAACACCCTGACCGGGGTGCTCAAAGCCGGCGATACCAGCTCCGGCACGCTGCCGGAGGCCACCGAGTTCGCCGTCGGGCAGCGGTTCCTCGCCGAGACGGCCATGATCGCCGCCGAGGAGCCCAATTCCGCCCGTACGATCGTGGTGGCGCCGCCGGAGGACTGGAGCCCGTCGCAGGCGCTGGCCAGCGACCTGCTCACCGAGACCACGAACGCCCCGTGGCTGGCGCCGGCCGCGCTGAGCAGCCTGAGCTCGACGCCGGACACCCAGCGCACCGTGCCCCGGCAGCCGCCGCCGACCAGCAAGCCGAGCCCGGGCGAGCTCAGCGGCGGCTACCTGGATCAGGTGGGCTTGCTCGGCGACCAGCTCGGCGGGTACGAATCCATGCTCGACAAGCCCCAGGCGGCCTACCTGCAGTCACTGGATCAGGCCCTGGTCGCCACCGAGTCGGCCGCCTGGCGCGGCGGGACGTCGCAGGGCCTGGCGCAGGTGGCCAGCCTGTCGCAGTACATCAATAGCGCCGAGCGCAAGGTCAAGATCATCGCGTCGGCCCAGGTGCCGATGGGCGGTTCCTCCGGGCTGGTCCCCGTATCGATCCAGAACGGGCTGCTGGATCAGGCCATCAAGGTCGAGGTGGTCGCCAGCGTGGACGACTCTCCCGGCCGGACCTCCCAGCTGACCATCGGCCCCTTCCAGGACGTGCTCACCATCCCGCCCCAGCAGGCGGTGACCGTGCGGCTGCCGGTCAGCTCGGCTCCGCAGGGGTCAACCGTCATCCACCTCAGCCTCGCCAGCGCGAACGGATCGCCGCTGACGTTCGTCCGCGCCACCTCGCTCACCGTGCAGTCGACCAGGTACGGCCGGGCGATCCTGGTCCTCATCGCCGCCGCGATCGGCGTCCTGGTGCTCACCTCGGCGTATCGCGGCATCCGGCGGTGGCTGAACGGCGACACGCAAGTCGTCAACGAAGAGGCGGACCCACCGGGTAGCGTCGTGACTGGCACCAGCGGCGCGCGATACCCGACGGAGGCACCGGATGACCTGGCCGATGCACGACGCTGGGTCGACGACGCCTGACCCCGGGCCCGAAGAGGCCCGCCGCCAGGAGACCAGCCGCCAGGAGACCAGCCGCCAGGAGACCAGCCGGGAGCCGTGGCCCGAAGAGCCGCCGTGGCCGGAAGAGCCTGAGCCGGGGCCCGGCGACGCTGACGCGCCCCACCGGGGCCGGCACGCGGCCCCGGACCCGCTGCCGCCGATCGAGGGGCTGATGCCGGGCGGCGGACCGAGCCCGGCCGAGACGACGCTCCCGCTGGCGCTCGCGTGGCCGGCCCCGCCTGCCCGCCCGCACCGCTTGCCTCCCCCCGGGCCGCTCGGCTCGCCGGATGCACCGCCCGGCTGGCGCCGGGTGCCCAGGACGACCGGCTACCCGCCCGCCGGACCCGCCCAGCCGCGCCACTCGCAGCCCGGATACGGTCCCGACTACCCCTCCAGGCCGCCCGGAGCACCAGGGCCGCCTGGCCCCCCCGGGCCACCCGGTAGCGGGCCTGGAGGTCCGGGCGCGGGCGCACGCCCGGCCGACTCCCCGGGATCGACCGCGACCCACCGCTCCAGCCTGGTGCGATCCAGCGCCGGCATGGCCGTCGGCACCTTGGTCTCGCGGGCCACCGGCTTCCTACGCACTCTCGTCCTGGTCTACGCGATAGGCACCGCGGCGCTCGGCAACGCGTACAACAACGCCAACACGCTGCCGAACCAGGTCTACTACCTGATGCTCGGTGGCATCTTCACCAGCGTGGTGGTGCCGCTGCTGGTCCGGGCGGCCAAGCGCGACCCGGACCGCGGGGAGGCGTACGCGCAGCGGCTGTTCACCCTCGGCGCGCTGGCTTTGCTGGCGGTCACCGTGATAGCCACGCTGCTGGCGGCCCCGCTGGTCGACCTGACCGCGCCCACGATCGGTGGCGCCGAGCACAACCTGATGGTGGTGTGGGCCTACTTCTTCATCCCGCAGATCTTCTTCTACGGGATGAGCTCCCTGATCGGGGCGATCCTCAACACGCGCGGCCGGTTCGCGGCGCCGATGTGGGCGCCGGTCGTCAACAACCTGGTCGTGATCGTGATCGGCGGGCTCTACGTGCTGACGGTAGGCCTGAACAAGAACCCGTCGACCATCTCCGCCGCCGGCGTGCAGCTACTTGGGATCGGCACCACGCTGGGCGTCGTGGCGCAGACCGTCGCACTGTTCCCGTCCCTGCGGGCGGCCGGGTTCAGGTGGCGACCCACGCTCGGGTTCCGGCCCGGTGAGGTGACCGAGACGGGCCGGATGGCCGGCTGGATGTCGGTCTACGTGATCACCCAGTTCGCCGGCTACCTGGTCGCCCAGCGCGTCGCGAACGCGGCCTCGGCGGGCTCGAACGGTTATTCCGCGTACTCCATCGCGTGGCAGCTGTTCCAGCTGCCCTACGCGATCATTGGCATCTCTGTGATCACGGCGCTGCTGCCCCGGATGAGCGAACATGCGAGTGCGCGCCGGTACTCGCTGGTCAGGGACGACTTCTCGATCGGCGTCCGGCTGGCCTCCGTACTCGTGGTCCCGGCCGCGCTCTACCTCGCCGTGCTCGGCGGCCCGCTGGCCGAATTCTTGTTCTCTTACGGTAGCAACACGCCCGCGGAAGCACGATACATCGGCGAGGTCTTCGGCCTGTTCGCCCTCGGCCTGGTGCCCTACATGCTCACCCAGCTGCAGCTGCGGGTGTTCTACTCGTTCCAGGACAGCCGGACCGCCGCCTTGGTCGGCGTGCTCACGATGTGCGTCAGCATCGCGGGCGCCCTCATCGCGAAGTCGGTGCTGCCGGGCGCGCACGTGGTCGCCGGGCTGGCCGTCGCCTTCGGGATCGCGAACCTGGTCGGCGCGGTCGCCGGGTGGGCGCTGCTGCTGCGCCGGGTCGGCAGCCTCGACGGGTGGGCGATCGCCCGGAGCCTGACCAGGATGCACGTGGCGACCGTGCCCGGGCTAGTCTTCATACTGGCCGTGATGATCGGCGCGGGACATGTCGTGCCCAACCCCAGCGGGGCCTACGGCCTGGTGGTCACCATCGTCGGTGGCGGCGGCGCGGTCGCGCTTTACGTGCTCTGTGCCAGGTCACTGCACGTAGCCGAGTTCGGATACCTGACGAACACGATAGCGGCGAGGTTCGGCCGGCCGAGCGGGCGGCATTAGCATGGGTGGCAACCTATGAGCACATACACGTTGGAACCAGGCACCCGGCTAGCGGGACGATACCGTCTCGTTGACCAGGTAAGCGCGGGCGCCGGCTGGACGTACTGGAAAGCCACGGACGAGACCCTGGCCCGCTCTGTCACCGTGCTCACCTTCGCGGCCGGTTTCCCCCGGGTGGCCGAGACCGTCACCGCGGCCAGGGCCGCGAGCAGGCTCGGTGATCCGCGCTTTTCCCAGGTCTTCGACGTGGAGGACGCGGACCAGATCGCCTACGTGGTGCTCGAGTGGGTGGTCGGGGAGTCGCTGCTCGACATGCTCTCCGAAGGTCCACTGGATCCGCCGCGTGCGGCGGCCCTGGTGGCGGAGGCAGCGCGGGCGATCGCGGCCGCGCACGAGGGCGGCCTGGCGCACCTGCGGCTGGATCCGGCCTGCTTGCACTGGACACCGGGCGGCGGCGTGAAGATCGCCGGGCTCGGCATCGAGGCCGCCCTGGCCGACCCCGTTCTGACCGCGGCGGGCGATGGCAGCGATGATCCGGAGCTCACCGACACGCGGGATCTCGCCCGGCTGCTCTACGCCGCGCTGACCGGCTACTGGCCCGGCTACTGGGGGTCCGCCGAGCCCGGGCTGCTCCCGCCCGCGCCGGAGAACGACAGGGGTCCGTGCACGCCACGCCAGGTGTCCGCGGGCGTGCCGGCCGGAATCGACGACGTGACCTGCCGGGCGCTGTTCCAGCGGCCGAACCGCCACGGCCCGGCGCTCAGCACCGCGGCGATGTTCGCCGACGCCCTGACCAGCGTCACCCCGCCGGTGCCGTTGCCGGTTCCGCCCGCGTCCACGCCGCTCGGCCTGACCGGGACTCACGGCTACAGCTACCAGCCGGACGGGGCCGCCGACCCGTACCCGCGGGACACGTACCCGCCAGGGACAGCGCCGCGGCCCCGGGCCAACGGCGGCCGCAAGCCGCCTACCGAGCGCTCCGCGGCCGCCCGCGCCGTCATCAGCATGGTGATCGTGCTCGTCCTGGCGGCGGTCGGCGTGACTGCCTGGTCGATCAGTCACAGCGGGCACCGCGCGGCCGCCCCGACGCCGACCCGTCCGCGCCCGTCGTCGCCGGCCGCGGTGTCGGCCGTCCTGCTCAAGCCGACCGGTGCGAGCAGCTTCAACCCACTCGGCAGCCCTCCGGGCAGTAACGAGGACTCGGGCGAGGTGGGCAACGTACTAGACGGCAACGCCAGCACGTTCTGGCACACCAGCTACTACGTCGGCAACCCCGTCTTCGGGGGCCTGAAGGAGGGGACGGGACTTCTGCTGGACATGGGCCGACCGGTGCGGCTGAGCCAGATCGTCGTCCAGTTCGGCACCACGTGCTGCGTCCACGCCCAGATCGAGATCGGCAACGACAACAACCCCGTCGCTTCGGCCCTGAGCACCTTCACCGTACTGCAAAGCTCCAGCACCGCCCAGGGCGACACGACGTTCAACGTGACCAGGAACGCGACCGGCCGCTACGTCCTGATCTGGCTTACCTACCTCCCGCCGCTGAACGGATCCACCGATCAGTTCCAGGCGCAGATCTACGACGTCGTGGTCCGCGGTTCCGACGCGAGCCAGTCGGGCTGATGCGCGATGCCGAGCGCGGACGGGGACGGGCCGTCTGATCACGAGTTGCTCCGCCGGCATGTGGCCGGGGACAGCGATGCGTTCGGCGAGCTCTTCCGCCGGCACCGGGACCGGCTGTGGGCGGTGGCCTTGCGCACGGTCTGCGATCCTGACGAGGCCGCCGACGCGCTTCAGGACGCGATGGTCTCCGCGTTCCGCCGGGCCGCCGACTTTCGCGGCGAGTCCGCCGTCACCACGTGGCTGCACCGGATCGTGGTGAACGCGTCGCTGGACCGGCTGCGCCGCCGCGCCGCCAGGCCCGCCCTGTCCGCCGGGGACGAGCAGGCGTTCGAGGCCCTGGTGGCGCAGGACGGCGATCCCGCACGCGCCGCGGATACCAGGCTGGACGTGGACGCCGCGCTGCGGATCCTGCCGCCGCAACAGCGGGCCGCGCTCGTCGTGGTCGACATGCTCGGCTTCTCCGTGGCCGACGCCGCCGCCATCTTGGCCACGTCGCCGGGCACGGTGAAGAGCCGCTGCGCCCGCGCCCGGGCCCGGCTGCTCCCGTATGTAGCGCATCTGCAAGGGAACCGATCCGCGAGTCAGAGCGTCTCACCTGCGCAAGGAGGCGACCCATGAGGGGGCAGATGACGCACCTGGACACCGATGTCCTGGCCGAGTTCCGCGCGGGACTCATCACCGGGCGGCGCGGCGCGAAGATCAGCGCGCACCTGGCCAGCTGCGACCGCTGCACCGCCCTCGACGATAGGCTCGCCGGGGTCTCCGTCCTGCTCGCGTCCGTCCCGGCCCCACCCATGCCCGACCGCGTGGCCCAGCGGCTCGATACGGTGCTCGCGGCCGAGGCCGCCAACAGGAATGATCCCGAACGAGCGGGCAAAGGCAGCTCTCGGAAGGCCACGACACCCGGCCGGCCGACCGCCAGGCGCGGTTTCCGCCTCCCGTCCCCGCGCGTGCTCGCACCTGTCGCCGCCGCCGTCGTCGCACTGGCCGCCGGCGGGTACGGCCTGAGCCTGATCGGCGGCGGCAGCACGTCAAGCATGCAGGCCGCTTCCGGCACAGCGCCAAGCGCCTCGTCATCGGCGGCCGCATCAGCGGCGAAGGGAGCCGCGGAACCGGCCGCGTCGGCGCGCTCGCAGTTCAAGTCTTCGAGCCAGACCGTCGACGTCACGCCCGGCACGCTCCGGCAGTATGTCGAGGCCGAACTGCGCCTGCCGCGTGCCGAGCGTCCCACCCAACCCGCGTCTTCGCTCGTCCGAGGGTGCGTGCAGCGCGTGGCCGGCACCGCCCCGCTGGAGCTGGTCCAGAGCGCCCTGTTCGAGGGCCAGCCGACCACCATCATCGTCGCGCGCACGGGCCAGGACTACACGGCCTGGGTCGCGGGTTTGGACTGCTCCGCCACCAACCGTGACGTGCTCTACCTCACGACCGTGCCGTCGGGAATCTCCGGGCCCTAGTATCGGTTCACTGCAATGCCAGTCAGATGAGGGGTTGATAACGGTTGGCAGAGGTGACCGAAGTCCGGAACGTGATCGTCATCGGGTCCGGCCCGTCCGGTTATACGGCGGCGCTTTACGCGGCTCGCGGTGAGCTGAAACCCTTGGTCTTCGAGGGTTCGGTCACGGCGGGCGGCGCGCTCATGCAGACCACCGATGTGGAGAACTTTCCCGGGTTCCCCGACGGCATCATGGGTCCTGAGCTGATGGACTCGATGCGCAAGCAGGCCGAGCGGTTCGGCGCCGAACTGGTGGCGGACGACGTCACGGCGGTTGACCTGACCGCGAACCCCAAGGTGGTCAAGACCGACAGCGAGACCTACCTCGCCAAGGCCGTGATCATCGCCACCGGCTCCAAGTACAAGGAACTCGGCGTGCTGGGCGAGAAGGAACTCGGCGGGCACGGCGTCTCCTGGTGCGCCACCTGCGACGGGTTCTTCTTCCGCGGCCACGACATCGCGGTCATCGGCGGCGGCGACTCGGCCATGGAAGAGGCCATGTTCCTCACCAGGTTCGGCAAGTCGGTCACCGTGGTCCACCGGCGCGACACGCTCCGGGCCAGCAAGATCATGCAGGACCGGGCGTTCGCCAACCCCAAGATCGACTTCCTGTGGGACAGCGAGGTCGCGGAGGTCCTGGGTCCCGAGCGGGTCACCGGCGTGCGGATCAGGAGCACCAAGGACGGCACGGAGCACGTGCTGCCGGTGACCGGCGTCTTCGTGGCCGTGGGCCACCACCCGCGTTCGGAACTGTTCGCCGGCCAGCTCGCCACCGATCCCGACGGCTACCTGCTGGTCGACCAGCCGTCGACACGCACCGCCATCGAGGGCGTCTTCGCCTGCGGCGACGTCGTCGACCGCACGTACCGTCAGGCGGTCACCGCGGCGGGCACGGGCTGCGCCGCCGCGCTCGACGCGGAGCGCTGGCTGGCCAGCAAGGAACGCTGACGCGCGCGTGCAACATAGGAATTATTCAACGCAAGTCAAGGGATGTGATCGCAGTGGGCGCGACCAAGGTCGTGACGGACGAGACCTTCGAGGTGGAGGTCCTGAAGAGCGACAAGCCGGTCATCGTGGATTACTGGGCCGAATGGTGCGGCCCGTGCCGCATGGTCGCCCCGGTGCTTGAGGAGATCGCCGCCGAGTACGCGGACAAGATCGACGTCGTCAAGCTCAACATCGACGAGAACCCCGCCGTATCCCAGCGTTACGGCATCATGGCCATTCCGACCATGAACGTGTTCTCCGGCGGCCAGGTCGTCAAGCAGATCGTCGGGGCCAAGCCCAAGTCGGCCCTGCTTCGTGAGCTGGCCGAATACATCTAGGGTTACGGCCGTCCGGACCTTAGACCCCTCAAGACGCCTCAGGGTTTCGCGGTTCGCCGCCTCTTCGCTCACACCGGACGGAGAGCGCCCTGGGGGGTCGACGGGGTCATGGAGCCGAGCAGCCGCTCGAGCGCCACCTCGACGTCCTCCCGCCAGGTGAGCACGGTCCGCAGCTCCATCCGGAGCCGCGGGTAGTGGTGGTGCGGGCGGATGGTCTTGAATCCCACCGCGAGCAGGTAATCCACCGGCAGCATGCAGGCCGGTGACTCCCATCGGCGGTCACCGAAGGCCTCGATGGCCCGCACGCCACGGCGGGTGAGGTCCTTGGCCATCGCCTGGACGAGCATCCGGCCGATACCGCCGCCCGCGAACTCGCCGAGCAGGTGGGCGGTCATGAACAGCACCGCGTCGGCGCTCACCGGGCTGGTGGGAAAGGCTATCGAGCGGGGTACGTACTGCGGCGGCGCGAAGAGCATGTATCCGGCGGGTACGCCATCGACATAAGCGATCTTGCCGCAGCTCCCCCATTCGAGCAGGACCGACGATACCCACGACTCCTTCTCGAGTTCCGGGTCGCCGTTTTCCTCGGCGCGCGCCCGGCTGACCGGGCCAAGCTCCCAGAAAACGCATTTGCGGCACTTCGGCGGCAAGTCGCCGAGATTATCCAGCGTAATGTTGACAATACGACGTGACATCCTGTTCCCCGGCTTCCCCGGCAGAATCCACAAGCGTCTCGGGGAGATACCCCGTATGCTGGCATGATACTCGGGGGAGTCCCCGCGGGTAACAGAGCCGACGACTTCAGGAGAGGCCGTGACACCCGAACCGCAACCGATATCGCAGCCGCAACGAATTGACCGTTATGTTGGTCAGTACGCCGCACGCGCGGTTGACATGGTGGCTTCGGAGATCAGGGCCCTGTTCGCGGTAGCTGCCCGCCCCGAGATCGTGTCGCTGGCCGGCGGCTCGCCGTACGTGGCGGCGCTCCCGCTCGATGCCGTCGGCGACATGATCGGCCAGCTGATCGCCACCCAGGGCGCGACCGCGCTGCAGTACTGCACCGCGCAGGGTGACGCGGGACTGCGGGAGCGAATCTGCGACGTCATGGCGCTGGAGCAGATCCGCGCCCATCCCGACGAGGTCGTGGTCACCGTCGGCTCCCAGCAGGCCCTTGACCTGCTGGCCAGGATCTTCATCGACCCCGGCGACGTGGTGCTCGTCGAGGCGCCCTCCTACGTGGGCGCGCTCGGCGCCTTCGCGGCCTACCAGGCCGACGTGGTACACGTGGCGATGGACGACGACGGGCTGATCCCCGAGGCCCTCGAGGAGGCCATCAGGCGGACGGCGGCCGCGGGACGCCGGGCCAAGTTCCTCTACACCGTGCCGAACTTCCACAACCCGGCCGGGGTCACCCTCGCCACCGGGCGGCGGCACCGCATCCTGGACATCTGCCATCGCGCCGGGCTGCTTGTCGTCGAGGACAACCCCTATGGACTGCTCGGGTTTGACGGCGAGCCGATGCGCGCGCTGCGGGCCGACGACGCGGAGGGGGTCGTGTACCTCGGCACGTTCTCCAAGACCTTCGCCGCGGGCGTGCGGGTGGGCTGGGCGGTCGCGCCGACGGCCATCAGGGAGAAGCTGATCCTGGCCGCCGAGTCGGCCGTACTCTGCCATTCGAGCTTCTCGCAGCTGACCGTGCGCGAGTACCTGAACACCCAGCCCTGGTACGAGCAGATCAAGGACTTCCGCGAGCTCTACCGGGAGCGCAGGGACGCGACGCTGGGCGCGCTGGCTCCGATGATGCCGCCCGGCTGCCACTGGACCCGTCCGGCCGGCGGGTTCTACGTCTGGCTCCGGCTCCCCGACGGGATCAACGCCAAGGCGATGCTGCCCCGGGCGATCTCGTCGCGGGTCGCCTACGTGCCGGGCACGGGCTTCTACGCCGACGGATCCGGGAGCCAGTACGCCAGGCTCTGCTACTCGTTCCCCGACCCGGACCGGATCGGGGAGGGGATCCGCAGGCTCGCCTCGGTGATCGAGACCGAGGTCCAGCTGCGGGATGATTTCGGACCAGCTTAAGCATCTAGTTAAGGGCGACATTTCAAAATCATGAGCGATCTCGAGCGCATCGTCGTACTGGCCGGCGGCCTGTCTCCCGAGCGGGAAGTGTCGCTGCGCTCCGGGGACCGGGTCTGCGACGCCCTGGTCGAGGCGGGCATCCACGCGATCGTCGCGGACGCCGACTCGGCCCTGCTTTCTCTGCTGCGCGCCGACCCGCCCAGCGCCGTGTTCCCGGCCATCCACGGCGTCTGCGGCGAGGACGGCGCGATCAGGGAGGTGCTCGGGCTGCTCGGCGTGCCGTACGTCGGGTCGGTGGCCAGTGCCTGCCAGATGGCCTTCGACAAGCCCACGGCCAAGGCCCTGACCGCGGCCGCGGGTCTGGTCACGCCGCCGTCGGTGACGCTGCCGCGGGAAACCTTCCATGATCTCGGCGCCGCCGCGGTCATCGACCTCATCGTGGCCAAGCTCGGGCTGCCGCTGTACGTCAAGCCGTCCCGCGGCGGTTCCGCCCTGGGCGCCGGGCCGGTCCGCACCGCGGCGGAACTGCCGGCGGCCGTGCTCAGCTGCTTCGCTTACGGCGACACCGCGCTGATCGAGCGGTTCATCTCCGGCACCGAAGTGGCCGTCGGCGTGATCGACCTCGGCCACGGCCCGCAGGCCCTGCCCGCGGTCGAGATCGTCCCCGGCGAGGGTGGATACGACTACGCGGCCAGGTACACCGCGGGCAAGACGGAGTTCTACGTTCCGGCCCGGCTGCCCGGCGAGGTCGCGGACGAGGTGGCGAGGATCGCGATCGCCGCGCATACCGTGCTCGGCCTGCGGGACCTGTCCAGGACCGACCTCATCGTCGATGACACGGGTACCGCCTGGTTCCTTGAGGTCAACGTGTCACCGGGGATGACCGAGACGAGCACGCTGCCGCTGGCGCTCGAGGCGTCGGGTCACTCGTTCGGCAGCACCTGCGTCAGCCTGCTCGAGCAGGCGGCCGCCCGCGGCGGCTAGGATTCCTCGGGCTCCTCGGGCGTACTTACGCGCACGAGGCCAGGACGCTCCGCGGAGCCCTGCCCCGACGGCGCCTGCTCCGACGGCGCCTGCTCCGACGGCGCCTGCTCCGACGGCTTCGGCCCCGATGGCGCGGCGCGGGACGCCTTGCGCAGGGCAATGACGTGGACGTCGATGTCGAGCGCGCCCGCCTCCCTGATAACCCGGGTTACGTTCGAGCCGCCGCCGATGAGCTGCTGCCAGCGGCTGCGCTGACTTGACCCGATCACGATCTGGGTGATCTGATTCCGCCGCGCGAACTTGGCGATGGCCCGGGCCGGATCGTCGTCTTGCACTTCGTGCCAGCGGGCGCCGATGTCCGCGGTCAGCTGTCGTAGCTTCTCGACCGTCTGGCGATCCCCGGGGCTGGTCGCGTCGCTGGCGGTGACGTGGACGACGTCGAGTTCCCCCTTGAGCCGGGCGGCCATCCTGGCCGCCCGGCGCAGCAGGCCATCGGTCCCGGGCACCGTCGTGACGGCCACCATGATGCGTTCGCACGTCTCCCACACGACGTTGGACTCGTGCCGCCGCAGGTGCTCGAGCAGCTCCTCGTCCGTTTCGTCGGCCAGGAACCGCAGCGCCAGCTCGCGCAGGGCGATCAGGTTATCGGTGCGGAAGAAGCTGTTAAGCGCCCGCGAGGCCCGTTCCTTCGGGTAGATGTTGCCGTGCAGCATGCGCCGGCGCAGCTGCTCGGGCGAGGAATCGACCAGCTCGATCTGGTCCGCCTGCCGCACCACCCAGTCCGGGACGCGTTCCCGGACCGGCGCCCCGGTCATGTGCTCGACCTCGTCGGCGATGCTCTCCAGATGTTGGATGTTGACGGTGGTGATCACGTCGATCCCGGCGGCGAGAATGTCCATGACATCCTGCCACCGCTTGGCGTTCCGGCCCGATCCCGGCACGTTGGTATGGGCGAGCTCATCGACCAGGGCGAGTTCGGGCCGCCTGCTCAGCACCGCGTCGAGGTCCATTTCCTCAAGACGGCTCCCGCGGTACTCGATCTCCTTGCGGGGGATGACCTCCAGCCCGTCGATCATGTCCTCGGTCAGCCGCCGACCGTGACACTCTACGAAGCCGACGACCACGTCGGTACCCCGCCCCTTCCGCCGGTGACCCTCGTTGAGCATGGCGTAGGTCTTGCCGACCCCCGCGGCCGCGCCCAGGTAGATCCGGAAGTGACCGGCCGCCTCCACCACGTCGCCGGCGTCGGCGTCCGCGGCCTCGAGTGCAACGGCCTCGGGTGCCGCTACCTGGTCGCTCACGTGTTCCATTCTGGCAGCAGATGACCGGGGCGGCTAGCAGGGATTGCGCTTAGAGTCGGGGGGAAACCGCATGGAAACCGTTTGGATCCGAGGCATCACGCTAAGGCAGGCGTAACGTTCGTAACCGCCATGTGACACGTGATCAAGGGTCTGGTGGGTCCATGACCGTCGCTGAAGGCCTGCTCCTCGCCGTCTCCGTCGCGGTGTTCATCTACCTGGGCATCGCGATGTTCAAGCCGGAATGGTTCTAGCAGGCCGACATGACTGACATCATCCTCATCGCCACCGTGGTGGCATTCTTCGTGGCGGCCGCTTTGATAGTCCGCGTCCTGGACCACATGATCGCCAGCTCCGGTTCCGACGCCGACACTGACGATGAGGCGGCCGAGACCGGGCTCGAACCAGGCAGGCCGGCATGAGCGAGCAAGCCATCCCGGCCCGGCCGACCGCCACGGTACCCCCGGCGGAGACCAGGCCGCCGAAGGTGCGCACCCGGCCCACCAGTTCGATGTTCGAGCCGACGATCATGCGCCACGCCGTCGGCCAGGCGTTCGTCAAGCTCGATCCCCGCAAGATGGTGCACGTCCCGGTCATGTTCGTGGTCGAGATCGGCAGCGTAGTCACCACGATCGAGTTCTTCAGCCGGCCCGACGTGTTCGTCGGGCTGGTGACGCTGTGGCTGTGGGCGACCGTGCTGTTCGCCAACTTCGCCGAGGCGGTGGCCGAAGGCCGGGGCAAGGCCCAGGCCGACACCTTGCGCCGCAGCCGCCAGGAAACCGTCGCCCACCTGCTCAAGCCGGACGGCACCACGGAAGAGGTCCCGTCCACCCAACTGCGGGCCGGCAACCTCTGCGTCGTGACGGCCGGACAGGTCATTCCCGGCGACGGCGACGTGACCGAGGGGATGGCCGTCGTCGACGAGTCGGCGATCACGGGCGAGTCGGCCCCGGTGATCCGCGAGTCCGGCGGTGACCGCAGCGCGGTAACGGGCGGCACGGTCGTGCTGTCGGACCGGATCGTGGTCCGGATCACCTCCGATCCTGGCGAGACGTTCCTGGACCGCATGATCGCCCTGGTCGAGGGGGCGAGCCGGCAGAAGACGCCGAACGAGATCGCGCTCGACATCCTGATCGCCGGCCTGACGCTGATCCTGCTGGTGGCGGTGGTCACGCTGCAGCCGATGGCGATCTACGACAAGGCCATCCAGTCCACCACCGTCCTGGTCGCGCTGTTCGTCTGCCTCGCGCCCACCACCATCGGCGGACTGCTGTCCGCGATCGGCATCGCCGGCATGGACCGGATGGTGCAGCGGAACGTGCTGGCGATGTCCGGGCGGGCCGTCGAGGCCGCCGGGGACTGCTCCACGCTGCTGCTCGACAAGACCGGTACCATCACCTACGGGAACCGGATGGCCGCCGAGTTCCTCCCGGTCGCGGGCGTTACCGAGACCGAGCTGGCCGAGGCGGCGCTGCTGTCGAGCATGGCCGACGAGACCCCTGAGGGCCGCTCCATCGTCGAGCTGGCCGAGACGCGCTACCAGCTCGCCCCGCCCGACCTGACGGGCGCCGAGCTCGTCCCGTTCTCGGCGCAGACCCGCATGAGCGGGGTCGATCTGGCCGGGCGGCAGGTCCGCAAGGGTGCCGCCGACTCGGTCCGGCGCTGGGTCACCGACGCAGGCGGGGTCATCCCCGATGACCTGGCTCCGATCGTGGAGCGCATCGCCGCGGGCGGCGGGACACCCCTTGTGGTGGCGGACGGGCCGCGGGTCCTCGGCGTCATCCACCTGAAGGACACGGTCAAGGAGGGCATGGTCGAGCGGTTCAGGGAACTGCGCGACATGGGCATCCGGACCGTGATGATCACCGGCGACAACCCGCTCACGGCCAAGGCCATCGCCGCCGAGGCCGGAGTCGATGACTTCCTGGCCGAGGCCACGCCCGAGGAGAAGCTGGCGCTGATCCGCCGCGAGCAGCGCGGCGGCCACATGGTGGCGATGACCGGCGACGGCACCAACGACGCGCCGGCGCTCGCGCAGGCCGACGTCGGCCTGGCCATGAACTCCGGCACGCAGGCCGCCAAGGAAGCCGGCAACATGGTCGACCTGGACTCGAACCCGACCAAGCTGATCGAGGTCGTCGAGGTGGCCAAGCAGCTGCTGATCACCCGCGGCTCGCTGACCACCTTCTCCATCGCGAACGACGTCGCCAAGTACTTCGCGATCATCCCGGCCATGTTCATCGTGGTGTATCCGGAGCTGCGGGTGCTGAACGTCATGCACCTGGACAACCCGCACACCGCGATCCTCGCGGCCGTGATCTACAACGCCCTCATCATCCCGGCGCTGATCCCGCTGGCCCTGCGGGGGGTGAAGTTCCGGCCGCTCGACGGCGCCGCCATCCTTCGGCGCAACGGCCTGATCTACGGCGTCGGCGGGATCATCGCCCCGTTCGTCTTCATCAAGCTCATCGATCTCCTCCTGTCCGCGATCGGATTGCACTGACATGCGCTCGGCTATCTTCGGACGGCACCTCCTCACCAGCGTGGTCATGCTTGTCGGCGTGACGCTCGTGCTGGGATTCGGCTACCCGCTGGTCGTCACCGGCCTGTCCCAGCTCTTCTTCCACCAGCAGGCGAACGGCTCGCTGCTGTACCGCGACGGCAAGCTGGTCGGTTCGGCGCTGCTCGGGCAGGAGTTCACGGACAGCAAGGGGAACCCGCTGCCGCAGTACTTCCAGCCGCGCCCCTCGGCTGCGGGAGCCGGGTATGACGCTACATCGTCGGGCGCCACCAACCTTGGCCCGTCGAACCCGCTGCTCATCGGGTTCGTGCCGGGCGTGAACACGGTCGGGCTCGATGGCCGCCCATCGGCCACCAGCCCATTCGCGACCAAGGCCGACCCGGCATGCGTCCCCACCGACCCGAAGGGCAACCCGGTGACCAGCCCGGCACCCGGCCAGAAGTACGCGAAGGCCAGTGACGGTTCCTATGTCTGCGACCCGAACACCATCCCCCAGCGCGCCATCGCCTACCGGGCGTTCAACGGGCTGCCGGCGAACGCGCCCGTGCCCGTCGACGCGGTGACGGCCTCGGGCTCCGGGCTAGATCCGGATATCTCGGTGCAGAACGCGCTGGATCAGGCGCCGCGTGTGGCCCGGGCCCGCCATCTGGCCGTCGCAGCGGTTACCGCCCTCGTGCACCGCTACACGCAGGGCCGCCAGTGGGGTTTCCTCGGCGAACCCACCGTTAACGTACTCAAGCTCAACCTCGCACTGGACGGTCTGTCTTGACATCCTCCGCCGCCTCCCACGCCGCAATCCTGATGAGCAAGCGAATGGGAGATGCATCATGAGCGTCTCCGGATGGGAACAGTTGCTGTTCGTCGCGGCGGTCACCGCAGTGGCCGCACCCCTGCTCGGACGCTACCTGGCGGCGACGTTCCGCGACACTATCGCTGTCAGCGGCACTGGGTCTGAAAGCGACCGTGTGGCCGGGAAGAGGACGCCGGGGGACCGGGTGTTCCTGCCGATCGAGCGCCTGGTCTACCGGACCCTGGGGGTGGACCCGGAGAGCAGCTGGACCTGGCGGGCCTACGCGCTGGCGGTGCTGGCGTTCGGCCTGGTCTCTACGCTCCTGCTGTACGCCATCTTGCGGCTGCAAGGCGTGCTGCCGCTGAACCCCACCCACGCCGGCGGGATGTCGCCGCTGCTGTCGTTCAACACCGCCATCAGCTTCATCACCGGCACCAACTGGCAGGTCTACGAGGGGGAAACCCAGGCCAGCTACCTCGCGCAGATGGCCGGGCTCGTCGTGGCGCAGTTCACCGCGGCCGGCGTCGGGCTGGCGGTGGCCCTGGCCGTGGTCCGCGGCATCGCCGGGAAGTCCCGCACGATCGGCAACTTCTGGGTCGATCTCACCAGGTCGCTAGTGCGTGTCTTCGTCCCGCTGTCGGTTCTGGCCGCACTGGTGATGGTGAGCCAGGGCGCGGTCCAGAGTTTCAGCGGCTTCAGGACCGCCGCGACGCTCGCCGGCGGCGTGCAGAAGATCCCCGGCGGACTGGTCTCCTCGATGGAGGCCATCAAGCTGCTCGGCACCAACGGCGGCAGCTTCTACGGTGCCGGCGGCGCCCACCCGTTCGAGAACCCGACCGGGTTCACGAACGCCTTTGACCTCCTGATCGTCATCGTGCTGCCGTTCGCGATCGTCGTGATGTTCGGCCGACTCATCGGCAGGCCACGGCAGGCATACGCGATCATCGCGGTAATGGCCATCATCTTCGTCGGCCACACCGTCGTCTCGATGCAGGCCGAACTCCACGGCAACCACCTGCTCCCGGCGTCGGTGTCCCAGGTCGCGAGCGGCGTCAGCCCCGGCGGGAACATGGAGGGCAAGGAGAGCCGGTTCGGCCCCGAGGGCTCCGCGCTGATGACCGTCGGGACCATGGGAACGACGGCCGGCGCCACCGATTCGGCGCTCGACAGCTACACCCCGGTCGGCGGCACGGGAGCGTTCGTCGCCATCCTGCTCGGCGAGATCAGCCCGGGCGGCGACGGCGGCGGGCTCTACTCCATCCTGGTACTCGCGCTCCTGGCCGTCTTCGTGGCCGGGCTAATGGTCGGCCGCACCCCGGAGTTTTTGGGCAAGAAGATCCGCGCCACGCAGATGAAGCTCGTCGTGACGTACGTGCTGGCGATCCCGACCACGGTCCTCATCCTCAGCAGCACATCCCTGGTCATCGCGGCTGGCACCCGCGCGATCCTCAACCCCGGCTTGCACGGCCTGACCGAGGTCACCTACGCCTACGCCTCGGTGGCAAACAACAACGGGTCCGCCTTCGCCGGCCTGACGGCCAACACGCCGTGGTACGACACCACGCTCGGCCTGGCCATGCTCGTCGGGCGGTTCGCGCCGATCGTGCTCGCCCTCGCGATCGCCGGCTCGCTCGCCGGCGCCCGCGTGCACGCGCGCACTAGGGCCACCCTCGACACCGCCGGGCCGACGTTCATCGCGTTCCTGCTCGGCGTGATCGTGATCGTCGGCGGCCTCATCTACTTCCCCATGCTCATCCTCGGCCCGATCGGAGAGCGCATCATCGGTTGAGACGGGCCCAGCCGGCCCGGGTGGGCGGCTGGAGTGGAAGGCCCTCCCGGCCGGGCCCTAGGCTCGTGGGCATGAGACAACGCAAAAGCTTCGGCAGCGACAACCACGCGGGCGTTCATCCGGCGGTGCTCCGCGCGATCGTGGACGCAAACTCCGGCGATGCGCTCCCTTACGGCGCCGACGCGTGGACCGAACAGGCGACCGCGGGCCTGCGCGAGACCTTCGGCGCCGGGGACGCCTTCCTGGTGCTGAACGGCAGCGGCGCCAACGTCCTGGGTCTGAGCCTGCTGCTGCGCCGGCATGAAGCCGTCATCTGCGCCGAGTCCGCGCATATCAACACCGACGAGTGCGGCTCCTCCGAGCGGCTCATCGGCACCAAGCTCCTCCTGGTGCCTGCGCCGGACGGGAAGATCACCCCGGAACTCATTGCGGAGAAACTCACCGGGCGAGGCGACGACCACCGGTCCCAGCCGGGCGTGGTCGCCATCACCCAGTCAACCGAGCTTGGCACTTGCTACACCCTTGCCGAACTGCGGAAGATCGCCGACTTCTGTCACGCCAGCGACCTTCGGCTCTACCTGGACGGGGCGCGCTTGGCCAACGCGGCCGCCTCCCTGGACTGTTCCCTGGCGGAACTGGCCGAGTGTGCGGATGTGCTCAGCTTCGGCGGCACGAAGGACGGCGCGATGGGTGCGGAGGCCTTGATCGTCATGCGGTCCAGCCTGGCCGCCGACGTACCGTACCTGCGCAAGCAGCAGACCCAGCTCACCTCCAAGATGCGCTTCGTGGCCGCCCAGTTCACCGCACTCCTGCATGACGACCTCTGGCGTGTCAATGCGAGTCACGCGAACGCCATGGCCCGCCGCCTCGCTGAGGGAGCGGCCGGTGTAGATGGCGTGGAAATCGTCCACCCGGTCCAGGCCAATGCGGTCTTCGCCCGGCTTCGCCCGCAGCACATCACCGCCCTGCAGCACGACTGGACCTTCCACCTCTGGGACGAGCACGCCTCGGTCGTACGGTGGATGGCCGCCTTTGACACCACCGAAGCGGATGTGGACGTGTTCCTCGCCAGCATTCGTGAGACGGCCGCCGTGTAATCTAGCCTCGAATTACGGGGCTGTTTCCCGTGAAACATGGCCTCCAGGGGTGGGATCTCCGGGGGTGTTTCGCCGGGCTGTCGGCTGCTACAGAGCGAGCAGCCGAACGCCCGTCGTTACACCCCTCGGGACCCCTGCGCGCCGTGGTGTGCTCGAGCCAAATACACCCAAAGGTTTCCCGTGTAACATGACGGTGAAACCACAGGGGAGCCTGCCATGCCAACACAGTTCGACCTCGGGTTCCTCGTTGGCCTTCTAGTCGGAGAGGGCTACTTTGGCGGCGACGGCCGCCGACCGCAGGTGACTCTCCGCATGCACGTCCGCCACGAGGCGATCTTCCAGTGGCTGGAACGGGCATTTCCCGGAGGCCGCCTCTATGGCCCGTATAACCATGACGGACGGCACTACTTCCAGTGGATGGCGCGCGGCCCCTTCTTGCGGGATGAACTCGCACCCATACTCGATCGGTTTCTCTCGCCTAGCCTCGACCGTCATAGCTTCGATCGATATCAGCTCATGAAGGCCCGTTATCCGCAACTGGCGGGCGATCTCCCGGTGCGCGGCAAGCCCACATCCGTGCGATCTGGGCCAACCGCCACGGCCGACGACCACGGCGGCACGGCTTCCCGATCCGTACCCTCCGCAAAACCGGCACGTGATCCCGCCACCCTCGATGAGCTGTTCACCCGGCTCCGCGAGACCTGGCCTCAGGACTAGCGGCAACGATGGAGCATCGCTGCCGCTGGGACAGCACCGATGTTCCATCGTTGCCGTTACTGCCGCGGGCGTTGGGGGCATATCCTGGTTCCGGGGGCGGCGCGCGGGGCTCATGGGGCACGCGGGAAAGCGGTGGCGGGCGCGGACTGGCCCGGGACCAGTTGCGCGGCAGCCTCTATTCCGCAGGCTCCTGCCCAGGTAGGTCGGGACTCATGGCCTTCACGATCCGTTCCAGGTCATCGATCGTCGCGAACTCGACGACGATTTTTCCCTTACGGCGTCCTAGTTCGACTTTGACTCGCGTCTCGAACAGGTCGGAGAGGCGGTCAGCGAGGTGGCGAAGGCCGGGAGCGGTGGGCGGCTTGGTTGCGGTGCGCACCGGCCGGCGCGGCGAGTCGTCGGATCCGACCGCGACGATCTCCTCGACGGCGCGGACCGATAGGCCCTCGGCCACGATCCGGCTCGCCAGGCGCTCCTGCGCTTCAAGACTATCCAGGCTGAGCAGGGCCCGCGCGTGGCCCGCGCTGAGCACTCCCGCCGCCACGCGTTTCTGGACCGCCGGCGGCAGGTTCAGCAGCCGGAGGGTATTGCTGATGTGCGGGCGAGACCGGCCGACCTTGCGCGCGAGCTCCTCGTGGGTGGCGCCGAAATCGTCGAGGAGCTGCTGGTAGGCCGCCGCTTCCTCGAGAGGGTCGAGCTGCTGGCGGTGCAGGTTCTCGATCAGGGCGTCCCGGAGCAGGTCGTCGTCTTGAGTCTGCTTGACGATGGCGCCGATCTCGGTGAGCCCGGCGCGCTGGGCGGCACGCCACCTCCGTTCGCCCATGACGAGCTCGTACCGGCCGGGCCCGGCCGCGCGAACCACTACCGGCTGCAGCAGGCCAACCTGCCGGATTGATTCGGCGAGCTCCTCCAGTGCGTCTTCATCGAAGGTCCGCCTCGGCTGCCGGGGGTTCGGCGTGATCGCCGAGACCGAGATTTCCTGATAGTGGGCGCCGAAGACTTGAGCTGAGGTGGACTCCGCCGACCCGGCCGGCACCGCGCCCGCGGCCGGGTCCTGGCCCCGCGCGGCATCGCCGTCAGCCTGGCGCGGGGACTCCGGGATGAGCGCACCGAGTCCCCGGCCTAGTCCACGCCTTTGCTGAGCCACTGCCTCTCCCGATCTCGACGTGCTCTACGACCCGTGCTGGCGCGTGCTCGCCGACTGCATCGCCAGCTCGCGCGCCGCTTCGGTATATGCGACGGCGCCGCTCGAGCCGGGGTCGTAGGTGATCACCGATTGCCCCCGGCTCGGCGCCTCCGACACCCGGACGCTTCTCGGGATGATGGTGCTCAGCACCGAGGTGCCGAAGTGCGCGCGCACATCGTCGGCCACGTCCGAGGCGAGGCGGGTCCGGCCGTCGTACATGGTCAGCAGCACGGTGGAGACGTGCAGTCCCGGATTGAAGTTGACCCGCACCAGCTCCGCGGTGTTCAGCAGCTGCTGGACGCCCTCAAGCGCGTAGTACTCGCACTGAATCGGGAGCAAGACCTCCTCGGCCGCTACCAGCGCGTTCAGCGTCAGCAAACCCAGCGACGGGGGACAGTCGACCAGCACGTAGTCAAGGTCGGACATGTCATAGGCGCGCAGTGCCCGGGCCAGCCGCAGTTCCCTCGCCACCACCGAGACCAGTTCGATCTCTGCCCCGGCGAGGTCGATGGTGGCAGGCACGCAGTACAGGCCGGGCAGCTCCCCGGCCGGCCGGACGACCTCGGCCAGCGGACGGTCGTCGATCAGCACATCGTAGACGGAGGGAACGCCCGAGTGGTGCGGGACATCCAGCGCCGTCGACGCGTTCCCTTGCGGGTCCAGGTCCACCACCAGGACGCGCGAGCCGTGCTGCGCCAAGCTGGCGGCCAGGTTCACGGCCGTGGTCGTCTTGCCGACCCCGCCCTTCTGGTTGGCGATCGTCATGATCCGGCAGCGCGGCGGCCGCGGCCACGGCTGACGGTCGCCCTTGCCTCGCACGCCGACCGCGGCGGCGGCGGCCCGCGCTATCGGCGTGTCCGCCGGGTCCGGTGGAATCCCCGGCACGACCACCGGCCTGGCTTCCTGTGTTAGCACCGACTCCGGGTCGTGGGCTTGGTCCCCAGGGGCCACACGAGCCCCGGGAATCTCGATGCCGTCGGCTGCAGACCTGCCCTCGTTCACCTGAACGCCTCTCGATTCACGGCTCGAATCACCCGGCCAGCCCAGACCCCCGATCCCAGCCACCGAGCCGACATGCGTGCTGCCATGCCGCCGGTTCGCCAGCGATTCTTCCGGCCAGCCCAGACCCCTCACGCTCAACCACGCCGCGCTGGAGAACTCTGCACCCTGCCGGTAATAGCTGAGCCCCACCTATGCCCTGCCTCATCTAGCGAAAAACCGCACGACGGTAGTCGCAGGAATGACCTTACCTTGCCCCGCCCGCACAACCTCAGCACTGCGGGCACCAATTCGCCGCAGCACCGGGCGTGCCTTTTTCAACTCCTCCGCGGCGGTTCGCCCCTTGATCGCGAGCACCGTCCCGCCCGGCCGCACCACGCCGTTCGCCAGCTCCGCCAGCCGGTCCAGCGGTGCCACCGCCCGGGCCGTGGCCACATCCGCCCGCAGGACGACGTCCTCGGCCCGCCCGCGCAGCACGTCGGCGTTGATGAGCCCAAGCTCCGCCACGCACTCGGACAGGAACCGGCAGCGTCGCTCCATCGGCTCGAGCAGGGTGACGCTGAGGTCCGGCCGCACCATGGCCAGCACGATGCCGGGGAGTCCCGCGCCTGATCCGATATCCACCAGCGTCTCGCACCGGTCGCCGATAAGCTCGGCCACCACGGCGCAGTTCAGCAGGTGCCGGCCCCATAGCCGTGGCACCTCATGCGGCCCGATCAGGCCTTGCTCGACCCCGCGGGTGGCGAGGATCCGGGCGAACGCCTCGGCGCCGGCCAGTGCGGGCCCGAACACGGCCGCCGCGCCCGGCGGCGGCAGGACATGAGTGTCCGATGCTGTCACTGGGTGCTATTACTGGGCCGGGAAGACCACCACTCGCCGGTTGGGCTCCTCACCCTCCGACTCGCTCCGCTGGCCCGCCGCGGCCACCGCGTCGTGGACGATCTTCCGCTCGAACGGCGACATGGCGGCCAGGCTCTTCGGCTCACCCGTGCGCGCGACCTCCTCGGCCACGGTCCGCCCGTAGTCGGCCAGCTCGGCGCGGCGCCGGGCCCGGTAACCGCCGATGTCGAGCATCAGCCGGGCCCGGGTGCCGGTCTGCCGGTGTACGGCGAGCCTGGTCAGCTCCTGCAGCGCCTCCAGGACCGCGCCGTCGTCGCCGACCAGTTCGTCCAGCGTGGCGCCGACGACGGACACGATCGCCCGGTCACCCTCGACATCCATGTCGATGTCGCCGTCCAGGTCGGCGATGTCCAGCAGGCCTTCCACGTAGTCGGCGGCGATGTCGCCTTCGAGCTCGAGATCGCTCAGCTCCTGGGCAGCGTCCGTGGGTCCCTCGGCGTCTTCACCGTCCTCAGTGACTTCGAGGCCCTCCTCCGCGTCGGTGACCTCGACGTCCTGCTGGCTCACGACCAGACCTCCCACTGTGCTCCATGCCTTTCCAAGTTCGGGCTATTCACATTCCCGCGCCGGTTCCCGGCGCTGATGTGCAGCGGCCGCTCGCACGGGCCAACAGTCGCGTGCTGGCTGGCCGCCTCCTGAACAACCCTCACGGCGTGGCCGTCACCGCTTACCCGACCGCTTGCTCTTCGGCTGCTTCACTGGTTGCCGCCGCTCTACAGTAATGGTGGGCACATCGTCCTGGGGCTCGGGTTCCGCTTTCGGCCGTCCCAGTCCGAACAGGCCGCGCTTCTCCGCGCCGTTCTGCCCGGTAGCCGACTGGGACGCCGCCGTGGGCGGGCGGGACGCGGTCCCGGTTCGCGCGCCGCCAGACCCGTTGCCGGTCCGGCCGGAACTAGCCGACGTGCCACCCTTGACCCGGGCCGAGCCCGAAGCCGCCGGCGCCGCTCGCCCGCTGGCCGTCCCGGTCTGCGCCGCGCCGGTCTGCGCCGCGCCGGTTGCCGATCCGGTCCGCGCGCCGCCGGTTCGCGCGCTGCCGCCGGCCGGCTTGGCGGCACCGGACCCCGCAGAACCCGGGCGCGCCGAGCCCTTCGGGGCCTGGGCCGGGCCGCCCGCGGTCGCGCCGGCCGGCCCGGCTGCGGTGCCGATGGGCTCCCAGTTCCTGAACATGAAGTACTGCTGGCCGAGCGTCCACAGGTTGGTCGTCACCCAGTACAGCACCAGGCCGTACTGCCAGTACAGCCCGGTCAGCGAGAAGAACGGGACGATGTACTGCATGAACTTCTGCGACTGGGCCATCGGGTTGTCCGGGTCCACGTTGGTCTGCATGAGACCACGCTTGGCGCTTTGCCGGACGGTCATGAACGTCGTCGTGGCGCTGACCACCACGGTCAGCGCGATCACGATGGCCACGTGCAGCGACGGCGACGGGTGCGCGAACAGCAGCTTGTCGTCCAGGTGCACGCCGAAGATGGTTGCCTTCTTCGCGCTCACCACCACCGGCACCGTCAGCCCGTACTTGGGCACCTGACCCACGGTCCAGTCCGCGATCGCGCGCAGCACGCTGAACAGCGCGAAGAACACGATCATCTGCGGGATCATCGGCAGGCAGCCCGCCAGCGGGTTGACCCCGTTCTCCTTGTAGAACTTCATCGTCTCTTCGTTGAGACGCTGCTTGTCGTTCTTGTACTTCTTCCGAAGTTCCTGCAGCTGGGGGGCGTGCTCGGCCATCTTGCGCTGGGCGTGCACCTGCTTGACGAACAGCGGGACGAGCAGCAGCCTGATGAACATGACCAGGATCACGATGGACAGGCCCCAGGCCAGTCCGCTGGCCGGGCCGAAGATCCCGCCGAGCACAGAGTGTATCCGCATGATGACCCATGCCACCAAGTCGTTCAGCGGGTTAAGCAGACTCACCAGCTAGCTCCTCGCGACCTTGGCGGGTTTCCTGGTCGGCACCGGATCGTAACCGCCGGGATTAAATGGATGGCATCGGGCGATGCGGGCCACCGCGAGCCAGAGCCCCCGGGCCGCGCCATGCTCGCTCAGGGCGGCCAGCGCGTACTCGCTGCACGACGGCGCGAACCGGCAGCGCGGCCCGAGCAGCGGGCTGATGAACCGCCGGTAACCGGCGATGGGGAACATCAGCAGCCGCGCCGGCACCGTGCCCTTATCCGGCGCGGTGCGGGCCGGATCGTTAACAGTGCCTCTATCTGGCATTACCGACGCGCGTCCCAACCTGCCGCCGCAGCAACCTGCTGATCACCGAGTCCAGATCTGCGGCGAGATCTGGCTGGCTGGCGTGCGCGGCTGCGGCATTTGCGCGCACCACAAGAAGGCTACCGCCAGGAAGTGACTGAAGATACCCGCGCATGAGCTCGCGAAGCCGTCGCTTAACCCGGTTTCTGGTCACCGCCGACCCCACCGCCCGGCTTACCACCAATCCTACCCTGGCCGGTTCCCGCTGGTGAAGAGCGTCTTGCCGAACCAGCAGATGGCCCACCACGCGGGGCGTGCCCGCGCGGGTCCCGGTGCGCACGGCCAGCGCGAACTCCGCGCCGTGGCGCATCCCGGACTCAGACGGCAGGATCAGGCACTCAGCCGGTCGCGGCCCTTGCGCCTGCGGGCGGCGAGGACGGCGCGTCCGGCCCGGGTGCGCATGCGCAGCCGGAAGCCATGCGTCCTCGCGCGGCGCCGATTGTTCGGCTGGAACGTGCGCTTACTCACTGAGGCTCCAGGTAAGGATCTTGATTACGGGCAGGCTCGGCCACAGCCGTGCGGCTCTCGGATTGACCACAGGCTACCATCTGGAACCCCGCCGTTTGCCAGGCGTGCCCGGCTGCCGCGGCTTAGGCTGTGGAAAGCTGTTCTCCTCAAGATGCTGCAGTCACGCTATGCAGCGGGGATGCCACGTGCACAACATGTGGATAGGTTTGTGGATCGTGAGCGCGCGGCTCGCGACGTGGGGATGCGAGGGAGCGCACAGGTGGCAAATTCAGACCTGGCAGAGGTATGGGCACGATCCCTCGACGGGCTGGCCGACTTGCAGATCCAGCCGCATCAGCGGGCCTGGCTGAAGCTCACCCGGCCGCTCGGGCTGGTGGAGAACACCGCCCTCATCGCGACGCCGAACGAGTTCGTCAAGGAGCAGCTGGAGACCCGGCTGCGCGCCCTGATCACCCAGGCGCTGTCCCAGCAGCTCGGCCGCGACATCCAGCTCGCCGTCACGGTCGACCCGGCCCCCCAGGCCACGATGCCCCCGGCCGGGGCCGCCGCGGACCCGGTGGCCGAGCCGCCGGCGCCGCGGCTCACCCGGCTGCCGGGCCCGCAGGTCCCCGAGCCCGACCCCGGCTCGCGGCTCGGTCCCCAGGCGTCCGCGCCGCACGCCCACCCCGCCGGAGACGGCGCGCCCGCCGATCCGGCCCACGCCGACCCGGCCCGCCCCGGAGCCCACGGCGCGCCCGGCGCGATGCCCCAGGCCCCCCGGCTCGGCGGCACCCGGCTCAACTCCAAGTACACCTTCGAGACGTTCGTCATCGGCTCGAGCAACCGGTTCGCGCACGCGGCCGCGGTCGCGGTCGCCGAGGCCCCGGCCAAGGCCTACAACCCCCTGTTCGTCTACGGTGACTCGGGCCTGGGCAAGACGCACCTGCTGCACGCGATCGGGCACTACGCGCAGACCCTCTACTCCGGCCTGAAGGTCAGGTACGTCAGCTCGGAGGAGTTCACCAACGACTTCATCAACATGATCAGGGACGGCAAGCAGGACGGCTTCCGGCGCCGGTACCGCGACGTCGACGTGCTCCTGGTCGACGACATCCAGTTCCTGGAGAACAAAGAAGGCACGCAGGAAGAGTTTTTCCACACCTTCAACACCTTGCACAACGCCAGCAAGCAGATCGTCATCTCCAGCGACCGGGCCCCGAAACGGCTGGTCACGCTGGAGGACCGGCTGCGCAGCCGGTTCGAGTGGGGCCTGCTGACCGACGTCCAGCCGCCCGAGCTCGAGACCCGGATCGCCATCCTGCGCCGCAAGGCCATCCAGGAGGGCCTGAACGCGCCGCCCGAGGTGCTCGAGTACATCGCCAGCCGGATCTCCACCAACATCAGGGAACTCGAGGGCGCGCTGATCCGGGTGACGGCGTTCGCCAGCCTGAACCGCCAGTCGGTCGACCTGCAGCTGGCCGAGATCGTGCTCAAGGACCTCATCCCCGAGGCCCAGGGCCCGCAGATCACGGCCGCCACGATCATGGGCCAGACCGCCTCCTACTTCGGGCTGTCCATCGAGGACTTGTGCGGGACCTCCCGGTCACGGGTGCTCGTCACGGCCCGGCACATCGCCATGTATCTGTGCCGCGAGCTCACCGACCTGTCGCTGCCCAAGATCGGCCAGCAGTTCGGCGGCCGCGACCACACCACGGTCATTAACGCCGACAGGAAAATCCGCTCCCTGATGGCCGAGCGCCGGTCGATCTACACGCAGGTCACCGAGCTAACCAACCGCATCAAGCAGCAGGCCCGAACGGGCTGACCGGCGAGCCTCATCGCTATGCACACAGTTTGTGGACAACATTGTGGAAGACATTCGGATAACCGGGGGACAACCAGTGGCAAGCCCGGCAGCGCCAGCCGCCGACCACAGCACGGGTCGCGCCGTCCCCTTACGCCGCACATCCCCTGTGCGCAGAAAATGGCCGCTGACATGCGGAGACAAGGATTCTCCCCAGAATCCACCGCACCTATGACTATGACGGTTCTCTAAATAAGAAAAGAACAACACCAAGTAGGCCCTGTGTGCGAGGAGGCAGTCCCGTGAAGCTCCAGGTTGAGCGTGATCATCTGGCGGATGCCGTGGCCTGGACCGCGCGTGCCCTGCCGGCCCGCCCGACCGCCCCCGTGCTGGCCGGGATGCGCCTGCACGGCGGGACCGAACTCACCCTCTCGACGTTCGACTACGAGGTCTCCGCCCAGGCCACCGTGCCGGTGATCACCGACGAAGAGGGCGCGGTGCTGGTCTCGGGGCGCCTGCTGGCCGAGATCGTGCGGTCGCTGCCCGCCAAGCCGGTCGAGGTGTCCACCGACGGGACCCGCGCGACGCTCAAGTGCGGCAACGCCACATTCACCCTGGTCCTGCTGCCCGAGGAGGAATACCCGACGCTGCCCGAGATGCCGCCGCTGGCCGGGTCGGTGGGCAGCGACGCGCTGGCCTCCGCCATCGGCCAGGTGGCGATCGCGGCCGGCCGCGACGATACCCTTCCTGCACTGACTGGCATCAGAATTGAAATCAGCGGCGACACGCTCATCCTGGTCGCCACCGACAGGTACCGGCTGGCCGTCCGTGAGCTGCGCTGGAACCCGGCGCGGCCGGACCTGTCCACGGCCGTGCTCGTCCCGGCCCGGGTGCTCGGCGACACGGCGCGCGCGCTCACCTCGGGCGCCGAGGTGTCGATATCGCTGGGCGGCGACAGCCTGATCGGCTTCGCCGGCGCCGGGCGGCAGACCACCACCAGGCTGCTGTCCGGCGAGTACCCCAAGTACTCCTCGCTGCTGCCGAGCGAGTTCAGCGCGGTCGCCGAACTCGCGGCCAGCTCATTCGCCGAGGCGGTGAAGCGGGTGGCACTCGTCGCCGAGCGCAACACCCCGGTGCGCCTGGCCTTCAGCGCCGGGCAGCTGGTGCTGGAGGCCGGCGCCTCGGAGGAGGCGCAGGCCGTGGAGGTCCTCGAGGCGGCGTTCGCCGGCGAGGACCTGCAGATCGCCTTCAACCCGCAGTACCTGCTCGACGGCATCGGGGCGATCGACTCCGACACGGCCAGGATCTCGTTCACCTCGCCCGCCAAGCCCGCGGTCATCACGGGCAAGAGCGAGGGCGAGCCCGACTACCGGTACGTGCTCATGCCGATCCGATCGGCGGGCTAGCCGTAGCCTGGGATCTGTGCACCTCACTCGGCTCGCGCTGACCGACTTCAGGTCCTACCCCGAGCTCAGCCTCGAGCTCAGCCCGGGCGTGACCACGTTCAGCGGCCCGAACGGGGAAGGCAAGACCAACCTGGTCGAGGCGATCGGCTACCTGGCCACGCTGGGCAGCCACCGGGTCGCCACCGACGCGCCGCTGGTCAGGCGCGGCGCCGACCGCGCCGTGCTGCGGGCGGCGGTGAGCGGGGCGCAGGGCAGCACGCTGGTGGAAATCGAGCTCAACCCCGGCCGGGCCAACCGGGTCCGGCTGAACCGGGCCCCGATGCCGCGGCCGCGGGACATCCTCGGCGCGCTGCGCACGGTGCTGTTCGCGCCCGAGGACCTGGCCCTGGTCAAGGGCGATCCCGGCGAGCGGCGGCGGTTCCTCGACGAGCTGCTGGTCGCCACCGCGCCGCGGTACGCAGGGCTGCGCGCCGACTACGAACGGGTGCTGCGCCAGCGCACCGCCCTGCTCAAGTCCGCGGGGGCCAAGGGCCACCTGCGCGGCGCGGCGCGCGAGTCGATGACCGCGACGCTCGACGCGTGGGACGCCCAGCTGGCTCAGGCGGGCGCGCCGCTGCTGGCCGGCCGGCTGCGCCTGGTGGCCGCGCTGCGGTCGCACGTAACCGCCGCGTACGCGGCGGTTTCCGGCGGCCGTTCGGGCGAATCGTCCGGAATGTCCTACCGGGCCTCAGTGTTGAATAATGATGGGCTCGACGACGCCGGGATCGCTGATCTTGACGTGACCGGGCTCGAGACGGCGATGCTCAAGGCGCTCGCCGGGGTCCGGGCCAGCGAGCTCGACCGCGGCGTCTGCCTGGTCGGCCCGCACCGGGATGAGCTCGAACTGTCCGTCGGTGGGCTGCCGGCCCGCGGTTACGCCAGCCATGGCGAATCCTGGTCGCTCGCCCTCGCGTTGCGCCTGGCCAGCTTCGCGCTGCTCAGGCAGGACCGCGAGGATCCGGTGCTGCTCCTTGACGACGTGTTCGCCGAGCTTGACACGGGCCGCAGGGACCGGCTGGCCGCCCTGGTCGCCGGCGCCGAGCAGGTCCTGATCACCGCCGCGGTGCCCGCCGACGTCCCCGAGACGCTCGTCGGCGCGCGGTTCACCGTCCGCGCGGGCGTGGTCGCCGGTGCCGCCTAGGAAGCCGGCGCCGACGCCAGGTCAGGGGCCGGCGGACCGGGTGCGGCTGGCGGTCGAGGCGCTCGCCGTGGCGAAGGCGGACGCGCGGGCCAGGGGCGATCTGCCGGCCGGCCTGGCGCGCCAGCCGGGGCCCGGTAAGACCGATGATGCCGAACGGTCCGGCCTGCCCGCAGTCGGCCAGGCTGACTCGCCCGGGCCGGGAGCGCGCCCTACCGGAGCCAGCGGCCCAGATGGGTCCGGCCCCGCTCGCGGGCGCCCCCGCCGGGAAGACCCGCAGCCGCTGGTCAGCGCCATCGGCGGCCTGCTCGACACGCGGGGCTGGCAGCAGCGGGCGGCGATGGGCTCGGTGTTCGGCCGCTGGGCGGACATCGTCGGCCATGACCTGGCGGCGCACACCCGCCCCGACAGCTTCGCCGACGGCGAGCTCGCGGTGACGGCCGACTCGACCGCCTGGGCGACCCAGGTCCGGCTGCTCGCCCCGGCGCTCGTCCGGCGGCTCAACGCCGAACTGGGCGACGGATCGGTCCGTCGGGTCAAGGTCCGCGGTCCGGCGCCGCCACGGCAGCGCGGCGGCTGGCGGGTGCCTGGCAGCAAGGGTCCCGGCGACACCTACGGCTAAGCCGACACGTGGGCCAACCCGGCCCTGGCTGTCGGTGCCGACAGGTAAAATGTATAAGCGCAACGATAGCCACATCCTGGGGGGCTGGGCTGCGCGCTTCTTATGCAGGATGGAGTTCAGCTTGTCCTACGATGCAGGCTCGATCACGGTACTCGAGGGCCTTGAGGCCGTCCGCAAGCGCCCGGGAATGTACATCGGCTCGACCGGCGAGCGCGGATTGCATCACCTTGTCTACGAGGTCGTGGACAACTCCGTGGACGAGGCCCTGGCCGGGTACGCCGACACCATCGACGTGACGCTGCTCGCCGACGGCGGGGTGCGGGTGCGGGACAACGGCCGCGGCATCCCGGTTGACGAGCACCCGGTCGAGCACCGCCCGGCGGTCGAGGTCGTGATGACCACGCTGCACGCGGGCGGCAAGTTCGACGGCAAGTCCTACGCCGTTTCCGGCGGCCTGCACGGCGTGGGCGTGTCCGTGGTGAATGCCCTGTCGTGGATGCTCGAGGTGGAAGTCCGCCGGGACGGCTACGTCTGGACGCAGGACTACGAGCGCGGCGACCCGATGGGCCCGCTGGTCCGCGGGGCCGCCAGTGACGAAACCGGCACCACGATCACGTTCTGGCCCGATAGCGAGATCTTCGAGACCACCGAGTGGAACTTCGAGACGCTGTCCAGGCGGATGCAGGAGATGGCGTTCCTCAACAAGAACCTCTCCATCTCGATCACGGATCAGCGCCAGGACGAGCCGCGGGAAGCGCATTACCAGTACGCCGGGGGAATCGCCGACTTCGTTAGGTACATCAATGGCTCGAAGGAGCCGGTCCACGGATCGGTCATCGACTTCGAGGAAGAGGCCGACGGGATCTCGGTCGAGATCGCGATGCAGTGGAGCGGGGCGTACACCGAGTCGGTGTATACCTTCGCCAACACCATCAACACGGCCGAGGGCGGCACCCACGAGGAGGGTTTCCGGGCCGCGCTCACCAGCATCGTCAACCGGTACGCGCGCGAGCAGAAGCTGCTGCGGGAGAAGGACGAGAACCTCAGCGGCGAGGACGTGCGCGAGGGCCTGACCGCGATCGTCTCGGTCAAGCTCGCCGAGCCGCAGTTCGAGGGCCAGACCAAGACCAAGCTGGGCAACACCGAGGCCAAGTCGTTCGTGCAGAAGGCCACCAACGACCACCTGCGGGACTGGCTCGACCGGAACCCGGGCGAGGCCAAGGAGATCATCAACAAGGCCAGCCAGGCGGCCCGGGCCCGGATCGCCGCGCGCCAGGCGCGCGACCTGACCCGCCGCAAGTCCCTGCTCGACTCGACGTCGCTGCCGGGCAAGCTGGCGGACTGCCAGTCCACCGACCCGGCCAGCTCCGAGATCTACGTGGTCGAGGGCGACTCGGCCGGCGGCTCGGCCAAGGGCGGCCGGGACTCGAAGTTCCAGGCCATCCTGCCCATCCGGGGCAAGATCATCAACGTGGAGAAGGCGCGGATCGACCGCGTGCTGAAGAACAACGAGGTCCAGTCGATGATCACGGCGCTCGGCGCCGGCATCCACGACGAGTTCGACATCACCAAGCTCCGCTACCACAAGATCATCCTGATGGCGGACGCCGACGTGGACGGGCAGCACATCCGGACGCTGCTGCTCACGCTGCTGTTCCGGTTCATGAAGCCGCTGGTCGAGGCCGGTCACGTGTACCTCGCCCAGCCGCCGCTGTACAAGATCAAGTGGGAGGGCCGCGGCGTCCAGCCGGAGTATGCCTACTCCGACACCGAGCGGGACCGGGTGATCCAGGCGGGCATCGCCGCCGGCCGGAAGGACCCGCGGCCGCGGGACGGCGTGCAGCGGTTCAAGGGCCTCGGCGAGATGAACGCCAACGAACTGTGGGAGACCACGATGGACCCGGCGCGGCGGGTGCTGGGCCAGGTGACGCTCGACGACGCGGCCCAGGCCGACGAGCTGTTCAGCGTGCTGATGGGCGAGGACGTCGAGGCGCGGCGCTCGTTCATTACCCGCAACGCCAAGGACGTCAGGTTCCTGGACATCTGACCGGCCGGCCGCAGGGGCCGGCTGGTTTTCATTGCTTGAGTATTGAGTAGGGAATTGCGAAAGTGACCGAAGTTACCGATGCGCCGCAGGACGGCCACGACCGTACCGAGCCGGTCGACATCCAGTACGAGATGCAGCGCAGCTACATCGACTACGCGATGTCGGTCATCATCGGCCGGGCGCTGCCGGACGTGCGGGACGGCCTCAAGCCGGTGCACACGCGCATCCTGTACGCGATGTACGACAGCGGGTTCCGGCCCGACCGCGGCTTCTTCAAGTGCTCGCGGGTCGTCGGCGACGTCATGGGCAACTACCACCCGCACGGCGACAGCGCGATCTACGACGCGCTGGTGCGGATGGCTCAGCCCTGGTCGATGCGGATGCCGCTCATCGACAGCCAGGGCAACTTCGGCTCGCCGGGCAACGACCCGCCCGCGGCCATGCGATATACCGAGTGCCGCCTGGCCCCGCTGGCGATGGAGATGCTGCGGGACATCAACGAGGACACCGTCGACTTCCGCGAGAACTACGACGGCCGCTCCTCCGAGCCCGTGGTGCTGCCGAGCCGGTTCCCCAACCTGCTGATCAACGGGTCCGAGGGGATCGCGGTCGGCATGGCCACCAAGATCCCGCCGCACAACCTGCGCGAGGTCGCGGCCGGCGTCGCCTGGTACCTGGAGAACTTCGGCGCGTCGGACGAGGAGCTGCTCGACGCGCTGATGGAGCGGGTCAAGGGGCCCGATTTCCCGACCCGCGGCCTGATCGTGGGCCGGCGCGGCATCAGGGATGCCTACCGCACCGGCCGCGGCTCGATCATCATGCGGGCCGTGGTGGAGGTGGAAGAGGACGCCCGCGGCCGCGCCTGCCTGGTCGCCAGGGAACTGCCCTACCAGGTCAACCCGGACAACCTGGCGCTGAAGATCGCCGAGCTGGTCAGGGAGGGCAAGATCAGCGGCATCGCCGACGTCCGGGACGAGAGCAGCGGCCGCACCGGGCAGCGGCTGGTCATCGTGCTGAAGCGGGACGCCATCGCCAAGGTGGTGCTCAACAACCTGTACAAGCACACCCAGCTGCAGGACACGTTCGGCGCCAACATGCTGGCGCTGGTCGACGGCGTGCCGCGCACCCTGCGCCTAGACCAGATGATCAGGTACTGGGTGACGCACCAGATCGAGGTCATCGTCCGGCGCACCCAGTTCCGGCTGCGCAAGGCGGTCGAGCGGCTGCACATCGTCGCCGCGCTGCTCAAGGCCATCGACCGGATCGACGAGGTCATCGCGCTGATCAGGGCCAGCGCGTCGGCGGCCGAGGCCCAGCAGGCCCTGATGGGGCTGCTCGAGATCGACGAGATCCAGGCCCGCGCGATCCTGGACATGCAGCTGCGCAAGCTGGCCGCCCTGGAGCGGCAGGAACTCGTCAACGAGCGCGACGATCTGGAAGCGAAGATCGCCGACTACGAGGACATCCTGGCCTCGCCCGAGCGGCAGCGGCAGATCGTCGGTTCCGAGCTGGCCGAGATCGTGACCAAGTACGGGGACGACCGGCTCACCGAGATCATCGCCTACGACGGCGAGGTGGCCGACGAGGACCTGATCGCCGAAGAGGACGTCGCGGTCACCATCACCTACGGCGGGTACGCCAAGCGCACCAGGACCGACCTGTACCGCGCGCAGCGGCGCGGCGGCAAGGGCGTCCGCGGCGCGCAGCTGCGCACCGACGACATCGTGGACCACTTCTTCATTACCACGACCCACCACTGGATCTTGTTCTTCACCAACAAGGGCCGGGTCTACCGGGCCAAGGCGTACGAGCTGCCCGACGCCGGCCGCGACGCCCGTGGCCAGCACGTCGCCAACCTGCTCGCGTTCGCACCCGACGAGCGGATCGCCGAGGTCCTCGCGCTGCGCGACTACCAGGTGGCTCCCTACCTGGTGCTGGCGACCCGCTCCGGCCTGGTGAAGAAGACCAAGCTGACCGACTTTGACTCACCGCGATCCGGCGGCATCATCGCGATCAACCTCCGCGAGGACGACGAGGTCATCGCGGCCCGGCTGGTTTCGCCCGACGATGACCTGCTGCTCGTCAGCAAGGGCGCGCAGGCCATCAGGTTCCACGCCAGCGACGAGTCGCTGCGCCCGATGGGCCGGGCCACCTCGGGTGTCATCGGGATGCGCTTCAACGACGGCGACGAGCTGCTCGGCATGTACGTGGTCAAGAACGGCGGCGACGTGCTCGTGGCCACCGGCGGCGGCTACGCCAAGCGCACGCCCGCCGACGCCTATCCGGTGCAGGGCCGCGGCGGCCGCGGCGTCGTGACGGCCAAGATCGTGGAGGCCCGCGGCGAGCTGGTCGGCGCGCTGATGGTGCAGCCCGGCGATGAGATCTTCGCCATAACCTCCGCCGGCGGGGTGATCAGGACCAGCGCGAGCGAGGTCAAGCAGTCGGGCCGGCAGACCATGGGGGTCCGGCTGATGAACCTGGCCGCCGGGGACAGCGTGGTGGCTCTGGCCCGCAATGCGGAGTCACTGGCCGAAGGCGATCAGGAGTCCGGGGACGAGGAGCCTGACCAGGACCTTTCCGACGTCCTCATGGACGAGGCGGGTGCTGACGACCTGTCGGATCCTGTGGACGACGACGATCGGGAAGAAGAATAATCCCGGCGATTGTGTAAGGTCGTTTTGTACGCCTTACTTTCAGTGTGGAGGGCAACGGTTTCAGGGGCAGAAGCGTCCCATGAGTATTGGTGAAGTCCGGCAGAATGCCGCCTTCTTCCCAAAGGCGGTCATATGGGCGTCTCGTCCGGAGATAACCTCGTGAGGGTCTGGATCAGAGGGAGGACGGCTTGGACAGGCGCACAGACAGGCCCGACGGCTCAGGCGGAGGCTCGCCCACCGTCGTGACGTCACGGGCCACCGCTGATGACCTGACCGGTGACGAGCAGGACACGCGGCCGAGCGACATCATGGCGCCGCCCAGGCGGTCGACGCAGCAGCCAACCGCGGCCCGGTCCGCTTCCGCCAACGCCGCACCAGACGCCCTGCCCAACGGCAGCCCCGACGCCACCGCGAAGGACACGCCCCGCCCGGCCGCCGCGGACGCCACCGTCGCTGACGGCGTGCCCGCGTTTCCCGCCGACACCATCGGGGCGCCGCGCACCAAGGCGAAGGGGCCCGACCCGGACCGGGACACGCCGGCCAGCAAGGTCAGCGATCCGTCTCCCGCCGATGACCCGCCCACGCTCAACTTCGGGCCGCTGCCGCCGTCCGCCCTGGCCCGGCCGGGCATGGCCGTCGCTGATTACGCGGAACCGGCCGAATCTGCCGTGGAGCCGTCGGGTGACGACGCGTCGCCTACCGCGCCGGTGCCGACCGCGCCCGCGCGTCCTGCGCCTTCTGGCCCGGGGTCCTCGGGCATGGGATCATCGGGTACGGTGCCCTCGGGTCCCGGGCCTTCTGGGCGCCCGTCGGCGACCGTCCCGCCGGCGCCAGCCGACCCGCCGTCCGTGTCCCCGGCCGCATTCGCGTTCGAGATGCCCGACCCGCCGCCCAACTCACCGTCGTCGTCGGCGCGGACGTTCCTGCGGTCGGGCACGACCGCGATGGGGTCCGCCGCGGCCGCCTCCGCGTCCGCCAACACGGCGTCCGCCAACACAGCGTCCACCAACACGGCGTCCGCCAACCCGGGTACGACCGGGGCGGGCAAGACCGTGGCGGCCGAGGGCGCCGTCACGATGCGGAACCCAGGCCAGAAGGGGAAGAAGGGGCAGTCGAAGCGCACCGCGCGGCAGGCGCACCTGACCGTCGCCCGGGTGGAGCCCTGGTCGGTGATGAAGTTCAGCTTCGTGGTCTCGCTGGTCGCCTTCGTCATCTTGTTCGTGGCCGTGTTCGTGCTCTACAGCGTCCTGTCGGGCCTCGGCGTGTTCGACTCGCTCCAGCGCGTCGTGCAGAGCGTCACGTCCAGCCAGACCTCATCGGGCGTGAACGCCAAGGTCTGGTTCTCCGCCTCGAAGGTGCTCGGCTACACGGCCCTGCTCGGCTCGCTCAACATCGTGCTGATCACCGCGATGGCGACGATCGGCTCGGTGGTATACAACCTGACCTCGCGGCTCGTCGGCGGCGTGGAGGTGACCCTCCGCGAAACCGAATGACGCGCCGCGGGAACCGGATACGGACAGCCGAGAAACCGCGGTAGCATCGCGGGGGGGCAAGCGGAGCGCTCCCGCGGCGCCAGCCGTGAGGATTAGCACGAACCCGAGGTCCGAAACCACGGCGCAACCCGCCGCGCCGGTGCGGTAGGATGATGGTCGCTCCTGTTTGTGCAGGTCAGATCCATGGCATGGGGTTATAGCTCAGTCGGTTAGAGCGCGTCCCTGATAAGGACGAGGCCCGTGGTTCAAGTCCACGTAACCCCACAACGCACTCCTTCATCAGCTACATCGGCTCCTGGTCCGGTAATCCCCGGTGCGGCGCGTCGGCTGGCCGGACGGGTTAGCCGGGCGGCTTTGCTAAGCTGCCGTACACCTGCGTTCGGCGGAATTCTCGATCTGCCGTCCGCTCCGATGTCATCGAGGTGGAGGGTTCCTCGCTGTGAAGAAAGTAATCGTGCTCGCCGCGCTCGGGCTTGGCGCGTTCGCCGTGTGGCGCAAGGTCCAGTCCGACCGTGCAGAACTCGACCTATGGACTGAGGCCACCGCAGCCGACGAGGACTGACCCGCGGTCGGAGGCAGTGTCCGACAGCCGATCCGACGCTAGGAGGCACGCAGATGAGCGATGCATCTCCGGTATCGCTGGTCTGCTGGGACGTGGTCGGGGCGGCCGCCGCCGATGACAGCGTCCTCGAGCGGGCGTTCGCGGAAGCGATCGCCACTCAGGGCGTCGTCCCCGGCACCGCGGCGTACGTCAGGTCGATGGTCCAGTTCGACCGGACGCGCGGCTGGCCGCCCGCCGACGTCATGCGGATCCTGTTCCCGGAGGATGAAATCCGGGCTCAGGTCGCTAGTCTCGCCTTCGAGCGGTCGTTCCAGGCCGCCGTGGACCGGTTCGGGGTACTGCCGCTGGCCGGTGCGAACGATGCGCTGGCCAAGCTCACCGCGGCGGGCATCAAGGTCTGCCTGGTGTCGTCTCTGTCCAGGCCCGCGCTCCGCCTGATCGTGGAACACCTCCACTGGTGGCAGCGCGCGGACCTGGTGCTGTGCGCGGACGACGTGGCCCGGGGCTTCCCCTGGCCCGACCTCATCCTCACCGCCGTCCTGCGGCTGGGCGTCGGCGACATGCGCGACCTGGCGGTCGTCACGGCCACCGAAGGCGGGGCGCTGTCCGCCCAGCGGGCCGGATCCCAATTCGTCGTCGGCGTGCTCAGCGACGTCGACGACGCCAGCAGGCTCCGCCGCGCCGGGGCGACGCACCTGCTGGCCGACATCGGCGAACTGCCTGACCTACTGGCGACGCAGCCCGGGATCGCGACCCCGGGCTTCACCACGGCGAGTGACTGACTTCGCCATACTCGTGGCAGACTGTGAAGCATGCCGGAACTGCCGGAAGTAGTGTCGCTGGCCGCCTTCCTGCGCGACCACGCGGTGGGTCACGCCGTCGCGCGGGCCGACGCGGCCTCCTTCTCGGTCCTCAAGACGTTCGATCCGCCGCTCGCCAGCCTCAACGGCCAGGTGATCACCGAGGTGGGCAGGCATGGCAAGTTCCTGGACCTTGCCACCGACCAGGGCCTGCACCTGATCATGCACCTGGCCCGGGCAGGCTGGCTGCGCTGGCGTGACGAACTCCCCTCGGCGCCGCCGAAGCCGGGCAAGAGCCCGCTGGCCTTCCGGCTCGCGCTCGACGACGGCTCCGGTTTCGACCTGACCGAGCAGGGCACGCACAAGCGCCTCGCGGTGTACCTGGTCCGGGACCCGGCCGAGGCGCCTGGGGTGGCCACACTCGGGCCGGACCCGCTTGCCGCCGACTTCACCGTGGACACCCTGGCGGGCCTGCTGGCCGGACGCCGGACCCAGGTCAAGGGCGTGCTCCGCGACCAGCGGATCATCGCCGGCATCGGCAACGCCTACTCCGACGAGGTGCTGCACGTGGCCAAGATGTCACCGTTCAAGATCGCGGCCAGCATGACCCCGGCCGACGTGGCCACCTTGTACGACGCGATCAAGACGACGCTGACCGAAGCGGTCGAGAGGTCGGCGGGCCTGGCCGCCGCGGACCTCAAGGGCGAGAAGAAGAGCGGCCTGCGCGTGCACGGCCGAGCTGGCCAGGCCTGCCCGGTGTGCGGCGACACCGTCCGCGAGGTCTCGTTCGCCGACTCCGCGCTCCAGTACTGCCCCACCTGCCAGACCGGCGGCAAGCCCCTAGCCGACCGCCGCCTGTCCCGCCTGCTCAAATAACCCTCGGGCCTCATCCTCATCAGGGATGCGCTCTGACCGGTACTCAGCAGGTAACCTTGGAAAGCGTCTCGGGGCTATAGCTCAGCTGGAAGAGCGTCTGGTTTGCATCCAGAAGGCCAGGGGTTCGAGTCCCCTTAGCTCCACAGGTCAGAGGCCACTTGCGATCTTGAAGCCCTCGAAGGAGAGCCAAACCAAGAGCCAAAGTGGGCGTACCATCCGGGTTATGACGGGTACTTCGCGCCGTGGGCACGGCGAAGGTTCGGTCTACCGGGATGCGGCGAACGGCACCTGGGTGGGTGCCATCTCGCTCGGCTGGCGGCCGGACGGTTCGCGCATCCGGAGGAAGGTCACCGGGCGCACCAAGACCGAGGTCCGGGAGAAGCTAAAGCAGCTCCAGGCCGAGGCGGACGCCGGGCTGAAGACCTCGGCTTCCTACACGCTGGCCAAGGCTGTGGACGACTGGGCGGCCGAGGCGCTGGACGGGCTGGCGGACAAGACGGTCCGGTCACATGTGGACCTGCTCAGGCCGGTGACGATGCTGATCGGTCAGGTTCCGCTGCGGGACCTGACCGCGCAGGACGTCCGGCGCACGCTGGGCAAGCTGGCCCAGACGCGGTCGACCCGGACGATGGGCAGTACGCACAACGTGCTCGTGCGGGCCATCCGGCACGCTGAAGCCAATGACCGTGTCGGCCGGAACGTGGCGTCGTTCGTGAAGGCGCCCCAGGGCAAGACCGGCCGTCCGTCCCGGGCGATGACCGCGGCCGAGGCGGCCGCGCTACTCGCCGTGGCCAAGGATCACCCTCGTCTCGGGGCCTACGTGATCCTCTCCCTGACCACCGGGATCCGCACCGAAGAAGCCCGGGCGCTGCGGTGGGATCACGTCGACTTGGACGGCGATCCGGACGCGCGATCACCGGTGCCGCCGAACATCGCCGTGTGGCGTTCGGTCCGGTTGCATGGCGACACCAAGACGGGGAAGTCGCGGCGGACCCTGGCTCTGCCGCAGAACGCCGTAGCGGCGTTGCGAGAGCACCGCAAGTGGCAGGCGGAAGCCCGGCTGGCCGCCGGACCGCTATGGCAGGACACCGGCCTGGTGTTCACCACCAGCGTCGGCACGCCGCTGGATGCCTCGCACGTCCGGCGCGACTTCCGCGCCCTGTGCAAGAAGGCGGCCATCGAAGGCATCTGGGCGCCGCGAGAGCTGCGGCACACGTTCGTCTCGGTCATGTCCGAGTCAGGCGTGGCTGTCGAGGAGATCGCGAGACTAGCCGGGCACTCAAGCTCAAGGACCACCGAGGTCATCTACCGCCACGAGCTGCGCCCGGTGATCACCACCGGTGCCGACGTGATGGACACAATCTTCAGCTAGGCCGGAGCCATATGCCGCACGGTCCCCGCGCGCCGCATCTTTCTATGCTGCCCCGTCTATCCTGGACTTCCGACACATCCTGGAGGGTCCGGGCCTGTGGATGACGGCGGCACCCCGCGCGGCGACGTTCTGTACCTGGTGATCAGCGGCGCTGCCGCGCCTGAGGGCATGCCCGCGCTGATCGCCGCGTGCCAGACGGCCGGGTGGCGGGTCGTGGTCTTCTCCACCCCGGCCGGTACCCAGTTCGTGGATCCCGCTGAGCTCGAGCGGCTGACCGGCGAGCCGGTGCGGTCGGAATACCGGCTGCCGGGCACCGGCACGCCGGTCCCGCCCGCCGCTGCGGTGCTGGCGTGCCCGCTTACGTTCAACAGCGTCAACAAGTTCGCCCATGGTCACGCCGACAACTTCGCTATCGGCCTGCTCTGCGAGATGGCCGGTTACGGCGTCCCGGTAGTGGTGGTCCCGCACTGCAAGCCCCAGCTCGCCAGCCATCCGGCGTTTGCCGCGAGCCTGGAAACCGTGCGCGGCATGGGGGTGCGGGTGCTGTTCGACGCAGACGCGCCGTACGAGCGCAGGTTGCCGCCATGGAGCGAGGTCGTCGACGCGCTTCCGGTCCGGGCGGGTGCCGCATGACGGCCGCCGGCCGCGAGGTCGCCGGGCAGCGGATCGCCCGGGCCCGGAGACGGCGTGGCCTGTCTCAGGCGGTGCTGGCCGGGCTGGTCGGCCGGTCAGAGTCGTGGCTGTCGCAGGTCGAGCGGGGCAAGCGCGGCGTCGACAGCCACAGCGTCCTGACCCGGCTGGCGGAGATCCTGCGCGTGGACATCGAGGAGCTCACCGGCTCCGGAGACCCGGATGAGGCAGGCCGGCGCGCGTACCCGGCCGCGCCGCTGATCGAGCAGGCCATGATGGGCTACGGCACGCCCGGCCGCGGTGAGCTCGAACCACGGGCCGACCTGGATCACCTGCGTGCCAGGGTCCGCTCCGCGTACCGGAGCTACCAGGAAACGCGCTATGACGCAACGGGCCGCGTTCTGCCCGGGCTGATCCGTGGCGCGGAGGCAGCGGCTCGCATGACGGGCCCACCCGGCCCGGCGACCTGCCAGGTACGTGCCCTCGTATACGACGCTGCCGCCGCCCTGCTGGGCCGCGTGGGTGAACCGTTCCTGGCCTGGGCGGCCGCGGATCGCGCCAGGTCCGCGGCTGAGTACTCCGGCGACGCGCTGCTTGTCGCCGCGAGCGCCTGGCGCCTGTCCTACATGGTCACCGCCCGCAAGCATCCACAGCAGGCGCTCGAGCTAGCAATGACAGCGGCCGTGGCGCTCGAGCGTGTCATGCGCGCGCCTTCGCCCGGCGAGCTCAGTGTCTACGGCGCACTGCACCTCGCCGCCGCCACAGCGGCGGCGGCCTGCTACGACCAGGCGACAACAGCTTCGCTGCTAGCTACAGCGCGCGGCATCGCCGAGCGCACCGGTGAGGCGAACCACATGGGCACCGCGTTCGGCCCCGTCAACGTCGCCATCCACACCATCTCGGCCTCGCTTAAGCTCGGCGATCCGCGGACGGCGACCGAGACCAGTGAAGCCCTCGACCTCGCGGCCCTGCCCGCTGGCCTGGTGGGCAGGCGCACCCAGGTGAACCTCGACCTGGCCCGCGCGTATGCCATGAGCCGCAGGGACGCGGCCGCGGTCAACCTCCTGCTAGCTGCCGAACGGCTCAGCCCTCAACTGGTCCGTTACGACCCGGGGACCCGCGATGTCCTGGCTGAACTGCTGCGCCGCGAGCACCGGCCCTCAACCCCGGAGCTACGACCGCTTGCGCGGCGCGCGGGCGTCGTCTAACCCGCACTTTCGTGCGGGTACCAGGCCCGCACCGGCGTCCCGGCCCCGTACCTTCACAGCCGTGCGGGTTATCCCCGCTGGTCCTCCCTAGCCTCATCGCTGGGCACGATGCAGGCGACGCCGGGAGGCACGACGTGGAGAAACGAACGGCGCGTCACGTGCGGCTGGTACCCGACGAGCTGGATCAGGTCCTGCGCCTGAGCCGGTTCCGCCAGGATCACCCCAGCGTAACGATCGGGGCCGGCGACGGCTGGTGGCAGGCACGGATCCCGGAAGTAACCGAACGCTAGAGATCATGTACGGGATGTCGGCGTGGCTCCCCCTGTGGATCTTCACGGCCCGTTAACCTCACGGCTCTCGGCGTACCGGACGTCGTGATGGCCTTGGGGGTGGCTGTGATGAAGAAGCCCGTTATCGGGGAGCTGAGGGTGCAGGAGGTGGTGCTCCCATCGGGACGGGTCACATACACGATCCTGCACCCGGACGGCGATGTGCACTGGCTGGGCGACGGGTTCCTGCGTACCTGCAACGGCGGGACGGACCGGGCGTACGCGTACCTGCTGGTTGATCACCTGCGGTGGCTGGAGTTCGAGAGCCTGTCGCCGGAGACGGTGACGATGCGGGACCTCAGCCGGTACATGGCGGCCCTCGGCGCGGAGTACGCCGGGCCGTACGGCAGGCCATGGCGGGCGGGCAAGGAGCCGTACTCGCAGAGCTCGCTGGACAGCGCGGCGGCGTGCCTGAAGCGCTTCTACCAGTTCCAGGGAACGCAGGGAGCTAACCAGGACCTGGCGGGTGAGCTGGACCGCAGGCGGCTGCCGGCTAAGGCCGACCGGCGGCGGATGTTCCTCGGGCACGTGGCCCAGGATCTTCCGGCCAATCCGCTGCGACCGGCGCGGGCCGTCCGGCGGCGTCATCCGAAGATGCTCGCCGACGGCGCGCGGGAGAAGCTGCTCGATGACCTGGGGTCGCCGCGGAACAAGATGATCGTGACCTGGCTGGGCGACGGAGGGTTCCGCATCGGCGAGCTGTGCGGACTGCACCTGATCGACCTGCACCTGCGGGAGAAGGCGGACTGCGGCGACTGCGCGTCGCCGCACGTCCACATCTGCCATCGGGAGCTCAATCCGAACAAGAGCCGGGCCAAGACCAAGCAGCCGTGGGTCATCGAGAACGGCGTGCTGCGGGGCGGGCAGGTCCGGCGGGCGAGCCCGGCGATGGTCCACTCCTACTTCGAGTACCTGACGACGGAGTACCCGCAGACGGCGGCCCACGGGATGCTGCTGGTCCAGCTGAAGGGCCCGCAGCGGGGCGAGCCGCTGTCGACCGCGGGGGTCCGGCAGATGATGGGCCGAGCCGGGCGGCGGCTTGGCCTGGGCCGCACGAACCCCCATGCCATGCGCCACGGATTCGCGAACGCGGTCCTGGACGCCTCGAACGGCAATGCCCTGTTCGCGCGGGACGCGGGCGGCTGGGCCTCGGCCACGACCGTCGAGGAGACCTACGGCCACACCGACCTCCACGACCCGGTATTCATGGCGGCGCTCGACCGGGCCTGGGGCGAGTCATGACGATGCTGAAGCTCCTGGAGAACGACGGCGCCTTCCGGGCCAGGCGGGACCGGCTGGAGCTGCTGACGGCGCTGATGGACGCGCCGGGATTCGACCCGCTCTACCGCAGCGACCTGATCGCGATCCCGCCCCAGCATCCGGTCTACGGATGGGAATGCGCCGCGGATGCCTGCGGGCGGATCCGGCTCCGGTGGGGCGGGCTCTGCCATTGGCATGCGCCGCAGTGGCGCGAGGCGCGGAATGCGGGCAGCAGCCGGGCGGCCTTCCTGGCCGCGGCCAGCCCCGGCCCGCCGAAGCAGGGCATCGCCCGGGCGCGCTGCATGATCTGCCCTGACCGGCCGGCCCGGCTCCGGGGCATTCAGCTCTGCCAGGCCCACGAGGCCCGCTGGCGTCGCGCTGGCGGGCCAGCGGACGAGGCGCTGCAGGAGTGGCTCATCGAGCAGGCGCCATTCCCCAGCTACGGCGAGTGCCAGGTCGGGGCCTGCCCTGACCTGGCGGCGGAGGGAGGACTGTGCCTTGGCCACGTGGACCGCTACAGAAAGGAGGGATGGCCAGGCGGCACCTGGGTGCCGAAGTCCCGGCGAGACGACCCGGACGGGCCCGTCCAGTACGCCGGCAAGGCGGAGTTCCTCAAATGGTGCGCGACGGCCGCCCCGGCACACCGGACCGGGCTGATCAACTTGCGAGGGCTACGGCCGCTGATCAAGGCGGAGATCCAGTGGGGGCTCCATCAGCACGCTCAGATCAAGAAGCGAGAGGTCTGGGAGCTGAGCTGCATCCAGCGGCTCGCCGATCTGTGCCGGACCAGCGAGATGGCCACGCTGGCGGAGTTCACCGGCATCGGCTGCCCCGGCCTGACCCGCTTCAGCAAGGGCTCCTCCTCCTCCCATATCCGGATGATGTTCCTGGAGATCGCCACCGGGCTGCGCTGCATCTACTGCACGCCCGCCGACGCCAAGGACGCCGGCTACATCGAAACCGACCACTTCGGCCGCCGCTTCAGCCGGACCAGCAGTCATTTCGGCATCACCGACGTCTCCCAGCGCTGGCTTCGTGACCTGCTCTGGGAACATCTGGCCGAGATCCTGCGCTCGCCCCAGTGCCCCCGCAGCCGCAATACATTCGACGAGGCCCGGCGTGCCTGCGCCGAGCTGAGCGCCTTCCTGGAGATCGACGCCCCCGGCGGCGGTCATGACCCCAGGGCGCTGCGGGCCGAGCACGCGCAGCGGTTCGTCGCCGACCAGCGGCACCGGCACCGGCACGGCCTGAAGACACTGGGCACCGTCCGCGCCGACGGCAAGCCGTCGCTCGTCACCGACGTGGCCCTCCGGAAAGTCTTCAACTCCGGCCGCCGGGTCATGTTCTCGGCGCTGGAGACCGGCCACGCCGACCAGATCGGCCTGGACCGGGAGTTCATCACCGCCTTCCCCAACGCCGGGAGGAGCAGCCCCCAGCGGTCCCGCAATCCCTTCACCGACGACGTCGCCCGCGCCCTGGCCGACGAGGCCAGCCTCCGCGAACTGGACAAGCTCGACCCCGCCGACTGCGGGCTGCGGGACGCCTGGGAGGCGATCGTCTACACCGGGCGCCGCTGCAGCGAGGTCCTCACGCTGAAGGTGGACTGCATCGGCCACTACCGCGGCCTGCCGATGCTCTGGCACGACCAGACCAAGGTCGGAAACTACAACGAGGGCATCCGCATCCCCGAATACCTCTACGCCCGCATCGAGGTCCGCCGTCACAAGACCCTGACCCGGTTCGAGCACCGGCACGGCCGCCATCCCGCGCCCGGGGAACGCACCCGGATCGCGCTGTTCCCCACCAGGGTGCGCAACCCCGCCGAAGAGGAGTCCATCACCTACGGGCACTTCAACAGGAAGTTCAGGCAGTGGCTCGGCAGCCTGGACCTCGGCGGGCACGTCGCCCATCAGGCCCGTCATACCCTGGCCACCAAGCTGCTGGCCGTCGGGGCGAGCCTGGCCCACATCCGGAAATACCTCGGGCACGTCAGCGACCGGATGGCTGAGCACTACGCCAAGGTCTCCCACTCCGACCTCGACGACCTGCTCAACGCCGTCTGGGTCGCCGGGCCCGGCTCGGCCAGCCCGGGAGAGCTGCTCTCCGGCAGCGCGGCGCCGATCTCCCGGCAGGAGGCCATGACGCTGGCCGTCGACCTGTCCCGCCGCAGCACCCCGGCCGAGGGAGGGTTCTGCACCTGGCAGCCCGTCGTCGACGGCGGCGCCTGCCCGTGGAACCTGGACTGCGCCAACTGCGACAAGTTCGTCCTGTCCGGCGCGGACCTGCTCTACTGGCGGCGCAAGCAGGAGCAATGGCGGTCCCTCGCCGAACGCGCCCCCACCGACGAGGTGGCCGATTTCCTGCACAAGGCGTTCGAGCCGACCGCCCGCGCTATCGACGGCCTGGAGAAAGCCCTCGCCGGGCTCGGGCTCCTCGACCAGGCCCTCGCCCTGGACCTGCGCCGGCCCCAGGACTACTTCCAGCGGATCTGGGCCGTGAACTTCCGGGCCAGCGACCTGACCGCCCTCGCCGGCCCGGAGGAGGAAGCCAGATGAGCAGCGACGCGACCCGCACCAAGGCCGCCATCCAGGCCCGGCAGGCCAGCACCGAGCAGATGCTCCACCGCGTCCGCGACGCGCTCCGCCAGATGCGCCGTGACCACATCCCGGTCCAGACGGCCGTGGTGGCACGCCGGGCCGAGGTCTCCCGCACCTTCCTCTACCAGAACGAGCAAGCCAGGATGCTCCTCGCCGAAGCCGCCGCCGGCAGCCCTGCCGTCGCCCCTTCCGCTGTTACCGGCCGCCGCCAGGACGCCAGCCAGGCCAGCCCCTGGAAGGACCGCGCCCTGAACGCCGAGGACGCACTCAAGGCGGCCCACGCCGAGATCAGCAAGCAGCGAGACCAGATAGGCAAGCTCCTAGGCCGCATCCGCGACCTCGAAATCGACCTTCCCGCCGACGCCGTCGAGAGGATCACCATCGAGAACCGGACGCTCCGCCAGGAGAACCGGCAGCTCACCGCTGATAACCAGCAGCTCAGCCAGCGGCTCAAGGCCGCCCGCGAGAACAACCGCTTCCTCGACACCCGCATCGCCCGCCTCGAAGCCGACCTCGCCGAATCCCTCCCCGCCGGCCAAGGTGCGCCCGCGCAACCATCCTGACCAGCGAGCGGTCACGGCCAGATGACTGGCGCGCTCATCGCCGGTGCCGATGAGCAGCCGTGACCGACAGCGACACCGCTGACGTCGCATACATGTTCTCCACGTAAAAGCCAAGGTCAGCACAATGTTTACACAAAGATCGTTCGGCAAACGCGAGCCGAACGGCGAGAGGGTCACCACCCGCTACACGTTGCGCGCCCTGCTCGACAAACTCGACGAACTGCTGAGCACGAACCCGGGCCGCGATTAACACCCGGGCAGCGAGTCACCGGTCAATCAGGTTGCGGTCGCCTTGAGGAAGACCTCGTCGAGGTGCCATTCCAGGAACTCCCGGCTGGGCCGATCGGCCCGGCGCTCCGGCAAGTCGATGACCTGCCCGGCCTTTGCGTAGAACTGGTCGCCGTTGCTGAAGTCCGCGCGCAGGCGGGAACTGACCAGCAGGCGATGCTGTGGGTCTACGCCGAGGTATCCACGGTCGAACAGGGTGTGGATATCTGACCTGAGCAGCAACCCGTTGTCGAGCCGGTGCTCCCCGCCCTCGGTGACCGGCCGGATATGTGCCGCCTGCAGGACCGGCGGGATGTGCGTGCCGCTGATGGCGCAGCGCCGGTGGTAGGAGTCCAGGACAACCGCCTTGAAGGACTGCTGGCCCAGCCGGTACGGCGCCAGCCGCGGGTCGCCGAACACCGGCCCGGGCCGGTGCTAGGGCTGGCTGAAGTCCAGTTCCACCACGGCGCCGAGAATCAACTGAAGAAGGTCGGCGAAGTACGGTGCCACTGCGGAATCGGCCAGGTCGTAACCGTTGCCCTGCACGATGTTGGGGGCGAACCGGGGCGGCGGGTCAGCGATGGCGCCGGCCGGAAAGAAGCGGACGTCGCGAACGAAGCGGCAACCGATGACCGGATCTTCGCCGGGTCCAATCGGGGCGCGTCGATACCGGCTGATGCGCGCCCGCATCTGCTCCATGCTGGCAGCCCCATTGGCCTCACCGAACAGCTCCCAGGCCTCGGAGAGCCTCAGCGGCGCCGAGTCGCTGAAGAAGCCTCCGCCGACCAGCTTGTTGTGCGGGTAGTGGGTCTTGAAGAAGAATGGCTCGCCCGGGGCTAGGGCACGGAACTCGTTGGCACGGCTGGGCTGCCAGAAATTCACCTCCGTCACTCCTGGCCGGTCCGCCAGGAACCGGTACCAGTTGTTATCGGTCACTCCCTAGCCGGGCCTGGACGCGCGATTGGGCATGCTCGCGTCCGGGGTGAGCGCACTTGCGGGGGCGGGGGTGGTGTCGTGGTGCCGTCCTGGTCTGGGTTGAGGATGCCGGGAAGGGCTGCGAGGGCGGCGTCGGTGATGACGGCGGTGACGGTGGCCGGGCTAGTTCACGAGACGGGCAGGTCGACGGCGGCGAATAGGCGGGCTTTGAGCGCGGGCGGGAGGCCGGGGAGGACGTCGCCGGCGCAGGGGATCTCGTCGAGGATGGCAGGGTGGGCTGCCCTGGGCCGGGTTGCGGTGAGGGTGGCGAGTTCGGTTTCGGCCTAGGTGCGTCGTGGTGGAACTGGCGAATCGGTCGCGGATGCGGGCGCGCATGGCCCGGTCGCGCCGCAGGCCAGGACGCTCAGCCGCGGTCGTGGAGGGTCACCTGGTAGCCGTCGGGGTCCGCGCACGTGAAGGTGCGGCCGAACGGCCCGTCGACGGGCGCTGAGACGATCGTCGTGCCGGCGGCGGCGAGGGCGTCGTGGATGTCCTGCGCGTCGGGGGCGTGCAGCCACAGCGCCATCCCCTGGCCCGGCTGCGCGATCGCGTCCAGGTCGACGCCCGCGACGACGTCGCGGACGGCGAACGTGATCGGCTGGGTGTCGAACACGACGGCGTGCGGCGGTCCTGCGTCGGAGCGCTTGAGCCCCAGGTACTGCTCGTAGAAAGCGGCGGAACGCTCCAGGTCGCGCACCTGCAGTGAAATGAAGTCGGGTCCGGTGACGGCCACGATTCTTACCTCCTCATTGGATGTCAGTATTCTGACACACCACAATGTATGTCAGAATACTGACATGAGTCAAGGCGAGCCCGGAATCGAGCTGGACACATCGCTGGGGTACATGCTGAAGGCGGCCGCGAGCGCCCTGCACTCTGCCCTGGAGGCCGTGCTGAGGCCGCTTGGCATGACGATCACCCACTACGCCTGCCTGGAGCTGCTTGCCCAGCGACCGGGTCTGTCGAACTCCGAGCTTGCCCGCGGCGCCTTCGTTACCCGGCAGTCGATGAATGTGCTCCTGCAGGCCCTCGAACGCCAGGGACTCGTTGTCCGCCCGGCACGGGCACCCGTCGGCAGGGCCCTGCCGACCGAGCTGACCGCCCGCGGGCGCCGCCAGCTCAAGATGGCCAGTGCCGCGGTTCGCCGTGTCGAGCAAGACATGCTGGCCAATCTGGATGTCAGCGAACAAGATCAGATGCGGCGCCTGCTCACTGCGTGCATCGCCTCACTGACCGAACCGCCCGCATCGGCGACGTGACTCCTCGGGGCCGGCCGCCCGGGTCAGGGCACGTGGCGCAGGCAGCAACGGCCTGTTAATGGGCGGTCTGCGCGCGGCGGCGATGAACGCGTAGCGCCTTCTTCCCCCGCCCGCTGTCGGTCCCTGCGCTGGCGGGCCTGGTGGGTGGTGATATCGGCCGGTGCCGGTGCCGGAGGGTTTGCTGGCCGGCCCCCCGGCAGGGGTGCGCGTGCCCCTTGCCGTCGCGGACTGCGCGTAGTCCTGGGGCCACATCTCGTCCGGGTGCGCCCAGGCGGGTGAGTTCCGCCCGGCGGCCGGTCGCGGCGTAGCCTTCCCCTGCCGTGGGCTAAGTCGATCGCGCGGGCTGCGCATTGCATACTTGGAGGGTTATGCAAAACTCTCCTTGAAGAAGTAAAGGCCGATTGCGGCGCGGAATGACGACTTGAAGGTCTTCAGCGGTCGGCGCAGCTGCGCGGCCCCGCGCACGATGCGCACGAGCATCCCGCGCCGCGCGGGCTGCGTCTGGACCAGGCCGCCGCCGTCTGGCACGTCCTTACCTCGGCTCGCACCGTCGAGGTGATCACCGGCCCGGCCGGCACGGGGAAAACCAGAGTCCTCGCCACCGCCGCCCAGATCTGGGACGGGCCGGTGTTCGGCACCGCAACCTCCCAGCGCGCCACCAACGAACTCCGCGCGGCTGGCGTGCACGTTGCCGCGAACACGACCCAGCTAGTCGGCGACATCCAACGCGGCCGGATCCCGCCGGGCTCGTTGATCGTGGCCGACGAGGGCTCCATGGTTTCCCTCAACCACCTGGCCGCGATCGCCGGGTACGCGGCGCGGAACGGCTGCAAGCTGGTCCTCGCCGGGGACCAGGAACAGCTCGCCGCCGTCGAGGGCGGCGGGGCCATGATGCTGCTCGCCGACCGGCTCGGCTACGTCCAGCTGGCCGAACCAGTCCGGTTCACCGCCGGATGGGAACGCGGCGCCTCGCTGCGGCTGCGCGCCGGGGACGCCACCGCGCTGGATGAGTACGACCAGCACGGCCGGATCCGCGGCGCCCCGCCCGACCAGGCCACCGAGCAGGCCGCCCGCGCCTACGTCGCCAGCTACCTGGACGGCCGGGACGTCTTGCTGATGGCCGGGGACTGGGCCCGCTGCCGGGAACTCTCGCAACGGATCCGCGGCGACCTGATCCACCTCGGCCTGGTCGACGGCGGCCGGACCATCCGGATCGCCGATGGCGCCGAGGCCTCCGCTGGGGACCTGATCATCTGCCGTCGCAATGACCACCAGGTCGAGGCAGGCGAGCCGGGCCGGGTCCTGGCCAACGGGGACATCCTGCGGATCGAGACCATCACCAGCCACGGCGTCATGGTCCGCCGCCTCCTGGAGCCGGACCGGACCACCGGGCAGCGGCGGTTCACCAGCCGGGTCTTTCACTTCGCCGGCTGCCAGTCATCCGATCTCGCTTATGCCATCAGTGGGCACTCCGCCCAGGGCGCCACCGTGCACACCGGGATCGCGGTGGTCACCGGGAACGAGGACCGGCAGTGGCTGTATCCGGCCATGACCCGCGGCACCGACGCCAACCTGGCCTTCGTGTTCACCACCCCGGGCCGGCCTGCCGGCCCGGCGCCCGGCGCCCGGCCCGCCCCCGAACTCGGGCGCTACCAGCGCATCCGTCGTGAATGCCAGGGATTCCCGGCCGCCCGGCCCGCAGCGGGTCCCGGCGGCCCGGAGCCGCGCGAGCCGATCGCCGTGCTGGCCGACGTCCTGAGCCGCGACGGCGCCGAGCTCTCGGCTACCCAGACCCGGCGCCGCAACCTGGCCAACGCCGACCACCTGGCCGTCCTGAACGCGATCTGGTCCGCCGAAACCCAGGACGCCCGCCACGACCGCTACCGCGAGCTGGTCACAGCTGCGCTACCGCCTAGCCATCGCGCAGAGCTATCGCACCAGGCCCGGTGGCTGTTCCGCACCCTGCGCGCAGCCGAACTGGCCGGGCTGGACCCCGCCGAGGTCACCCGCACCGCCATCGGATCCCGCGACCTGGCCGGCGTCCGCGACATCGCCGCCGTCCTGGACGCCCGGATCGGGCCGCGCGTCTACCCGCTGCTCCCCGAGCCGCCAGGCCCCTGGACCAGTCGCGTTCCCCAGCTGCCCGACCCAGCACGGCAGGCCTACCTGACCGGCATCGCGGCCCAGATGGACGACCGCACCCGGCGACTCGGCCAGCACACCGCCCAGACCGCACCCGCCTGGGCCACCAATGCCCTCGGCCCCGTGCCCCCCGGCCCGGCCGCCCGCCGCACCTGGGAACACAAGGCCGCCTCGATCGCGGCCTACCGCGAGATGTACAGCTACGGGCACCCCCGCGACCCGATCGGCCCCGAACCCAGCCGCGAAACCCCGGACCGGCGGGCCGCCTGGCACGAGGCTTTCCTCGCCCTCGGCCCCGTCGACCAGCCCGACGTCCGCGCCATGCCCGACGGGCGGCTATGGCTACTCCGCGACGCCTACACCGCCGAGACCGCGTGGGCACCCCCCTACGCCGGAAAAGAACTACGGCTATCCCGGATCGGCGCCGCCGACGCCGACTAAGGGGCGATCCGCGCCGCCGCCGAAGCCGTGGCCGCTCGCAAGGTCGGAGATCAACCTCGTGCCGGTCGCTAGGAGACCCTGGCCGCCAGCTACCAGGCGCTGCGCGACCACTACCAGCACCAAGAGCACGCCTTCGCCCAGATGATGGCCGACCGGCAGCAATGGGAGCACGCCACCGCCGGTTCCCGCCGTTTGGCCATCGCTGCCGACGCCGAACTACGCCGCCGCCACCCAGACCGGAAAATTGATCCACTGCGCTCCGCCGAGCCCTCACCGGCCAGCGGCACCGAACGTGAACAGTTGCACCCGGTCTCAGAGGAGCTCACTGAGACGGCGGCCCGGATTCGTGACCTGGCCGCGCAGCACCAGGCACTCCGCGCCAAGATTGCGGAACGTCAGGAGCTGAGGCTGCCCAGCGACGATCCCGGCTGGGGTGATATCGGTGAGACCTACGGCTCCGGGAATTCCAGGTGGGATGCCATCCTCCAGCCACCCAAACCAGAGATCACCCCCTCGGCCACGATCCTCCAGCTCGCCGCCGACCACGACGCCGAACCCGAAGCCGCAGACTGACTGGCCGCAGGCCACGGCACGTCTACCATGGTGCCGTGCCCGGCAGCTACACCTTCAGTGCCGTCTCGCCCGATACCGCTGTAGACATGGAGAGCTTCTCCCGTGCGCATGGCAAATTTCGCTACTGCTCGTGCATGCGCTGGCGGGCCACCAGCAGCGACTTCGCCCGGCTCGGCAAAGAGGACCGCGCCGCCGCCCTGCACGAGCTTACGCGCAGCAAGGAACCCGTGGGCATGCTTGCCTACCACCAAGGTGTTCCCGTGGGCTGGTGCTCCATGGCGCCCCGAGAAAGTTACGCGGCACTGGAACGCTCCAGGGTGCTGCCGCGAGTCGACGATCAGCCCGTCTGGTCAGTGGTCTGCTTCTTCCTCGACCGGGACCACCGCGGTCTCGGCCTGTGTGCGAAGCTGCTCGCTGCCGCCATCAAGGACGCGCGCTCGCGCGGCGCTACCGTGATCGAGGCATATCCATGGCCGGGCGGGCCGAGCTACCGCTATATGGGGACCCGCGAGATATACAGCGCCGCCGGGTTCGTGGACGTGCCCCGGCCCAAGGGCCTGCGCCCGGTGATGCGCCTGTCGTTTTAGTGAGGACGCGCGTGACGGGTAGCCGCTGCTTGACCGGAGCGGACGGCGTAATACGATCACGGACCGGGTGAGGCCCGGCGGTACGGCGATGATTCCTGAGGTGAAGGCAGGTCTACCTTGCAGCGAGGACGTCACCTGTCGGGAGGGATCGAGCGATATGGCGCGACCGCAGTATGACCATCTATGGGCGCTGGCGCATGCCGAGCGTGCCGCGCTGGCTGAAGATCTAGCAGGCCTGGGCGCAGAGCAGTGGCGGCATGACACCCTGTGCGGGGAATGGGACGTTGAACAGGTTGTCGCCCACCTCACCGCTGCGGCAAGCCTCAACCAGTGGCAGTGGCTGCGCAGTATGGCCGCCGCCCGTTTCCGCCCTGACCTGCACAACCAGCGGCGGCTGGCCGAGCACCGCGGCAGCACCCCCGCTGAGACGCTTGATCGGTTTCGCGCCGTCATCACCAGCACTACCGCTCCCTCGTCGCACACCCCGGCCTACCTCGGCGAGGTCGTGGTGCATAGCCAGGACATCCGCCAGCCGCTGGGGCTGGTGCGGACACCGAGCGTTGACACGCTGAGGCCCGTGGCCGGCTTCTTCGCCCGGCGCGACTTCACCGTCCCCAGCCAGACCCACATAGCCGACCTGCAACTGCGAGCCGACGACGGGCCGTTTGCCACCGGCACCGGTCCCCTGGTCACCGGATCGACCCTCGCGCTCGTGATGAGCATGGCGGGCCGAGTACCGTACCTGGCTGAGCTTGACGGACCCGGCGTACCGACCCTGCGGTCACGTCTCCAAGCCGCCGCAGCCTGAGCCGCCACTGCACGCAGGACTCTTAGCGGAGGGATGGACGAGCGGGATATCGCGGTCTATATGTTGCGGCCGGATGAGCCCGACTGATCACCGATGGCGCCAGCGGCGCCGCATGGCGCCGCCTTGATCGAAAATAAGGCTCGATTCGGCACTCAGTCCACTATTGGCCTTGTCCACTATGGGCCCCGACAGGCCCGCTGCCGAGGCCCGCTAATAGGCACGCTGCCGAGCGGGACGGCCCCGTGTCCCTGCGGTTCTGGAGGTGCCAGCCAGAGGGCCTGTAGCATCAGCCAGTCAAGAGCCAAGTAGCTAAAATTCACACTCTGACCTGCGTTTTCTTCGCTACCGCTCATAGGAAAACCGGTTCGCTGCGGCTGCGGCGATGCTGTGCATGTCAAACCCGAGCGCCACGAGTCCTGCGGCGGAGCCCACAAGGACGCCTCAAAAGAGCCAAACAAAGAGCCAACGGAGCCAGACTCCGGGCGACGCCTACCGACAGTCAGCGACAATCCCTGCAGGTAGATGGCTCGTTAGGCGATTCCGGGCGACGTAGAAATACGCAAAAAATTTGGTTTGCATCCAGAAGGCCAGGGGTTCGAGTCCCCTTAGCTCCACGGGTTTTTCGAAAACATGTACCCTAATGTACAGCAGCACGGTACAGCAGTAGGCGGCTTGTCGGCATCGTCGGGCGGAGTGGCGTCGGGAGAACCTAGGGGATGCGCCGTCGCGGGGCGGCGCATCACCGCTCAATCGCCCAGCCACTGGATCCTGACCACGAGCACGAGATCATCAGGCGGATACACGAGAAACGTCACCAGCCCCTCGTCGTGCGGGCCGAAATGCAGCGTACGCAGCGGCATGGACACGTCATCACGCTCGTCGCGGCGACGCTGGTACTGCACCGGATCCACGATCACGACCGCATCCATGAACGCCGCCAGCGATGCCCGCACGGCTGGATTCAGGTCGGCGAACTGCTGCTGAGCCGGGCCGTCCAGCTCCCATCGGTACACGCCTCAGACGCCGAACCGGGCCTGGATCTCTTCCCGGGTCATCCGTTGCTCAGCAGGCGGCGGCCCCTCGTTCCGGTAGGTCTCCACACGGGCCACGAACTCCCGCTGGGCCTCAGGATCACGCCAAGCGTCCGCCTCGAACCACCAGCGCCGTACCGTCTGCACCAGCGGCGTCAGATCGCCCTGCTCAAGAGCCTGCTCAAACGCCGCGTCCAGATCCTCGTCGTACTGCCGTAGCACCTCATTGCCGGCTTTGGCGGCCAGCACGGCCCGGATCGCCGCCGGCGTGCAGGCCGGGCGAGGTAGCACCCGTGATTGCCTGGCATGCGGCGCAGTCATCGGCAGCTCTCCTGCAAGTCGGCGTTTTGCCCAGCATAAGCGCGCCCACCGACACGCAGCAGTCACATCACAGTGTCCGCCGGAGACTGTCGACCGTAAACATTCACCCGGTTGGTGTGGGTGATGCTTGATGTGCGTTGTGTGACGGGGTTCGGGCAGGCGGGGGTTGGTGTCAGGCCGGGGCGGGCGCTGGCGGCTGCCAGGGGTTTCCGGTGAACAGGCTGCGCAGCACGTTGAGGGGACGGTGTCCGTGCTTGCGGGCGGTGTCGATGTAGCTGCGGATGTCGAGCCGGTCCTGGGTGGCGTCTTCGCTGGTAAGCCGGCCGGAAACCTTCTGCTGGGTCTTGGTGGGCCGTACTCCGCGCTCGCTGATGTTGTTCGTCGGCCACACGGTGGTGTCGTGCGTGAAGCGGAGCACGTCGTCCTCGCGGTCGCGGCAGAATTCGAGCAGGTCGCGGCCGGGGTGCTGGGCGGTGGTGTTCTTCGGTCCGGGGATGCGGGGGACGGCGGCCAGGCCGACGGCGCGGGCGCGGCGGAACTCGGTGATCAGCGGCGCGGCTTTGTCTTCGGGGATGGCTGGCAGGCCGTTGTCGCGGGCGTCGTTCCAGGCGTGGATGAGGCCGCGCAGCGCCCGCTGCGCCTGGGCGGGCCAGTGCGCGTCCGGGTAGGTCTCGGTGGCGTCCTGGAAATCCCTGAGGATGTGAGCTAGGCAGGCCTGGTGCCCGGCGATGTGCTCCCACCCGGCGTGCCAGTAGTTCACGTAGCGGTCAGAGACGACGACGCCGGCGAAGTCGGTGAGGATCCCGAAGTCGCGGAAGGAGCCGAGGTCGCGGTCGCCCAGGTGCAGCAGCGAGTACTGCTCGGTGAACGCGCCCAGCACGTACTTCTTCTGCCCGGCTGGGCCTGCCCGCAGCGTGGTCTCATCGAACCCGGCGACAGCGGCGGCGGTGATCACCGTCGCGATCAGCTTGATCACGTCCGCGGCCAGGCCGGCGGCCTTGCGCAGGCAGGAATGGATGAACCCGGTCGAGACCTGCGCCCCGGCGGCGTCGCTGATCAGCTCGCGGCACCGCTCGACCGGGACGTGCTGGAAGACG